>Ga0193717_1000497_pt1 | contig 26284 bp, 16 predicted proteins | sample U2c2metaG_FD_145900 | JGI IMG/M metagenome (GOLD analysis project Ga0193717, IMG submission 145900) | Soil microbial communities from a riparian zone of the East river system, Colorado, United States - U2c2 | ecosystem: Environmental > Terrestrial > Soil > Riparian zone | place: USA: East River...
GAACGAGATCGAGGTGATCGCCAACGCGCGGCAGCCGCGTGCCATCCGGCCGCGCTCGCGGATGCTGGTCATGAAGGCGGCCACGTTGGCGTGGGTGACCACGACACCCTTGGGCTGCCCGGTCGAACCGGACGTGTAGATCACGTACGCCGCGTTCGCCGGCAGCGCGGGACAGGGCACCACCGCCGGGGCGGGTCCGGCCGCCGGTAGGTCCACAAGGGACAGTCCGGCGCCGGCGAACACGGCCCGGCCGTCGGCGTCGGCGACCACGCACGCCACGCCTGCGGCCCGCGCGGTCTCGACGAGGCGCAGCGCCGGCAGATCGGGGTCGAGCGGGACGTAGGCGCCGCCGGAGAGCAACACCCCGACCAACACCGCGAGCAGCCCGGGGTGCCGGCCGACACAGACGCCGACCCGCGTCTCGGGGCCGACGCCGAGGTCGCGCAGTGTCTCGGCAACGCGCCGGGCAGCGGAAAGCAGCTCGGCATAGGTCAGCTCGGTGTCCCATTGCCGCACCGCGATCGCGTCCGGCCGGCTCGTGGCACGCGCGGCGATCAGCTCGCCGACGGTGCCGGCGGGACAGCCGGGACTGGCGGCGATCATCCAGTCCGCCGGTACGGCGGGGCTCCCCGGGTCACGGACCTGCTCGCGCTGCGACGCGTCCGGCGGATCCGCTAATGACAGCGTCATCATCCCCTTGAGTGCTCAAAAGCGCGCACGAACAACGGTCGACGCACCATGGCGACATGGTCAAGTTATGCCGCGTTAACGTCCAACCTCGCCGGACTCTAACCGTTTCCAACGCCGAGAGACAAGCGTGACTCTTCGCGGTCGCGACGGTCACCAATAGCCGATATTCCTGCCATTCGACCGAGCCGTGTGCGCACACTTCTTGCACCTGGACGCACAAGCCGCCGTTCCCATTTGACAACTGGCAACGCTTGACTTTTGCCGAACATGAGCGTCTAAGCGGTCCGACACCAGCGAATACGACGAACATCGATGTCCACAACGACCGTTCCGTCGGAATAAGTCCGCTTTATCCGGGACCGCCTGGCGTAAATTACTCAGCCAACCGACCTAGCATTACTTCCAATCAAGGAGCCGAGCGTGTAACAATCCCCCGCCGCGAAGGTATGGACCACACCACCGTGTCGTCCCCTGCGCGCAGGCCCGGTCGGGAGGTGCCGAAAGTTGTCTTTGCGGTGTTGGGAGATCGAGGGCACCAGACGATGAGTGGCGGGTCCCTCGTCGTCTTCGGCACCGGGTCACTGGCTCACGCGACGTGCGACGCTCTCGCCACCGTCTCCGCTGAACCGATCAACGTCGTGGTGGTCGGTCGCGGCCGGGAAAAGGCGGCCGCCGTCTGCTATCTGGCCGGCACCAGGGCGGCGCTGTCCGGCACCGGCGTGACGTTCCGGCCTGCCGTCGCCGACTCCGCGGCGCGGCTCGCGGACGTCCTGGCCGACGCGCGCCCCTCGGGTGTCTTCGCCTGCGCCTCGCATCAGTCGCCGTGGGAGCGGGTCACCGCGCCGTCCGCGTGGACGGACCTGCTCGCACGTGCCGGGTTCGGCCTCGCGTTGCCGCTGCACGCGGACCTCGTGGCCATGGCCGGTCGGCTGATCGCGACGCACGCGCCCGGCGCGTGGCTGGTCAACGCGTGCTTCCCGGACGCCGTCAACCCCGTGCTCGCCGCGCTGGACGTCCCCGTGCTGTGCGGCATCGGCAACGTGGGGATCCTCGCCGCCTCGCTACAGGCCGCGCTCGGTCTGCCCGACCAGAGCAGGCTGCGGCTGCTCGCCCACCACGCCCACCTGCACGAACCCCACGACCCGGCGGACGAGGCACGCGCCTGGCTCGACGGCACCCCGCTGCCCGACGTCACGTCGCTGGTCGCGACCCAGCGCGCCACCGACCGCGTCCTGCTCAACCGGGTCACCGGCCTCACGGCCGCCCTCATCCTGTCCGCCCTGCTCACCGGCGCCACCACCGACACCCACGCGCCGGGACCGAACGGGTTGCCCGGCGGCTACCCGGTCCGGCTCGCCGCCGGCCGCGTGTCCCTGCGGTTGCCGGCGGGCATCGGCGAGACCGAGGCCGTCGAGTTCAACAAGCGGGCCGCGCGCCGGGACGGCGTGCGAGTCGACGACGACAAAGTCCACTTCGAGCCGACCGTCGGGTCCGCGCTGCCACGAGCGGTGTCCGGACTCGACGGCTTCGGCGCGGCCGAGCTGCCCGGCGTGTGCCGGGAGCTGCTGGCACTGCGCGCCGAGCTACGCAAGCAACCGCACGACCCAGCGCACCCGAAGGGACTCTGATGACCTCAGACCCGGCGACCACCGGCGGCACCGCGACGATCGAGGCGACCACGCCCGTGACCGGCAACCTGTTGATCGACTACCTGGGGCTGATGCCCCGGTCGATCGGCGCGTGCGTCGCGGAGCCCGCCCCCGTGACCGGCGACCCGGCCACGTTCTCGCCTGGGTTCGCGCTGCCGGAACCGACCGAGGACGTGCGGCGCTTCTACGCCGCGGCGACCGTCGGCTGGCGCTCGCTCGGCGAGTACGCGGGGCACCGGCTCTCCCTGCTCGACCTGGCCGGCAACCCCGGCACGCACACCACGAAGACGTTCCCCTCGCTGCTCATCGTGGCAAGAGCGGTGGAGTACATCCGGCGCACCGGGGAGCCGGTGACGATCGTGTCCCCGACGTCGGCGAACAAGGGCACCGCGCTGCGCGACGCCGTCCTGCGGGCCATCGACGAGAACCTCGTGACGCCGGAGCAGCTGCGGGTGGTGATCATCGCGCCGTGGTCCTGCCGGGACAAGCTGCGTGCCAGCCGCCTGTCGACCGACGCGCACCTGCGCGAGCTGAACCCGTTGCTGCTCTTCACCGGCGCGGAGCCCGACGGCGTCAAGCTGCTCGGCCGCCAGTTCGTCGACCGGCACGCCGCGGACCTCAAGCGCCGCGACGGCACCAACCTCTGGTTCTCACTCGAGCTGGCCAACTACCTCGTCGCGGACACCGCGCGGGCGTACTTCGAACAGGACGCGGACCCCACCGACGCGGCCGGCCGGCCCCGGGTGCACGCGCACGCGGTGTCCAGCGCGTTCGGCCTGCTCGGCTACCACCGGGGGCGGACGGTGCTGGAGCGCGACGGCCGGGCCAGCGCGTCGAGCCGGCCGGCGAGCCTGCTGGTGCAGCACCTGGCCACCTCGGACATGGTGCTCTCGTTGCGGCACGGTGGTTTCGAGCGGGAGAACCTGCCGAGCTACCGGCCCGATGTCACGACCGGACTGTTCCACCAGGACACCGACGAGGCCGATCCCCGGTTCCCCGCACGGATCCACGACCCCGCCGAGGTGCTGGACCCGACCTTCTACACGCGCCGGCCGGTCACCTCGCCGGAGATGAACGACATCATCGGCCGCTTCGGCGGCGACGGGATCGTGGTGTCGCTGCACGAGTGCCTCGAGCGGTACCCGGCCATCCGGGCCCGGCTGGCCGGCCACGGACGCGGGCTACCGGCGGACTTCCGGACGTTGCGGGAGTGGTCGCTGGTGATGGCCGTGACCGGTGTGTTCAACGCGATCGACCGAGGGCTCGTCGAGCCGGGCGCGGACGTCGTGGTGCACGGTTCCGGTTGGTACGGCACGGCCGACTACGAGACGCCGGACCCCGGCACGACCCCCACCGTCGAGTCCGTTGCCGATGTCGCGACGGCGGTGCTGGGCTGACGCCGCGTCATGACCACGATCCAGCCGAACACCACGACCGAGCCCACCACCATCCCCGAGACGATCACCGCCGGCTTCGCCGCGCAGGTGGCGCGGGTGCCGGACCACCCCGCGGTGCTCGCCGACGACGGCGCGGTGACCTACCGGCAGCTCGCCGCGAACGCCACCGCGGTGGCCGCGCTGCTGCGTGACACCAGCGACAGCACTGACACCGGGCCGGTCGCCCTGCTGTGCCGGCACGGCGTCACCACGATCGCCACGATGCTGGGCGCGTTGCTCGCCGGGCGGGCCTACGTGCCGCTCGACCCGACGTTCCCGGTGCGCAGACTGGCCTTCCAGCTCACCGACTCCGGCGCCGCGGCACTGTTGACCGACGCGGACAACGCCGACCTGGCCCGCTCGGTGAGTGGCTCGGAAGGTCCGCGACCGATCGACGTCGAGCCGGCGCTGGCCGAAGCATCCACTGTGGACCTCACGGGAGTAGACGCCGACCCGGACGCGACCGCCTACCTGCTCTACACATCCGGTTCCACCGGGACGCCGAAGGGTGTCCGGCAGAGTCATCGCAACGTCGTTTTCGGCGCCCGCAACCACATTCGTGCCTTCGGGATCACGCAGACGGACACAACGAGCGTGCTCACCTCGTTCGGGTTCGACATGGCGGTGACCGACACGTTCGCCGCGCTGCTGTCGGGCGCGGCGGCGGCGCCGATCGACATCCGCACCAGAGGTCTCGCCCATCTCGCCGAGGCGCTCGACGAGCGTGGCGTGACCGTCTACCACTCGACGCCGACGGTCTACCGCTACCTGGTGGCGAGCCTCGGCGAGCGGACCCTGCCACGCGTGCGGGTGGTGGTGCTCGGCGGCGAGGAGGTGACGGCCCGCGACGTGCGGACCTGCCGGCGCCACATGAGCGCGGACTGTGTGTTCGTCAACGGCTACGGCGCCACCGAGGTCAGTTTCATCGCCCAGCACCACCTCCGGCCCGGCGCACCGGTGGCCGACGGGGTGGTGCCGGTGGGCAGGCCACTGGACGGCATCGAGGTGGTGCTGCTCGATCCGGACGGCCGGGAAGGCGCGTCCGAGGGTGAGATCCTGGTGCGCAGCAAGCACGTCGCGCTCGGCTACCACGGTCTCGCCGAGCTGTCGTCCGCTCGTTTCGGCATGCTGCGCGGCGAGCCGACCTACCGCACCGGCGACCTCGCGCGCCGCGGCGCGGACGGCACGTTGACGTTCCTCGGGCGCGCCGACCGGCAGGTCAAGATCCGCGGCTTCCGGGTGGAGCTCGGCGAGATCGAGACCTGTCTCGCGGACCTGCCGGGAATCGCGCAGGCGGCCGTGGTGGCGCGCCGCGACGGGCCCGACGCCGAACTGGTGGCCTATGTCGTGCCGCGCGGCCGGTTCGACGAGGACGCGGTGCGGGTGGCGCTCGGCGAGGTGTTGCCCGGCTACATGGTGCCGAGGGCGGTCGTCGCGCTGGCCGAGCTGCCGCTGACGGTGACCGGCAAGCTGGACGAGCGCGCGCTGCCCGACCCGCCGGCCCCCACTGCCGGCGCGGACGCCTTCGACGGCGTGGCGGCGGTGGTCGCGCAGGCGTGGTGCACGTTGCTCGACCTGCCGGCCGTCGGCCGGGACGACAACTTCTTCGACCTCGGCGGCCACTCCTTGCTGATGGCGCTCCTGCACGAGGACCTGGAAAGCACGCTGGGCAGGCGTTTCCCCATGCAGGAGATGTTCGCGCACCCGACGGTCGGCAGGCTGGCCGCGTACCTGTCCGGCGCGGAGGACGACACGGTGGACACCGAGGCGGCGGTCGAGCGGTCCGCCCGCCGGCGTCAGGCACGGGCCCGGCGGGCGGGACGGTGACCGGCATGGACGAAGCAGCGGAGGACACCATCGCGGTCGTCGGCATGGCGTGCCGGGTGCCGGGGGCGCCGGACGTGTCGACCTTCTGGCGCAACCAGCTCGACGGGGTCGACTCGGTGCGCCGATCGTCCGCTGTGGACAGTGCGTTGCTCGCGGAGCCGCACTTCGTGCCGGCGTACGGGCACCTGGACGGGCTGACCGACTTCGACGCCGACCACTTCGGCTACTCCGACGACGAGGCGGCGCGCATAGACCCGCAGCAGCGGCTGTTCCTCGAGGTGGCCGCCACGGCGCTCGCCGACGCCGGGCACGACGCCGCGCGCGGCGCCACGGTCGGTGTCTTCGCGGGCGCCGCCGCCAACCGGTACTTCCTGTTCCACCTGCTCGGCCACCTGCCCCGCGAGGAGTGGGAGGACGCGATCCCGGGCAGCACACCGGACTTCATGCCTTCCAGGGTGGCCTACAAACTGGGGCTCTCGGGGCCGGCCGTCGCGGTGCAGACGGCGTGCTCGTCGTCGCTCGTCGCGGTGTGCGAGGCGGCGCAGAACCTGCTGGACTTCCGTTGTGACGTGGCGATCGCCGGCGGCGCCGCGGTCATCTCCACCGAGCAGACGGGTTACCGGTACCGGCCCGGCGGCGCGCTGTCGGCCGACGGCACCTGCCGCGCGCTCGACGCGGCCGCGAACGGCATGGTGTTCGGCAACGGCGCGGGCGCGGTCGTGCTCAAGCGCCTCGCCGACGCGATCGACGACGGCGACCACGTCGACGCCGTGCTGCGTGGCTGGGCGGTGAACAACGACGGCGCGCGGCGCGCCGGCTTCACCGCACCCGGCCGGGACGGTCAGGCGGCCGTCGTGGTCGAGGCGCTGGCCGGCGGCGACCTCGCGGCCGAGACCATCGGCATGGTCGAGACGCACGGCAGCGGCACGGTGGTCGGCGACGCGCTGGAGGTCGCCGCGCTCACCCGCGCGTTCCGCACCGGCGCGACCGGCTTCTGCGCGCTCGGCTCCGCGAAGACGAACGTCGGCAACCTCGACGCGGCCGCCGGGGTAGTCGGTCTGATCAAGTCGGTGTGCGCGGTGCGCGAGGGCCTCATCCCGCCGCTGCTGCACTTCACGACACCCAACCCGGAGATCGACCCGACCGGGCCGTTCTACGTGAACACCGAGCTGGCCAAGTGGTCCGAGGGCCACGCGGTGCGCCGCGCCGGGGTGAGCTCGTTCGGCCTCGGCGGCACCAACGCCCACGTGATCGTCGAGCAGGCCGCCGGTCATGGCGAGCGTCCGCGCCGCCCGCTGCCGAGGTTCCGCCGGCGCCGTCATTGGCTCGATCCCGCACGTCGACCGGAGGAACAGCCGTGAGCGCCGATCATCTGACGTCGTTGCCGGGCACCGGCTGGCAGGTGTGGCGCGACGGGCTGCTGCGCTCGGCCGGCTTCCCGGTTGACGTGCTCGAGAGCTTCGCCGCGACCGCGTGCGCCGCGGTGGCCGACGCGCACCTCGACGGCGAGGTGGCCGCCGACGCGTTCGCCTCGGCGTTCGACCGGGCGACCGCCGACCTCGGCCAGGCGGTCTACGACATCTCCGTCGACCCCCGGTTCCGCGAGGCGATCATCTGGCAGAACCCGAACGCCCTCAACGGTCCCGCCGGCGTGATGCGGGACGGCCCGGCCGCGCCACGCAACGAGCGCAGGCGCCGCCGTGAGGAGGTCGTCGCCAAGTACGCCCAACGCTACAGCGGGAAGAACGACACGATCGGGTTCTTCGGTCCGATGTGCTGGGTCACCGTGGACGACGCCGCGCCGCTGGTCACCGGCGGCCACGGGCCGGACATCACGCGCCTGCGCAAGGTGTTCTTCGAGTGGTGGGCGCTCGAGGCCGTCGCAGGGCACCTCGCCGCCGACTCGGCCGTGCGGCCGTGGCTGCGCGTCACACTCCAACCGCAGCTCTGGGTGGCCGACCGCCGTCTGCACACGCCGAACCGGCCGCCGGTCGAGCTGTCCGCGGCGCAGGCAGCGGTGCTGTCCCGTTGCGACGGCCGCGCCACGGCCAGGGACGTCGCGCTCGCCTGTGTGGCCGACGCCGACGCGGACGTGCGCCGCGAGGCCGACGCGTACGCCATCCTCGAGCACTACGTCGGGCAGGAGGTCGTGCGGTGGGAGTTCGTGCTGCCGATGGACCTCGCCGCGGAGTCGGCGCTCGGCGACCAGGTGGACGCGATCGGCGACGAGCCGGCGAGGGAGCGCGCGCGGGCGACCCTGCGGCGGTTCCTGGCGACGAAGGACGTGCTGGCCGCGGCGGCGGGTCCCGACGCGGTGGCGGCCGCGATGACCGCCATGCAGGCGGAGTTCACGGCGATCACCGGGCTGGACACCCATCACCGCGACGGCGAGACCTACGCCGGACGCACCCTGTGCCACCTGGAAGCCGCCCGCGACGCGCGGTTCACGTTCGGCCGCGAGGTCCTCGCGGCGCTCGCGCCGCTGGAACCGCTGCTGCGTTCGACCAGGTGGCTCACCAGCACGCTGTCGGACACCTACCGGGTCGAGCTGACCCGTCTGTACACCGAGCTGTCGACCGACCTCGGCACCCCGGAGGTGCCCTTCGCCCAGCTCTGGTTCCTCGGCCTCGGCTCGTTCTTCGGCACCGAACGGCCGGCCGACGCGGTGGTCGAGGAGTTCGGCCGGCGCTGGACGACGGTGCTGGGCCTCGACGACGTCGCGCCGGGCACCGAGCGACTCGAGTTCAGCGGCGCCGAGCTGGTCGCCGCGGTCGGCAAGGAGTTCGACGCCGTCGCCCCCGGTTGGGCGACCTCGCGGTTGCAGTCGCCGGACGTGCACCTGTGCGCGCCGAGTGCCGACGCGTTGGCCCGCGGCGAGTTCACGGTGGTGCTCGGCGAGCTGCACATGGGCATGCCCGCACTCGACACCGACTTCTTCCGGGTCGGCCACGACGACGAGGCCCGACTGCTGGCCGGGATGCGTGCCGATGTGCCGTTCAGCCGGGTGCACCCGCTGATGCCGTCCGACTGGCCCCGGCAGTGCGCGCGCAACGCGGACTGGATGTACGGACCGGACGACGTGCAGCTCGGGTTCACCCCGGCGCCCGGCGCCGACCCGGACCGGCTGCTGCCGATCACCGCGCTGACCGTTACCACGGACGCGGACGGCGAGCTCGTCACCCGCGCGCCGGACGGCAGGCGGTGGCCGCTCATGGAGGTGTTCGCGGACTTCGTCGGCACGCACGCGTTCGACACGTGGAAGCTCGCCGGCACCGACGGGCACACGCCGCGCATCAGCGTCGACGGTCTCGTGCTGGTGCGGCAGACCTGGCGGTGCACGGTCGCGGAGACCGGGCTCGCGGACGTCTCCGGGGAACGGGACCGCTATCTCGCCGTGCGGCGGTGGGCGCGCGCGGTCGGTCTGCCGCAACGGGTCTTCGTCCGGGTCGGCACCGAGATCAAGCCGTGCTTCGTCGACCTCACCAGCCCGGTGTTCACCCGCATCCTGTGCACGCTGCTGCGTTCGGCGCGGCGCACGGGCGGCGACGACACGAGCGTCGTGGTCACCGAGATGCTGCCGACCCCGGACCAGGCCTGGCTGACCGACGCCGACGGCCGCCGATACTGCTCGGAGCTGCGGCTGCACCTCTACGACCGGGGCGAGGCGGCCGCCGATGGCTGACGAGTTCGTCGTCCCGACACCGCGTCCGGCGGCGGAGCTGATCCTGTTCTGCTTCCCCCCGGCCGGCACCGGCGCCAACTCCTTCCAGGAGTGGCCCGCGCTGCTTCCGTCCACTGTGGAGGTTCGGGTCCTCGCCCTGCCGGGGCGCGAACGGCGGTTCACCGAACCGCTCGCCATCGACATCGCGGTCATCGCCGACGCGGTGCGGAAGAGCGCGGACCGCCCGTTCCTCTTCTACGGGCACAGCCTCGGTGGCCGGCTCGCGTTCGAGGTGACCCGCGAGCTGCGGCGGCGCGGCGCGGCGCTCCCCCTGCACTGCTACCTCGCCGCGAGCCGGGCGCCGCACCTGTCCGACCCGCTGTCGCCGATCGCACTCGCCCCCGACGCGGAGCTGCTCGCGGCCGTCCGCGACATGGGCGGGGTGCCGGCGGTGCTGCTCGACCACCCGGCGCTGATCTCGCTGTTCCTGCCGGCCATTCGGTACGACTTCCGCTGGTACCACGACTACCGGCTCGTCGACGAGCCGCCGCTCGCCGTCCCGCTGGTCGTGCTCAGCGGTGCCGACGACGCCGTGACCGGCCAGGAGCTGGCCGGGGAGTGGGCCCGGCACACCACGGCCGGCTGCCGCATACATGTGGTGCGCGGCGACCACTTCTTCTTCCGCACCTCGGCCCGCGCGGTCACCGACCTGATCGCCGCCGACCTGGCGGCGACCGACGGCCTGGTTCCCCTGCCGGGCACCGGATGGCAGGTGTGGGAGTCGGGCATGCTGCGCACCGCGGGGTTTCCGGCCGACGGACTCGACCTGCTCGCCGCGCCGGACTGCGCCGCCGTGGCCGACGAGCACCTCGACGGAATGGTCGGCCAGGAGGAGTACCGCGCCGCGTTCGACGACGCCGCCCGCGCGGTCGGCGCGCGGCTCGCGACGGTGGCGGCCGACCCGGCCTTCCGTGAGGCGGTGACCTGGCAGAACCCGGGTGCGATGACCGCACTGGACAAGCTGGCCGCGGCCGACCCCGCCGGGCCGAGCACGAGCAAGCGCCGGGAGCGGGAGAAGCTCGTCGCCCGGTACTGGTCGCGCTACTGCGGGAAGAACGACAGCATCGGGTTCTTCGGGCCGGTCTGCTGGGTCTCGGTGACCGACGACGCGGACGCGCTGCGTGGCGCGCCGGGCCCGACCCTGGTCCGCCGCCGCGTGGTGAACTTCGAATGGTGGGCACTGACCGCGTTCGCCGACCACTACGCGGACGACCCCGCCGTCCGGTGCTGGTTCCCCCTCACCCGACAGCCCCACCACGAGCTGCGCGACGACGTGCTGCTGCGACCAGGTCACCCGCCGCTGCGGCTGAGCAAGGCCGACCACGCCGTGCTCGCGCTGGCCGACGGTCGCCCGGCCAACGAGGTCGCCCGGCTCGCGGTCGCCGCCGAGGATTCGGGGCTGCGCAAGGAGAGCGACGGCTACCTGCTCGCCGACCGGCTCGCCGCACAGGGGCTGCTGCGGTGGCGGCTGGACCTGCCCTACGACCTGTCCGCGGAGACCGGGCTGCGGTCCTGGATCGACGGGCTCGGCGACGAGGTCGTGCGGCACCGGATCGACGCGGACCTGCGACGCCTCGCCAAGGCTCGCGACGCGGTGGCCGGCGCGGCGGGCGACGCGGGTGCCGTGCGCGCGGCGATCGAGCAGTTGGACGCGGAGTTCACCTCGGTGACCGGGCTGGCGCCGCGACAGCGCGCCGGCGAGACCTACGCGGGCCGCGCGCTCTGCTACGAGGACACCGAACGCGACCTCGACCTCGTCGTCGGAAAGCCGGTGCTGGCCGCGCTCGCCGCGCCGCTGGACATCCTGCTGCACGCCGCCCGCTGGCTGACGGTGGCGATCGCGGACGCCTACCGCGCCGCGTTCCACGCGCTGTACAAGGAGATGGCCGCCGAGCTGGGCAGCGCGGACGTGCCGTTGGGCGAGCTGTGGTTCCTCGCCAACGGGCTCGTGTACGGGGTCGGCGAGCGACCGGTGGACGCGGTGATGGCCGAGTTCGTCCGCCGCTGGGCCGGGTTGCTCGGCCTCGACGACCTGCCACCGGACACCCGCCGCGTGGACCTGGCGTCCGCCGACCTGACCGACGAGGCGCTGCTGGCGTTCCCCGCGGACCGGCCGGGCTGGTCCTCGGCGCGGCTGCACAGCCCCGACCTGACGCTGTGCGCCGGAAGCGTCGACGAGATCGAGCGCGGTGAGTTCACGGCGGTGCTCGGCGAGCTGCACGCGGCGTGGCTGACGTGCACCTCTGGCTTCTTCGTCCAGTTCCACCCGGATCGGGACGCGCTCGTCGCGGCCACCCACCGCGACCTCGGCAGGCGCACGGTTCCCCTGTACCCCACGGATTTCCCGACACTGACCGCGCGGCTCGCGGACGTGCTCCTCGACTCCGGCGACCACCGCGTCGGCCACGCGGCGGCGCCGGTGTGGGACCAGGAACAACTCGTGTCCGTCAGCGCGCTCACGGTGTCCGATGTGGACGGTGAGCCGGTCGCGCGGGACGGGCACGGCCGGACCTGGTCGCTGGTCGAGCTGTTCGGCGAGTTCCTCGGCACGTTCGCCGCCGACGCCTACAAGCTCGTCGGTGCCACCGGGCACACGCCTCGGGTCACGATCGACCGGCTCGTGGTGGCCAGGGAGACGTGGCGGACCACGATCGGCGCGACCGGCCTGGCCGAGGTGGACCGCTATCCCGACCGTTACCTCGCCGCGCGGCGACTTCGCCGCGACCTCGGCATGCCCGACCGGGTGTTCGCCAAGGTCGGCACCGAGATCAAACCGTGCTACGTGGACCTCACCAGCCCGGTGTCGATCTCCGCGGTCGCCACGATGCTGCGCACGGCCCGCACCGAGCACGGCCCCGACGTGCCGGTCACGCTCACCGAGCTGCTGCCGACGCCGGAGCAGGCGTGGGTGCCCGACGCGCAAGGCCGCCGGTACTACTCCGAGCTGCGGCTGCACATCCGAGACCCGCGGGCGGCGTCCGCGGCTCATCAGGGAGGAACCCAGTGACAGAGCCAGCCGGCGGGGACGCGGTCGAGCCCATCGCGATCATCGGGATGGCCGCGCGGGTGCCTGGCGCGGCCGATGTGGCGCGGTTCTGGGAGAATCTGGTCGGCGGCGTCGAGTCGCTGACGCGGTTGAGCCGGGAGCGGATGGCAGCGGCCGGGGCGACCGAGTCCGAAATGGCTGCCCCCAACCTGGTGGCGGCCGGTTTCGTCCTCGACGACGCCGACATGTTCGACGCCGGCCTGTTCGGCATGACCCCGCGCGAGGCCGACGTCACCGACCCGCAGCACCGGGTGTTCCTCGAGCTGTGTCACGGTGCGTTGGAGGACGCGGGCTACGACCCGGCCCGCTATCCCGGTGACGTCGGCGTCTACGCGGGTCGCGGCACCGAGCGGTACCGCTGGGAGCACGTCCACCGCAACCGCGCGGTGCTGGCCACCACACCGTCGATGTCGGTTGGCATCGGCAACCTGTCGGACAACGTGACGACGTTGGTGTCCTACAAGCTGAACCTGCGCGGACCCAGCGTCGCGATGTACACCGCGTGCTCGACTTCCCTTGTCGCCGTGCACATGGCGGCGGAGGCGCTGCGGGCCGGCGAGTGCGACATGGCGCTCGCCGGCGGGGTGAGCATCGAGTTCCCCCAGGACCGCGGCCACGTCCACCACGAGGGCGGCGTGGAGTCGGCCGACGGGCACGTGCACTCGTTCGACGCGGACGCGACCGGCACCATGTGGGGCTCCGGCGGCGGCGCGATCCTGCTCAAGCGGCTGGCCGACGCGCGGCGCGACGGCGACCGGGTGTGCGCGGTGATCCTCGGCAACGCGATCAACAACGACGGCGCCGGCAAGGTCGGGTTCACCGCGCCGAGCGCCGACGGTCAGGCGTTGGTGATCGCCAACGCGCTCGCGCAGGCCGACGTGGACCCCAGGTCGATCAGCTACGTCGAGGCGCACGGCACGGCTACCCCGCTCGGCGACCCGATCGAGCTGGCCGCGCTGAGCAGGGTCTACGCGCACGGTGTCGACGACCGAGGATGGTGCGGGGTCGGTTCGGTCAAGTCCAACATCGGCCACCTCAGCCAGGGCGCCGGTGTGGTCGGCATGATCAAGACGGCGCTGGCCATGCGGCACGGCCTCATCCCGCCGAGCCTGAACTACACCAACCCGAACCCGGGCATCGACCTCGCGGCGAGCCCGTTCTACGTCAACGCCACACTGTCCAAATGGGAGCGGGACACCGGTCCTCGACGGGCCGCGGTCAGTTCCTTCGGCATCGGCGGCACCAACGCGCACGTGATCCTCGAGGAGGCGCCGCCGCGCGAGGACCTCGGTGCCTCCCCCGGCCCCGAGCTGTTGCAGGTGTCCGCACGGGACGCCACGGCGCTGGCCGCGGGCGCGGAACGGCTCGCCGACCGGCTGGCCAGCCAGCCCGACCTGCGGCTGGCCGACGTCGCCAACACGCTGCGGGTCGGCCGCACCGAACACCGCCACCGCGGGTTCGTCGTCGCGGCCACCGCCGCCGAGGCCGCGGCGACCCTGCGGGAACCCAAGCGCCGCAACGAGTTGACCGTGCCGGACGCATCACCCGCGATCGTCTTCCTGTTCACCGGCCAGGGCGCGCAGTACGGCGGGATGGGTGCGCTGCTGTACGAGCGGGAGCCGGTGTTCGCCGCGGCGGTGGACGAGTGCGCGGACGGCCTGCGCGACGTGCTGGACCTCCGCGCGCTGATGTTCGCCACCGGTCCGGAAGCCGACGCCGCGCTGGCCCGCACCGAGGTGACCCAGCCCGCGCTGTTCACGCTGGAGTACGCGCTCGCCAAGCTGTGGGAGTCGTGGGGAGTGCGGCCGGACAGCATGATCGGCCACTCCATCGGCGAGTACGTCGCCGCGACGCTCGCCGGGGTGTTCGAGCTGCCCGACGCGCTGCGGCTCGTGGCCGGTGCGATGGCCGCGATCTCCTGCGACGAGGCCGAGATCGCGCCCCTGCTGCCGGCGGGTCTGTCGATCGCGACCGTGAATGGTCCCGGCACGTGCGTCGTGACAGGCCCCGAGGAGCTGCTGACAGAGTTCACGGCCGGGCTGGACAAGAAGGTCAACGCGAAGCGGCTGCGCACCTCGCACGCGTTCCACTCGCCGATGATGGACCCGATCATCGCGGAGTTCACCTCGGCGGTCGCCGCCGTACCGCGTCACGCGCCCGCCGTTCCCTTCCTGTCCACCGTGTCCGGGGTGCCGATCACCGCCGCGCAGGCAACCGACCCCGGCTACTGGGCGACCCAACTGCGCGAGACCGTCCGGTTCGGCGCGTGCGTCGCCACGCAGCTCGCCACCGGTCCAACGCTCTTCGTCGAGTGTGGGCCGGGGCGTCAGCTCGTCGGGCTGGTGCGCATGCAGACCCGCGGCGAAGGGCTGCCGGCGCTGCCGAGCCTGCCGGGGCCGACCGACAAGCTCGGCGAGCTGGCGACGCTGTTCACCGCGGCCGGCAAGCTGTGGACCCACGGCGTTCCGGTGGCGCCGCCGTCGTCGGGTCGGCGGGTCTCGCTGCCCGGCTACGCGTACCAGCGGTCCCGGCACTGGGTGGATCCCGACCCGCTGACGGCCGAGCATGTCGCCGCCAAACCGGCCAGCGACCGTCGGTTGCCGCCGTCGCGGCGGTTCGCCGTACCGAGCTGGCGCCAGCTACCGCCTGCTCCCACGACCGAGCCGTTGACGTCGTGTGTGCTGTTCGCCGCCGAGTCGCTCGGCTCGGCGACCGCCGAACTGCTGCGTTCGGCCGGCTGTGTAATCACCGAGGTGGCGCCCGGCGACACGTTCGCCCGCACCGAAACCGGGTACACGATCCGGCCGGACGTGTCGGAGGACTACGCCGCGCTGCTGGCCGACCTGGACGCCGTCCCCGAGCGTTTCGTGCACGCGTGGGCGCTCGCGGGCGAGCCCACCGGCGACGACGTGGCCGCGACCTGGGCGGCCCAACGTCTCGGGCTGTTCAGCGTGGTGCGTCTGGTACAGGCGCTCGCCGGCGCCGGCCACACGGCGAGCATCGACGTCGTCACCGCCGCGACCCAGCACGTGTACGGCGACGACCTCGCACGGCCGGAGCACGCGACCGTGGCGGGGGTGGTCCGCTCGGCGCCGTTCGACGTACCGGGCATGGTGTTGCGGCACCTGGACTGCGTCACGGAGACCCGTCCTGCCGAGCTGGCCGGCGCACTCGGCCGCTCGGCCGGCGACGCGTTGCTCGCGCTGCGCGACCGTCGCGTGTGGACGGTCGGGTTCGAACAGGTCGACCTGCCAGCGGCGGGGCCGGACGTGCTCCGGGAGGGCGGCGTCTACCTGATCACCGGCGGGCTCGGCGGCCTCGGCCTCGTGCTTGGCGAGACGCTCGCCGAGCGCACGCGTGCCCGGCTCGTGCTGACCTCGCGGTCCGGGCTGCCGCCTCGGGAGGAGTGGGACGAGTATCTGCGCGGGCACGGCTCGGGTGATCGAAAGGTTCGGGCCATCCGCGCCGTGCGCCGGATGGCGTCGGCCGGCGCCGAAGTGCTCACGGCGGCCGTCGATGTGTCCGATGTGGACGGTCTGCGGAACCTGCGTACCGAGACTCTTGCCCGGTTCGGGCGGCTGGACGGCATCGTGCACGCCGCCGGCATCGCGGGCGGCGGCCTCGTCGAGACCCGCGACCTCGCCGACCTGCGTGCTGTGCTCGCGCCGAAGGTCGCCGGCACGGTGGCGCTGCGCGCGGTGTTCGGCACGGACGAGCTCGACTTCGTGTCGCTGTTCTCGTCGGTCACCGGCACCGCGGGCGGGTTGGCCGAGACCGACTACTGCGCCGCGAACGCCTACCTCGACGCCCACGCGTCCGCGGGCGGCTGGCGCGCGCCGGTCCGTTCGCTCGGCTGGGCGGGCTGGCTGGAGGTCGGCATGCTCGCCGACCTGCTCGGGCACAACGAGGACCACGCCGACGGACCGGCCGAACCGTTGGCACACCCCATGATCACCGAGCTCCGCCGCGGCGACGACGGCACCACGACCGGACACGGCACCATCTCGGCCGGCACGCACTGGACGCTCGACGAGCACCGCATCGACGGCGTGCCCGTCCTGCCCGGCACCGCACAGCTCGAGGCGATCCGCGCCACGGCCGGCGCCGCGGCGGGTCCGGTCGAGCTGACCGATGTGCTGTTCCTTCAACCGTTCGAGGTGCCCGACGCCACCACCGCCGCCCTGCGGGTCACGATCGGCCCGCGCATCGACGGTTCGGCGCAGGCCACGCTCACCGGTGACGGGACGACCTACTGCCGCGCGACGGTCGCGTGGCCGAACGTCCCACGCGGCACGGCGCTCGACCTCGACGCCGTGCGGGCCCGGTGCACCCCGCGGCCCGACCTCGCGTCGGCTAGCCACGCGCCGCCCGGCGCGCTCGTGACCTACGGCGCGCACTGGCGCACCGTGCGCGAGGTGTGGCGCTCGGCCGACGAGCAGCTCACCCTCCTGGCGGTGCCGGCGGACCAGCGCGGCGACCTCGCGGAGTGGGGCTTCTCCCCCGCCGTGCTCGACCAGGCGACGTTCGTCTTCGACGGCGCGGGCGGCGGCAGGCTGCCCATGGGCTACGGCCGGCTGCTGGTGCACGACCGGCTGCCGGCGCGGGTGTGGGTGCACCGCAGGCTCGGCTCGCACGATCCCGCGCGAGACATCCGCACGGACAGCTACACGGTCGTCGACGACAACGGCACCGAGCTCATCGCCGTCACGGACTTCATGTTGCGCCGCATGGACTCCGTGCGACCGGCCACCGTCCCGACCGCACCGGCCGATGCCGACCAGCGGTGGCTCACGCCGTCCGAAGGCGTCGACGCGTTCCTGCGCAGCCTGCGAGCGGACGTCGGCGGCCACGTGGTGATCACCCCTCGGTCGCTGGACTGGGTCGTCGAGCAGGTGGCCCGCGACGCGCGGGACGTACTAGGCGGGCCGACGACCGACGTCCCGACCGCGATGGCCGCGGACCCGAACGCCAACCCGACCGAGGCGATGGTCGCGGGGATCTGGTCGTCGGTACTCGGCGTGACCACCGTGCACGCCGAAAGCGACTTCTTCGACCTCGGCGGCAACTCGCTAGTGGCCGTCCAGCTCATCGCGCAGATCCGCGAGGCGACCGGGGTGCGGTTGCCGATGCGGGCGATCTTCGAGACGCCGACGGTCGCGGAGATGGCGGCCACCATCACGACGATGAGCGCGACACCTGCCGCCGAGCCCACCTCCACCATCGCGCGGCTGCCCCGCACGGGCTCGTCATGACCGCCGTCTTCGAGGCGTCGTTCGCCGGCGCCGTCGACGAGCTGGCCAAGGCGTACGAGACGGTGCCGTTCTACGGGCCGCACCTCGACGCGGCCGGGCTGGCGCCGGACGACATCCGCAGCCCTGCCGACTTCCGTCGGGTGCCGGCCACCAGCAAGACCGACTACCGGCGGCACTTTCCCGCCGGGGTGCTCGCACGCGGCAGCACGCTGGGCGACGACTTCGTGTTCCGCAGCCGCAGTTCCGGCACCACCGGCGAGCGGCTGGTGACCCTGGCGCACACGTACACCCTTGCGCAGCGGCAGATGCGGACGACGTCGGTCAACAAGGGCATGCTGCGGGTGTTCGCGAGCGCGCGGCCGCAACGGGTCTGTCGTTACGCGCCACCGGCCTGCTCGGACGTCGAGTGCGCGACGCCGTTCACGACCGTGGCGAGCCGAACGCTCGACGACGGCACGCTGGTGCTGCCGGTCGCGCACGACCTGCTCGCCACGTCGCCGGAACTGGTCGAGCAGGCCGCGGCCGAGCTGTTCGCCCACGATCCGCAGTGGCTCTACACGGACCCGGCGCACCTCGCGTTCCTGTTGGACGCCATGGCCGAGCGGGACCTGCCGGTGCCTGCGGTTGGCGGTGTCGTGCTGGCCTACAACCTCGCCACCGCCTCGGCGCTGCGACGGATCCGGGCGTGTCTGCCAACGGCTGTCATCGTCGAGGTCGCGTCCATGTCCGAGCTGGGGTGGCTCGGCATGACGTGCGCGCACGGCCAGCCGCACCTCAACACGGACAGCTTCTACCTCGAGCTGCTCGCCAACGGCACCGATCGTCCCGCCGCGCCGGGTGAGCTGGCCGAGCTGTACGTGACCAGCATCGGCGACCAGCTCAGTCCGCACATCCGCTACCGCACGGGCGACGGCTACGTGCTGCTCGACGGCGACTGTCCTTGTGGGCACCGGTTTCCGCGCGTCGTTCACCACGGCCGGTGCCGCGACTACGTCACGTCCGCCGGCAAGGTGGTGCTGACGCCGCGCACGCTCGACGACCTCGTCGGGCCCGCGGACTGGCTCACCTTCTACAAGCTGACACACCAGGACACCGGACCGTTGCTGTTGCGGTACCTGCCGATGCCCGGCGCCGACCACGCCGGTCCGGCCGGGCGACTGGCCGCCGAGATCGCGACAAGGACCGGCCGTGAGGTCACGGTGACGGCGGTCGGCCACCTCGAGTCGGAGCGTTCCGGCAAGCTGTTCGGCTGTGTGCGGGAGGAACGATGACCATGCGTGACACCCGCGCGGACTTCCCCGTGCTGCGCAGAGAGATCGACGGCACGCGGGTGACCTATTTGGACAGTGCGGCAACCTCGCTCAAGCCGCAACGGGTGATCGACGCGATGACCCACTACTACACCGACGTGAGCGCGAACATCCATCGTGGCAAGCACATGCTGTCCGAGGAGGCGTCGGACGCCTACGAGGGAGCCCGCACGCGCGTCGCGGCGTTCCTCGGCGTGCGTGCCGCCGACGTGGTGTTCACCGCCAACACCACGCACAGTCTGAACATCGTGTCCGCGGGTCTGGACCTGCGGCCCGACGATCTGGTGCTGATGTCACGGGACGCGCACCACTCGCTGCAGCTACCGCTGCGCGCGCGAGCGAACGTGGAGTGGTTGCCGACACACGAGGACGGCACGGTCGACCTGGACGCCTACGCCGGCCTGCTCGCCCGGCGACCCGCGTTGGTGGCGATCACCCACTGCTCCAACGTGTCCGGCCGGTACGCGCCGGTCGCGGAGATGGCCGCGCTCGCCCGTGCGCACGGCGCACTGACGGTCGTGGACGCGGCGCAGTCGGTGCCGCACCGGCAGGTGCTGCTGCCGGAACTCGGCGCCGACGCGATCGCGTTCTCCGGCCACAAGATGTTGGGCCCCACCGGGATCGGGGTGCTCGCGATACGGCCGGAGCTGGCCGACCGACTGCGCCCGGTAGCGCTCGGCGGCGGAGTAGTGGACTGGGTGGACACCGACAAGTGGGTGCTGCGCCGCGCGCCGCACCGGTACGAGGCCGGCACCCCGCACATCGCGGGCGCCTACGGGTTGCGCGCCGCGGTCGACTACCTGGATGGGCTCGGCATGGCCGAGGTCGCCGACCACGACCGGTGGCTCGCGGAGCTGCTCTACGCGGAGGCCGGCAAGCGCGACTACCTGACCGTGCTGGAACCAGGCCCCGGCGAGCGCAGCGCGACGCTGTCGGTCGCCGTGCGCGGGATCGACGACCTGACCGAGCTGGCGCGCGCGTTGTCGGACAGCTACGGCGTCATGTGCCGCAGCGGCCACCTCTGCGCCCAAACCTTCGTCGACTCCCCGGTGCTACGCCTGTCCGCCTACCTCTACAACACGGCCGACGACCTCAACCTGGCGTTCAACGCCCTCGACGAGCTGCACCCGTTCCTCGCGACCGGCTGAGCAAAAGAATCTTGGTCGCGGTTGTCGATCCGGTCGACGCTGCTTCGACGTAGTGATGAAGCAGCCGAAACTGGAGGGATTTCCACCATGACCGCGACCCTGCACACCACCGCACCGACCACGACGACCTCCTCGACGAGCCCGACCTTGCAGGCCGTCGCCATCGGCGCTACCCGTGTGGTGGTGTCGTTCCTGTTCATCTGCCACGGCGTGCTCGGCCTGTTCGGCACCTTCGGCGGTGTCGACGGCAAGGGCGGCGCCGTCGAGCTGTTCTCCTGGCCGGACTGGTGGGGCTCGACCATCCACCTCGTCGCAGGCGCGTTCGTGCTGGCCGGCCTGTTCACCCGGGCGGCCGCACTGCTGTGCTCCGGCGCGATGGCGTACGCCTACTTCACCGTGCACCAGCCGATCGCGCTGCTGCCGCTGCCCAACGGCGGCGAGCCCGCCGCACTGTTCGCCTGGATCTTCCTGCTGATCGCCATCATCGGACCGGGCGCGTTCGCACTGGACACGTTGCGCCGCAGGCGTTCCGCGGCCTGACCACGAGAGCCCCGGTGACTCCACCGGGGCTCTCGCGTGCGTCAGTGCGGGAGCAGCTTCGGCGCGTGGCGTACGGGGTTGGCGGCCTCGTAGGCGGCGGCGATGGCGAGCACGGTGGCGTCGTCCCAGCGGCCGGCGAAGAAGTTGACTCCGATCGGCAGCTCTCCGGCGTAACCGGCCGGCACGGCGATGTTCGGGTAGCCGGACACGGCGGCCGGACCGGACGACTCGAGCAGGAAGCCGTCGTCGCCGTGGCCGTACGTGGTCCGCCAGGCCGGCCCGTTCGTCGGCGAGACGATCGCGTCAAGGTGGTGCGCGGCCATCGTCTCGTCGATGGACCGCCGGGCCAGCGAGGTGGCGGTGGCGCGCTGCTCGCGGTAGGTCGGGTCGTCGACACCCGGGGCGGTCAGCGCCTGCTCGAACAGCTCCTGACCGAACCTGCTCAGCTCCACCGGATCGCGCCGGTTGAACTCGACCAGCTCGGCGATGCTCTGCGGCACACCACGCCGGTGCGCGAGATACGCCGGCAGGTCCCTGGTGAACTCGGTGAGCAGCGCGGGTGACTCGGCCGCGCCGAACTCCGCACGGTAGGGCAGCTCGACCTCGACGACCGTCGCGCCCTTGGCACGCAGGATCGCCACCGACCGCGCGACGACCCGGTCGACGTCCGGGTCGATGCCCGCCTGCCGCCAGACCCCGATTCGCGCGCCGCGCAGCGCACCCGGCCGCAGCAGCGCGGCGTAGTCGGTCGGCTGGTGGGCCGGATAGGTCGCGGTGGCCGGGTCGGCCGGATCGCGGCCCTGCAACGCGGACAACGTGATCGCCACGTCCACCACGTGCCTGGCCATCGGACCCGCGGTGTCCTGCTCGGCCGAGATCGGCGCCACCCCGGTACGGCTCACCAACCCGAGCGACGGCTTGTGCCCCACCACGCCGTTGGCCCCGGCGGGGCAGACGATCGACCCGTCGGTCTCGGTGCCGATCGCCACCTGGGCCAGCGACGCCGCGACACCCGCGCCGGAACCGGACGACGAGCCGCACGGGTTGCGGTCCAGCACATAGGGGTTGTTGGTCTGCAGGCCGGCGCCGGACCAGCCGGACGTGGCGTTGGTGGAGCGGTAGTTCGCCCACTCGGACAGGTTGGTCTTACCGAGGATCACCGCGCCCGCCGCCCGCAGCTTGCGGACCAGGGTGGCGTCCCTGGCCGGCGCCTCGGCGAGCAACGCCCGCGAGCCCGCGGTCGTCGCAAGGCCCTTGGTGTCCACGTTGTCCTTGAGCAGCACCGGAATGCCCTCGAGCGGACCGCGACTATGTCCGGACCGGCGACGCCGGTCGCTGGCCGCTGCCTGCGCCGGCGCCGTCCGGTCGACCGTCAGCACGGCGTGGATCTTCCCGTCCACCGCGCGGATTCTGTTCAAGTAGGCGGAAGTCAGCTCCGCCGAGGTGAGCCGGCCGCGGTCCATCAACGCCTGCAGGCCGGGGATGGTGGCGGCGTCGAGATCGAGCCGCGTTCTCGCTCCGGCCGGCGTCGGCACAGTGACCGCGAGGACCAGCAACGCCAGGACCGAGACCACTCGTGAGATCCGCACACCGCACCTAAGCGCGTGACTCCGCCGCCGTCAACCGCCCTCAGGCGCGCTTGTACTTCTCCCACCAGGTCAAGGCGACGCGGTACTGCTCAGGGGTGTTGTCCGCGTTGTGGTTGGCCAGCCCGTTCTTGCCGAAGTAGTAGTCGTGGACCTGGTTTCGAGCGGACTGCGACATGTCCGGGTCGGAGATTCCGTTGGCGTGGATGTGATACGCGAACCCGTCGGAAGGGGTGCGCAGCCACGCGGCGAACCCGACGGTGCGCAGCGCGTGGACAGTCTGCCACCGCTGGGTCGTGCTCAGGCTGCTGACGCTGATGTCGACCACGCCGCCACCGTCGTGGGTCCCGGCGGAGTCGGGGTTGCTCGAGTTGTAGGAACCCTGGGTGAGCGTGATGCTCCACGACAGCATGCCGTCCGCGGCCCGCAGCATGTCCGCGGTGCGCACGTTGACCTGCTCGCCGCCGTAGGAGGAGGTGCGGGAGCCGGCCGTCACCGGATGCGACACGTCGAACCGGCCGGAACCCAGCTGCGTCAACGAGGTTCGCCCGGGGACACCGTTGGCGTCGAGGCCGGTGTAGCCGAGGCTGCGTTGCCACGCGGCGTACGCGCTCACCGTCGAGGTGCCGTAGTGCCCGTCGCTCTGCGCCGCGGCGAGCAGCCCCTTGGCCTGCAACGCCTGCTCGACGGCGAGCACGTGGGCCTGCGCGCCAGGGGTCGTGCCGGTGCCCGCCTTCGGCGGATCGACCTGGCAGGCGAGCAACACCTGCTCCATGTCCACGGTCGCCAGCGCGGCGGAGGCGGCGGCGGTCTGGGCACTCACCAGCGCCGGCACCGCCAACGCCGCCCCGGCCGCCACACCGCGGGAGAGCAACAGGCGTCTCGTGTAGGTCGCCCGCGTGTCCTGGTTCATCAGCGTGCTCCGTTCGTCCGGTTCCGCGAGCATGCTGACAACCCCGAGTACAAGACACGTACAAACACCAGGTGGACGTGGTCAACGGGGCGGACCTGCTCGGGGCGCCCGACGGCCGGTTCGCGACCGTGAGCGGGCGGCTCGGTCAGCGGCTCGTGCTCGACCGCTACCTGAGCATCCTCGTGGGCATGCGGAAGGTCGGCTTCGACTCGATGCGTGCCGCGCTCGCCTGACGTTCAGTCGCGCCGGCGCCGGTCGCCGCGGCCGAGCTGCCCGATCATCCCGAAGGCCATCGGGATGAGGATCCAGACCGGCCAGAAGTTCTGGAAGTGGCCGGAGCCGAGGCTGGTGGCCAGCCAGATCACCGTGCAGACGACGAAGATGCCACCGAAGCCGCCCAACCACGCGCGGACGAGCTGGCCCGCGCGCGAGGAGCGCGCCGGCGGCGGTGCGGGTGCGGCGGCGACCGCCTCCTGGCTCGCGTGCGCCCGCTGCGAGACGACCATGCCGGGTATGTCGTCGAGCAGCCCGTTCAGGTCGCCGTAGGTCTTGGCCGCGTACGTCTTCTGCAGGCGCTCGTCGTACTCGCCGAGATCCAGGCGACCCTCGTCGAGCGCCTTCTTCAGGTTGTCAGCCACAGCCTGACGATCACTGTCGGCGGCACGCATGTCATCACGACCCATGCGGTCAGGATGCCAGTCCCGCGCGGCCCGCACCGGCCCGCCCGGCAAATGGTCCCTATCACGGCTTACCTGAGGCGCGACGGACACGCGGGTTCTGAGGGCACCGCGTCCGCAAGGCCCCACTGTCGACGGGTCGGCCGACAAGCCTCTCCCCCTCCAGAGCGTCTTGATCTTTTGACGGGTCGCGAACTCAGCACCATCTCGATCGCTAAAACCGGACATCTATATAGTTATTAGTGACTTTTAGTTTTTGGGAGTAGGGAAGTGGCCATACTGAGCGACCGGCTCGTGGAGCTGGTCGTGCGGTCACCGGCGCTCGACGTCGGGGTTCGGTTGCTGCTGCCGAAGAACTGGGCGCGCAAGCGGTGGCCGACGCTCTACCTGCTGCACGGGTGTTGCACCGTCGGCGACGGTCAGGTCGAGTGGACCACCTACAGCGACGTCGAGGCGTACACCAGGGATCTCGACGCGCTCGTCGTCATGCCGGAGGCGGGTGACGTCGGCTTCTACTCCGACTGGCTCGACGGACCGGCGTGGGAGACGTTCCACCTCACCGAGCTACGACGGCTCCTCGAGCGCCGGTACCGCGCCGGCGACGACCGGGCCATCGCCGGGCTGTCGATGGGCGGCTTCGGCACGTTGTCCTACGCGGCACGCCATCCCGGGATGTTCAAGGCGCGGCCGCGTACAGCGGGCTCGTCCACACGGTCCCGGCACGCACACATGGCCGTACTGGCAACGAGAGCTCCACCGCTCACTGCCGATGTTGATGCGTGCCATCGGAGTACGCGTCAGCACACCCGCATCGCCTTGCGGCACAAGCAACTGAGTCAGGCGTGCGGGTCGAGCGTGGACGACACCGCCGTCGATCATGCGGTAGGTCGCCATGACGTGAATGATGTGTAGGCTTTCCTGATGGCATGGCAAAACTGGCGGGTGACTTCTGGAACGGGGTCGCGCTTCTTCAGCACGGCGACGGTGGAATCCGAGCATCAGGCGGAAAGTGATTCATTGAATCCGCGGGTTCGGACGGGCAGCCGACCCGGCCGACAAGGTGCCGGTTCATGACCGTCCGTCGAATGGATGGCATGGTGGCGCTCGTGACGGGTGGGAGTCGCGGAGTCGGCAGAGGGGTGGCAGACCACCTCGCGTCAGCGGGCGCCACCGTCTATGTCACGGGTCGATCCGTGCAAGACGCGCAGCTCCCGGCGGGCTGTATCGCGATGACCTGCGATCACACGGATGACACGCAGGTCGCGGCTGTGTTCGATCGGCTGGCCGCCGACCACGGACACCTGGATCTACTGGTGAACAACGCCTGGGGCGGGTACGACCGCATGGTCGACAACGGACAGTTCACGTGGGGACTGCCGTTCTGGGAACAGCCGATCTGGCGGTGGGACGCGATGTTCGCGGCAGGTGTGCGAGCGAACTACGTCGCCAGCGCCTTCGCGGCACGCATGATGGTGCCGCGGCGGTCGGGTCTCATCGTCAACATCTCCTTCTGGGCGGCGCAGAAACACGTCGCGAACGTGCCCTACGGCGTGTCCAAAGCCGCGACCGACAAGCTCACCGCCGACATGGCGCACGAGCTACGCGCTCACGAGGTGGCGGTCGTCTCGCTCTACCCCGGGCTCGTGCGGACCGAGAAGGTGATGGAAGCGGCCGAGTATCTCGACATGACGAACTCGGAGTCGCCACAGTTCATCGGCCGCGTGATCAACGCGCTCGCCCACGACCAGACGATCCTGACGAAGTCCGGTCAGGTACTGGTCGCGGCCGCGCAGGCAGCACAATACGAAATCACCGACATCGACGGCACACAACCCACACCACTGACGCTAGCGCAGGTCTGAGGACCACCCTACGGAACGTCAAGTCAAGGTGTGCCCGTCAGTTGGGGTGAGTGAAACTGCTGCCCGGGTAGTAGTTTTCACTCACGACCGACGGGAGCTGGGCGGAGTGGCACGTCTTCATGTCGGCTGCGCGATGTGGACCCACAAGGCGTGGCCCGGACGGTTCCTGCCGCAGTCGCTGCCGGCCAAGGAGCGCCTGCGGGCCTACGCCGGCTGGTGCAACGCGGTCGAGGGCAACACCACCTTCTACGCGACCCCCGCCCGGGACACCGTCGCGACTTGGGCGCAGCAGACCGACCCCGGTTTCCGGTTCGTGGTCAAGCTGCCCAAGGCTGTCACGCACGAGCGCCGTTTCGTCGGGGTCGAGGCCGAGATGCGGGCGTTCCTGGACGCGATCGAACCGCTGGGCGAACGGGCGGTCCTGTGGACCCAGTTGCCCGGCTCGTTCGGCCCTTCGGACGTCGCTGCTCTCGGCCGCTTCCTGCGCAGGCTCCCCGCCGACCGCCGGCGCGCCGTGGAGGTGCGCCACCCCGAGTTCTTCACCGACGCCGGCTCGACGTCGTTGCTGGAGGGCACGCTCGCCGACGCGGACGCCGAGTGGGTGCCGTTCGACACCACGGTCTTCTT
>Ga0193717_1000498_pt1 | contig 26272 bp, 24 predicted proteins | sample U2c2metaG_FD_145900 | JGI IMG/M metagenome (GOLD analysis project Ga0193717, IMG submission 145900) | Soil microbial communities from a riparian zone of the East river system, Colorado, United States - U2c2 | ecosystem: Environmental > Terrestrial > Soil > Riparian zone | place: USA: East River...
GCCTGCTCGGTGTCGGGGTAGGCGTGCCCGGCGCGGTCCTGGGTGACGGGCTCGTACACGCGCCGACGCTCGACTGGTCCGCCGTCCCGTTCACGGCGATGCTGCGGGCCGGGATCACGGCGCCGCTCTACGTCGACAATGTCGCCCGCACGCTGGGGCAGGCCGAGATGTGGCGCGGGGCCGGACGCGGTGCGGAGCGGGCGATCATCGCGCTGCTCGGCGTCGGTCTCGGCGCGGCGATGACGACCGGCGGGAACTCGTACCGCGGCGCGACGAGCACCACGAGCGAATGGGGGCACACTGTCATCCAGGTCGGCGGGCTCCCGTGCCGCTGCGGGTCGCGGGGCTGTCTCGAGGCGTATGTCGGAGCCGAGGCGATCCTGGAGCGCTACCGCGGGCTGCCGGGCAACAAGCCGTTCAAGGCTTCGGGCACCGAGGCCCAGCTCAGCGAACTGGTGGCGCGCGCCGCCGCGCCGGGTGCGGCCGCCGAAGCGCTCGGGACGACGGCCGAGTACCTGGGCATCGGCATCGCGACCCTGGGCGCCGCCATCCTGCCCGCTGTCCGCGACGCCGTCCGCCGCCACGCGCTCGCGTACATGTACGGCCACACGAGAATCGAGCTGGGCCAGCTGGGCCAGGAGGCGGTCGCCCTCGGCGCCGCGACCCTGCCGATCGTCGATCTCCTCGCCACCGGCACCCGTCCCACGAACTGAATCCCCTCCAGCGCCGATTGACCCGACCTCGGTTGCGACTTATCTTAAGTCGCGAACTAAGAGACCTGCACGACTTGCCAGGCCGCTGACGCCGCCGGGAATGGGCCACCACATGAGGACCGCGCTCGTCGTCCGTGGTGGTTGGAAAGGCCACGCGCCGGTCGAAACCACCGAGTTGTTCATCCCCGGCCTCGTCGACGCTGGATTCTCCGTAAGTGTCGCCGACGATCTCGACGTCTATCTCGACGCGGAACTCCTCGCACGGACCGATCTCATCGTCCAATGCTGGTCGCAGGGGGAGTTGACCGACGCGCAGGGCGCCGGGTTGCTGGCCGCGGTCCGGGCGGGCACTGGGTTCGCGGGCTGGCACGGCGGCGTCGTCGGGACGTTCACCGCGAACCCCGCGTACCTGCGGATGGTCGGCGGCCTGTTCCTCTTCCACCCGGACCGGTTCGTCGAGTACGAGGTCGTCATCGAGCCCGGGCGCGTGGCGCATCCGATCGTGGCCGGGCTGGGCGATTTCACCGTCGACACCGAGCAGTACTGGATGCTGTCGGACTCGATGAACGACGTCCTCGCCACGACGTCGTTCACCCCGAGCGCGGGCGAGCACGGGCCAGGGCACGTCGAAATGCCCGTCGTGTGGACGCGGCGCTGGGGTGCGGGGCGGATCTTCTTCTCCGCGATCGGGCACCGGGTCGAAGACCTGCGGCAGCCCGCTGTGCACGAACTGACCGCGCGTGGACTGGTCTGGGCCGCGCGGTAGCGACTCCACGGTGAATTTCCCCGGGCCGCGCGGCTCTGCGACCGGCCCGATCATGGTTCAATCGAGACGTCGCCCTACTCACTCGTGATAGTCGGCACGTTACCGTCAGTCATGCCGATGATCACTCGACTCCCGGTTTCGTCGTGTCATCGGCGGATTGACCTGGTCTTAGGGGCGATTAATTGAGTCGTGGTGGTTTCTTCACGCCTTAAAATTAGGCTAAATTCGTTACATCGGCGTGATTGACGTGAGTCGCGTCACCCAGTTGACTCGCCGTAACACGCGACCAGTTCGCTCATGCCTCTTCTCGCTAGAGGTCGACAAAGGAGGATCGATGCGAGTGAAACGCTCCATCGTCGTTGCCATGGTGGGCCTCATGGCGGTAGCCGGGCTGGCCGCTTGCGGCAGTGGCTCGAACGCCTCATCAAGCGGAAACGCGGCGGCCGTGCTCAACGTCGGCATGCCGAACGGGCCGCAGTCGGAGAACAACAACCCGTTCCTGGAGACGTCCGCGGCGGCCTCGCTCGGCTACCGCTGGATGCTCTACGAACCTCTCGTGATGGGGAACAAGGTCCGGCCGACCGACCCCGCCACCCCGTGGCTGGCGACGAAGTGGGAGTGGGCCGACAACTACACGAAGCTCGCGCTGACCATCCGTGACGGCGTCAAGTTCTCCGACGGCCAGCCGATGACAGCCGAGGACGCGGCCTACACGTTCCAGCTGCTCAGGGACAACAAGTCGATCAACATCGACGCGCTGCCGATCAAGGACATCACGACCGCGGGCAACCAGCTCAACCTGACCTTCGAGCGCTCGCAGTTCGTCAACCAGGTCAAGGTGCTGCGCACGCTCGTCGTGCCGAAGCACATCTGGTCCCAGATCAAGGACCCGGCGACCGACACGGTGAAGAACCCCGTCGGCACCGGCCCGTACGCGCTGAAGTCGTTCACGCCGCAGACGATCACCGTCGCGCTGCGCGACAACTACTGGCAGGAACTCCCGAAGGTCAAGGAGATCCGCTACACCTCCTACAACGACAACAACTCGCAGACCGCCGCGCTCGCCAGCGGTGCCGCCGAGTGGAGCTTCGTCTTCATCCCGAACTACAAGACCGTCTACACCGCGAAGGACCCGGAGCACTACAAGCTCTGGTTCCCGGCCGGTCTCGGCGTGCACGGCCTGTGGTTCAACACCGAGAAGAAGCCGTGGGACATCCCGGCGCTGCGCCAGGCCGTGAACAAGGTCGTCAACCGCGACGACATCTTCAACCAGGGCGAGGCCGGCTACTTCTACCCGAAGGTCGACAGCGTCACGGGTATCCCGACCCCGGTCGGTGACTCGTTCATCTCGCCCGAGTTCAAGAGCAAGGTCATCACCCCGGACGTCCCCGCCGCCAAGGCACTGCTGACCTCCAACGGCTTCACCTACAACGGTGACAAGCTCGTCGCTCCCGACGGTAAGCCGGTCACGCTCAAGCTGACCGTCCCGTCCGGCTGGTCCGACTACATCACCGACCTCGAGATCATCAAGGACAACCTGGCCGGCCTCGGCATCGACTCGACCGTCGAGAAGATGAACCAGGACGCGTGGACGAAGTCGATCGACACCGGCGACTACGAAGGCGCGATGCACTGGACCGATGACGGCCCGACGCCTTACGACATCTACAAGTCCATGATGGACGGTGCGCTGTACAAGCCGACCGGCCAAGGTGGCATCAACGGTAACTACGGCCGCTTCAAGAACGACACCGCGGCCCAGGCGCTGGACACCTACGCCAACGCCGCCGACGACGCCAGCCGCACCACGGCGATGAACACGCTGCAGAAGATCATGGTCGAGCAGCAGCCGATGATCCCGACCGGTGCCGCCACCGCCGGTGGCCAGTACAGCACGAAGAACTGGGTCGGCTGGCCCAACGCCGAAGAGCCGTACGCGCCGCTTCAGCCCAGCCAGCGGGAGTCGCTCAACGTTGTCCTCCACCTGAAGCCCGCGTCCTGACCGTGTCCGATCAGATCCTTGATGACGAGGCAGCGGTGGTCCTGGAAGCGGAAGGGCTCACCAAGCACTTCCCTATCAGACAGGGCCTTGTCCGCAGACGGGGCCGGGAGGCGCTGTCTCGCCGGGTGCGCAGCGTGCAGGCTGTTGACGATGTCAGCCTCACGCTGCGCCGCGGGCGGGTGACCGCGCTGGTCGGCGAGTCGGGTTCCGGCAAGTCGACCGTCGCGCGGTTGCTCGCGCAGCTCTACCCGCGGACGGCGGGGGACATCCGGCTGCACGGTGAGTCGGTGACCGTGAAGGGCGGGCGCAAGTTCCGCGCCTACTGCCGACAGGTCCAGATGATCTTCCAGGACCCGTTCGCGTCGCTGAACCCGGTGCACACGGTGCGGTACCACCTCACCAGGGCACTGAAGATCCACGGCAACGCCGGCAAGGGCGAGGCCGAGCTCGAGCAGGCGTTGAACGGCCTGCTCGAGCGGGTCCAGCTCACCCCGCCGGACAGGTATGTCGACAAGTTCCCGCACGAGCTGTCCGGCGGACAGCGTCAGCGCGTCGCCATCGCCAGGGCGCTGGGCGCCGACCCGGAGGCCCTGCTGGCCGACGAGCCGGTGTCCATGCTGGACGTCTCCATCCGGCTTGGTGTGCTGAACCTGTTGCGTGACCTCAAGGAACGGCTGCACTTGGCCATCCTGTACATCACGCACGACATCGCGTCGGCCCGCTACTTCGCCGACGACACGCTGGTGATGTACGCGGGACGGATGGTGGAGGGCGGCGACAGCGAAACCGTCACCCAGCGCCCCGCGCATCCGTACACCCAGCTGCTCATCGACTCCGCTCCCGACCCCGACCGTCTCCTCACGGACGGGGCCGGGAGCGGTACCACCCCGAGGGACGCGGGTGGCGGCGAGCCGCCGAGCCTGATCGACCCACCGCCGGGGTGCCGGTTCCACCCGCGCTGTCCCAGCGCGATGGAGCGGTGCAAGACCCAGACCCCGCCGCGGTTCGACGTCGGTGACGGCGCGGGGCACTGGGCCGCGTGCTGGCTCTACGACACGGACGTCACCGCCGAAGCCGCGGTCATCGCCGAAGAGATCGCCGAGGTGAGCCGGTGAAGTACCTGCTTCAGCGGCTTGGTTTCTATCTCTTCACCGCATGGGCCGCGGTCACGATCAACTTCTTCATCCCGCGGCTGATCCCGGGTGACCCGGTGCAGTCGCTCATCGCCAAAGCGCAGGGTCAGCTCAGCTCGGACGCCATCGCTTCGTTGTACGTCCTTTTCGGACTCAACAAGGACGACAGCATCTTCGAGCAGTACTTCGACTACTGGGCCCAGTTGCTCCGGGGCGATCTCGGGCTGTCGTTCACCTTCTTCCCGACCCCGGTTTCCGAACTCATCGGGCAGAGCCTGCCGTGGACGGTCATCCTCGTCGGGATCACCACCGTGGTCGGCTTCCTGATCGGTACGTCTCTCGGCGTGCTGGCCGGGTGGCGGCGCGGCTCGTGGGTCGACGCCCTCCTTCCGGTGACCACCTTCCTCTCGTCGGTGCCGTACTTCTGGCTCGGCCTGATCGCGATCACCCTGCTCGCCGGCCCGGACAGCTTCTTCCCGGCCTCCGGCGGGTACGACCCCGGCATGGTCCCCGGGTGGGACGGCGAGTTCATCGGCAGCGCGATCCAGCACAGCCTGCTTCCCGCGCTGACGATCCTCATCAGCTCGATGAGCAGCTGGATCCTGGGCATGCGCAACATGATGGTGACCGTCGCTTCCGAGGACTACATCACCGTCGCGCACGCCAAGGGACTGCCGGAACGCCGAGTCATGGTGAGCTACGCCGCCCGCAACGCGCTCCTGCCCAGTGTGTCCGGTTTCGCGCTGGCACTCGGGTTCATCGTCGGTGGCACGCTGCTGGTGGAGATCGTGTTCTCCTACCCCGGCGTCGGGTTCTCGCTGTTCCAGGCGGTCGGTTCCAAGGACTACCCGCTCATGCAGGGAATCTTCCTGATCATCACCCTTTCGGTGCTGGTGGCCAACTTCTTCGCCGACATCGCGTACTTGGTCCTCGATCCGCGTACCCGCAGGGAGGCCTGAGCGATGACAGTGCCCACGACCGACCTCGCCGCCGTGGCGGACCCGACGGCCGAAAGTCTCCTCGGCCCGCCTGGGAAACGGCGCCGGTTTCGTTTCATCGCCAACGGGAAAGCCGCTGTCGGTATCACGGTGCTGGGGTTCTTCATCCTCATCGCGATCATCGGCGAGTGGATCGCCCCGTTCGACCCGTCGGCCCGCAGCAACGACCTGCTCGAATCCCCTTCCTCGAAACACTGGTTCGGGACCACGCACCTCGGGCAGGACATCTTCAGCCAGGTGCTGGTCGGCACGCGCGGCGTCATGCTGGTCGGCCTCACCGCCGGTGTGGTCGCCACGTTGCTGGCGATCCTCGTCGGAGTCACCTCGGGCTACCTCAGTGGCTTCGCCGGAGAAGGCCTTTCCGCGCTGTCCAACGTCTTCCTGGTGATTCCCGCCCTTCCGCTGATCATCATCGTCGGCTCCGCCGTTTCCAGCGGCGGTGACTACGTCGTCGCCGTCATCATCGGCCTGACCTCCTGGGCCTGGGGCGCGCGCATCCTGCGTGCCCAGACGCTTTCACTGCGACGCCGCGATTACGTCGAGGCTTCGCGTGCCAGCGGGGAGTCGACGTGGCGGATCATCATGTTCGAGATCCTGCCGAACCTGAGCGCGGTCATCGCGTCGGGTTTCGTCGGCACCGTGATCTTCGCGGTCATGTCCGAGATCACGCTGGCGTTCGTCGGTGTTTCGAGTTTCTCCAACTGGAACTGGGGCACCATCCTGTTCTGGGCGCAGAGCCAGCAGGCACTCGCCCAGGGCGCCTGGTGGTGGTTCGTTCCCGCCGGGCTCGCCATCGCGATCCTCGGCACGGCGTTGTCCCTGCTCAACTTCGGGATCGACGAATTCGTCAGCCCCCGCCTGCGTGGCAACGGCAAGACGAAGATCAAGACCTTCGACGGTCACACGGTCCGGATGCGCGTGGGCTTCACGCCGGTGCTCAGCCAGAAGGAGGACGGGCGATGATCAAAGACCCGGTGCTGGAGATCAAGGGACTCAACGTCGACTACGGCCTGGGCGACCAAGCCGTCCACGCCGTGCGAGACGTGAACCTGACACTGCATCGCGGCGAGGTCCTCGGCCTCGCCGGGGAGAGCGGCAGCGGGAAGTCGACGCTCGCCTACGGTCTCACCCGGCTGCTCCCTCCTCCAGGGGTGATCAGTGGCGGTCAGGTCATCTACCACCAGGCGGACGGCCCGCCGGTGGACGTGTTGTCCCTGTCCCACAAGGAACTCCGCAAGTTCCGCTGGGCGGAGACGTCGATCGTGTTCCAGGGTGCGATGAACTCGCTCAACCCCGTACACAAGATCTCCACGCAGCTTCTCGACGTCATCAAGGCCCACGAACCCAAGAGCACCCCCGCTTCACGGCAGGCCCGCGCACGGGAGATGCTCAGCCTGGTCGGGATTTCCGCCGACCGGCTGGAAAGCTATCCGCACCAGCTTTCCGGCGGGATGCGCCAGCGCGTGATGATCGCGATGGCGCTCGCGCTGGAGCCGCGCGTGGTCATCATGGACGAGCCGACCACCGCGCTCGACGTCGTCATGCAGCGCCAGATCCTGGGGCAGCTGATCGAACTGCGGGAACGCCTCGGCTTCTCCGTTTTGTTCATTACCCACGACCTTTCGCTGCTCGTGGAGTTTTCGGACCGGATCGCCATCATGTACGGCGGCCGGATCGTCGAAGAGGCCCCGGCCGCGGACCTCTACCGCGACTCGCTGCATCCGTACAGCGACGGACTTCTGCATTCGTTCCCCGCCCTGCGCGGGCCACGCCGTGAGCTCACCGGGATCCCGGGCTCGCCGCCTGACCAGCGTTCCATGCCCACCGGTTGTTCCTTCCATCCCCGCTGCCCCAAGGCTTTCGAGCCGTGTGCCGACAAGATCCCGGTACTCGGGGAGCCGAACCTGCTCACTGACCAAGCACGCAGTGTGGCGTGCTGGCTGCATCCCGCCCGCGAGACCGTCGCTTAACAGCCAGCCGCTCAACAGGCTTCGCCCGACAAAGGCACTACTGGAGGAGACACTTTGGAAACGACCGATAGCGCCACCACGACCAGTGCCATCACAACCAGTGCCCAGTCGGCGCTCATCGGCACGCTGCCCGCCACGTTCCGCTGGGGAGTGGCGACGGCGTCCTACCAGATCGAAGGCGCGGCCACCGAAGACGGCCGCACGCCGTCCATTTGGGACACTTTCAGCCGCGTTCCCGGGGCGATTGACAACGCTGACAACGGTGACATCGCCTGTGACCACTACCACCGCATGCCCGAGGACGTCGAGCTGATCGGTCAGCTCGGCGTCGACACCTACCGGTTTTCCGTGGCCTGGCCGCGGATCCAGCCGCACGGCCGCGGCCCGGTCAACGAGGCCGGCATGGCCTTCTACGACAGGCTCGTCGACGAACTGCTCGGCAAGGGCATCGACCCCTGGCTGACGCTGTACCACTGGGACCTCCCGCAGGAACTCGAGGACGCGGGCGGCTGGCCGGCGCGCGACACCGCGTACCGCTTCGCCGACTACTCGATGCTCGTCTTCGACCGCCTCAAGGACCGCGTGCGGAACTGGACCACGCTCAACGAGCCGTGGTGCTCGGCGATGCACGGGTACGTGCACGGCGTGATGGCCCCGGGCCGTCGTGACCTCGGTGACGGCATCGCCGCGGTCCACCACCTGCTGCTCGGCCACGGCCTCGCCACCCAGCGGATGCGCGAAGCCGCACCCGAGGCGACCAACTTCGGCATCACGCTGAACATGGGCACCGCCGACCCGGCCACCGACAGTGAGGTCGACCGTGACGCCGCCCGCCGCGCCGACGGCCTCGGCGTCCGGATCTACCTCGACCCGCTGGTGAAGGCGCAGTACCCGGCCGACGTCGTCGACGACCTCGCCGCGCAGAACGTCCGGATCCCGGTGCAGGACGGGGATCTGGCGATCATCTCCGCGCCGCTGGACTTCCTCGGCGTCAACTACTACTTCGGGCAGCAGTACTCCGGTGTCGAAGAGGACGGCCGCACCGAGGACGCCGACGGCAACCCGGCGAACCGCGCCGTGCCGTTCGGCAAGCCCACCACCGCGATGGGCTGGGAGATCCTGCCCGAGAAGTTCACCCAGCTCCTGACGCGGCTCAGCAAGGACTACCCGGACCTCCCGATGTTCATCACGGAGAACGGTTCGGCGTTCGAAGACGTGCCGGACGCGTCCGGATTCGTCGACGACCAGGACCGCGCCGCGTACTTCTCCTCCCACATCGCCGCTGTCGCGGCGGCACGGCAGGCCGGCGCGGACGTCCGTGGCTACTTCGCCTGGTCGCTGCTCGACAACTTCGAGTGGGCGTACGGCTACGCCAAGCGCTTCGGGCTCGTCCGGGTCGACTACGAGACGCAGGAACGCACGGTCAAGCAGAGCGGGCTCTGGTTTCGCGACACGATCGCGCGCGTCCGGGGATAGTCGTCTGTCCCCGCAAGGTGTGCGCGCTTTCCGGGGACTCCCGCCACGATGGCGCAGGGGGCCGTCGTGGCGGGAGCGGAATGGTGAGCGCCGGCCATGAGATCGCGGGATCAACGCCATGAGAACCGCCAGACCTCGCAGTCGATCAGGCTCTGGGCGAACTCGCGCAGGTTCCCCGGCTGGCCGCTGAACAGGCGCTCGCAGAACGAGCGGTGCTCGGCGGCGATCTTCATCGCCCGCTCGATCTTGGTCGGCGGGGCCGCGACGGACAGGATCAGTTCTTCGAACCCGAGCCCGACCAGCCTGGCGCCGAACCTGTCTTCCCAGCTGCGCAGCACCGAGGAGAGGGCGGCCACGTCTTCGGTCGCGTCCAGTATCCCGGACCAGCCCAGCAACGCGGGGATGTCCGCGGATCGCTCGGTGGGCACCAGCCCCAGCCGGCAGGATTCCATCGTGGCCATCAGTCCGCCGAGCCGCGCCGCGACGGGAAGCGGATCCCGTTGTGAGGTGGACCGGCGGGCCAGGCCGGGAAACCGGGCGCCGAACGGTTCCAGGCAATTTCCTTCACAGCAAGGCTCACGCCACCAAGCTTCGAGTACCGCTTCGGCGTCCAGCTCGCCTACTTCGCCACCCGCGGGTGGGAGCCGTGCGCGGTCGTCGATCCAGTCACCGCGGCCGGTGGTGAACCGCCGGTCCGGTGGGATCACCACCGGCCACAGTGTCGAGTTCTCATGTGCGGCAACGAATTCATAGAAATCGCGCGGATTCTCCATCGGCTTTTCGGAAACCCAGATGCGCTCGTGCCAGCGCCCGGCCGGAACGGGTAGCCCGGACTGCTCATTCGTGCGGCGAATCGGAATAACTGTCATGTTCGTGCCTCCTTGAAGGGAATTCCTTCGACGAGGAGGACCATAGAACAAGAGTCCGACAATTCCTGATTTTTCTGCACGACATGACCATCTCGCGGCGTTTAAGCGTACGACAGGTACATGTCGCGACTTTGGGACTTTCGCTTTTTCGATTTATGCGCTAGAAGTGCGTGGAGACGCCGAAAGCCTCGCGGAGCCGGGCCATGTCGTGCAGGTCGTGATCCCGGGGTTCGTAGCCCCGGTGGAAATAGACCTGCTGTGCGGCCGACAGGCACGGCACCATGGTGCGCAGGACGCGTCCGGTGACAAAGCATTCCCGCGGGTAGTCGAAGGTGGCGCCGAGATCGTCCGCGGCTTGACGGGCCGAGCCGTCGGCCGCGAACACGAGTGGATGGAGGTCCAGTTCAAGTCCTGACGTATGGGTCATGACAAAGCGCACCGGGCGCGCGTCGAATGTTTCGGCGTAACCGTTCTCTTTCAATACCGAGACAAGGAGGTGTTCGTATTCGAGGTCGTGCATGAGGTCCAGATCGCGGTGCGGCCGGGTTTGCCTGCCGAGCAGGGCGTCGACGCCCCAGCCGCCGCCGATCCAGACGTCGACTCCGGCGGTGCGCAGGCAGGCCAGCAGGGTCACGACAGTGTGCGCGTCCATCACAGGACGTGTTGTATCCCTGGAGGCTTGGCGCGGGCAACCGAATTCAGCGGTAGAGCTCCCTGGCGATGATCGTGCGCTGGATCTCGGAGGCGCCTTCGTAGATCCGTGGGGCGCGTACTTCGCGGTAGAGGTGCTCGAGGAGGTGGCCGCGTTGCAGCGCCCGCGCGCCGTGGATCTGCACGGCGGCGTCGACGACGAACTGGGCGGCTTCGGTGGCGAACAGTTTCGCCATCGCCGCGCTCCCGGCGAGCTGGGTTTCCCCGGCGTCGTAGGCCGACGCGGCCGCGTAGACCAGCAGGCGCGCGGCTTCGGTCCGGGTCGCCATCTCGGCGAGGGTGTGCGAGACGGTCTGCTGATCCTTCAGCGGGCCACCGAACGCCACCCGCGTGCCGGCGTGGGCCACGGCGGCGTCGAGGGCTGCTTGGGCCATCCCGACGGCGAAGGCGCCGACGCTGGGGCGGAAGAGGTCCAGTGTGCGCATGGCGACGCGGAACCCGTGGTCGAGGTTGCCGAGGAGTTCGTCGTCGTGCACGCGCACGCCGTCGAAGGTCAGCTTGCCGATGGGATGCGGGCTGACCATGTCGAGATGCTCGCCGGACAGGCCCGTGCGGTCGGCGGGCACGACGAAGGCGCTGACTCCGCGCGCGCCCGCTCCCGGTGTCGTTCGGGCGAAGACGGTGTAGAAATCGGCCTCGGGCGCGTTGGAGATCCAGATCTTCTCGCCGGTCAGCCGCCAGCCTTCGGTGTCGCGCTCGGCGGAGAGCGAAAGAGCAGCCGCGTCGGAACCGGCGTCGGGCTCGGTGAGGGCAAAGGCGGCGACAGCGTCACCGGCGGCCACCGCGGGCACCCAGCGCTGGACCATCTCGTCGCGGCCCGACTGGAGCACCGGGTAGGTGCCGAGTCCTTGCAGGGCAAGCGCTGTCTCGGCTTCGGTGCTTTGGGTGGCGAGGGATTCACGGAGCAGGCAGAGGTCCATCGCCGCGGCTTCGCGGGTGCCGATACCGGGGAAGAGTTTCGCGAGCAGGCCGAGCGAGCCCATGGTCTTGATGAGGTCGCGGTTGACGCTGCCGGGGGTGCCACGTTCCGCGAGCGGGCGCAGCTGTTCGGCGCCGAGTTTCCGCACTTCCTGGGTGAACTCACGCTGCGTCGGGGTCAGGGCGAACGCTGTCATGATCCTTCCTTCCCTGGGCGCCACCGGGCGTGGGCGGTTCCCGTGCCGCCGGAGCGGATCAGGTCGAGCCGGGGTTTCGGACCGTCGGTGCGGCCGCCCTGTGGCTTGCGGTTGCCCGCCTCGAACTGGCGCGGCCACGGCGTCGCGTAGCCCTGCTCGGCCGCCGCGTGCAATGTCCACTGTGGATCGTAAAGATGGGTTCTGCCCAGCGCGCAGAGGTCGGCGCGGCCGGCCAGGATGATCGAGTTCACGTCGTCGTAGGACGAGATCGCGCCGACGGCGATGACGGCCACGCCGTACTTGCGGCCGACTTCGTTGCGGATCCTGTCGGCGTAAGGCGTCTGGTAGCTCCGGCCGTACGCCGGGCGTTCCTCGGAGACGACCTGTCCGGTCGACACGTCGATACCGTCGACACCGAGTTCGGCGAACGCGCGGGCGATCTCGACAGACCCGTCCGCGTCGATACCGCCTTCGTGCCAGTCGGTCGCGGAGATCCGCACGGTCATCGGTCGTTCGGCCGGCCAAGCGGCGCGGACGGCACCGAAGACCTCCAGCGGATACCGGAGCCGGTTCGCCATCGAGCCGCCGAAGATGTCGGTTCGCTGATTCGTCAGCGGTGACAGGAACGACGACAGCAGATAGCCGTGCGCGCAGTGCAGTTCGAGCAGGTCGAACCCGGCGTTCGCCGCGGCCACTGTCGAGGCGACGAACTGCGCCTTGATCTCGTCGAGCTCATCGATCGTCAGTTCCCGCGGCGTCTGGTTCGACGGCGAATAGGGAATCGCCGAGGGCGCGCAGACCTCCCAGTTGTTTTCGGGCAGCGGCTCGTCGATGCCGTCCCACATCAGTTTCGTCGAGCCCTTATGGCCGGAATGCCCGAGCTGCACACCGATCCGCGCGGCACTGTGTTCGTGCACGAAATCCACCACGCGCTTCCACGCGGTTTCCTGTTCCGAGGTGTACAGGCCACCGCAACCAGGAGTGATCCGTCCCGTGTCGGAAACGCAGACCATCTCGGTCATCACGAGACCCGCGCCGCCGAGCGCTTTGCCGCCGAGATGCACCAGGTGGAAGTCCGTCGGCACGCCGTCACGCGACGAGTACATGTCCATCGGCGAAACGACGACACGGTTGGCCAGTTCGAGTTCGCCGATCCGGAACGGCTGGAACATCGGCGGCCGGACGTCGGTGGGCGCGCCTTGTTTCGACGCGAACCAGCGATCGAGTTCGGCGACGAACTCAGGGTCGCGCAACCGCAGGTTGTCGTAGGTGACGCGACGGCTGCGGGTGACGATGTTGAACGCGAACTCGTGCGGGTCCTGGTCGGTGTACTGGCCGATGTTCTCGAACCATTCCAGGCTCGCCTGCGCGGCGCGCTGGGTCGACGTCACGACCGGCCGGCGTTCCGCTTCGTAGGCTGCCAATGCCAGGTCCACAGTGGATTGCTCATGCAGGCAAGCCGCCAGCGCGAGCGCGTCTTCCATGGCGAGCTTCGTGCCGGAGCCGATCGAGAAGTGCGCGGTGTGCGCCGCGTCCCCGAGCAGGACGACGTTGCCGTGGCGCCAGGTGTCGCAGCGGACCGTGCCGAAGGCCGTCCATTTCGAATTATTCGCGAAAACCTGGTGTCCGCCCAGTACCTCCGCACACAGTTCGCGGACCAGCTCGATCGATCGCTCGTCGCTTTGCCCCGGCGCCAGGAACTTTGGCGCGATTTCGGCGAAACCGGCTCGCTCCCAGACGTCCTCGTGCACTTCGAGGATGAACGTGCTCGCGTCGGCGCTGTAGGGATAGCCGTGGATCTGCATCACCCCGGCCGGGGTGTCGAGGATATGGAACTTGAAGGCGTCGAAGACGAGATCGGTCCCGAGCCAGATGTACTTGCAACGCCGCGTTTCGAGCGTCGGCCGGAAGCTTTCCTCGAACCGGGCCCGCGTAGGCGAATTGACGCCATCGGCGGCGATGACCAGGTCGTACTCCGCGGACAACTCGGCGACGTCCGGGGCCTCGGTGCGGAACCTGACGTCCACCCCGAGTTCCGCGCAACGTTCCTGCAGGATGTTCAGCAGCCGTTTCCGGCTCATCGCGGCGAATCCGTGTCCACCGGAGGTGAACGTCGTGCCGCGGTAGTGCACATCGATGTCGTCCCAGCGGGCGAACTCGTGCCGCATCGCGTCGAAGATCTCGGTGTCGGCGTGTTCGATGCCGCCGAGTGTCTCGTCGGAGAACACCACGCCGAAGCCGAACGTGTCGTCCGGCGAGTTGCGCTCCCACACGGTGATCTCGTGCCGCGGGTCCAGTTGCTTGGCCAGCGCCGAGAAGTACAGGCCGGCCGGTCCGCCGCCGGTCACCGCGATACGCATTCGCCGAAGCCCCCTTACTGGTGCAGGTCCTTCAGGGTATGTCGTTACCTGTACGGCCGTCAACAAGGCGATACATGGGTTATTCTCGGCGCATGGCCATCGAGCGGATCAACCCAGAGGAGCTGGGCCGCCCGTCCGGCTTCTCCCACGCCGTGTCGACCTCCGGCGAGCGAATCGTGTTCCTCGCTGGTCAGACGGCATTGGACAACACCAACAAGATCGTCGGCGACGGCGTCGTCGAGCAGTTCGAGCGTGCGCTCGGCAACCTGCTCACGGCGTTGCGCGCCGCCGGTGGCGAGCCCGCGGACCTGGTGAGCGTCACCATCTACATCGTGGACATGGACGACTACCAGGCCCACGCGCGCGAGATCGGCGCTGCCTGGAAACGACTGGCAGGCGCCGAGTACCCGGCGATGGCCGGAATCGGTGTCAGCCGGCTCTGGGATGTCGAAGCGCTGGTCGAAGTGCAGGGCTTCGCCGCGGTCAAGGCGTGATGGCCGCGGCGACGTGGGCGCGCGCGGGTTCCTCCAGCTGAGCCTGCAAGGTGAAGAACAGATCGGCCGCCCGCGCGCCTGCCCACTGTTCCGGCAGTAGTTCGGCTGGCAGACCCGGGTCGAGGTACGGCAACCGGCGCCAGTCGGTGAGCACACCCACGTAGTCGGCGAACGCCGTGCGCTGGTCAGGGAGCTGGCGGGAGCGGTCGAGCACCGTGGAGTGTGTTTCCAAAAAATCGCCATAGAGGGCCTCGAGCTGGTCGAGGTCCCACCACTCTCGCACTTTTTCGGCCACGGAACCGAAGGCGAGATGCTCGGCTTGGAAAAGATCCGCGTAGCCGTCCAGTTCAAGGCGGCGCAACACTTCCTCGGTCGTCTTGCGCAGGTGAGCAGGTGCGATCCACACCCCGGGCGCCGCGGTACCGAAGCCGAGTTTCGTCAATTGCGACCGGAGGACGTGGCGTTTGTGCCGTTCGGATTCGGGCACCGAAAACACCGCAAGCAGCCAACCTTCGGCCAGCGTCGCCTGCTTGCGCTCGAATATCCGGTTGTCACCTTCGCGCAGGATGGCCAGTGCCTGTTCGGACAGTTCGTACCCGGCCGTGCCCCCGCGGCGGACGGCCTCGAGGATTCCGCGGCGCTTGAGCCGGGAGATCGACGACCGCACCGCGGATTCGTCGACGCCGAGGTCGGCGAGCAGGCAGATCAGCGAGGCGATCGACAGCCAACCGCCTTCGTTGCGTGAGTACAGACCGTAAATGGTCACGATGAGTTGACGAGGCTGGGCGACACGAGTCACCGGCTCGTCGAGCTCATCTGTCTCCGGTACGGCCGTCATCGGGTCACAATAACAACCGCTACGCTCGCCGGAACCGCCGATCGCGAAGGGAACTCAGGTTGGGTGTGGGGCTGCTCGGCATGCGCCGGGGTCGCCGGGTCAACGCGGAGAAGTGCGCCAAGAACAGACATTTCGTCGCCACCGAGCGACTGTTCTTCCGCACTCCGACCGAATGGGAGATGGCGGCCGCACAGGCCGCGGCCAGTGACCTCGCCGCGCAGCGGTGGATCGGCTGGTCGGCCGAGGCCATCGTGCCGAAGCCGGATCGTGCGCGGTTCCTCTCGGTCGTGCCGGGCACCGGACCGGATTGCGAGTGGCCGGATTCCGCTTGCCTGGTGGCGATCCACCGCAAGGCGAACCGGTGCGCCGGGATGGTCACCATCACGCGGGATCCCGGCGGCTGGCCCGAACTCGGCGGCTGGCTCGCCCCGGCGTTCCGGGGGCGGGGACTCGGTGTGGAACTTTTCCGAGCCGGCCTGGTTCTCGGCCACGATCACCTCGGCCTGTCCCGGATCCGCGCCGCCGCCGAGATGACGAACATGGGCAGCAGGCGCGCGCTCTACACCGCCGGGTTCTCCACAGTGGACGGGCCGGTCACCTACGCACTGCAGAACGGCAGGATCATGACGCCGTGCTGGTACGAGCACGCGGTGGCGGACACCCAAAGCTGTTCGGGGCCGAGGCCGGTCACCTTGGATACAGCCACTCGCCGCCCGTACTCACGAGCCTGACGTGTAGCTGTTTTTCGGCAAAAGTGTCGGCCGGCACCGAAACGTTCTCGTTCTACGGTGCCCTCATGACCACTCCCGCCGTGATCGCCGCACCCGACGAAGTACGAGCGGTGCTGGCCGACCCCGCCTTCGTTGTCCCGCCAGTGCCGAACGGCGGCTCACCTGGCGGGATCGTCTGGCTGCGAAGCACCGTCTCGCGCTTTAGTGCCAAAGGCGACCACGAGCGGCGACGTTCGCTGGTAGTCGACGAACTCGCCGACGTCGACCCTGCCGTTCTAGGCCAAAGAGCCCTCGAACAGACCACGGTTTTGCTGAAATCCGTCTACGAGCCGATCGACGTGATGGCGAAGATCGCGAGAGTGGTCCCCATAGAGCTGCTTACCGAGGCACTATCGCTACCAGCAGGGATGTCGGAAGACGTGAACCTCGTCGCCGAGGCCTACCATCCGCGTGGCGATTTTTCCGCTACGGCCGATCACGCCGTCGCCCGGCTCGTGAAAGCGTGTGGCGGAATCGCCGACGAAACCACCGCGGCGAGAATCGGGCTACTGGTCCAGGCCTGCGAAGCCACCGCCGGTCTGATCGGAAACGCGCTGATCGCCGAAAATCGGCAAAAATCCACCACGCCGGTTTCGGCGATCCTGACCGAGACGCTTCACATGAACCCTCCCGTGCGCGCCACCCGCCGCCAAGCGACCGCCGACACTCGTGTCGGAAATTTCGCCATCGTGGCCGGTGAGGTCGTCACCCTCGAATTAGCCGGTTCGCTGACTTTCGGCGACGGGCCGAGGAAGTGCCCCGGCTCGGAACACGCTTTCGCCATCGCGAGTGGCATCGTCGAAGCGCTCCGCGGGCGAGAGCTCGTTCACGACGACGTCGAATACGAAGCTTCGGCGAATCTGCGGGTGCCCGCCTCGCTCCTGGTGCGCTGAACTCAGGGCATCAGGCAGAACTCGTTGCCCTCCGGATCGGCGAGGAGCACGTGCCCGTCGCCGTATTTCGTCAACACCGTCGCCCCGAGTCCGCTGAGCCGTTCGAGCTCCGCCTCCATGTCGTCAGCGTGGACATCGAGATGCACACGGTTTTTCGCCACTTTCGGCTCTGGGACGAGCGTGAAGAACAGTCGCGGGCCACGGTCCGACGGTTCCACCAGGACAGACGGGTCATCTTCCGGATCGTCGATCCCGATGCCGCGCAGACGTTCCAGCTCGGCGTCGTCGTAAGGAGCGACGGCGTAACCGTCCAAAGCCGAGGCACAGAAGCGGGCGAGCGGAGCGGGTTTCCGGCAGTCGAACACCACGTCGCGAAGGCGGGCCATGGTTCATGTTCGCAGGCACGCGCAACCGGATAAACCCCCAGCCGCCGCCGCGACCAGGGGTTCTACCGCCGTATCGAGATCAGCTCGGCTGTGCCACGCGGTGCCGTGACGAGGTCGCGCCGCTCACGGATCGCGTGGTCATCGCGGGAAGCGCGACACACAACGCCACGCCGCCGATCACCATCAGCGCGGTGACGCCAGTGGCGATGCAGAGGCTGCCGCCAAGGAAAGCGACCGCGGGCCACACCGAAACCTGACGCCGGAAGGCGAGCATCAGAATCAGGATCGCTGTCGCCGTAAGCTGCAATGCCGGCACCGTGCCGTAGAAGAACGTGTCGAACCCCGGAATATCGTGGATAGAGCGCGAAATCCCGCTCATGTCGGCCCGGCTGTCCGCCCGGAACCCGACCACCAGATCGATCACCATCTGCCCGAGCATCGCGATGAGCCCGACTGTCCCCACCACCGCGAGCACATCCGCCGACCTGCGCTCGACGCCGTTGCGGGCGCTTGTCCTGGTTCGTGTCCACAAATCGGCGAGCACGATCCCGAAGAAGAGATAGCCCAGGATGTACATCGCGTGCGCGCCGGTCCACAGCGGTAGTGCGACCCCCCAGTCGAGATCGGTGTTGCCCTTCCAGCCGAACTTCATCGCGATGACACCGATCAGCAGAAACACCGGTGCCGCAAGGAAAGCTCTCCTGGTAACCGCTGCGTTCATGGTCCGTCCCCAATCACCCCAGCCCGGCTCCGCTTCCAGCGCCGGTGCGGGACAAACGATGGCAGCTGGTCAACTCCGGGACATCCGGGAAGGCCCGCGTATCTCCCCCTAGGGGAGCGATTTCGCTGACAGAAGGTGTCAGTGGATCGCCTCTACCGTCGAGATCATGAAGTTCGCACCTGACATCACCGAGTTCGTCGGCCGCTACACCGCGGTGTGGAACGAGCCCGATCCCGAAATTCGCCACAAGGCCGTCGCGGAACTGTGGGCCGAGGACGGCGTCGAAGTCATCGAATCGGCGGAGTACCGCGGGCACGCGGCCCTCGAAGCGCGGGTCACGAGGGCATACGAGGAGTTCGTAGAAGCCGGAGGTTTCGTCTTCAAGCCCATGGGCAACGTCGTCGCCCACCACAACGCCATCATGTTCACCACGGTCATGGTCCCCGCGGTGGGCGGAGACATCGTCTGGACCGGCTCTGTCTTCGTGCTACTCGGGCCCGACGGGCGCATCCAGCACGACTACCAGTTCGCCGTGACCTCGGATTCGGTCACTCGCGCCACCGCCCACGAGTTCCTCCGGCGGCTCGGCGAGGGCGATCCGAATCGGGTCGCCGAGCTATTCGCGGAGACCGTCGACTGGCGGCTGGACTGGCCCGACGAAGGCCACCCGGCCGTGCCCTGGATCCGTCGCCGCTCCACTCGCGCCGACGTCGCCGACCACTTCCGCATGCTGAGCGACTTCCACCTGCCCGGCCAACAGACAGGCGTGGCCCCCGAGATCCTCGTCGACGGAACGTCCGCGGTGGTGATCGCCGACATCCGGCAGACCGTGCGGGCCACCGGCCGGTCCTACGTCGCCCGATGTGCACTGCGACTGACCGTCGAGGACGGTCTGATCACTCGATACCACGTCTACGAGGACAGTCTCACGGTCGCGCAAGCGCTTGCCACCAGCTGAAAACCAACGAAGCCACCCGGCCGAGTACCGGCCGGGCGGCTTCGTTGATGACGCTCTCGCTCACTGTGCCCTGGGTAGGATTCGAACCTACGACCCTTCGCTTAGGAGGCGAACGCTCTATCCCCTGAGCTACCAAGGCAGCTGACGCAGTGCCTACGGGTTCAGTTTAGCGGGTCGGAGCGGTGGCGGTTCGGTCGACCTATGTGGAGGATCGGCGTACTCGCCGGTGTCTGGTTGCGATTATCTGAACAACAGTAGGTAGCCTTCGTTAACGGATGCGGGGACCCCGCTCCACCGGCTGCCGGAGGGCTTCGTTGATCAAGCTCATGTTCGCCGACGACGAGGAACTTGTCCGATCGGGCCTGCGTGCGATGATGTCGGCCGCCCCGGACATCGAGATCGTCGGTGAGGCGAGCGACGGTAGATCGGCGGTCGAGGTCGCCCGTCGGCATCACCCGGACGTGGCACTGCTCGACATCAAGATGCGCGCGCCGGATGACGGCATCCGCGCGTTGCGGGCGATCCTGGCCCTGCCGGATCCGCCGACGGTGGCGATGCTGACCACGTTCGACATCGACGAGTACGTCAGCCTCGCGCTGCGCCTCGGCGCGAACGGTTTCCTCCTGAAGGACATCGAGCCGGCCGCCCTGCTCCGGGCCATCCGTGACCTGGCCAAGGGCGGTGCCGTGCTCGACCCGAGCGTCGCCGCGCGGATGGTCGCCACCCATCGTGACGAGCAGCGTGCCGCGCAGCCCGCGAGGAAGCTGCTGGCGTCGCTGTCCGATCGCGAGCGCGAGGTCGTGGCGCTGATCGGGCAGGGGTTGTCGAACGCCGAAATCGGTGGTCAGCTGCACCTTTCGGAGGCGACGGTCAAGGGCTACGTCTCGGCTGTGCTCTCCAAGATCGGTGCCGCAAATCGGGTGCAGGCCGCGCTGCTCGCCTACCGCGGCGGGCTGCTCGACCAGTAAGCCGTGCTCACCGCGCTCGAGATGATCGGCCTTGTCGCGTTTGCGGGATCAGGCGCGCTGGCCGCCGTCCGGGCACGTCTCGACGTGTTCGGGGTGATCGTGGTCGGTTTGACGACCGCGCTCGGTGGTGGCGTGATCCGCGACATCCTGCTCGGCATCCACCCGCCGACGACGTTGCGCACCTGGCCCTACCTGGCGGTTTGCGCGGTCACGGCACTCGCGGTGTTCCTGTTCCATCCGCAGGTCGCGCGGTTGCGGCGGGCGGTGCTGCTGGCGGACGCGCTCGGCCTCGGGGTGTTCGTCACGTCCGGCACGACGACGGCGTTGAACGCGGGCGCGCCGGTTTACGCGGCCTGCCTGATCGGGATGACCACGGGAATCGGCGGCGGCGCGGTCCGGGATCTGCTGCTCAGGGAGATCCCGCTCGTGTTGCGCAAGGAGATCTACGCCGTCGCCGCGCTGGCCGGTGCCGTGCTCGTCGGCGTCGGTCACGCATTGCGACTGCCGTCCGGGCCGGTGATCGTGATCGCGGCCACCGTCGTCGTCGCGGTGCGGGTGGTCGCGATCTGGCGGAAGTGGAACGCGCCGGTCGCGAAGGGCCCCGACCTCGACTAGATCCCGGCGCTGTCCGGAATGAACTTTGTCTATTCTTTGTGTGTTCTTAGGCGGGTCTCAGCACGCTGGGTAAGACTATGGGTATGCGCATCCTCGTGGTCGACGACGACAGAGCAGTACGTGAGTCGCTTCGTCGCTCGTTGGAGTTCAACGGTTACAAGGTCGAACTGGCCAGCGACGGCGCGCAAGCCCTCGAAGCGATCATCGCGAGCAGGCCCGACGCGATGGTCCTCGACGTGATGATGCCGCGGCTCGACGGCCTCGAAGTGGCCCGCCGGCTGCGGAGCACGGGCGACGACCTGCCGATCCTGGTGCTCACCGCGCGCGACACCGTCTCGGACAGAGTGTCCGGATTGGACGCCGGCGCCGACGACTACCTGCCGAAGCCGTTCGCCCTGGAAGAGTTGCTCGCCCGGCTGCGCGCGCTGCTGCGTCGCGCGATCCCGGACGTCCAGGGTCTGCCCGCCGAAATGCTGTCGTTCGCCGATCTGACGCTCGACCCCGGCACGCGGGAAGTGCGGCGGGGCGAGCGCGAGATCAGTCTCACCCGGACAGAATTCGCCCTGCTCGAATTGTTCCTTTCCTACCCGAAACACGTGCTCACCCGCGGGCGGATCCTGGAGGAGGTATGGGGTTACGACTTCCCGACGTCCGGCAACGCGCTGGAGGTCTACGTCGGCTATTTGCGCCGAAAGACCGAGGCGGACGGCGAGCCCCGGCTGATCCACACCGTCCGTGGGGTGGGCTACGTGCTGAGGCTGACGCCCCCGTGACCCAGCCGATCTCCGTCATCAACGTGACGGATTCCGTCGATGGGGACATCCGCGGCCCCCGGCGGCGGTTCTCGCTGCGCTCGCGGGTCGCGTTGCTCGCGGCCGCCTGTGTGGCGTTTTCCGTCGCGCTGGCGTCGCTCGGCGCGTACCTGATCGTCAACCAGAACCTGTACAGCCAGATCGACGTCAACCTCACCGCCCGCGCCGAAGCCGCGGTGGGGACTCCGCTCGTGCAGACCCAGTTCCAGCTCGTGCCGCTGGCCTTCCTGGTCAGCGCCGATCTGCAGATCGGCCAGCTCGCCGCGGACGGTCAGCTGCTCGTGCCCAACGGAGGCACCCGCCCGCCCGCGGGGCCGACCGAGCTGGCGGTCGCGGACGGCTCGTCGCCGAGCTCGCTGCGGACGGACCCGAAGACCGACACCAGGGTCATCGCGCTGCCGGTTTCGCACGGTGAGGCGATCGTGATCGCGCAATCGCTTGCGCCCACGAAACGCACGCTCAGCCAGCTGGCCGTGGTGCTCTTCCTGATCGGTGGCGCGGGGATTCTCGTCGCCGCCGCCGCGGGTACGGCTGTCGCGCGAGCGGGGCTCGCGCCGGTCGAGAGACTGACGTCGGCGACCGAAAGGGTCGCCCGCACGGGTGATTTACGGCCGATCCCGGTCAGCGGTGACGACGAGCTGGCGCGCTTGACGCACAGCTTCAACACGATGCTCGGCACGGTCGCCGAATCGCAGGAAAGACAGCGGCAGCTGGTCGCCGACGCCGGGCACGAGCTGCGCACACCGTTGACGTCGTTGCGGACCAACCTCGAACTGATGTTGTCGGCGAGCAGACCCGGTTCACGGGATCTGTCCGAACGGGACAGGGCCGATATCGAAGCGGATATCCGTGGTCAGCTCGACGAGCTGACCCAGCTGATCGGCGACCTCGTCGAGCTCGCCCGCCAGGACGAGCCGCGTGGAGAACTCGAGCGGGTCGAGATGATCGACATCGTCGAGCACGCGCTCGACAGGGCTCGTCGCCGCGCCGGCGACATCGAGTTCGACGTGAACCTGCAGCCGTGGACGCTGACCGGTGATTCCAGTTCCTTGGAGCGGGCCGTGCTCAACCTGCTGGACAACGCGGTGAAGTTCTCGCCGGAGGGAACGGCCGTGCAGGTGCGGCTGTATCCGCTCGGCGACGGCACCGCGGTGCTGGAAGTCGCCGACGCCGGGCCGGGAATCGCCGACGAGGACCTGCCGAAGGTGTTCGACCGCTTCTACCGATCGACGGAGGCGAGGACGCTGCCCGGTTCCGGGCTCGGTTTGGCGATCGTCAAACACGCCGCCGAGCGGCACGGTGGTGCGGTTTACGCCGCACGCGCTCCGGAAGGCGGCGCGTTGCTGACGCTGCGACTGCCTGGCGCTCCTGGCTGAAATTCCGACGATCAAGGGATCTAGCTACCGCCGAATGGCTGGTTGAGAGCCCTTGATCGTCATTTTCGAGCCACGGGTCGCCGTTCTGCATGTTTAATCGTGTAGGATTTTGTGTGGTTGACGGTGATCTCGGGACGGAGTTGACGGTGCTTGCGCGGCAGCGACAGGCGATGATCCTGGAAGAGGCTCGCCGGACGGGAGCCGTCCGGGTCAGTGACCTCGTGGGCAGGCTCGGCGTCTCCGACATGACGATCCGCCGCGATCTCGACGTGCTCGCCGGGCGTGGATTGGTCGAAAAAGTCTACGGCGGCGCGACATCCATCGTCGGCAAAAGTACTGATGAGCCCGGCTTCGAAGCGAAGTCCGGCCGTCAACGTGTCCAAAAAGAAGCGATCGCGGCCGTGGCCGCCGGATTGGTCCGGCCGGGTACCGCCATCGGCATCTCCGCGGGCACCACAACCTGGACGCTGGCCAGGGCCCTCGATTCGGTGCCGGGGCTCACCATCGTCACCAACTCGATCCAGGTCGCCGATGTCCTTCGCGGCTCCAACCAGGCTGAACGCACCGTCGTGCTGACAGGCGGCGTCCGCACACCGTCCGACGCGCTGGTCGGGCCGGTCGCGGTGGCGAGTTTGCGCACGCTGCACCTGGACGTCGTTTTCCTCGGGGTGCACGGCATGGCCGACGGCCCCGGTTTCACCACCCCGAACCTGACCGAGAGCGAGACCGACCGCGCGCTGGTCGAGGCCGGCCGTCGGCTGGTCGTGCTCGCCGACCACACGAAATGGGGGACGGTGGGCATCTCCACCATCGCCGATCTGAACGAGGCCGACGTCGTCGTCACCGATGACGGACTGCCCGACCACGCCAGGGAAATTCTCGCCGAACAGGCGGGCGAAGTTGTCCTCGCCGAGACAGCTGAGGCGGAAGAGGCGTGAGGCGAACGTTGCGGCACCTGGCCGACGGCCGGGAGATCATCTACTTCGACGAGCGTCCCGAGGCTCCGGAACGGGTCGCGGTCGACACGCGAGACCTCGATCCGGTCGCCGCGAGCTCGGAAATCCGGCGCGACCCGCTGACCGGCGAGTGGGTGGCGATGGCCGCCCACCGGCAGACCCGGATCTACAAACCGCCCGCCGATCTTTGCCCGCTGTGTCCCACGAAACCGGGCAAGCCCAGCGAAATCCCGGAGGCCGACTACGAAGTCGTCGTCTTCGAGAACCGTTTTCCTTCGTTCTCCCAAGGCGCGACAGGCGAAGAAACCACGCTGGATGGCATCGGCTTGGTGCCGACGGCACCGGGCCGTGGCCGCTGTGAGGTCGTCTGTTTCACCAGCAACCACGACGGTTCGTTCGCCGGTCTGACACCGGCCCAGGTGCGTACCGTCATGGACGCGTGGGCCGACCGTACCGAGTTCCTGTCCGGACTGGACGGTGTCGAACAGGTCTTCCCCTTCGAAAACCGGGGCGAAGAAATCGGCGTGACGTTGCATCACCCGCACGGCCAGATCTACGCCTATCCGTTCGTCACACCCAAAACTGAACGCATGATCGAGGTCGCGCGTGCCTACCAAGCCGAGCACGGGCGTCCGGTCCTCGGTGACGTGCTCGCCGCGGAACGCAAGGTCGGCACGCGTGTCATCGTCGAAAGCGAGCACTGGACGGCTTTCGTGCCGCCCGCCGCGCGCTGGCCGGTTCAGGTCCAGGTGGTTCCGCATCGCCAGGTGCCGGATCTCCCCGCCCTGACCGAGGCCGAGCGCGACGATTTCGCCGGGGTTTACCTCGAAGTGCTGCGACGCTGCGACGCGCTGTACGAGCGGCCGTTGCCGTACATCGCCGGCTGGCACCAGGCGCCGGTCAACCGCGACCGCGAATTGGGCTGGCTGCACCTGGAACTGTTCTCCGTACTGCGATCCAAGGACAAGCTGAAGTACCTGGCGGGTTCCGAATCGGGCATGGCCGTGTGGATCAACGACGCCACCCCGGAGCAGATCGCGGAGCGACTGAGAGCGGCTTTGTAGGGCGCGTCAGCGGGGTTCTTAAGAGCGTCGGCGACATACTCACTTGCGATGCACAGGTTCCGTTCAGGAACCTCTCAGGAGCAACGCGCATGGTGGTGTACATGACCGAGAACGACCCCAACGCTCACGCAAACAGCGGTGCCCCGGCCGGACCTCCAGCGGGTGAACACCCCGTCTGGTCGGCCACGCCCAGTGCGCCGGCGGGACATAGCGAGCCGAGCACGCCGCCACGGGGTACCCCACTCGGCGCGGGCCAGGGCTACGGCACGCCGAACCCTTGGTCGGCACAGGCTCAGCAGCCGAGCGCTCCGTACGCCCAGCAGGTTCAGCCCGGTGTGCACGGCAGCCAGTACAGCGGCACGTCGGTGTACCCGTTGGCGCCGCAGCCGCAGCAGAAACCCGCTCGCTCGGGTTCCGGCAAGCTCGTCGCCGGGGTCGCGGTGCTGGCACTGCTCGTCGGCGGTGGCGCCGGGGCACTCGGCGGCTATGTCGCCGGTGGCGACGGCAGCAACACCGTCTCGGCCAACGCGCTCGACGCTCCGAAGCCCGCTCAGCAGACGGGGAACGCTCCGGCGGGTTCCGTCGAGGCGGTCGCCAACAAGCTGCTCCCCAGTGTGGTCGAGCTGCAGGTGCAAGGCGGCAACAGCGCTGGCGAGGGTTCCGGTTTCGTGCTCAGTCAGGACGGCTACATCCTGACCAACAACCACGTCGTGGAGGTGGCCGCGAACGGCGGCCAGATCCAGGCGGTCTTCCACGACGGCAAGAAGGCGGCCGCGAAGGTCGTCGGGCGTGACCCGACGACGGACATCGCGGTGGTCAAGGTCGACGGCATGAGCGGCTTGACGCCGGTCGAGCTCGGCCGGTCCGACGACCTGCGGGTCGGCCAGGGCGTGGTGGCCGTCGGCTCGCCGTTCGAGCTCGCCGGCACGGTGACCTCGGGCATCGTCAGCTCGCTGCACCGGCCGGTCCGGGCCGGTGGCAGCAATGGTGACCAGGCGACGGTGATGGACGCCGTGCAGACCGACGCCGCGATCAACCCGGGCAACTCCGGTGGCCCGCTGTCGAATTCCTCGGGTCAGGTCATCGGCATCAACTCGGCGATCTACAGCCCGCAGTCGGGCTCAGGACAGCAGCAGTCGCAAGGCGGCAACGTCGGCATCGGCTTCGCCATCCCGATCGACCAGGCCCGCCGCACCGCGGACGACATCATCAAGACCGGCCAGGCGGTGCAGACGTTCATCGGCGCGCAGGTCACGGACGCTCCCAACGGTGGCGCCCAGCTCGGTGACATCACGCCGGGCAGCCCGG
>Ga0193717_1000499_pt1 | contig 26227 bp, 20 predicted proteins | sample U2c2metaG_FD_145900 | JGI IMG/M metagenome (GOLD analysis project Ga0193717, IMG submission 145900) | Soil microbial communities from a riparian zone of the East river system, Colorado, United States - U2c2 | ecosystem: Environmental > Terrestrial > Soil > Riparian zone | place: USA: East River...
CGCTTGCACCCGGGGGCAAGCTCTTCAGGTCATGCTTTGCCCTCACCAGAAGACTCAGAACCTTCGCCTGATACTTCGCCCTCTCCACGGGATCGTGGGTTTCAGGCACAACATTGAGATTTGTCAGTAAGCCAACCGGAGTTCCCTTGGGGATTGGACCAATCTGCAACCCCTCATCGTTGAATAGCCAGGGAATCCAACGGGCGGCAGTGCTACTCAGGCTTTGCAGAAAGTCTGGCAGATAACCCGAAGTTACACGCAGATAGCTGCGCTCCGTGGTGCGATCAATCGACCCGGGCACCTTATCTCCCAGAATTGAGTCCTTCTCGCGCTTCTCCGGCCAGAGCATCTTCTCGATCGAATCCTGAAACGAGTCCAGGCGAGCCTCGATGGATGGACTGGAATTAAATTTGCCAACACTGTTGTTCAGCAGAAGGGGCGCAGTAGACCACACACTTATCAGTGACGGAGGACGGGTGTAACCGCGGCCGCCAGCTGGGAGGACATAAGGCTTCGCCTCTCCGGTGAAGGGATCATAAATAGTTACGGTTCCCGCCGAAGGAAGGTCTTTATATGATTGAGACGAAAAGTTGTCCCAGATGTTTCCGCCGATTGCGTTTGTAGCCAGCGGACTGCAGGCATTTGTCTGAAGCAACGTAACAGGAACACGCAGCTCGGTCGAAAGGTAATTGCCCTGCGTGAAGTCGGGGGCGAGGACAATAGCCCGCATCTTCTTCTTGAAGTCGTCCGTCTTCGTCCAATCCCAATAACGATGCCAGCAGTCCATATAGCCGGCTCCGGCACAAGCTGCAGGATCAGCATTCGGCGGTGGTGTTGGGCCTTTGCTGGAATGACAACGAGCACAGCGCTCCGCGAAGGCAATCTTTCCGCGAGTTAGCACGGCTTTATCGCTCGTCAGATGGGCGGTACCTCCTGGAGCATCCTTTAATAAGTGAGGGTCGGTGCTCTTCAGAAAAAAGAGTGCCATGTCGACAGTCTGAGCTTCGGTTGCCTCGAAGTAGCTGGAGTTGGCGCGTGCTACCTTCACTTCTATTGGCGTAACCTCTTTCCCGCCGATCAGAGCATTGAAATGCAGCAGCCACTCTTCACTGAAGGTACCTATGTTGATATAGACACGATTTAATGCGGCCAATGCGCCAACGGAATCGGCTCCATCCTTCAACACGCGCGGCGTTTTGACAATGTCGGGTGCCTGGTAGAACTTCGTCAGAGGGCCAGATGAGACGTAATCATTGAACTGCTTATTGTCCTTCTGGCCATCAGCCAGTTTTTCCCTGCCCCAACGTGCAGCCTGCTCCAATCTTGGACCCAGGCTGTAGAGGGCATTCATGCTGCGCGGGTTGTTGATGTTGTCTGACGAGATAAGGGAGGTGTCGAGTGTACCCGGTCGCGACGTATGGAAGAGTTGAAAGACAAAGCTGCTCGATTCGGGATTCCAGTCAAAGATTCTATCGATCCAGAAGTACTGTGCTCCCACGTTCGAACTGAGCTCCTCCCACTTGGGATTGTTTGGATCGCTTGGAGGTTTGATCGGATTGGGACCTACGTGGCAGAAAGCGCACGACATGCCTACGCGATAGGGACGAACCAGATCTTTTGAGAGATAGTAGTTTTTGTCCGTGTAATACCTTACCGGATCCCACTTCTTCGCTGCCTTCTCGTCAAAGGCTGGGTTCGGGAAGAGCCGCAGGCCAACGATACCGGTGGCATATCCATAATAGGAACCTGCATCGATATTCTTGCCTCGCGCGCCAATCTTCACACCCGGATATTTCTGTTCATTCTCAAAGGGATCTCCCGGACAATCGGCACTTCGCTGGTCAAGCCACAGGCCATAGCGTTTCGGATCGGGACCAGTCGCTTTTACGAAACAAGGCTCATTGACGAGGCCAAGATACTCCCATCGATTGTCTCGACTCGCCTTCAGGCCGGGATGGGATGACAGTGTTTTGAGAAAGTCCAAAGTCCCGACGCTCGTAAGGGACAAGCCGTCCCATAGTCGATCATTGCCAGCCGTCCACACCAGCCAGGTGTTGCGTCCCTTTACTTCGTCCGCAGTGAGAGGGATCGCGCCATCCATGTCGTGAAAATAGTCTTCCTCTGCGGCGGGAAAAGAGCTGGCTGCGCGGCCAGCGAGGTGAGCCTCGTCATATACTTTGCCAGGCTTCCCGTGCGAGCATCCTTGCGGCACCATTGCAAACGCCAGCGTTGTCACAACTGCCATCACTCTTGCAGCAAATTTATTCCAGGCAAGCTCTCTCATCTTCGTCCCTCGTTTTATGTCAAACTCTTGCGGCACGTGCAAGGAATCGCAGTGCCCGCACTCCCGGCAAAAAGAAATAGGCTCCGCCGCGAACCGTGGTGAAGCACGGAATATCTCGTATCTGTTGTCGTACGCCGTCGACTACTGGAAGAGAAAATCCATCGAGCGGGCAACCAGCCACAACCTCACGGTTTCCGAGCAGAGGGTCGCTCTCTTCACTCAGGCCATCGAACTTGCCATTCATTAGCCAAGCGCTCTGCACGAACTCAAACTGTCTGCCAATGTTGGCATTCAAACACACGAACTGTAGACCACTCGGTTGCTCGTCGGGAGGTGCCGGTTGAAACCGTTGATCGGGCGAGAGCTTTGTGCCGTACTCGCGCCCACGCCGTAACAGTCTATGAAAGCGAGTCGATGCTAGCATATCTTCTCGCATTGCCTTTCTGCCAAAGCCCAGGAGACGTACTAGGCGCGCCACAAGCCCATGAGTTCCCGCAGGATAATCTGCATTACGCGGATTTGCGCGGCGCACATGCGCACCGAAGGGGCATCGGATGCCATTAGCATCGCCATCGAAGGTGAACTGATTCTGTTGCAAATCGCGTGTCTCAGGGCCAACGCCCGTTATACTCTGCGCTGTCGTCGGCAATAGCGGATCTCCAGACATCTGACGCCCAACCATCTTTTCCGCAAGATCCTGCCGCTTCGATGCATCCTGCTTCACCTGCTCGTCGATGAACCGCCAAAACCCTCGAACATCCTGTTCAATCTGCCGAATCACCAGGTAAGTTCCGTTGCGACCTATGTCTTTATATCCAGGCAGGTCATCGGCCATTGGCAGATCGCCAGGTTCCTGCGCCAAAATCGTCGGCCTTCCCGTGTACTTTCCATACTCGTTGGGATAGCCAAGGACAAATTCACCCAGCATGCTCACATTTTCGTAGGACAGCTTATCCCCCGAGACGTTGCGTTGCCCCTCCCAGTCGAGCCTTGGCTGGCTCACACCGTCCACAAAGCCGAATGGCTCAACGCCACCCATATTAGTCGCAGGAAGACATCGCAGGAGTTTAAACCCACACTGTGTTAGTCCATCTTCAATTGTGATCTTCCACTCTGCCAGAAGCCCTCGTTGCGCATAGATTATGGCAACCATATCCGGCACACTCCCTGGGCCGCCCCACTGCCAATCCTTCGGAGCACTTGCACCCTCATCGCCCAGACGGCGGGAACGATTCTCGTCTCCCGACATTCCTGATATGAACTCTGCGGAAAAGCCCTTCAATACATCATCAGAAATCCCCAACTTCCGCAAACCTTCATAGGTCAAGGCCACCTGGAGCGCTCGTATTGGAGGGGGATTCTGCTCCTCAGCCGTAGTAACGGGAGCGGTCTCCAGCCAATGACCAGCGGCAACAGAATCGTCAATCCGTAGCAACAGAAAGCATGACTCAGTTAAACGCCCATAACCATAGCGCAGCAGGCCCTGCAAGTCGCGGTAGTCGGCATTTGTTAGAGCCATACTTCTACTCCTCACCAGTCTTTCGTTCTGCCATTTTGGTCTTGTGCGCTATCACAAGAGTTTTATCCATTCCGAGAGCTCTGCGTCGGTGATTGTCTGCTGCTGTATGCCGCTACGGATGCGCGAGTTGCGCTCCATATCGTAAGCCGTTACTCCAGGAGCCGCGTCGTACCAGACGTCTGTAGGAATCTGGTGTCGACGAAGAAAGTCTTTGAAGGTCTGTTCGTCCTTGGCTCCATCCATTACGAGCCAGTTCGTTCTGGGATATCCGAGCCCATTGCTGAAGACCAGGTTCAGCCCCCAGCCAACCTTATTGATGAAGTCCCCCATATAGGTCTCGAGGCTCCCGTCGTAGTTGCTCGCAAAGTAAATTCGTGTACGGTTGTCCAGAAAGACCCATCGCGCGAAGTGAATAGTATTCACGCGCGCGAGGAAGCCGCGATTGTAGATGTGACGTGTGGTGTACTCCAGCACGAAGAACAGAAATACAAGTGTCCAGCGGCGTAAAAGACCCGGCTTGATATTGCCATAGGCACTGAACTGATTTGTGATAACGCGATCTTCTTGGATAGCCAATAACCTGGCATGATCGGCAGCTGGGCGCGGAGCAATCACCGGATCGCGCACCTCTCGGGTTCGTAGCTGGATGAGGAAGATTGGGAGATAAAGCAGGAGAAGCGGTGACACCAGTAGCAGCAACAACGGCACGCCAATGCAATGCAGCAAGTCTTTGACCTTCCAGGACAGAGGAGTCGGCGCTGGAGAGGTAAGAGTAAGCCGTCCAGCCGCCTGCTCTGCGGCTACAAACGCGCGCAGCTGATTCCATACCTGCCTCGAATTTGCATCCCTTGCAACATTCGTCCTCAGTTGATGGTCGAGTGCCGCTCGCAACTCATCTTCTTCGCGAACCTGTCGCGCCGTGCGTCCTAACCAGTTGTTGTAGGTGGTGGCCGCAGGCTGCTCGTGCTCTTCCATCCAGCGCAGAAGGTCGGAATCGGGGCGAAAAGTCTGACAGCACGAGAATATCTGCCGCAATCCGGCTTCAGCGTGTACAACCAACTCGCGGCGGAGATGATCTGCCGAACCATCAAAATCGCATAGAAATGCCAGCGAATTAGTTGCACTAGGTAATGCCTTTCCATAAACCAGCAGGTCTTTTCGTGTCTCGTCGGCAAGAATGACGAAGCGCGCAAAATGCAAGCTGGCGAATTGGCCGAAGGGCACCAGAGTATTAGTCGGATCTGCCAGGCCAGGCTCTCGATTCATGCTCGTGAGCAACTGCCGCAGCTCAGCTTCCCTGCTGGCGATAATCGGTGCAACCACCATGATGTTGGATTGCGGAGTCATCGCGTTCTTTCCTATCCATTTAGATAAAGAGGTCAGAACTCCAGCGCAAAATGGATTAGCCGATTCTTCTTCCAGTACACAACCCCAAGATAAAGATTCGGCGAGATAAGACGAATCTCATCACGAATCCAGTGCGCAACGAACGACGTCTCGGAATAGTCAAGGACGACACACTCTTCGCCGTCGAACCAACTGGTTCCCTGATACACCTTAGCCACAATTGCGTTCAGCCCAAAGACGAGGATGCGGTTACGCAACACACCTGCGGTCGCGTCGAAGTTCTTTCCCTGCCAGGTAAAGATCGTGATGAACTCCGCTATCTCTTTAGTGAAGGCCGTCCCCGGGGCTACGATTGCGGTACCCTTGGCTTCACCGTTCGGGATAGGGCCGGGCTCGCCAGCTTTGAAGCAGTCGTCAAGCTGCTGCGAAGTCATGCTGAGTAGTTGAGATATGTCGTACGGCATGGCCACCTGCGCCTTAAAGATTTTGTAGTCTTCAGTCTGCGCGGAGATCTACTTCCACTGCTGTTAGTTCATGCAGCACCAGGGGCCCGGTTCTTGATATGAGATGAGACAATATAGCCGCCCCTCGGCCTTGTCAACGGCAGTTTGCCAAAGAGTTAACGAGCTACCGCTGCACAGCGGCCGCGAGAATCACCTCTGCTGCCTTCTCCGCGATCATATAAATTGCGCTTGCAATAAAAAACCCGGGAATCCGGGGAAACACTGACGCATCTACCACGCGCAGTCCCTGGGTCCCATGCACGCTGAAATCGCTCCGCAAAGCACCATTCTGCTCACGAGCCCCAATCGCACAGGTAGACGACGCGTGATGCCCCCAGGCGTGCTGGCGAACGAAAATCTTCAGGTCTTCATCTGTCTGTATATGATCGCCTGGCAACTCCTCCTCGGCGATCAGCCTGTTGTCCTTGAAGTGCTGCGTAATCTTGCGGACAAACCGTATGCCTTCCACCACTGCGTCGAGATCTTCTCCCTGGGTGTCGCTACCTTCCTCAAAGTAGCGAAAGTTGATAGACGGCACATCCCGTGGATCGGCGGAGCGCAGCGTAACTTCCCCAGCGCAATTATTGGTGTGGGCTTTGAGCACGACCCATGTGAGGTAGTTGAGATTATCTGCGAAGAGCGCAGAGTAGCTGGGGAAATAGCCACGGAAGAGGCCAAGAAGCGCGAGACAGAAGATATCTGGAACGTCCCGCTCCGGAAAGGAGCGCCTGAACGCTGTCAGCACTCCACCATTGGTGGTATAGGCTCCATCACGACTTTGCTGCCATTGGTTGAACTGCGGATCGCCTTGGGCAAATCGCGCCCCCTTGAAGACCTCCCACTGGGAGAAGTTCATTCGATTCACGACAGGAACCTCATAGCGGTCCTGTAGATTCTTTCCAACGCCGGGCAGTTCCACACGAAGGGGAATGTTGTGCTTGGCAAGCTGTTCTGCTGGCCCGATGCCGGAGAGCATCAGCAGCTGCGGTGTGTTGAATGTCCCTCCCGCGAGAATCACCTCGCGCGTCGCATAAGCCGTTCGCAGCTCCCCTCTTTCCTGGCTGGGAACAGCATGCGCACGATACATATTCTTGCCCTTCAGATATTCCACACCAACGGCACGGTTTTCTTCATCGAACAGCACCTTGGTAGCGAGAGCATTGAGTTCAATGCGCAATCGACCCGGATACCTCTCCGCCGCTTCAACTACCCGCTCTCTCGATCCCATTCGCGCATGGTTGCGAGTGGTCAGCGGCGTATAGCGTACCCCGCCTGCGCTCTCCTTTACCAGCCGCCAGTCGTTCGGGTCGAGACCGCCCTTAAGCAGCCAACGAAGGTGATCGCGCTTGCTACCGGCATTCTTGAACGCCACCCAGGCGGACTCAACGATCATTCTCACCAGGCTTCCATCCAACAATGCAGACTCAGGAATCGCCCGCTCCGTGTGTAACCAGCCCTTCCAGCCATGTCTTGTCGGGTTATAGCCCAGCTTTGCGAGCCATCGATGGACTTTACGATGCCGGCAGTTCTCCATTCGTTCGAAGTATCGCCGCATCTTCTCTGCACGCCACGATGTGTCACCGGTCAACTCAGCGATATAGTCCCAATCCGTATTGTGCGGATAGACGAGGATCATCGCATTGTGCGCGGTGCATCCGCCCAGCGTTCCCGCGCGGGGATACAACACGCCATCCACCCGCTTGCCATCGACCGTCTCTACATATTTTGGATCTTGGCGTTGTTTTGCATCGTCGTCGTAGTGACGTACGAAGAAGTCCCACTTCAACGCATCATTCTCTGAGGCAAACCCGTGGAAGACGGGCACATCGTATTCATTTGGAAGCCCTCCACTGGGCGGTAGAGGCAGTGTTTGCTCCGTGGCATCTTTTGGATCGCCACCAGCTTCAAGCAGCAGCACAGTTCTGCCAGACTCAGCAAGGCGCGCCGCCAGCGTCCCACCACCGGCACCGGAGCCGACGACGATGTACTCGGCACTCTGTCTTTCTCCACCAATCAATGGCGCTTCCCCAATACTCTCTCTAACGCATCCAATCCTAGCCTTACTCAGTGCTGAGTGACTACGGTCTCACACTCAGCGATTCTTCTCCATTGACAAAATCCCGCCCTGCGATCATAGTTGGCGATAATCTTAGGGTCCCTTCATCATTCTGATCAACGCCGAATCCGGCAGGACGCATCGATGCGTCCAGGAGACTGAACCATGGCGTATACCGAACCGCAGCTTCTGTCCATGTCCGAAAAAGAGCTCGACGACCTCTTCTCCACCAGTCCTTCGGGCGACATTCCCAACGGCGAAGCCCAGGGCACCGCTATCATCGCCGCAGGCACGCCCTTTACATCTTCGATCGCGTCCCTGATTAATACCTTTACCTGGCAGGGAAAGAGCTTCGATGCGGCGCATGGGACCCTGAGGAACCGCATCCTCGCCTTCGGCCTGAACGCGATTGTCGCCCAGGTCTACAAGACTGCGAGCTTGTTCGATAACAAGGAGTGTATTGTGCTGGATTACTCGCAGACATCATTCGTCGCCAAGCACATTCGCGACGAGATCCGCCAGATTGGCCCCGGGATGTACCTGGGCATCGTGTTCTGGGACAAGAAGAAGACCATCCACTTTGCACTGCAGTTTCCACCCGAATGACGACGCCAGTCAACTCGAACGTCAGTCGCCCGCAACCCAAGGCCAATACCGGCTCGCCATTTTTGAATCTGGTGAGCAATACGCTGACGAAGCTGGTCCACCTCGAGAGCCGGTTCGATCCATTTATACGCCCGGCGTTCGATGCACTGCTGCGTGATCGGATAGCGAGTCTAGTGACGGCTCTGATTAATCGCCACCGCCCGAACGACGGCTTGAAGATTGCCGAGGAGAAGCCGCTACCGGATGAGGAGGCGTACATCGACTCGATCATCGCCAGCTTTCAGGCGCAGATGCGGGGCCTATGGAAGCCGGGAGGGTTCCAGCGCGGTGGAAATACGAAGACTCACGGCATCGTACGTGGGGAGTTTACGGTTCACGATAACCTTCCCGCGAACCTGCGCCACGGCATCTACGCGGAGCCTCGGACATATCGTGCATGGGTGCGGTTTTCCGGACCCGGGCCTTACATTACGCCGGATATTCAAGATGTCGGCTTTATGAGCATCAGCATCAAGCTGATGGGAGTACTTGGGCCGAAGCTGATGCAAGAGGAGAAGTTCACGCAGGATATGTTCGGCGTCTCGCCTCCGACCTTCGTCACGCCGGATACACCGGCGAATGCGCAGTTGCAGGTGGAGAGCCTGAAGAATGCGCAGATCTTCTACTTCCTCAACCTGCATCGACATCATGTGCTGGACTTGATCATGCAGGGGCTTTGGATCAAGACGCAGAGCAGCCCGTTTGAAGCTCCGTACTTTAGTTGCGTTCCATATCTGCTGGGAGAAGGACAGGCGATGCAGTACTCCGTCTGGCCAAAGTCGACCAAACGAACGCCGATACCGCGGCTTCCGCTACGGCCGCCTGACGACTACTTGCGCGATGCAATGGTGGCAACGCTGGCGAAAGAAGATGTGGAGTTCGATATTCGTCTGCAGCTACAGACGGATTCTCACCTGATGCCGATTGAGAACAACGCAGTGCTGTGGCCGGAGAAGCTATCGCCTCGCATATCGGCGGCAACGCTGCGTATACCGCGGCAGACGTTCAACTCGCCGGCGCAGATTGATTTCGCCAGGCAGCTCTCCTACAACCCGTGGCACTGCATCCCCGAGCACCGTCCGCTGGGCAATCAAAGCCGGGCGCGGCGTCGGATGTATGCGGAGCTCTCGAAACTGCGCCACACGATGAACTCCGTACCCCTTTATGAGCCAACAGGCGACGAGACCTTTGAGTAGTTTCGGGAATATTCCCAGTCTTCGATTGTCTCCACGGCCTATAGGGTTGCTGAATCTTTTAAGGCCTGCTTCATCCCTGCCCAGCTCTGACGCGTAGACTCCTCCGGAGTCGGAGCACCATGCCAGTGTGTCTCAAGGCTTACGGCATCCCGATATCCAGCCTTCGCCAGATCGCGAAACTGTGCCGTCCAGTCGATAACCCCCGTTCCCACCGGAGACCATTCCACCTTGCCACTGGCACCCTTCACCGCGTTCTTCACATGGCAATGTCGAATCCGATGCTTGGGAAGCAGATTCCATGCAACCGGGTAGGCATCGAATTCACCTCGCATCACCGCATTGCCAGCATCCCAGTTCAGCGCAAGATGCGGCGACTTCACAGCGCCTAACGTCCGCGCTGCTTCCCTGCCCGTAGCGGTGTTGCAGGCAAACTCGTTCTCCAGAACAAGCACCACTCCCTGCTTCCCGCAGGTGTTTGCCGCCTCTTCCAGCTTCCGGTCAATGGCCTCACGATAAGGCGCTACATTATCCAGCCGCCAGAAATCGAAACACCGCACCTTATCCGTCTTGAACTTCTTCGCCAGCGCGATGCTCTGTTCAAGCACGCCATCCTGCTCTTTGAAGGTAGCCTCAGCGCCGAACGTATCCTTCTTTGGGCTGTGTGCTGATCTCGGCGCGCCAGGCCAATCCACTTTAAAGAGAGGACTCGCAATATCGGTCACGCGCAGATTGTATTTGGCGAGGATCTTCAAGGCATCGGCTACTTCCGTGTCGGTAAGCCCTTGCAGGCTCTTCTTCCACATGCCGCGGAGTTCGACCCACTCCATACCAAACTCTTTCGACGCTATAGAACATGCGTGATCGAAGTCCTGCGATATCTCGTCGGTAATGACGGCAACCTTGAAGGGAGACTTTGAAGCTACGGCTCCGAAGAGCGGCTGTGTTGCACACGCGGCAGCTGCCATCCCGCCAGCGAGAAAACTGCGTCTGGAAAAACCGTGCATGTTGCTCCTATTTGTCAGTTTTTACCTGATTGAATTGACCTTCAGGATATGACAGCACTAGCTACTCTACAGCAGAGGAGCCAGTGCTGACGAACCCTCAAGTTAAAACAATATCTTCACCAAAGCCTGCAGAGTACCACCTCCACCAACCCCGTTCACGCTCTCCTGCCCGCTGCCCAGGGTGCTCGTGACCTGGCCAAAGTTGCCTGCCGTGGCGCTATTCTGGATAAATTCAAAGACCGATGACGTGAAACCCTCCAAAAGGAGGATCCCTAAACAGAATCCGGCAGATTTTATTGTTTGAAGAACGAACTATACACTACCAGTACGCCTTAATCTAGCCAATAAGAAATAAAAGGCCCTACAGCCCTGCTCAAACGATTCAACTGGACGACCACCTGTGAGCACAGATAGTATGCGCTGCATGAACCTTTCCATGTCCCGCCGCGATCTGCTGCGTGGAGGCACTATGCTTACTGCCTCTGCATTTCTTTCGAACACCACAAAAGCCGTGGCGAGCGACAGCCACCCGGCCGCAACCTCACCCATACGACTCGGTATCGCGAGTTACACCTTCCGAAACTTCGACCAGGCCCACCTCATCTCCTTCATGAAGGAGTTGAAGACGCCCTACCTGAACGTCAAGGACATGCATCTGCCCATGACTCCCGCCGATCAGGTAGCAACTCGCGCGGAAGAGTACAGAGCAGCCGGCCTTAAGCTGAGCACAGGTGGTACGATCACTTTCAACAAAGACGACGATGAAGATATCCGGCAGAAGTTTGAGTATTGCAAAGCTGCCGGTATCACCCTGATCGTCGGAGCTCCCACCCATCAAGTGCTTCCCCGGTTGGAAAAATTCATCAAGCAGTACAACATCAGGGTGGGCATCCACAATCACGGTCCCGAAGACAAGAACTTCCCTTCCCCGCTGGACGTACTCGCCGCAGTAGGCAAAATGGATCCGCGTTTAGGTTGCTGCATCGATGTGGGCCATACGATGCGCTCAGGAACGGATGTCGTCACATCGCTCCGCAAGGCTGGCCCCCGGCTCTTCGACGTCCACATGAAGGATCTCGCCGAAGCCACAAAAAAGGACAGCCAGGTTGCCGTAGGCGACGGGATCATGCCCATCCGCAGTATCTTCCAGACTCTCATCGCGATGCGCTACGCCGGCAACGTGGATCTGGAGTACGAGATCTTCCCCGAAAATCCTCTACCCGGTGTAGTCAAGAGCTTCGCCTATATGCGTGGCGTGCTTGCGGGGCTGGGTTATAAGGGCTAGGCATCGCTATCTGCCAACTGCCTCACCAACCACCTCCACGATCTCTGAATCGGGCTTTGTCCACGCCTTACTACCAGTGGAACTCAACTTACCTGACGCATCGGCCCAGTGCAGCTGCGTCAGGTCTCTCTTCCCTGCTTCGTAGTCATACGTCGTACCATCATCCTCGTACAGCGCGAAGTCGCCGTCCGTCCCGCGATAGACGCGAAGCTTGGCAATCTTTTGTCGTTCGTTCGTACTTTCTACCGGCTCGCCCAGCGGGAGAATGGAGCCTGCACGAACAAACAGCGGGATCGTCTCGATCGGAGCGGATGCAACGATGGTCTGACCGCCCCGCAGTCTTTCATTTGTCCAGAAGTTGTACCAATCCGTACCCGCTGGAAGGTAGACCGAGCGGCTCGTGGCTCCCTGAGACGTTACTGGAGCGACCAGAAGAGCTGGTCCGAACATATACTCGTCGCCAATATTCGCCACCTTCGGATCCCCCGGAAAGTCCATGAACAGTCCGCGCATGAATGGCGCCCCTGTCTCATGAGTCCTGTACCCCAACGAGTAGATATACGGCATCAACTCATAACGCAGCCGAAGATACTTTTCCAGAATCGGCTCCGCCTGTTTGCCATACGACCACACCTCATTGTGATTCCTGCTTCCGTGGCTGCGGAAGTTCGGCTGAAATGCACCGTACTGAAACCATCGAACGTATAACTCCGGGTAGTCGTCGTAGTGGCCCACGTTGTCGCGGGCATCCGATGGATCGAGCAGTGGCGGGTGATCTGGGGTATGCGTCGACGGCAGATACTGCCATCCCCCGATGTCCGTACTCCAGTACGGCATGCCGGAAGCCGTGAAGTTGATTCCCGTGGGAACCTGCCGCTTCAGCGTGTCCCAGTTCGGAGATATATCGGAAGACCAGAAGATTGCACCATTATGCTGCGCGCCCAGATAAGCATCACGCGAAAGGATCAGCGCTCGCGCCTTTACGTCTCTCCGAAATCCGTTATAAAGCGCTGCGGCATGAAACAGCGGATACACATTGAAGTACTGGGTTCCCGGACCAACATGAAAGTAGCTTCCATTCGGCGGCAGATCCGGCTCCGTCTCGTCTGCCCAGAGAGCATCGAAGCCTTTGCGAATGAAGTTGTCCCGCACCGTACTCCAGTACCACTCCGCGGCCTCAGGATTTGTCGTATCGATATCCGAGCCGGCGCGATCGTATGGCAAACCATTGGTTGGAGTGCCGTCCGCCAGATGCTCGAACCACCCCTTCTTCAGGATCATGTCGTAAAACCGTGACTCCGGAACAAACCGCGGCCACACGCTGATCATGCTGTGAAAGTTCATCGCATGGAGCTGTTTGTTCATGCTCACCGGGTCAGGCCACTTCGCCGGATCCATATCCATCTGCCCCATCTTCGTGTAGTAGAACCAGTCCACCACCATCACGTCCGCTGGCAAGTGCCTGTCGCGATATCCCTTGGCCACATCCAGCACCTCTTGCTGCGATGCATACCGCTGCTTGCATTGAATGTATCCATAGGCCGACTTCGGCAGCATAGGCGTGTCGCCCGTCAGCAGGCGATAACCGGAATAGATCTCATCGTAGGTCTTCCCTGCAATCACGAAAAAGGAGACCCTCTGCCCGACCTCCGAGGTCCATCGGGTCTGGTCGTTGAAGCCGAAGGCTACCGTCGTTCTGGACGGGTTGTCCCACAACAGACCGTAGCCATAATTTGTGACCATAAAGGGAACGCAAACACTCTGTCCCGCCGGTGCGTTGTAGTCGTGGGCACACTGCACAGCATGGCCGCGGCGGTCCAGATATCCCTCCTGATTCTGCCCAAGCCCATAGTAGTGCTCATCCGCTGGCGAATGAAACGTTGCACCAACCTGGAAGAAGGGAGGATCGGTTGGACGCCGGTCATGCAGTACATTCGCATTGCCGTCCTTGTGGTTCGGGACCGACATCTGCCACCCCTGCATATCCAGCAGTGTCTTCCCCTCCGGTGTCTTGAACGAAATACCAACGTCCGGTGTTGACCCATTGAAGAACTTGGCAATATCAGCCGCCGTTCCAGTCCGAACCCGGCTGCTACCGGGGCGAACCGTCACCACCATGCGCGAAGACTTCAGAGTGTCGCCCGTCTCCCCACTCTCCCTCGTCCAGTCCGCGTCGGCCGCATGAGCCACAACGCCATAACCCGGCCCGCCCACCGCATCGTCCCTCCGCAGGCTCAGGGTCACGCGCACAATGTTCGGAGCATAGGGCTCCAGCATCACAGTCGCCGCTTCGCGATTCAGGACGATCGTCTTCTGGGCGCGCGTCACGGGCGCAAGAGACACGAGCATCAGGAGGTACACGACCCTCTTCAAGAGATCAAAATTGACTCCAGGAATGGAGCTCTCTTCCGCATCGTTCCACAATGGCCGCATTGAATGTAGGTCCCTCATATCGATATGGCCGCAGAGCATATCGCTCTGGAACACGGTACGAAATCGGATAAATTGATTATCGAATCTGCAGCAACTATAGCTTGAGTCATCGCCAGCTTGAGTCATAGCAGTCTCATGCTATGCAGGCGACACCCCCATCGCCCGTTGCATGGTCATCTGAAGAGGCCCGCAGTTCGCCTTCGCTGCTACCTTCCATGAGAAGGCCGGTCGGTGTCAAGCTGACAAGGTTATCCTGTGGTCAGGGGGCTGGACACGGTTTCACAAAAGTGAAGACCGTACATGCGCGCGGATCAAACGCGCGGCTGTCTCCACCAAATCAGCGTTCTCCCGTGCTTGCTTACCGTCAGGCAGCAGCGGGGTGTCTTCTAACCCAGTACGGATACCATGCCCTCTATCGAGGCCACGTCGATTGACTGCCCAAGACGCTATGCCGTCACCGTGGTGAACCTGCTCCAGCGTGATGCCTGCGGACACCACAATGTCTTCCATCTTGGCAGCGTGCTGAACAGCAGCGTCAGGATCGGCGTCAAGCGGCTCGATAAGGACGCGGCGACACCGGCCTGCCAATCCGGAAAGCACGAAAGCTCGCGCATCATCAATGCTCAGCAATCCAGCCTCGATACCGACGCCTCGGGATAGCAGTAACTCACACAGCTCTACAATTCCCGGTTCACCCTGATTCGCAGTAACAAGGTCAGGCATTTCCTCCCATGCCTCGACGATACTGAAACGCTCTCTGGGATCCCCCACAATCGCTGCTGACGTTGTTAAGGAAATCGGAGTCTCAGGGCAGAGAGCTCGGATTGCGCGCAGAACCTTAGCGCAAGCGGCGCCGTCGAGAGTCTCCCGACCAGCATCGTCGAACGCATGAACATGCACCGATTGAGCGCCAGCGTCCACGGCCGTGCGAGCCGCTTCCGCGATAGCGGTCGGATTGCGCGGTGCTGCTGGGTGAATCCGGTCGCCATTCAGGGCGGCCTGCAAGAAGATGGTGGTCTGCATTATCTTCGGTCCTCGGGGGCTGTGACCTCAGTTGGGCGAGTTGGTATCTCCGCCCCCTCCGATACTGCGGCTGTTATGCTTCGGTGACTTTAAGATAAACCCCCAAACCAATCGTGAACTGCCTGTTGTGATCTCCTGAGATGATCGTTCTTCATCGGTGCAGATGACGAGATGCGGGTTTTAAGAGAGCATGCCTGCCCCAAAAGGAGCGGCAAGCATGCTCAGAGATGCGGATGTCACCAACACTAACGCCCTGAAACGGCAGAGAGAATGCGACCTCGGAAAGCCCCAAGCCCTGCCAGCAAACCGCAGGCAACGAGACTAAAGTCGGCTGGTTCGGGAACGGGTGCCGGCACGGTAGTGGCTGTTATCGAAAGATCATCGAAGTACCCATTATCCGAAGCCTTGCCGAATTTCTCGTCGTACCCGATCTCGGTGCTGGTTAGATTCGTCGCTCCGGGAGTGACAAACGAAGACGAGCCTATCAGAATTCCGTTGATGTAAGCTGCCTCAGTGTCATTAGAAAAATCGAAGACCATGCTGTATTGGTTCCACGCGTCAAACGTAACGGGTACTGCCCCAATGTTTGAGTCCGCAAGTCCAAACGTTGCAATGCCGTCCTGAACCTGGAGCTGGCCCATGAAACCTTTGCTCGAGTCAGCACTTAAAGCCTCCCAATCTTCATCGCTGTCACCAGTGAAATAAGCTTCTACGCTCAAAGTCACCAATTGGTTGGGATCGTGGGTCGAGTTATAGGAAAATCCGTAGCTGTTGAAGTACTGCCCCGCTCGGGCCGATGTGTCGTATAGAACAGCCTGACTGCCTGAGAAAGCAAATGTATTCTCGACGACGCCAACGTTGCCGCTGTTGAGCCAGCCATTATGGCCAGAAAGGTTACCGGTAGAGTATGTCGGTCTTTCAAAGCCAGTTTGAGAGATCGTTTCAGCGTTCAGGAACCCGCAGATCGAAAAAAGTGCAATAACGAACGTCAGCCCGGTGAAGCTTTTCATTGAAACCCCTTGTATGTTTCTGTTTTTGCAGGAATATAGCGTTGATGACTGTAGATGCGAGGTGCAGAGCGAGTAGCGCAATTCGCCTGCCATTCAGCGCATGACATTCAGCCGAGGTTTCCCCAAAATCGACATAACCGGTTAGGCTGCATCTGCACAACATTGCATACAAGACAGAAATGCCTTCCCTTTTAAAGTGGGTAGATCGGTACGGCCAAGTCTGCTTGTGGGTAGTGAGGTCACTTGTACGAGTAACGGGGCTTCTCGGACACTTGCCTGCCTTCTCATCCCATCTGTTCCTGCTCTTGCCGTTGTCTTGCCGTTGTCTTGCCGTTGTTCTTTGCGTTGCCCTTGCCCAACTCCCAAACCCACTGCGTTCGGATGTATGTACCGTTCAGGTCGCTGAAGACAGCCGGTCGAGGCGCTATGGAAGGTGACTTTCTCTTTTCGCTTTCGCCGTTATATGTTCCTTCCAATCAATTCCCCAAAACTGTCCTGTCAAGCTAAAATCCATCTAACTCATACAAAAACAAGAACATACATTTGCCGATTAGTTTCCCTCAATCACTTACACTTAAAACAGATCAAGAAAATCCCAGCTAGATTCGGGGACTTTCTCTTTAAGGGGGATAAATCATTTAGAAAGACGAATTTAGCCGTAACCCATTTATATGCACGACTTTGCGACACTGACCCATGCCAAATGATTGTAAACACAAGACTTGTGTCCAAATACCCCCCCGGGGGGTACCCCCCTTCGGATGTAGAGGAACAACTAAGCCACCATGCCTAATACTCCGGAGTGGAAGCCGGTGAGTAGTCTTCACCGAATTTATTCTTATGCTTCCCCATTGGGTCAGGCGTCTGCTGAAGGGTTAATTCGCCGAGGTTCAGATTGGTTGTAGATACCTGCACGACACTCGGAGCCTTAGCTGGAGCCTCTGGTTGAGCCTTTTCGCCCCATAAATTCAGCCGATAGCTTCCAGGAGGAACGTTGCGGATGAGGACGGTGCCGTCGACCGTGGAGATGCCATAATACGGAGTCTTGAGCGTCAGCACGATCGCACCCATCTCCGGATGGATATTGCAGAAGATATACGAGACTCCTTCGCGATCGAATCGGACCGAACGGCTGGTCCCCGATTCGTAGAGTCCAAGATCGAATCGCTTGCCGTTGAAGAGTGAGAAGACGTTGTGGAAGAAAGGATCTTGATTTGGAAACTCGACGCTGGTACCCGTGGGGATAACCAACAGATGAGGAGAGAACTGCTTGTTCTTCTGCACGAGGCGAGGTACCTGACGAGGAGGATTCTCCAGCCTCGAAGCGGTCCCCTGCAGAGGCTCAAGCCAAACCACGACATCGGCGGCATCGGACACAGCCTTTTGCCCCGTATCCGAGCCCCGCTGCAGATGCATCAGGATCTTCGCAGACACGTTCACCCCTTGTGCCTGTAACTTCGGCACGCAAAGTGCCAGGAGAAAGGGCAGGCACACGAAGACTATCGAGTGTTGCGCGCTGCGCACCGGTAGCCTCCTAAAATTGATAGCCCAGGGAAAGAGTGAATACATCTGCTGTATCGCCTGCGCCATAGATAGGCCAGGTCCAGATTCTACGATACTCCGGTGAGACGATGAGATACGTTTTAGGTTTGAAGATCAAGTTGCCGACCACCATTCTGTTGCGTGCGCGCAGTTGCGTTTGGCTCGCGGTTGCAGGAAGGATAAGCGCATGAAAGTCTCCGGCAAATCCGGTATCCTGTCCAATGGCCGCATTGGCCTCTAATGATTGCCCAAAGCGGGATTTGAACTGCGTCCAACCGCCGATTGCGTTCAGTCCACGAATGATAGATGCCCCGGAGATAGGATTGGTTCCGTACAGAACGTCCTTGTAAACCCCTCCTCCCAGACTGCCGAGAGATTGGCCGCGGTAGCCTTCACCGCTGATCTCGAAGCGGCTGCTCAGCGGAATTCGCCAATCGGCGGTGACTGCCCACGAGTCGTTGGTCCTGCTGTTTGGGTAACTCTGCCGGCTGTAATAGCCACCAAGCCCGAACTGAAGGTTGTGCTCCCCTGCGCCCGTGTCAAAGGAAACACGCGTCTCATACCCCGGCTGTTTTGCCGCCTCTCCCGGGCTTGGAGTACGGAAGACATCGCTTGTACCACTGTAGCCAGCAGCGGGTGGATCCCAAAGCCCGAACTCAAGCTGGATCCGACGTTCATCCCGAAGCATGAATCGATGCGTCTCCTTCAACTGTGGTGCCCATGTCCATAGATTGCCTGCCCATGCCATGCCAGGTTCCGCAACCGTCGCATAGGACGACGGCGATAAAGGTGAGATCAATGGGCCTACCATTCCAGCCTGTACCGAGTCATGAGTCCAATCGAGGTTGATGCTTGCAGTTCTCATCCTGACAATGCCGGATGAAGTACCAAAGTTGCTGTAAGCAAGACCAGCGAAGAAGTCCAGACTTACATCCGCAGAGGTACGTGCACCGGCGATTCTAGGCCCGGTGCCCTCAATGCCGAGAATGGTCTGCCGGAAGCCCGCACCAACGCTTCCATCATTGGTCCCGGTGACCGTGCGAGTGGCGATTGTCGGAAGATCGATGTTATCGACAGCGCCTCTATTTGCGAAGGCGTTGAACAGAATGAGTCCGGTAAGGCGAATAGGGTACTTAGAGACGCTTTCCACCTTAGTTTGTTCGTGAAGTTTGACCTGAGCCTCAAGCGTATCTTGCCGTTCCTCTATATTCTCTACAGTCGTCGCCGCCTTCGTAGCCGACGCGATGCTGACCGCATTGGGCGATGTAGCTAGAGCAGGCTGGGAAGAAACAAACTGTTGCCTGATTTGAGCAAGCTCGTCCTCCAACTGCTGAATCTTCTGTTGGGACTGATCAAGTTGCTGACGAGTTGTTGCAAGAGCCGAAGAGAGTGTCTCCAGTCTCTGCTCCAGCTGGTTAGTGCGTCTGTCATCCAACGCCGAAGAAGACGAAGAGCTAGACTGCTCGTTGACTTGAGCACACAACAAGGCCGACGTTGAACACAGAAGCAGACACGCGAACAATTTGTGAATAAGATTTCTCATTCTTCAACCTCATTGATGCGCCGGCGCTCGTGGTTGCAGGCTCTTTTTCTCAATCGCAGCACCAAGTGCCTGCAATGCAGCCTTGGAGAGCATAATCGTGAAGATTGTGCCCTCTTCCGCTGTTTCTTCCAAATTGATGGTTCCACCATGTTCCTGCGCAATTTGCTGAGCGAGCGTGAGCCCAAGGCCGATTCCACTCTCTTTTCCTTCACTGATAAATGGGAGGAACATCGTCTGACGAATCGACTCCGGAACTCCCAGACCATTGTCGGCAATCTGAATATGGATAAATTGTTCATCTTCATGAAGGCTTAGAGTTACGCTTGCCGGACTTTTGCCACGTTTTGCAGCCTGGCAGGCGTTGAGCAGTAGATTGTAGACGGCTCGTCCCAGTTTTTGCGCGTCGACCCAGGCGGCGAGCGATGACAATCCGTTGAGCGTGATCTTCACGTCACGAGTTCCAGGATGAGAACGAACCATGCTGACAGAACGCTCGATCAATAGAGCTATCGATTCGTATTCGGGATAAAGTGCACGACCAGTTCTAGTAAAGAGAAGAAGCGAGTCGAGAAGGTCCGTCATGCCCTGAACTGCAGAACGGACCTCAAGTAGCAGCTCGTCTCGTTCCGATTGAGCAATAGCTCCATCGTTCATGAACTCAGCATTTGCATACATTGCAGAGAGGTAGTGCCGCAGATCGTGGGAGATGGAGCTAGCCATCCTACCAATAGTGGCAAGCCGCTCTGAGTCTATGAGCTCTTTTTGCGACCGCCTCAGTTCAATTCGCATGCGCTCGAACGCTCGACTCAACTCCCTTATCTCCGCCGCGCCATTCTCACTAAGCTGATACTCGAAGTTACCGTGAGCGAGTGCTCGGGTGCCACCTACAAGCGTCTCGAGCGGGCGCGTGAGAGTGCGGGATATTGCGATAAGCATTCCAGTGCCGGCGAGAAGTGCGAAGAGCCCAAGGGCCAACACCCATCGGTTGACCCTGTGTAGTAGTTGAGTGGCTTGTTCAAAAGACTTAAGCACAATGAGCTGAGGTGTACCAATCCCATCATTCTCTTTGCCTGGCATCGCCAGATGCACAGATGCGACTAAATAATCTTCGGTCCCAAGTTGAATGGTCTTATTTTCGGCTGAAGACTGCAAAAGCTCGTTTGCCTGTGCGATGAGCTGTTTCTGTAACGCAGTGTTCAAAGTGCTCGCTACAATTTTGCCTTTGACAGCAAATACAACCTCTGCCGCGGCGGCTTCGCTTACCTCTCGTGCGACCTGTCCATCGATGGCATATCCAACAGCGACAAAGCCCAACTGACTTTCTCTTGCCCGGTCACCAAAGAAGAGCGGCTGAGTCGAAATCTCATAGAGACGGCCGTCTAGGGCGAGCAGCATTGGCTCTTCCGGTTTACGCAGGCATACCCCAAGGCCCCGCTCCACCATATAACGGTCAAGAGCGTAACCGCGGTTGTAAGCTGCGATGAGCTTGCCGTTAGCGTCCAGAAGCGCGAATAGATCACTTCCGCTAACCTTCCAAAATTCGACACCAGCATCTTCAATCGTACGCGTATCACGAGCGGTCATCAGAGCTTTCAAACTCGGCAGATCGGCCAAGAGCGCGGATTCACGAGAAAGCAGCTCACGGCGTTGATGCTGCAGATTTTGATAGGTCTGTACGGAATGGTGGAGATCAGAGGACAGATTGGCACGGACCTGCTGTTGCACAATTGTGCGAATGACTAGGAGACTGACAACTGTACATCCGAAAGACAGGAGTAAGAGAGGAATAAGCAGCGTCGTTCGCATGCGCAGCCTGTCCATAAGTTCTATTCCCCGCTCAGACGCAATCATCAATTTCCGCTTACGAACTTATACCCGATACCATGCATCGTACGGAAATAGAGGGGTTTGGCTGGATCAACTTCAAGTTTCTGCCTCAGTTTCATGATCTGATTGTCAACAGTACGGGTTGTTGGATAGGAGGTATAACCCCATACATCATTTAGAAGTTCCTCCCGGGTGATGACTCGTTCCGCGTGATCGACAAAGTACTTCAATAACTTGATTTCATGCGCTGTGAGAACTACCGGAGAACCGTCCTTGAAAACCTCCATGCCAGAAAAATCCGCAGTTATATTTCCGAACGTAATGCGATTGGTCCCTGTGGGCCTATGAGTTCGGCGGATTGCAGCCTGGACGCGTGCCATCAGTTCACGAGGGCTGAACGGCTTAGTTACATAGTCGTCGGCACCTAGTTCGAGCAAAAGCACCTTGTCTGCTACCTCGGAGACCGCACTGAGTATGATTACGGGAGTATTGGCCGACCAGGCTTTAATCTCTCTGCAAACATCTCGTCCTGACATACCAGGAAGCATTAGATCAAGCACAACCCCTGCTGGTTTCAGACTCTTGCAGCTCGCTAGCCCTTGTGTTCCATCGCTCGCCACATGGACCTCATACCCCTCTGTGGTGAACTGCCGATGAAGTGCTTTCTGTATCCTCGCATCGTCCTCTATGACCAGAATCATGCTCATTTTCATCCTCGAAGAAGATCCAAACTTCGATCCCCCCTCTTCCACAATCTATCTCTTTATATACCGCTCGAAACCTCCGTATTTTTAGTTTGACTGGAGGAAAGATGAAATGACAAATTAGAGACATTCTGATGACATTTGAAGTCTGAAGCAGGACGATGCAATTCGACGATACGCCCATATATGCAATTTCAGGCCCGCAGTCGGGAACCTCCTGATTCCCTCCGGTCACTCTGCTTAGATTAGCCTGAGCGGACAAGAACTCTGCCATTCAGCAGGAGGTTCTGTTACAGTGCGTCCCAAAAATGAGCGCATACCGCGGCCCTCATTCAAGTCCGCCAGACGTGAAATTACTGCTGACTGATCGGAAGCCGTAGCGCCGTTGAATAAACGGAAGAACTGATGACCACCGCCAAAAGGCATTCACCCCAGTTCCAACTGGTACCATTGTCTCTCACTTCATTCACTTGCATCACTTGCGCAAGATATTCAAAAGAGTCGATTTCTACCTTCTTCGATTAGTGGAGTAGAAGTTAGAACCCAGTACCTTCGGCCAGGCTATCTCGTGCTACTTGTCTCCTATGAACCCGCCCATCAGGAGCTGGGTGACGTTGTTGGTATTCAGTCACGACCGTCGACACGGTCCGACAAAAAGCGCCGCGAGGAGCGCTTTGCGAGACCGAGAGTTACTATCGGGAGTTGGTTAAATGGCGGGCTTCCCATTCTTGCGTACAAACGGCTAAGAGACGTCCAGGAGAATGAACAGGACGAGCAAATCTCCGATCGCCTGCTCAATATTGGAGATCATCATATCCATTCTTCCATTGATGATCGTCTACCGGATGTCAAGCAACCGTGCGCTCCTGGTGCGCCCGATCAGTGACATCGCACATTCCTTCCTTCAAAGGTTGCGAAGAGGCCATCTGCGCGATGGCCTCTTCATCTATTACGTATTACGCCGCGACCACCTCTTGCCAAGGCTTTAAGACGACTTTCGTGCAGCGGTCTCGTTTGTCCCGGAACATCCGGTATGCCTCAGGAGCTTTGTCAAGCGGCAGCGTGTGGCTGACGACGAACGAAGGATCGATCTCGCCCGCTTGAATGCGATCGAGCAGAGGCTGCATGTAGCGCATCATGTGCGTCTGACCGGTCTTCATCGTCAATCCTTTGTTCATGAAGGCTCCCATCGGCACCTTATCAATGAAGCCGGCGTAGACTCCAGGTACAGAGACTGTGCCTCCCTTTTTGCATGCCATGATGGCGTGACGTAGAACAATCGGCCGGTCCATCTGCATGCGGGTCATCTGCTTGGCATGATCGATGGCGAACAGCACGCCGTGACCGGAAGCTTCCATCCCAACTACGTCCATACAGGAATCCGGTCCGTGATTACCGGTTAGATCGTGCAAGACTTCAACAACGTCTACCTCGTCGAAGTTCAGCGTTTCGGCACCTGCCGCTCGAGCCATCTCCAAGCGCTCCGCAACACGATCGATCGCGATGACGCGCCCAGCACCTAACATGAAGCAGCTGCGAATCGCAAACTGGCCTACCGGCCCACATCCCCATACTGCAACAGTATCGCCAGGCCGTATGTTACAGTTCTCTGCTCCCATATAGCCGGTTGGAAATATGTCCGAAAGAAAGACTACTTTCTCATCCGGTAGGCCGTTTGGGATCTTTATCGGCCCGACGTCGGCAAAGGGAACACGGGCATACTGCGCTTGTCCCCCAGAGTAGCCGCCCAACATGTGGGTATAGCCGAAGAGGCCAGATGGGGAGTATCCCATCATCTTCTCCGCGATCCATGCGTTCGGGTTGGAGTTGTCACAGGATGACCAGAGCTGGTCTTTACAGAAGTGACACTCTCCGCAAGCGATAGTAAATGGGACTACAACTCGATCGCCAACCCTCAGCTTGTCCTTACTGATCCCCGGGCCGACCTCAACGACCTCGCCCATAAACTCATGACCGAGAATGTCACCTTGTTCCAGAGTCGGCACAAAGCCATCGTATAGATGGAGGTCCGAACCGCAGATGCAGGTCGTGGTGATCCGAACGATGGCATCGCGCGGGTTCAATATCTTCGGATCAGGTACATCATGCACCTGCATCTTCTCTTTGCCCATCCAGCAGACTGCTTTCATAACAACTCCTTTGCTCCGTGAAAATTGTGGTTGAGTTAGGCACTTCTGCGAAGCTCAGGAGCTGCCTGTGGCTGGGGATGATTGCTCGTTTCTCGGAAGAGTACCTGCTCGGTATGGCCGTGAATGCCACGAGGTCCATGCGTCTGTCCTACGATGGTAGGCGTCTCACCAGCCTCCACGAACGCCTTGAATCGCCGGAGGTCCTCCCGGACCACGAACTCAGGGTGCTTGCCAACCGTTGTGGCTAGGCCAATCGAAACTGGGCCACCTGGGAGGTTGTACTGAACCTCTGTCGTAACAAAGGTTCCACGATTCTGCGGATCAGGCCGGAACTCCACGAACCCGCTATTCTCGATCTCGGAGCCAGGGAGAGCGCGCCACGAGATTCGCTCGTTTTGACGATCCTCTGTAATCTCCGCAGTCCAGCGAACCTCCCGGTCCATTGGCCCACGGGCTACCCATTCTGAACGCTGGCCGTCGAGTACCCGCACCGATTTCAGGTGACTCATGAATTGAGGCAGGTTCTCGAAATTGCGCCATCGATCATACGCTTTTTGCGGAGATGAATTGACCAGGAAGGTGGCTTTTGCTGAACTGCGATTCGAGGATAACTGTGATTTTGCTGCTTTGAAAGCAAGGATTCCACCTGCTGTCGCTAGGATTGTCCCGGACTTTGATCGGCGACTGAGACCATAGACGATTAGAGCCCCTGCCCCGAACAGCATGCCTTTGGGGCCAAGTGATTGCTGCGACAAAGATTGCGGAGAGGATCCGCCTGAATTCTGTTTCATGAGTGATGCTCCTTTCCCTTGCGAAATACCAAGCAGTTCCGACACCTGATAGCGAAGGTCTGACGAGCAAAATTCTGAGCAACTCTCCCTGTAAAAGGTGACCGTGGATGGCGTCAGCTAACGCCAGCCTCGTCACATCGCGGAAAGAGCTCGCTGGAGGATATCGAAACTTAATGGACGTACTCAATCCATCCGAAGGAATGCTCCCCACGGGTGAATCATGCAGGATGGATGATCGTCGTGAACTTCGCGTTGGCTAACAAGATCACTAATTATTTCGATCAACGATGATTTTGTGAAGGGAACGCTTTGAATCGTCGTCTTTTCCGCGCGGAGTTTCCTCCCGAAGTTATGGAAGCTATATTTGAGCTGCAAGAATATCTTCCCTCAGCCTGATGGTTCCTCATCCCTTACCATAGACATTCGAGTGGTATATGCTTTTTCCCATAGACACTCTAGTGAAGGAATCGCCATGGCACAATCAAAATCATCACCAAATCGTGAGATGCTTCAAGGTACTTTGGACATGCTCATCCTGAAGACGCTAGTTATGGGCCCTGCACATGGACACAGCATCGCTCAGGTGATCGAACACACCTCGGAAGAGATGCTCCAGGTCGAACAGGGATCCCTCTATCCGGCATTGCATCGCCTCGAGGATCGAGGATGGCTCTCCTCATCGTGGGGTGCAAGCGAGAACAATCGCAAGGCGAAGTTTTACAAGCTCACCGCAGCTGGCAGAGGGCAGCTCGCTGTCGAAGCCAACCGTTGGAGACAGATTGCCCGCGCCATTGGCCTGGTGATGGGAGAGGGATAAGCCCGATGAACCTGTCACAATATTTCGGTCGCCGGCGTCGCGACCAAGAATTCAGACTCGAAATAGAACACTACCTCGCTCAAGAGTACGATCTCAATCTTGCTCGCGGAATGAGTCCTCGAGAAGCGCGACGCGAGGCTCATTTGAAATTCGGTTCGCAACAGCGAGTGCGTGAAGACCTCTGGAATAGCAACAGTATCGTATCGCTCGAAAAACTTCTCCGTGACATTCACTATGCCTGCCGCACTCTTCTCCGTTCACCTGGATATACACTGATGGCCGTACTGACCCTCGGCCTTGGCATCGGAGCAAATACTGCGATCTTCACCGTCATCAACGGTGTCTTACTGCGTCCACTGCCATACTCAAATCCGGAGCAGATCGTCCGTCTGGAACAAACAGCCTCGCGCATTGGTCCTGACCCCATCTGCTTTTGCGTACAGGAGGCCGCGAACTACGGTGATCAATCGCGCGTCTTCGTCGATCTGGCCGAGTACCATTCGATGACCGTCACCCTTCTTGGGGCAAAGGTTCCGGAGCGCGTCGTA
>Ga0193717_1000500_pt1 | contig 26227 bp, 17 predicted proteins | sample U2c2metaG_FD_145900 | JGI IMG/M metagenome (GOLD analysis project Ga0193717, IMG submission 145900) | Soil microbial communities from a riparian zone of the East river system, Colorado, United States - U2c2 | ecosystem: Environmental > Terrestrial > Soil > Riparian zone | place: USA: East River...
GGGTTTGGGGGCTGCACGGTCAATCTGATTGCGGCGGACCATGCACAGCGGTTTATTACCGCGATACAACGAGAGTATGAGCTGTCGACTGGAATTTTGGCCGATTGTTACGTGTGTGATCCCTCAGACGGGGCTTTGGCGATGACGGCGCAGGAGGCTGCACGATGAATCCATTGGCGCAGACGAATCCGCATCGCCGGTTCAATCCCTTGAAGCAAGAGTGGGTGCTGGTATCGCCCAACCGAACGCAGCGGCCGTGGCAAGGGCAGATGGAAAAGCCCGCAGCTGCTGTGGCGTTGGCCTACGATCCTGACTGTTATCTATGCCCTGGGAATATCCGTGCCGGAGGAGCTCGAACAGACAAGTACACAAACACCTATGTCTTCGAGAATGACTACGCGGCCTTGAAGCTGGATGGTCCGGGTTTCGCCAGCGATGAGGGCGGCAGAGGACTTCTGGTCGCCGAAGGGGAGAGTGGGGTTTGTCGCGTCATCTGCTTCTCTCCGCGTCACGACCTGACTCTGGCGAAGATGTCGTTGGAGGACATCCTGGCTGTAGTCGATGTCTGGGAAGAGCAGTGCGTAGAACTCGGGGCGCGGAAGGACATCTCCTATGTTCAGATCTTCGAGAACAGGGGCGCGATGATGGGGGCGAGTAATCCGCATCCTCATGGCCAGATCTGGGCCAGCCGGTCGATTCCCAACGAGGTGATGACAGAGCTTCGGGGACAGCAGGCGCACTTCCGAGAGAAGCATGAGGTTCTATTGTGCGCCTACCTCGCGATGGAACTGTCTCTCGGTGAGCGCATCGTGGGGGCGAATGCAGGATTTGTAGCACTGGTTCCGTACTGGGCTGTTTGGCCGCTCGAGGTCATGATTCTGCCGCGTCGGCATATAGCTCGCGTGGAGGACATGACCGCGGCAGAGAGGCTGGAGTTTGCGGATATACTGCAAACCGTCACCGCGACCTACGACGAGGTCTTTGACACTCCATTTCCATATTCGATGGGATTACATCCCGCGCCCTACGATGAGAAGCAGCATCCTGAATGGCAGTTTCATGTTCACTTCTACCCCCCTTTGCTGAGGTCGGCGACGATACGGAAGTTCATGGTAGGGTTCGAACTGCTCGGCGGGCCGCAACGGGACATTACTCCCGAGTCGGCAGCAGACGTATTGCGCAAAGCGTCTGTGCGGACTTGAGGACTAACTAGTCCTCGTTATGCAAAGTCATCGCAAAGCATCCATTTAGGTGCGAACACAAGAGTGGTCCATGTCATCTGTCCTTGACAAGGTCGCAATAGCTGCCTAGAGTTTGACTTGCGGTAACGTAAACGTAAACTCGCCGCAAGAAAAAACCAGCGGCGCACCGGTGCAAGCTTCGAAGAGATATTCAGGAGCTGCAGCACACGCGTTATCCGGGGGAGATATGGCAAGGGAAAAGGGTTCTTTCGTCAGCGGCAGTGTTGTCCCAGCGTTGGAGGGACTTCCGAAGTTGCAGTTGCCAAACGCGCCGTCTACTGAGACGGGCGCAGTGAAAGCTTGGGAAGAGCCGGTGGTAATGCGGTCGTACCTGCCTGCGGAGCCTGACCCGAATCCATTGTTTCTCGAAAAAAGGGTCTATCAGGGCAGCAGCGGTCGAGTCTATCCGATGGCGGTCGTTGACCGGGTCGACACGGAACCGCGACCGCAGGAGTGGAAGGCAGTCCACATCGAAAATGAGTTCATTCGACTGATGATTATGCCGGAGATTGGCGGCCGCATTCACGTCGGGTACGACAAACTCAATGGCTATGACTTCTTCTATCGTCAGAACGTCATCAAGCCGGCGCTGGTCGGTCTTGCCGGCCCCTGGATCTCCGGGGGAGTGGAGTTCAACTGGCCGCAGCATCACCGGCCAGCGACGTTCATGCCGGTAGAAGTATCGATTGAGCGCGATGAAAACGATGGATCGGTCACAATCTGGTGCAGCGATCAGGACCCGACGGTGCGGATGAAGGGGATGCATGGAGTTTGTCTGCATCCGGGTAAAGGCTTTCTTGAGCTGAAAGTTCGTCTCTACAATCGAACTCAGGATACACAGACCTTTCTGTGGTGGGCAAACGTTGCGACCCGGGTCCACGAGAAGTATCAGTCGTTCTTTCCCACCGACGTCCGATTCGTCGCTGACCACGCTAAGCGCGCGGTCACGGAGTTTCCCCTTAGCCAGGGACGCTACTACGGGATCGACTATGGCGAGCGCGCGATCCAGGGGGTCCCGAAGGAAGAGATGCCTGCGCATTTCGTGCCCAATGGTTCGTATCCGCCCAATGATCTGAGTTGGTACGCGAACATCCCCGTTCCGACAAGCTACATGATCGCGAACTCAAAGGGAGACTTTGCTGGTGGCTATGATCACGCCGCCGGTGCTGGCATGGTGCATGTTGCGAATCACCACATCTCTCCCGGCAAGAAGCAGTGGACGTGGGGAAATCATGAGTTTGGCTACGCCTGGGACCGAAGCCTTACCGACTCCGACGGACCCTACGTCGAATTGATGTCCGGAGTCTATACGGACAACCAGCCTGACTTCTCATTTCTGGCTCCGGGAGAGACGAAGACGTTTAGTCAGTTTTGGTATCCGGTTCGAGAGATCGGCGTGCCGGATCTTGCGAATACAGAGGCCGCGGTTCGGATGGAACTTCTTCCTGGCAAGGTCGTGGTTCACCTACTCGTGACTCGGACGCTGCCTCAGGCCACGCTATCGGTCAAGTTCGAGGGCGGCGAGATCGGAACATGGCACGGAGAGTTGAAGCCTGAGTCTCCACTCCATCAACAGTTTTCTGTCGGGGCGGAGACGGGCGGGCTTGAAGTCGTGCTTAAGACTGGCGAGGGCACCGAAGAAGAGGTTATCCTTCGATTCGCGCCTGGGGAGATCGTCGCGGCGCCTAGTCCGATCGTGGCGATGGAGCCGGACCTGCCTCACAACATCCAATCGAACGACGAGCTATACCTCATCGGGTTACATCTGGAGCAATACAGGCACGCGACGCGACATCCGGAGGAGTACTGGCTTGAGGCTGTTCGTCGAGACGGCGAAGACACTCGATCGAATCATGCGTTAGGCCGCTGGCACATGAGGCGTGGTGAGTTTGAGGTCGCGGAACGCTATCTCCGTGCGGCCATTGCGAGATTGACGGAGCGCAATCCCAACCCGTACGACGGTGAGCCGCACTACAATCTGGGACTGACACTCGGCTTCCAGGGAAGAGAAGCTGAGGCGTACGAGGCGTTTTACAAGTCAACCTGGAATGCAGCCTGGCGCGGACCTGCATACCATCGTCTTGCCGAGATCGATGCCAGACGGCGGCAATGGAAGCTGGCGCTCGACCACATTGAGCGTTCTCTACGTGCGGATGCGGACAATCTGAATGCGCGCAATCTGAAGGCGGTGACACTGCGGCGACTCGGCAGAGACGAGGAGGCCCGTGCTTGTCTCGAGGCAACCCGTCAGCTAGACCCGCTGGACAACTGGAGTCGCTATCTCTTGTCGGGCGCGGCGCCGAATAACGGACAGCAGCGTTTGGACTTCGGGTTCGACCTTCTTCGATCTGGCTTGCTTGAAGAGGCCAGGGACATGCTTTCTCTTGACCGGATCGAAGGGCGAGATGGAGCGGGCACCATGTTGCTCTATACACTCGCGCATGTTTACGTCCTGCTCGGGGATGCAGAGAGGGGGAAGGAGACCTATCGACTCGCAGCTGCGGCCGATAGGGTCTATGTATTCCCCAACCGGCTCGAGGAGATACATGTTCTGAAGGCTGCGATCGAGCGGAACCCAATGGATTCGCGCGCCCCGTACTACCTGGGGAACCTGCTCTACGACAGGCGCCGCCACGAAGAGGCGATTGAACAATGGGAGCGCGCGACTAAACTGGATCCCGATAATCCTACGGCGTGGCGCAATCTCGGTATTGCCTACTATAACGTCCTCGGCGACGGTGACAAGTCGCGAAATGCCTTCGAGCGAGCACGAGAGGCTGCCCCCTCAGATGCCCGTATCGTATATGAGCAAGACCAGTTGATGAAGCGCACCGGAGAGTCTCCTGAACTCAGGCTCGCTACGCTCAAGCAGCAGCATGATCTTGTGGCTTCCCGGGATGATCTTTCGGTTGAACTGGCTTTGCTCTACAACCAGGTTGGACAGCCCGAGGAAGCCCTAAAGGTATTGCTCAACCGGAGATTTCAGCCGTGGGAGGGAGGGGAAGGCCTGGTGCTATCGCAGTATGTCCGTGCCAACCTCCTGCTCGGTCAGAAGGCTTTCGCGGCTGGCAATACCTCAGGGGCGATCCTCCGGTTCGAAGCGGCCTGGAATCCGCCGCAGAGCATCAGTGAGGCTAAACATCTACTCATGAATCTCAGCATGATCGACTATTGGTTGGGTGTCAGTTTTGCCGCCAACCAGGATCACGAGCGGGCAGTCTTGCACTGGAAGCGGGCGGCGAAGCATCGCGGTGACTTTCAGCAGATGCAGGTCCAAGCTATCTCGGAGAATACCTACTGGAGCGCCCTGGCACTTTCGTGCCTCTGCCTAGAGGACGAGGCGCGAGAGTTGTTTCAGCAGATCTACGACTATTCGATTGAGCTTGAGAGTGAAACCCCCAAGATCGACTACTTCGCGACCTCGCTCCCAGCAATGCTGCTGTTTGATGAGGATATGTTCCGTCGACAGGAGATTACGGCTAAATTCCTTCGAGCTCAGGCTTTGCTCGGCCTAGGTCGTTCGGCCGAAGGGTCGGAGATGTTGGCCGAGGTGAGAAGCCTTGACGCAAACCATACCGCGGCTGCAGATTTGCAGTCGAGTATCGAAACGGCTGTGAGGTAGGCGATGCTAGGTGCCCCGGCTAATCTTCCAGCCAATGCTTCCGTCGCAAAGCCTCAACCTACCGTCTATCTTTGGGTTATCACCCTTGTAGCGGCAATGGGCGGGTTGCTGTTCGGATACGACTGGGTTGTCATTGGAGGAGCAAGGCAGTTCTACGAAGCCTATTTTCACTTGACCTCGGAGGAGATGATCGGGTGGGCAAACAGCTGCGCGCTGGTCGGTTGCTTCGCCGGTTCCTTTGTTGCGGGCTATGCCGGGGAGCGCATTGGGCGGAGACGTGTGCTCCTCGCCTCGGCGGTTCTGTTTGCAGTCTCTTCCGGACTGACGGGCTGGTCCTACTCCTTCGCGGCTTTTATCTGCTGGCGGATTGTGGGCGGAGCGGCCATCGGTCTGAGTTCGAACATTTCACCGTTGTACATTGCCGAGATCAGTCCGGCGACAATACGCGGCCGTCTCGTCAGCCTGAATCAATTTGCAATTGTGGTGGGTATTCTTCTGGCGCAAATAGCGAATTGGAAGATCGCACGCCCGATTCCTGATCACATCAGTCACGCTCTATTCCTGGAGACCTGGAACGTGCAGTACGGATGGCGCTGGATGTTTTGCGCGGTCGTTGTTCCAGCACTGCTATTCACGGTGATGTCGCTTTTTATTCCTGAGAGTCCCCGCTGGTTGTTGGCTAGGGGACGTAGTGACGCGGCATACAACGTTCTGAGACGCGTTGGCGGGCTTTCCTATGCTGTGAGTGAGGTGACGAACATCAAGGGGACTTTGCAGGCGGAAGAGAGCGTTCAGGCATCCTGGCGAGAGCTCTGGCTGCCTGGGGTTCGGAAGATCGTGCTCATCGGAGCCGCTCTGGCTGTTCTGCAGCAGTGGACAGGGATCAATATCCTGTTCAACTATGCTGCGGAGGTCTACCGCAGCGCTGGTTATGCTGAGAATGACATCCTGCTCAACATCGTAATTACAGGTGCTATCAATCTGATCTTTACCATAATCGCCATGCTAATCGTAGATCGCGTTGGGCGACGACCACTGATGCTTCTCGGGTGTATCGGGGTCGGCGTGTCTCATCTTCTGTCGGGATTCGCCTACCGGGCTGGACTGCACGGCAGCGCAGTGCTGGTGCTGACACTCAGCGCAATTGCTTGTTACGCATTAACCCTGGCTCCAGTGACCTGGGTTCTTATCTCGGAGATATTCCCGAACCACGTACGCTCCAGGGCTGTTTCAGTAGCCGTGAGTGCCCTTTGGGTGGCATCTTTTGCGCTTACCTATACCTTTCCCCTGATCAATCGCGCACTCGGCAGTTCAGGCACCTTCCTTGGGTACGGAACGATCTGCATGCTTGGGGCGGTTTTTGTCTTCGTCTTTGTGCCCGAGACTAAAGGTAAAACGCTCGAAGAGATTGAGGCCAAGGTCCTAACTTCTAACTAATCGTTAGAGTCCCGATCGGTTCGTACCGCAGCGCAGATCGATTCCTCCACCTGCTGCATCGCAAGACTCGCCCCCTCCCGCAGGCTGCTAAGGCAGGCGGGGGTCTCGCTTCTTCAGCACGATAGTTGACAATCGAATTCAAAGTTCGTACTGCGGAGTCGAAACCTTTTGTAACCAAATCTGTTGGATTCAATCCAACCTGGCGATTACCCTTCCTCGCTGCAGATCCTGGCCCGCCTGGGCCATGGCCCGGTTGCGCTTGTGGAGCGCCTGGAACGACCTAGAAGTTGGCAGGGGAAGAACAACTGTGGCAACGTACACGTTGATCGGCTGACGCCTATCGCAACTCCAATAAACCTCACGTTTTTGCAGACAACAGAGACAAAAGATTTGTACTTGACAGCCTTGTAAATAAAAGCATAGTGTGTTCTACGGTAACGTACACTCTCCTTTGCTGAGTTGGTATCCAGTGAGCGTGTTTGGCGCTGCAGTAGATTCTGTGTGGCCAGCAGTTGCGAAAGAAAAAGAATGAAGGACAGAAAGGGGAGTGAAATGGCAAAGAGTAGATTGAAGCAAGGTTATGAGAGGGTCCAGTACTATTTGCTGTTATTCGCGTGTCTTTTCGGAATACTGCTGGGCAACAAGTGCGCATTGGCGCAAGTCGATCAGGGCGCCATCACCGGCGTCGTGCAGGACAACACTGGGGCAGTTGTTCCTGGTGCTAAGGTCACCGTGACCAACATTGACACAGGTCTCGTTCTTGAAGGTTCCTCGAACAGCAGTGGCGTCTATGTTTTCTCTCCATTGAAGATCGGCAACTACAAGGTAAGCGCCACAGCGCAGGGCTTTCAGACGACCGTGCAGGAGAATCTCCATCTCTCTGCACAGCAGAGAATGAACGTAGTCATCGCTTTGAAGACTGGTTCGGTCTCAGAGACCGTGACCGTGACGGACGCTCCTCCGTTGCTTGAATCGCAGACGAGCTCAATCGCACAAGTAATCAGCAGCGAAACAATAAACAATACGCCACTTAACGGACGTAATTTCGTATATATCGCTCAGTTGACGGCTGGTGTCGCTCCGCCTTTCGGAAACACTCGCGGATCTGGGTCAGGAGACTTCGTTGCGAATGGGCAGAGGTCGACCCAGAACAACTTTATTCTGGACGGAGTCGATAACAATACCAACCTCGTCGACTTTTTGAATGGATCGACTTATGTCGTGCGCCCGCCGCCAGACGCCCTGTCGGAGTTCAGCCTCCAGACAAGCAACTTCAGCGCCGAGTTTGGACACTCTGCTGGAGCGGTATTGAGCGCCAGTATCAAATCAGGGACCAATCAGATCCACGGGAGCGTCTGGGAGTATGTCCGAAATACGAGCCTGGACGCGAAGAACTGGAATGCGCTCACAATTCCTCCCTACCACGAGAACCAGTTTGGAGCCACATTAGGCTTTCCAATTTGGAAGAACAAGCTTTTCTATTTCGGCGATGCCGAAGCAAACCGAATTGCCTTTAGCAATCCAGGAGTCTATTCCGTACCTACGCCTCTGATGCGACAGGGTAATTTTTCAGAGTTGTTGAGCACAAATCTTAATGGGCAGAGTGTTCAGCTTTATCAACCGAACTCAGGTGGTGGTGCGGCAAACAAGCTATCATGCAATGGGCAAAACAATGTGTTCTGCCCCGGTCAGATCAACGCTGTAGCCCTAAATATTCTCAATCTGTATCCCTTGCCAAACGCAAACGGTGGCAAGACGTTTAGTAATTACGTTGTCAACACCCCGACTCACAACAACACGTTCCAGTGGGATCAGCGCCTCGACTGGAATTTCAGCTCGAAGGATCAGGCATACGCGCGCTATAGTTACGTGCACCAGATCACGGTCAATGGTTTGCCACTTGGCAATCCTCTCGACGGCAGCCCATATGGTGGCGAAAACGATATCAATCTAGCTCAGAATTTTGCGGCCAGTGAGACCCATATCTTCTCACCGTCGCTTACCAATGAGTTCCGTTTCAGTTTCAACGCGGGTAGATTCTCCTTCCTGCAGCCGAATGCTAATATCAATCTGGCGCCCACCCTTGGCCTTGGAGGTATTCCATTCACCCCGAATGAGGGCGGCCTGCCGCTGGTTTCAGTCTCCGGCTTAAGCAATTGGGGATCACAAGGCACTTCGAACGAATCTCAAAACGTTTATCAGATACTTGATAACGTCTCGAAGACCCTCGGGAATCACTCCCTGAAACTGGGTGTTGCGTTCCAGGCGGTCCGTTTCTTTGATCGATATGCGCCATCGAATCTTGGAAACTACTACTTCACCGGTCTTTACACCAGTGATCCTAAGTCCACTACGAGCTCGGGCTCTGGCGTCGCGGATTTCCTCGCTGATCAGATGAACACGGGAGCAATCTCCAGTGCGCCAAATATCAATGACGCCCAATGGTATGACTCTGTGTATCTTCAGGACGATTGGAAGCTATCTCCCCGGCTGACGCTTAACCTCGGCGTACGGTATGACTATTATGAGCCGCTGAAAGAGAATTCGGGCAGACAAGAGAACTTCATCCCCGGTTCTCTTGGGATTGGCACCGGCACTGGTACGGTGATCCTGCCGAAGAAGATTCAGAATTCTGTCCCTCTCGGCAGCGTTTACCTCGGTATCTTGGCGAAGGATGGTATTGGGGTGCAATACATCGACAACGAACGTCTCGCGAGCGGTCAATTGACGAATTTTGCTCCGCGAGTCGGTGTTGCCTATCAGTTAGATCCACTTACCGTGATCCGTGCTGGCTATGGCATCTTCTACGGTGGATTGGAGAGCAATGGTGGAACGAACATCGGCGATAACTTTCCATTCCGCGGTCAGATCAACATTAATCCCAAGTCATGTTCCTTGGGGAACTGCCCGTCGAACGGCATTACGCTCGAAAGTGGACTTGCTTCCTTTCTGGGCAACGGAATCCTGAACGCTGTGAACTCGCCAGGTTTTCACGCTGTCGATCGCGAGATCAAGACTCCGTACACCATGAACTACAACCTCTCGTTTCAGCGTCAGATGACTCCCAATCTGGCTGCAACCATCAGCTATGTGGGCAACTCTTCGCGCCACCTCGGAACCTATGCAGATCCCAACGCAGTTCGCGCGCTGTATCCAGCGGGAACCAGTACACAGCAGTTCCAGCCCTTTCCGGACCTTGGGGGAATCGGTACGATCCGCTATGGCGGCGTGAGTACATACAACTCATTGCAGGCAAAGGCGGAGAAGCGTGTATCCCACGGTCTAAGCTTCCTCGCGACTTACACCTGGGCGCATGCCATGGATGACACCGGCTCGGCCGGTGGTCTTTCGAGCGGAATTGGAGATCGGCAACGCGCTCTTATTCCAGTCATCGACGAACTGACCAACTCGGTCTATGACGTTCGCAATCGCTTCACGCTCAACGGTAATTATGCACTGCCCTTTGGTAGAGGTCGTGCCTATTTGAACCATTCGCTGTGGGCAGATGAGGTTGTGGGCGGATGGTCATCAAGTCTGACATGGGTCGCTCAGAGCGGCACTCCGTTTACCGTGTATGCCAACAATACGGGAGCTGCGGGCGCTACCGACACCAGGAGAGCAAATCTCGTGGGGAGTGCGTTCGCACCGGGTGGATCTCCCGATCCCTCCAATCCTTCGCTGACATCGGCGGATTGCCCAACCTCGGTGAGGAACCGTACAAACTGGTACAACCCGTGCGCCTTTGCTAATCCGCTCTCAGGTAACCTCATCACCACTCCGATTACAGATGTGGCTACAGCCATCCAGTATTTGGGAGGTAAATCCAACCAGATCTATGGACCTGGATACTACGGCGTAAATATGTCGCTGTTCAAAAACTTCACAACGTGGCGCGAGCAGTATCTCCAGTTCCGTGCGGATGGATTCAACGTACTGAATCATCCGACCTTTGCTAATCCATCGACAACCAACAACAGTGCGAATGCAGGCAATATTACGAGTCCGAAGACGTTCCAAAATAATACTCCCGATGCGCGTTTCTTCCAGCTCTCGCTGAAGTACGCGTTCTAACCCACGCGCAGTTAGCTCGTGGCGAACGAAAGCAGTTGAAGATGGGGTGAAGGCGATTGCAGCGATGCAAATGCCTTCACCCTAATCTGACATCTGACCTCATCGACAAACACGTCTCCGCAATTGATCTATGGAAAGGTTTTCGCTCATGTCTTGGAGTTCGGCTGGGAAATGTTCCGCCTTCGTCGCCCTGGTTCTCTGTTTTGGCCGTCCCTCTCACGCACAGTCTGTGCCGACTGCGCTGACTTCGCCAGATCAGCGTCTCGTCATGCAGTTCACGACAGTTAGGGGGAAAGACGCAAGCGGATCTGGAGGTAAGCTAAGCTACTCAGTCGCCTTTCGGGGTAAACCAGTCCTCGATCGGTCCGCTCTCGGGCTCGAACTAGAGGGGCAGCCCGTTCTTGGTGATGACGTCCAGATTGTTGAGAACACGCCCGGAAAGGGCAGTGATGACTACACCTTGCTCGCCGGCAAGTCCAGCGACGTTAAGGACTCTTACAACAGTCTGCGATTGCGTGCAGTTGAGAGCACCGCGCCGGGGCGCACGCTCGTTATCGAAGCACGTGCATACAACGACGGAATTGCCTTTCGCTATGTACTGCCAGAGCAGGACGCCATCAAATCGCTCACTCTGAAACAAGAGGATACGGAGTTTCGCATCAGCACGGACGCGACAACTTGGGCCTTGGCTCTCCCGAACTATCGCAGCAGCTATGAGAGCGAATACGTAAAGTTGCCGATAACTGCTTTCAGTAATCAGGGCGGAGTGTCGAGCAATTTCCTGATTGGTCTTCCGATGCTGCTGCATTTGCCCGGCGCGGCGTGGATGGCTCTGGCTGAGGCCGATATTGAAGGTAATAGTGGTATGTATATCACTAACCCTTCTGGGAACTGGGCTGGTCACTACTTCGTCTCGAAGCTTTCTCCGCGTTTTGACGACGCCGGCGAGGTGCTCAAAACGACCCTGCCGCATCATTCTGCCTGGAGAGTGCTGATGGTTGCCGATGAGCCCGGCAGACTCATGGAGTCGAACTTGCTCACCGACTTGAATCCGTCGAATCGGGTTCAGGACACAAGCTGGATTCACCCAGGCAAAGCCTCATGGAACTGGTGGGCGGGCGATGTTGGTCCCGACGGCAAGGCCGCGTATACGACGAAGAACATGGAATATTACGTCGACTTTGCGGCCAACTCGGGTTTTCCGTACATGCTACTCGACGCAGGTTGGGCGGACGGTCGCGACATTACTAAGCTTCGGGGAAATGTCGATGTTCCCGAACTTGTGCGCTATGCCGCGAGCAAGCATGTTAAGGTTTGGATCTGGCTGTACTCGACTTCGGTAATGGACCAGATGAAACAGGCCTTTCCTCTTTTTGAGAGTTGGGGCGTGGCCGGCGTTAAGATCGACTTTATCAATCGCGACGACCAGGACGGGATCAAGTTCTACTACGACGTTGCCCGTGAAGCGGCGGATCACCATTTGATGGTCGACTTTCACGGCGCGAGCAAACCCTGGGGTATTGAGCGAACCTACCCGAACGTGCTTAGCTACGAAGCAGTCCTGGGGGCTGAGAACAGCAAGGTGGCTCGACGGGACAGTCCCGTCGACCGCACAGTGTTTCCTTTCACGCGTATGGTAGCGGGACCTCTTGACTACACGCCGGGAGGCTTCAACAACGTAACCGAAGACGAATTCGTAGGCCGGGACGTAAGCCCTATGATCATGGGCACGCGAGCGCAGCAACTCGCACTCTATGTCGTCTTTCAGACGCCCTTCCAGATGGTCTCGGACAGTCCCCAAGCTTACTTAGATCAACCTGCTTTTCAATTTATTCTGGATGTTCCGACGGCATGGGACGCTATGCGAGTGTTGAATGGTGATCCCGGCGAGTACGTGACCATCGCCCGAAGTCATGGGAAGGAGTGGTATCTGGGGAGTATTACGAATTGGACACCGCGCGAACTTCATGTCCCGCTAAATTTCCTTGGCGCGGGCCGTTACACCGCGGAGATCTATCAGGACGCCTCGGATGCTGGCACTAATCCGAAGAATGTCGCGATCAAGAAGCAGACTGTCCGAAGCGGCGAGACGTTGACACTGCACCTCTCCGCGGGAGGTGGGTGTGCGATCCGCTTCGTGCCAGAGGGCAGTAACTGAGCAGCTTGCTGAAGAGGGCGGGTAGATCTGCCCTCTCTAAGATGTCTCGGTGCCGCCGAGCCCGGACACGCGGTCTGAGAATAGAGGAAGGTTGCTGCGAAAGATAATATGCGGTGCGAGACGAATCATGGGAGAAGTTTTCTTCTCTTCAAGCAGGTAAGCAATGAGGTTCTCAAAAGCGACCTTTCCTTGGGTAAACGGTCGCTGGTAGAGAGTTGCGAGGATGTTTCCGTTCTCGATCAACGGTACCAGCTCTTCAAAAAGATCTGTCGTGACGATCTGGATCTTTCCCAGCAGACCCTCTTCACGGAGGGCCTTGAGAACAGGGGCACTGTTTGCCGTGCTTATGTAGAGACCTTGAGGCTTCACCTCTTCACGGACAAGTGCCAAGGTTTGTCGATAGGCTTCCCTGGGCCGCTCATGCGATTCGATCGCGGGAAGCAGGCTGAGATGAGGAGCAATCATCGCAAGAGTCGCCGCGAATCCGCGGAGCTTCTCGGCGTGGTCGAGCGTGGACAGTTCTCCAGTAATGGTGGCGACGTGCGCCTTGCGAGCGAGCTTCAGCGCGAGGAGCTCGGCCGCCAGCGCTCCGCTCGTATAGGCATGTGCGGAGACCAGGCCCACTCGACTGCTGTTCGGTGCGTCGCTCGATACACAGAACATCGCAGTTCCATGCTGGGTAAGGCGATGAATGATCGAATCAAGCTTTCTTGGGTTCCCCGGCGTGAAGATAATCCCGTCGTTGTTCTCCCTCAGCCTGGCCTCAAGCAGCTCCAAATCGCCATGTCCGAGCCGTGCGTATTCGTGAAACGTGACCTCGACGTGCATCCCGACCGATGCAGCAGCGGCTTCGCGGATGCCTGCACGCAAGGGTTCGAAGAAGTAAGAAATCTCTTTGGGAAGGACAACAGCGATCCTTATCCTGCGGTTGAGCTTCAAAGCCTGAGCCGCGAGATTGGGTTTGTATCCCAATTGCTCGGCCATCTTGTGGACCTTCGCCTTTGTCTTGGGGCTGACGCCCCTGCGGTCGTGCAGCGCTCGATCCACCGTTCCGATCGATACCCCGACTGCCTCAGCTATTTCTTTGATTCCCGCGTTCTTCGATGTGCTATTCATAAGTTTTTCAGTGGAAACGTTAAGCGCAGGTTCCATGTTACGTCGATTTCGCATCGACAGAACAATCCTTTTGTTATGTATTTACGCAGAGTTGCACGTCTCTGCAGACCTGTCCATCAAAGTTTACTGTCCGGCAATGGGCCACACGCTCCGGCGTTGTTCAAGACGGAATTTGTTACGTTGGATCGGCGAAAACCGACAGGAATGCCACTATCAACAGTGGAGACGGAGAGAACCATGATCGCTCGGCCAGCAACACAAGTGAGACGTAATCGAAACACCTTTACCGCAGCAAACGATGCTTCGCGTGTTTATCAACTGCTCTTAGCTTGCCTATCGACTATCTTGATGTCCTTCCTTGCGCCGAATCTTATGATTGCCCAGTTAACCAATGCTCCGATTCGCTTCGACAAAAAAAACCAGGTGTTCCGAATTGACGGGGCAGATGCTTCCTACGTGTTCGGCATCAACGACAAAAAACAGGTTCAAACGCTGTACTGGGGCAAGCGTCTCAATGAGGCGGATTCCTTTCCGGCTCCGAAATCCGATCCCGGCCTTTCCGGTTTCGATACCTCAGTCAACACAACCCGACAAGAGTTTGTGGCCTGGGGAGGTGGACTGTATGTTGAGCCAAACCTGAAAGTATCGTTCCCGGACGGTAATCGAGATCTGGTGCTTCAATACGTGTCTCACACCATCGAAGGCAGTCGGCTCAGGGTTTTACTCAAAGATATATCGAGAGAAGTCTACGTTGAACTTGAGTACGAGATCGACGAAGCTACTGGTGTTCTGAGACGATCGGCGAATGTAGAGAACCGTACATCAGCTTCGTTCACCGTGGAGCAGATCAGCTCAGGGACATGGAACCCTCCCCGAGGCGCCGACTATCGTTTGCGCTATCTCACAGGACGGTGGGCGGGGGAGTGGGCGCTTCATGAGCAGGTCGTTCAACCGGGAAAGACTATTCTGGAAAGTCGACGGGGTTCCACTGGGGATCAGAATAACCCCTGGTTCGCAATCGATCGCGAAGGCGACAATGACCAGGATCACGGCGACGTGTGGTTCGGAGCGTTAGGTTGGAGCGGGTCCTGGCAGATAAGTATTGAGCAGGACCAGATTCAACAAATCCGTGTTACCGGCGGACCCAATAGCTTCGACTTCGGATATCGTCTCTCTCCGGGAGAGCATCTCAAATCCCCGGACTTCTACGCAGGCTACTCTCATGATGGTATCGGTGGAGCTTCGAGGCTTCTCCATCGGTTCGAGATTTCCAGTATCCTGCCGCACGGCCCAAAGCCCAAGTTGCGTCCGGTCCTCTATAACTCGTGGGAGGCGACCGAGTTCAAAGTCGACGAAGCTGGACAGGAGGCTCTTGCAGAGAAGGCTTCCAGCATAGGCGTCGAGCGCTTTGTTGTCGACGACGGCTGGTTTGGCCAACGATCGAGCGACCGCGCAGGACTTGGGGACTGGTATGTCAATCCGATCAAGTTTCCTCACGGTCTAAAGCCTTTGATTGATAAGGTCCATTCACTTGGAATGGATTTTGGTCTTTGGGTTGAGCCAGAGATGGTGAATCCGGACAGCGATCTCTATCGTAAGCACCCGGATTGGGCGCTGAACTTTACCGGCCGGCCGCGTACTGAAGGCCGGAACCAACTGATGCTCAATCTCGCCCGCCCAGATGTTCGCGCCTATGTATTTCAGGCCCTCGATAAGCTGCTCAACGAGAATGACATTGCATTTCTGAAATGGGACTACAACCGCAATTGGTCCGAGCCTGGATGGCCTGCGGTCGCGCCGGAGGACCAAAAAAAGGTGTATATCGATTACGTCCGGAACCTTTATTCCATCCTTGAGGAGCTACGGGCAAAGCACCCTCAAGTGGAGATTGAGAGTTGTTCCGGTGGTGGAAGCCGAGTCGATCTGGGCATCATGCGCTATACCGACCAGGTATGGCCGTCCGACAATACGGACGCGTTTGATCGCCTGCTCATGCAGGATGGGTTTAGCTATGCTTATGCTCCTGGCGTGATGATGGCATGGGTAACGGACTCACCGACGTGGGTGAATCAGCGTAACCTCTCACTCGAATACCGCTTCCTTTCGTCGATGCAGGGTTCGCTGGGGATTGGCGCGAACCTGAACAACTGGAAGCCCGAGGACTTCACGACCGCGAAGAAGATGGTGTCAGAGTACAAGCAGATCCGCGGGATCGTCCAGAGGGGCTCACTCTACCGCCTGATGTCGCCACAGAAGGGGAGCGAGCAATCTGTTACCGAATCCGTCTCGGAGGATCAGCGGAGCGCGGTTGCGTTTGCTTTCCTGCACTCCAGCCAGATGCTGTATCCATTTCCCCGCATCTACCTTCGTGGATTGAAGACGGACTCTATGTATCGGATTACAGCATTAAACGGCAAGCTCTCAGGAGATACCCCTGCCAGTGCCAGCGGGGCCTTCTGGATGCAGCATGGAGTGGACGTCGAGTTACGGGGAGACTTTCAAGCCGCGAGTTTTAGGCTCGACGTCGCTGAGCGATGATCTGCGATACAGATATAGTGCAAGGTAAGAGGACTATGAGCCACTCATCTGATCGAGACCACACCATCAAAGTTGCGATCGCGCAGGCAGCACCTGTGCCTTCCGATCTAGCAGCGTCATTAGAGATCGCTCTCGCCGCTATAGAAGAGGCAGCAAGAAACGGCGCGCAGCTCATCTGCTTCGGAGAGTCTTTTCTCTCCGGCTATCCAGCCTGGCTCGACTACTGCCCAGGAGCCGCTCTTTGGGACAGCAAACCTGTTAAGCAAGTCTTTGCACAACTTCGAGCCAACAGCGTGGTGGTTCCTGGGGCGGAGAGTCGCACATTGGCAGAGGCAGCCGCGAGGCTTGAAATAGGAATTGTCATCGGTGTGAACGAACGCGTCCAAAATGCTCCTGGGCATGGCACCGTCTGCAACGGTCTTCTATTCTTCGGTCCCGACGGAACTCTCTTGAATCACCACCGAAGGATGGTTCCCACCTATTCCGAGCGACTTGTTTGGGGAAGTGGGGACTCCGCCGGTTTGCGTTCCGCGGAGATTCATCATGCAAACGTGGGAGGGTTGATCTGCTGGGAGCATTGGATGCCGTTAGCCCGACAGCTGTCGCTTTCAGAATTATTTGGCGTAGTCCCGAGTTTCTTTGCAATACAAGCCAGAGAGTATCTGGTGACCAAGATCACGGCCATTTCGCATCGGAATCAGGCACTTAGCTCGCAGGCGGAGTGTCTCGCGCTTTCAATGAAGGACACTCTTCCCTCAGCGTCATTCACCCGCACTTAGCGATTGCGCCAGATAATTCTGAAACGCTACGCCATTTATCTTTCAAAGCTACACCCGACAGCACATGCACAATCTCGGAGAGCAGATTCACGTTGCGGTCTGGCCCACTGTCTCTGAAATGCACCAGATCTCCAGTCGACACTACGCCTTTGAGCCGTGCTTTGTGTTAGCCGTTGGGCAGATTATGAAGGGGTCTTCGCTGCCGGCGGGGCTGACGCGAGTCGAAGACCTTGGTCCAGATTCGTTGATCGAACGAGGAGGTTCCGCGATCATCGGACCGGACGGCCGCTATCTCGCGGGCCGGTCTTTGACGACGCCACGATCCTCTATGCCACATTGGATCTACGCGAGATCGAGAAGGAATCGATGACGCTTGAGGTGACCGGTCATTACTCGCGGCCGGACATCTTTCAACTCAAGACGTCACGAGCCCTGAGAACCTATCCAACAGGAGACGATGAGCCGATCAGTTCTCTTGTTCCTTGATTGGCTATGCAAGCAGGAGCGGGATGATGACGCCAAGAGCCATTGCAAAGAACCGCAGGGCGGGAGCCGGCGTTCCGATGGGGCGCAGCCGGCGAAGTTCTCTGGCGGCCATCCTCGGGTCGAGTATGTGGCTAGTCGCCGTCGAAGATCTCGGAGACCTGGCCTAGCCCAGCTTCGCGCAGATGTTCGGTGAATCTATCCAGCCACTGATCGATCTCGGGAAGTAGTTCCTCGATCGAGCCAGTAACACTCAGCTTGGCGAAGAAGAAGTGGCCCGCGAGCCAAGGCCACACCGTTCCCTGGTGATAAGTTCCATCGCGACTCCATACGTCGCCCTCGTAGTGACCGCGATAGCGCCCATCGTTCGCGGATAGTGTCCGAAGGCCATATGGGGTGAGGAGTTCCCGTTCCACTACATCGACGACTCTACGTGCTCGCTCTCCTTTAAGGAGAGCGTAGTGGAGGCTTACAGCAAAGATCTGATTTGGGCGTAGCGAGCCATCGAAGTCTGAATCTCCGGCGACATCATAAAGATGGCCTTTCTCTTCGTCCCAGAAGACGGCTTCAAAGCGGGCCTGCAGCTTGCCGGCGTGTACCAGGTAGGAATCGGAGGCTATATGGTCCCCAAGCATGCGGGCTAGGTCCGCCAGTACCCGTAGGGCGTTGTACCAAAGCGCCTGGATCTCGACGGGCCATGAATTCCGAATCGAGTTCCCGAGAGGTGTGCCTGGACGATGGATTTCAAACGGGAGTAGAGATGGTCGCGTATCAGGCTAAGAGCCTGGCCGCGCCACTGATCGTCGTTTCGATGAGCGAGGTACTGGCGGATCGCTTCAAAGAACCATAGGGTTGCATCGACGGTGTTGTATTCGGGGATCTCGCCTTGCTCGGGGAAACGATTCGGAAGCATTGCAAGATCCGGCCGGTCAGTCGCGAGCAGCAAACCGGGCAAGGCGATCATGGTGTCCCGCCCCCAATCGCCAAACCAGTTGATAGCCGGCGATCAAGGTTTTATTGGGAGCCCGAGTCACAATGAACTGCTCGGCGGCTCGATAGAGCGTTGGAATCAGATCGGACCTACCGAACTTGGTTCGGTGCTGGAAGTTTTGGAAGAGATTCGCGGGAGATCGCGGACCTCGTGTAATCGAGAAGCCTGGTCGTTGATCGGGGTTGGGTCGAAGCTATCAGGCCAAAGTGCTTTTCGGTGCACATGTCGATCTTGAAGATAACCGGGCTGAATAGGTCTTCGACATAATCGAGTCCACGAGCCGTTCTTCGTCGTACTCGAAGTTGTTATACCAATAGCCATCGACTTGAACCACAGCGGGGCCCATGACCAAGGTACAGTTTGGGTAGGTCAGGATAGGGATGAAGAACGACGTTACAGTACAGCCGTTTCCTAGGGCTTGCCTTCTTTGATTCTGACAGCATCACATCAGAATGCAGCGGTCTTCCGCCGTAATGGCCAAATTTACGCTAGACCGCAGTCCATATTCCGAAACCCGTGGGCATTACGACCACGGCAAAGGTTGTTCTCTGAGACCGGTTCCACTATGTCGATGACTGCGGACTACTCGCACGCTGATAGCTATGGCTTAGGATTCGGTGGATACGAGATTTTAAGTTCGTCGGTCAAGTGGCCCAGATCGGGGAAGATGTTTCCTTTTTTGGAAACCACAGATCTGAATCTCAAACGCCATTCTTCTGACCGCGTCGGCCGGGATAGTCAGCTTGTTCAGATATTGCTCGTGGCCGTCCAGGGTATTAAGAGCATTCTGGTTCGAGTGAACGGTGAAGCAGCCTTGCTGAACGAAGATGCGGATGTCTTTCTCTGCGGCCATCGCCGCAAGCACCTTGCCGTTTTCAGCTGGACGATGAGAGAAAGCGGCCTCGAGCATCTCTCGGCACATTTCAGCCTCGAGGGATGGAGTGACTTCATCGAAGCCCTCATGAACATTCAGGCGATGAGGTTCAAGCACCCATATCGCGGCGTCCGCGGGATCCGCATTTCGATTGTGGATGAACTCTTCAAGGGCAAAGTAGGCTGCGATCAACGGAGATCGGGACCAGTCGAGCAGACGCGTTGGTAAGCCATAGTGCTGCATGAGGCTCAGCCAGACGGCGCAGTGGTGATAGTCCGGAACAGCCTGGTGGCGGGAGGCTGCCCGTACACGGAACCTGTTCGTCAGGTTTCGTTCTCCCAACTTGTCGTAGCCTCTCCAGATGGCAGGCGCGACGTCCCATTTCGCTGAGCGTTGGCCGCGAAACCAAAGGTGTCTGTGGTCTTTAGACATTCGCGTATTGCTGACCTCGATGAGGTCAGCAATACATTCGATCTCAAAGGCGGGCGCGGCGGATGTCATCTTGTTCTGGCTCCAGCCACATGGGCTTCAAGGCAAGAGAAGCCATTGTAGCCAGATCCCGGTTGCGGGTACCAGATCATTCCATCTCAACTACTCGTCGTATTTTTGAGTGGTGTGGGGAAAGGAGTAATTCTGAATGAGGGCGATGGTCCACACGCTCTCCGACCTGAAGAAGCAACAGCGTATTCTCTCGGGTGAGTGGTGCGGCAGAAAGGGAAGACTTATAAAAGTTTGTCGCCGAGAGTTCTGTAGCTAGACGCCAAGGGCGATCGCAATTAGTCCCCAAGTACGACAGCGCCATCCTTCTGAGGTGGGAGAAGAAAGCCGGACAGACTTTATCGCCTGTCCAGCTTTGCAGGGTTATTTGGTTTGGTTGCTGACGGCCAATGTGCCTACATCCGCTCCGTTGCCAGCGGAGAAGACCGCATGCACAGAGAAGGTGTCTTCCTTGTCGCAACTTGGGGTGAAGGAGATTGGCACTTCAACGGAACGATTCGAACCGGATGCGATCGATCCAAGGAACACAGGAGTTGGCAGCAGGAACTGTGCTTTGCACCCGTGGTTTCCAGCGTTCGGAACAATCGTGAAGCTGTTGAGGAGAGTCTGTTGAGCTGTGGACGTGCCTCCATTGGCGAGGGTGAGTCGCCATAGCCGCAAGTTTTCAGGCCCGATTTTGCTGGTTATCGCTCCGCTCAGAGCCGGAGTAGAGACGATTGGTCCGACCGTGATGCTATCGAGTCCTGGTGCGAAGCCGTTTGCATTGGGATTGCCGAAGACAATTGTGTTCTTTCCGGCATTCAACTGCACAGGAATGACGATGGGTTGTGGGTCGCTGAAGGTGCTGCCGTTGAGGTCGAGCTCGATAGGCGTCCCATTATTGACCGTTGCGAAGAAGGTCCGAGCGCCGGAAGTGGCGTAGTCCACTTCAAGCTGATACATGCCGCTTTCGGGAACTGTGACATTCTTGAAAGTCACGTCGTTGCCCACGCCCGCTCCGAAGCTTCCGACAATCGCTCCTCCAGAGCAATATGAGCATCCGCCGACGCCAGCAGTTCCGGTTATTGTCGCCGCTTCGGCCTCATAGGTTGTGGTAGCGCTTGGAACCGCATTGCCGTTTCCGCGGATGATGATGCGATCGAGCCCAGGCGCAAAGGTTCCTGCATTGCCGAAGGCGATGACATTCAGCCCCTTGTTCAACTGGACGGGAACTGTAGTTGAAGCGGGAAGGTTAAAGCTCCCTCCGCCCAGATTCAGCGTCGCAGACTGGCCGCCGTTGATGGTGTATTGGAAGGCACGCGGGTCTTCGGTGAGGTAGTCGACTTCCATGAGATAGGTCCCGGTGCGAGCGACCTGCACGTTGTTGAAGGTGACAGTGTCAGTGCCGGGAGCGCCACCGAGGAATCCAGCCTCAGCTCCGCCTGAGCAGGCCGCGCACTGGCTTACGGTAGCGGTTCCGGTGAAGACGCCGGACTCGCCTTCATAAACAGTGCCGTTGGGCTCGGGAACACTGCCCGAACGCCGGACTTTGAGAATGCGGGATCCATGGCCTACGAGCACGGTGCTGAAGCTGCCGGAAAAGCCGCCAAGGTCGATGCGGTTCCACACGTCGCGGACGCTGAGAGCATTGGCGAATCCGAGGTCGCCCCAGTTGACGGTGACCTTGGTGGGGAAGGCATTAAGATTGAAGAGAGCTACGTACTCGTAGCCGTCGTCGGTGTCGGAGACCCATACGGGGGTGAAACCACCGCGCACTTGCGCTCCGGGATGGGTGGATTGGTCTATGGCGATAAGCTCATCGTTGCTGAGAGCGGACCTGGCGAAGCTGTCGAGCTGGGTGAGGTCGCCGCCGAGATACATCGGCGCATTCACCATTGCCCACAAGGTGATGGCGGACTGCTTCTCATCCGGGGTGAGGCCGTCGATGGCGCCGTCACCTACGTCGAGGGTGTCGAGGTCGTTCCAGCCCATCGTCGGACCGACGCTGTGTTCCCAGCCTACGGCTTCATATTCCCGCAGGACGACGTGCGGCCAGTCGGTGAGCGTCGCACAGCCGCCTTCGCATTCGATGTCCTGATCGATGCGGCGGGCGTTGGAGAACTGCTGCCATGTGCTGAGGAAGTCTTGGTCGATGTCCCAGGAGACGGTGAGCCAGATGGGGCGGCTGCTCTGGGCGATGGCCTTGGACCATGCTTCCACATCTGGGCGGTCGTCGATCGCGGTACTATCCACGTCCGACCCGGGAGCTACGGCATCCAGCTTGATGAAATCGATGCCCCACGAAGCAAACAGGTCTACGACGGAGTTGATGTACTCCTGCGCACCGGGCTTGGTGAAGTCGATCTTATCGTGAAAGGGATTGGGCGGAGCGGCGGCGAAGGTGTTGCCCTGAGCAAGAGGTATGGCTACGATCTGCTGCGTGGTGTAAGGCGTGCCAAGAATAGGAAAGTTGCCGTTGACGGCAGGCTGCTCAATGCCGGGAATCCAATAGATACCGGCCTTCTGTCCGTTGGCATGGATGTGATCAATGAGGGCTTTAATGTCGGGGAAGTTGGGAGCAGCGGGAATTGGGCGGCCATTGGCATCGAACGTGGACTGCCAACCGGAATCGATATTGATGTACTGGAAGCCGTGCTGCTGCAGACCTGAGGCGGCGAGAGCGTCGGATTGCGCCTGGATGTTGGCCTGGGTGAGGAAGCCGCTATTAATGGTCTGCTCGCTAAAGGTACTCCAGCCAAGATATGGTTTTTGACCTACACCATTCACCTGGGCCTGAGCGGACCAGCGCGGCACGAGCAGGGAGGATGTGGCAAGTAGCAGCGAAAGGGCATACTTGCGGGTCTGGCCTTGGCCAGAGCCTCGAAGCGGGGTCTTCATAGGGATGTGTCTCCTTGCTTATTCCTGGTGTGAGATCGATTCATAGAGTCGTTCACCATTGCCCGATAACGGGAACGTAAACGTAAACATGCCGATATTTAAGCAACTCAAATGTAGATATGCGCTTTCGCGTCTGTCAAGCAAAAGAATGTAATTTCTTTGCTTAGGCCCGAAACCCTAGAAATAATGGCTAGATTAGCTCTTCCTCGTTTTCGGGTCTTTGGGGGGAAAGAAACTTGAGCAATTCTGGACGCGTACCTGTAAATTAGGTGTACGTTAACGCAACAAAGGCTTTGCAGGGTTAGTGAATAAGTCGAGGAGGCTTCCTGGCACAGGCCCGTGGAAGACGTGCACACGATTAGCGGCAGTTAACCTACTAAAGTCGGCGAGCGGAAGACTTCCTCAAACAACGCTTTCCGCGGGTGTGCTTAGGCGAAGGCGCATATATGTCACCATCTATCCCCCAATGGTGGAGGGGGGGAAGTCGGGAGCGATGGCCGGAGTCCTCGCCAGTAGGAACGCAGTGCCTCCAGCAACGCCGGACTCAGCATCACGTCTCGATCCTTGCGCCCCTTGCCGCCTCGGATGTGAACCACCATCCGCTCGCTGTCGATGTCGCTTACCTTCAGGCGAGCGACTTCAGCCCGGCGTGCTCCCGTGGCGTAGAGAGTCATGACCAGGATGCGCTGAAAGGGCGTCTCCGTCGCATCGATCAGACGTGCGACTTCCTGTTGGCTGAGAATCTCCGGAAGGTGCAGCACCTTCCTTGGATACGGCGTCTCGGCGACGCTCCATCCCCGCTTCAAAACCTGGATGTAAAGGAAGCGCAAAGCCGCCAGCCGCTGCGTGACGGTGTTCGGAGCCAGCTTCCAGGTTCGGAACATGGCTGCCTGATACTGCCGGATGTGTTCTGGGCCCAGACGGTCCGGCGAACAATGGAAGTGCCGAGCGAAGTGCTCGACCGTGCGGATGTAAGCGTTAATCGTGGACTGGGAGTAGTTTGATTCTGGCATTCTGATTTGGCCCACTCTGGCGGTTTAAGTTGGCCCACCCCTGGGCAGAGCGGACTCTACCCTGTTTCTCAGCGGTGCTGAGGAACGGAGGGCGGGTTGGACTGGAGAGCCAAGGTGGAGCTATACGAGCAGATTCGCCGGGAGTACGAGTTTGGGGCAGGGTCGGTGATCGGTGTGGCGCGGAAGTTGGGCGTGCATCGACGGATGGTGCGTGAGGCGGTGAGGAACGCCGTTCCGGCGCAGCGCAAGAAGACGCAACGTCCGGCGGTGAAGATGGCCGCGGCGGCGACGTTGATCGATGCGATTCTGGAGTCGGACCGGAAGGCCCCGCGGAAGCAGCGTCATACGGCGCGGCGGATCTTCGATCGGATCCGCGCCGAGATTCCTGGTTGCACTCCTGCGGAGCGGACGGTCCGGCAGTACGTGGAGCGGCGCAAGCGCGAACTGGGCCTGGCCGAACACGAGACGTTCGTTCCGCAGAGTTACCGCTGGGGCGTCGAGGCCCAGATCGACTGGTACGAGGCGTACGCCGATCTTGATGGCGAACGGATCAAGCTGCAGGTCTTCTCGATGCGTTCGATGGCCAGCGGCGCGGCTTTCCACCGGGCTTATCCGTGTGCCACGCAGCAGGCATTTCTGGAGGCACACGAGTTGGCGTTTGCTTACTTCGAGGGGGTCTTTCGCGTGCTTCGCTACGATAACCTGTCGAGCGCGGTGAAGAAGATCCTGCGCGGCCAGCAACGCGAACTGACGGCACGGTTCATCGCGTTCCGTTCCCACTGGCAGTATCAGGCCGAGTTCTGCACCCCGAGTGAAGGCCATGAGAAGGGTGGCGTGGAGGGCGAGGTAGGCTACTTCCGCCGTAACCACTGGGTTCCTGTGCCGGTGGCGGCCGATCTTCAGGCGTTGAACCGGAAGCTGCTGGAGGACTGCCGCACCGATGAGAGCCGGATCGTGTCAGGCCAGAGCGAGTGTGTCGGAACGCGGCTGCTGACGGAGAAGGAGTACCTGCTGCCACTAGCTACCGAGCCCTTCGACCTGGCCGAGGTCAGCTTCCCGCACGTCGATCAGACGGGATGCGCGAAGGTGCGGACGAACTCTTACTCCGTGCCGTTGAAGCCCGGCTCGATCGTGGAAGCCCGCGTCTATTCGACGACCGTCGAGTTCCGGCACCACGGCAGCCGGATCGCCAGCCACGAGCGTTGTTACAGCCGCCTGCAAAAGATCTTCGATCTGGAACACTACCTCGACGTGCTGGACCGCAAGCCCGGAGCGTTGCGCGGTTCGACGCCGCTGGCGCAGTGGCGGGCTCAGGGCAGGTGGCCCGAGAGCTACGACAGGATCTGGGATCAGTTGATCGAACGGCGAGGACGGCAACATGGCACACGAGCCATGGTCGAGGTGATTCGCATGGGCCGCGAGTTTGGCTATACGCAGCTGACCGCAGCCGTCGACCAGGCACTGGAGATGGGCTGCGCCGATGTTGCCGCGATCCGTCATCTGCTGATGTCCGATCAACTGCGGCACAGCGTTGGCGAAGCGATCGAGATCGGCAGCCTGTCCGCCTATGAGCGCCCCCTCCCAACCATGACCGAGTATGACCAGCTCTTCTCCGGCAGCGTACAGGCGGTGCAGGCATGAGCCTCCAGACGGCAAGCATCGCCCAACACGCGAAGGCGCTGCGGCTGGCCGCCGTCGGTGCCCAGTTCGCTTCACTCGCCGAAGAAGCCGCGCAACGCAACCACTCGCATCTGCACTACCTCGAAGCCCTGCTTCAGGCCGAGGTGGAGGATCGGGAACGGCGTTCGATCGAACTACGCATGCAGGAAGCGCACCTGCCCAGGATCAAGACGCTCGAAGAGTTCGACTTCACGCAGTCGCCACACATCCCGGCCGCCCGCATCCGCGCTCTGGCCGAAGGCGGCTACCTCGAACGCGCCGAGCCGGTCCTGCTGGTCGGTGATCCCGGCACCGGCAAGAGTCACCTTGCCACCGGCCTGGCCATCGCCGCCTGTCGTCAACGCAGGCGAGTGCGCTTTACTACCGCAGCTGCGCTCGTCAACCAGCTTGTCGAAGCGCAGCGCGAACACAGCCTGAGCCGCATGCTCGCCCGCTGGTCCCGCGTGGAGCTAATCGTCATCGATGAACTCGGCTATGTTCCCCTGGCCGAAGTCGCCGCCGAGCTGCTCTTCCAGGTCATCGCAGAGAGAGCCGAAAAATCCGCTGTCATCGTGACCACCAACCTGCCCTTCTCCGAGTGGCCACAGGTCTTCACCAACGCACGGCTCTGCAAGGCTATGCTCGATCGGCTCACCGACCAGGCGCACATCATCGAGACCGGTTCGGAGTCGTATCGCTTCCGGAGAACCCTGCGGAAGAAGACCAAGGACTAAGCCTGGGCATTCGGTTCTGCTTCCGCTTCGCCCTTCGGGCTACGCTCCAGCAGAACCGAACACTCACAACATCAACGTCCCACAGGGTGGGCCAAAACAAACCGCCGAACTGGGCCAAGCCAAGTTGCCAAAGTCA
>Ga0193717_1000501_pt1 | contig 26178 bp, 30 predicted proteins | sample U2c2metaG_FD_145900 | JGI IMG/M metagenome (GOLD analysis project Ga0193717, IMG submission 145900) | Soil microbial communities from a riparian zone of the East river system, Colorado, United States - U2c2 | ecosystem: Environmental > Terrestrial > Soil > Riparian zone | place: USA: East River...
AAGATGTATCGAGCGGAGCAGGTAGTGAACCTGCTGCGACAGATCGAAGTGGGTGTGGCGAACGGGAAGACGACAGCGCAGGGGTGCAAGGAAGCGGAGATTGTGGAGCAGACGTATTTCCGTTGGCGCAAGGAGTATGGCGGGTTGCAGGTGGATCAGGCGAAGCGGCTGAAGGAGCTTGAGCAGGAGAACGCGAAGCTGAAGCGGTTGGTTGCTGAGTTGAGCCTGGACAAGCTTGTGTTGAAGGACATCGCCTCGGGAAACTTCTAAGCCCTGAGCGACGGCGTTGTGCGGTCAGCCATGCCTGCGAGCATGGAGTCAGTGAGCGGCATGCGTGCCTTCTGTTGGGGCAACCCAGAGGCACGCAGCGCTACCGGCCGACACAGCGTGAAGACGAAGATGCTCTGACTCAGGCCATCGTTGCCCTTGCCAGCCAGTATGGCCGCTATGGGTATCGCCGGATCACGGCGCTACTCCAGCGAGCCGGCTGGCAGGTAGGCAAGGACCGAGTCGAACGCATCTGGCGTCGCGAAGGGCTGAAGGTACCGAAGAAGCAGAAGCCGAGAGGGCGGTTGTGGCTCAATGATGGCTCGTGTGTGCGGCTTAGGCCGACACACCCCAACCATGTGTGGAGTTATGACTTCGTGAGTGCGCGAACGCACGACGGCCGCAGTGTGCGCATCCTCAACCTGATCGATGAATCCACGCGGGAGTGCCTGATAATCCGGGCCGAGCGGCGCTGGAGTTCGGCTAAAGTCATCGAAGCACTGGCCAGTGTCATGGTATGGAAGGGGGTGCCAGAGCACATACGTTCCGACAATGGCCCTGAGTTCGTCGCGAAGGATCTGCGCAAATGGCTTGCGGACACAGGAGCAAAGACGCTATATATCGAACCCGGCTCTCCCTGGGAGAACGGATACTGCGAATCATTTAACTCCAAACTCAGAGATGAGTTCCTCAACGGAGAGATCTTCTACTCCATCAAAGAACTGCGTGTGCTGGCGGAACGTTGGCGCGTCCACTACAACACCGTCAGACCACACTCCTCGCTCGGATATAAACCACCCGCACCGGAGACGTGGATGACCTCAACAGGCAAGGGGCATGGAGAAGTGGAAACCGCTTCGCGCTTCCCACTTCTCCACACCCCAGACGGCGGACATCTGAACTCAGAGATAAACGCGCTACACTAACTCCTCACCGGTACAAAACATCGGGCAAGCCAGTATCTACTGAAACCTGTTCCTCACGTCCCCGTTGGGCCCTCCCCATCCAGCGCTTAACATTCAAACAATCCGCTCAGAACTCTGAAATCAGGATCTAAAGCGCGCAGGTCAATGAGCGCCCTGTTATCACCAACTGACAAGTGCCGAAATTCGTCTCTTCGTGTCCAGCCGGACTAGAGCCCACAAGCAGATTTGTAATACCAATCTGGCCGGTATCTCGCGTTTCAGCACAGTTCATTTAGTGTCCTCCCAGACTCACCACATAAAATCAACGATGGAAAGGTCTTTAGAGAAGTCTTCCGATGAGCGTGCCCAAACGGTTTCACTGCGGAGAGTGACTTCAGTGAGCCTGTCGGGGGTAGTGGGAACCTTAGCGACAAAGGAATCCCGAATGGGCAATCCGCCTGGTTCGTCGGTGGAGAGCTTACCGTCGATTAGAACGGGGTCGCGGTCGCGTGAGAAATAACCTTGCGGCCGTGCGATCAGAATCTGATTCATGTGTACTGGAGAGCTGGATTCATCTGCATGAGGTACAGGTATAAAACGCAGGTTGAGCAGAGTGGTGGAACGCGGAAGCGGTGCCTTGTAGAAACGGACGTGGCGCCCCTGATACTCAACATCGAAGTCATACTCCTGGTTCGGGGTAGTTTGAAAGGGACCCCACTTGCCATCTTCTTTTGTTGTGATCTCGTAAACGGGAGTAGAACTCTCGATGCCTTTTGAAGTATCTATGAGATAAATACTGAGGTGTGCGCGGCTCATTGGAAGATTGGTGAATGCGCCATTATCAAAGCCAGTGATGAGACCGGAGATGACGGGATTGTCTTCGGGCGTGACAGACATTTGCTGAGGAGACGTTCCGCTAATGAATTTGTACATTTCGGCAAAGGCCGTGGGATGGAAGGCGAGTTCCCGGTGGTCGAGGTTGGGTAGAGCAAGGTTGCTGGCTCCACGCAATGCCGGACCTTCAAAGGTGACGTTTGTAGCAGTCTGTGGAGTACCGAAGGCAATGCCTGTAGGCTGAGCGTATTTATCGAGTTTATCGCTACGGAGAGTCATCATCTTGACTCCGGGAATCACCTCCGAGCCATCGGAAGATGAGCTGTTGAGAGCCGTAAGAAAGTTGCCCTTGCCGTTGAATTCCCCGTTGAGGCTCTTGTCCGTTGCTTGAACGCCGTGGTTAGGGGTTCCAGATAGAATTGCGTAAGCCACATTTGCGCTGCCGCCATGAAGAAGGTAATTGCGGATAGTGAGACCGCCGCGACTACTGCCGACGAGAGCGACCTTATGAGCATGGGTCTGGATGAGTACGCGGGTCACAAACGCGCTTAGTTCAGCAGCCTCGTCTGTGGTGGAAGAGCGATTGGGCTCGTCCCGCGTGTCGTCTGTACGCGAACTGGGATGTGGAAAGCGAACGGCGAAGAGTTTGTCGGTGGGATAGCCATTGCTCTCAAAGAGCCAGATGATGCCGATCCACTTTGAGGCGTCATCGCCATTGCCATGGACGAAAATGATGGGAGTGCCGGTGTTAGGTTTCAACTGCGCCTGGAGCGCCACTGCCCCCAGAAATAGGACAGTGGCGAGTGTTCGTCCGATGCGTGTGAGTGTCATTAGAACTGCACCTTTAGGGCAAACTGTAGTTGACGCGGTGGATAGGTACTCGTGATCACGCCAAATGTCGAGTTCGAGACATTTCCGTCTGGCGCAGCAAAGTTGGAATGATTCAAAAGGTTGAATGCCTCACTGCGGAAGAGTACGCGGACCTGCTCAGTGATGGCGAAAATTTTGGAGATTCCCAGGTCCGCCTGGTAGAAAGCGTACCCACGGAACGTGTTGCGACCCGAGTTGCCAAAGGGGGCGTAGTAGAGGGGCGTCGAGACCGTAGCACTATTGAGATATTTTTGCGGAGTCCGCGTCCCCTTGGGCAAAACGGGTGAGCCCGTAACGTTAGGGCGATAATTATTGCGACCAAGAACCGCGAGAACCGGAACAACCTGCTGTTGCGCATTCGGAGTATATGCAAGGGTGACGGGTTCACCGGATCTCATATTGAGGATCGTGTTTACATCCCATCCCCCAAGCAGATAGTCGAGAGCGCGCGGGGCCGCCGCAAGAAAGTGTCGACCGCGACCAAAAGGGAGTTGGTAGACGACTGAAGTGATGTTGTTGAAGGGGCGGTCATAGTTGGAGATACCACGATCTGCATTGACGTTATTGATATCCTGCACGCTGGTGCCGTTACCATTGTTGCTGTCGAAGGCCTGGGCAGCAATGTCAATCGTTTTCGACCAGGTAAAGCTATTGAGGAAGTAGAAGCCACCGGCCGTGCGCTTTTCTACGCGGACCTGGAGGCCGTTGTAGTTCGACGTCCCATAGGGCAGAGTGGCAGCAATGGAGCTGAAGGTTTGATTCGGTCTTCGGAGTTCTACGTTTGTGTTTTCACCGACCGCATTTGGTCGAGCCTGATTGATATCGTTGATGATAACAAGGTTGGCGGCATTGTTGCCGACATACGCTACGTCAACGAGCCACTGCGCAGGAAGTTGGCGCTGAACAGAGAAGTAGTAACTCTGCACGCGTCCCGAAGGAGTATTTCGCGGGATATATTGCACAGTACTGGCACGCGGATTAAAGGTGGAGGAAGAGGTAAAGTTATCCGGAAAGCCCTGTTGCGTCGTACGGAAGGACGCTGCAGTGGGGCTTGATTGAGTGATGGTGGCAAGAACGAACCGTGGACCGTTGTAGGCAAGATAGCTCGTGCCGGTACGGTTCGTATTGATATAGCCCATGCTAAACCCGGCGTGCACAACAGTCTTAGGTGTTGCACTCCAAGCTACGCCGAGTCGCGGCGCGAAGTTGTTCGTATCGAGATTGACGAGCGCGCGGTCGTAGATGGAACCAGATTTGGCGAGAAGTATCGAGTTGGTGGTTGGATCGTAGTTGGAGAGCTGATTGTCGCGTTCATAGAAGGGTGTCGTTAGTTCGTAGCGCAAGCCCAGATTAAGTGTTACCGACCTGCTGAGCTTGTAGTCATCCTGCAGATAGAAGAAGCCCGCCTGCTGGCGATGGTTGACATAACCCGGATTGACCAGCTGGTATTGGTTGCGTGCCCCATAAAGAAAATCAGCAAGGCTGTAAAAGGCTTGGTTAGCTGTTATCTGGGCCGCTGTGACCGACCCGCCACCGGGAAGTGGTGTGCCGACAGCCGGCGCAGAGAAGAGGCCCGAGTAAACGTCACGACCAAGGATTGGATTGACGTCGAGCGTGCGTACACCAAGCCACTGATATTCGAAGCCGGCCTTTAATGTGTGAGCACCGACGATGCGCGTCAGGTTGACCTTTGGGTCAAAGAGCTTTGGATGCTGGAACTGTGGGCTGGTGGCTTGACGACCCAGCGCTGTAAAGCTGATCAGGGTTTCCGAAGAGATACCTCCGGTGTACGCCGGGTCTGTTGGTAGACCAGGGATACCAAAGAGGTCAAGCATGCTGGGACCACCGGCGAGTGGCGGACTCTTGCCGGCGTCGGATTGCGAGTAGCCGAATCCTGCGTCGAGCAAGGTGCGATCATTGATCGTCCAGGTGAGGCCGCCGGCAAGAGACTTGATGGGAACAATCTGCGTGCCGTTACCATTACCACCGGCAAGACCAGGAATAAGGCCGGGATCAAAGACGTTGAACTGGCTTTGATCGTAGCGACCGAAGACGCGGACCTTTTCCGAAAAGTAATGATCGATCTTGATATCACCCTTATTGCGTCTATCGGTAATGCGATAGAGAGTCGTGTAGTTTGCACCGTTGCCTGCCGAAGTAGGTGCTGGTAGAGCAGCGAGAACCGTGCTGGCAAATTTGATGATGTCAGTGCTCGGAATCTGACCATTTGCGTAAAGTGCGTTCGTGTACGGGTTGCGGATTGGGACCGTGCTGCCAAAGTTGCCAAGACGCTGGTTGAGTGTCGGAAGAACTGCCGATTGCACAGTGGATTCGACCTGACGGTAGCCTTCATAATCAGTAAAAAAGAAGGTTTTGTTGCGCCAGATGGGACCTCCGAACGTGAAGCCAAACTGATTGCGGTTGAGGCGCGGCTTACCAGCAGCAGCTTTGAAGTAACCGTTGGCGTTAAGGGATGTATTGCGAATGAACTCCCATACCGTTCCGTGAAATTGATTGGTCCCGCTCCGGAGGCTGGCGATCACGGCGGCTCCACCGCTGCGGCCATACTCAGCAGGCTGGCTGTTTGTCACGAGACGGAACTCTGCAATGGCGTCGGGCGGTGGCTGCACGACTTCATTCGAGAAACCCTGATTGGAAGTTCCGAAGTAGTTGTTGTCCAAGCCGTCGAGCAGAAAATTGTTGGTGGTGCTGCGGAGTCCGTTCACGTTGAATGATCCCTCGCGGAAAGCGCTGCTCGAGCCGAACGAACTGGGCGAACGCATGACACCCGTGCTGAGCAGAACAAGATCGGAATAGTAGCGACCATTGAGAGGCAGCTCGCGGATCTGCGCCGCATCGATTGTCTGACCACGATCAGAGCTATCGATCTGAACGATCGGAACAGTTGCTTGTACTTCGATGGTGGATTTTACCTCTTCAATGTGAAGCTGAAAGTCGATGCGCTGTCGCGCGCCGATCGTGAGTTGAAAGATCTGGCTGGTCTGAACACCGAACCCGGGGTGTTCGGTACGAATGCGATAACGACCGATCGGGGCAGAGGGGAATTGGAAAGCGCCATCGCTCGAAGTAACGACAGAAAGAGTCGTTCCGCGGCTAATCTCTTCAAGAATAACCTTTGCGCCAGACACAACGCTATTCTTGTCGTCGGTAACCGTCCCGAGTACTGTTCCGGTGTCGAACTGAGAAAACGCAGTGCTTGGAAACAACACAAGGCAAACCAGGAAGAACATAAATTTTTGCATGTACGGAAGCTAGATGCGCATGTTCAACGTGGCATTACGGAAATGTGACGGCATGAATAAAATAAGTAAGTACTTACTTTTATTTGCAGGCGCGAGTATTATTGAAATCATGAGCAGTTCTGTTGAGCCATTGAAGGCCTTATGCGAAGAAGAAGAAGAAACATATGAAAAATCAGGAAAGACGCGCCCAACTGATCGAAGCCGCTACGATTCTTTTCGCGGAGAACGGGTATAGCGGCACAACGACTAAGGAGATCGCACGAGCGGCTGGTGTGACGGAAGCACTGATCTTTCGTCATTTCGAAAACAAAGAGACTCTCTACAAGGTTGTCATTGAAGAATATGTTGGCCGGTCGAGACGTCCAGAGTGGCATGCTGAAATACGTCGATGCATGGATGCAAGCGATGACGTCGAACTATTTCGAAAGTTGATCGGATACGTGGTCGAGGCCTATCGTAGTGATCCGATGATGCAGCGGTTAATCATATTTGCAACGCTGGAGGGATACCACAAGGAAGCTGACCGCGCCTGTCACCTGCCTAAGCCGCTCCTGAAAGAGGTTGTAGCTTATCTCTCGCGAAGGCAGCAGGAAGGTGTCTTCGCTGCGATGGATCCGCTTGGAATGTTCCAGACGATCTTTGGAATGGCGCGAAGCTTCGCAGTCGGACGGTATGTTTACAAGCTAAAAGAGATCAGCATGAGTGACGATCAAGCCGTCGAGATGTTTTTGGCATTCACTATGCGTGCTGTGTTTTTACCTGTCTGACAGCCTCACCCAGGCAAGCTGGGTGAGGCGCCGCGGTTCTCCTTGCTGAAGCACGGAATCGTCGAGATCTTCGAGCCCCAGTGCGATGGGCTCTGGTGCAAATATCCAAGGTCCATCGGGTACAGTGGTCTTTCGGGAAGCCGAGGAGGGGTGGTGAGCAAGCTGAGCAGCCTTGAGGAGTTGTTTGCGGGACGGCACTTCGATCGTGAGGTGATCATCCTGTGCGTACGCTGGTACCTGCGCTACAAGCTCAGCTTCCGGGATCTGGTAGAAATGATGGCCGAGCGCGGACTCGATCTGGCCCATACGACCATCCTGCGTTGGGTCGACCTTTGGGTTATGAGTCGATAATTTATTGTAACCAAAAGACATCTCGCAGAGTGGCTGGCAGCCAAAAAGAGCGAAATGGAGCGGGTTAGGATACATATCGTGGGGCCAAAGTGGGGCTGATCTTTCCGCTCGATCCAAGCGGTCAGTCCATTGGTGTATGGGTGGCTGGGAGGTGGACTCGCACCGCCGACCTCTGCCGGGGTTCCGCAGAGGTCGACTCGAACCAAGACCCCTAAGATTATGATTGCAAACCGGTTTAGACCGGGATGGGTGGAATGCAAGGTGCGGAAGGGTGCTGAATATTAGCTTGCTGACGTCCAAATGTCCCCAACTTCGATTTCCATTGAAATCTCTGCAGTACATGGGCAGCCGTCATAAAGCGAAGCGGTAGCACCGGCTGATGTTTGATGAGCGCATTGGCCTGTAAGCAGTAATTGAGAACCCATCCGATTTCCTGTCACACAAGAAAGGACCAGCAAAAGAGGCTGCTCTTTGATTGTTCAGACTCACTAACGGTCTAGTCGGGAGAACGGAAAGAAGGGGCCGAAGGGTTGGTCGGCGCGTCGTAGGCGTAACTCAGGAGCATGACCACAATAACCGCAGTAGCGATCAAGTCGCCGTTAGGCACGACTTGTATTTTACAGATTGAGATTCTGCGTTGCGGAGTGTTCGGGATGGTATTCACTCCGTGCGGAGCGCTTCAACGGGGTTGATGGATGCGGCACGGGTGGCAGGGAGAAAAGCAGCGGTGAATCCTCCTATCGCCAGGAGAAGGGCGACTGCGACTAGGGTTACGGCGTCGTTTGCACGTACTCCGTAGAGATAGCTGGAGACGAAGCGGCCGCTGAACCAGGCCAGGGTCAGTCCGACGATGGCTCCGGCGAGAAGCATGCATGCGGCCTGGCGGACGTGATCCACCTCAAGACCAGCGTACTTGGCCTTCCACCGGTAGTACGTCTGCTCCGTGATCCCCACCTTCCGGATCAACTCCGCTATCGGCACACCGACCTCCGCCTGCTTCAACACAGACACAATCTGCTCCACAGGAAACGTCTTCTTCATAGCAAAATCCTCTCACCCGCTCAAGGGCTGGTTTTGCCGAAATACTAACCTTCAAAATGGATCAGTTCTAGCCAGGCCCATCAGCGGAGTTGCATATTCACTGAGACTAGCGTTCCCCAATGTTCGACAGGTTCCCTGCAGTTAGGGAGGCGTTCGCTGCAAGCTGCTGGATGTCCGACGCTGGTCGACGGAGACTTAGCTCATGCTCGGTCCACGCGACTACTTCATCTCTGCCAGCATGATGCTTTGGCCTGTTATGGCATTCGCGCAGACAACATGCGCGAATAGAGTCCGCGTCGAAGGAACGGTCACCGACCCCTCGGGGGCCATTGTTTCCGGTGCAAGCATCGAGGGAGCTGACGGAGCAATTTCCCTTACGGACGCTGCCGGCGACTATATGCTCTTGTGCGAGAGACGATCTCTCAAGCTCCGAATACACGCAAATGGATTCGCAGATCAGATCCTGATGCGCGATGCAGGGCGGCTGAGCGTATTGCACCTCAATATACAGCTTGCAATCGAATCCGTGGAGACGCAGGTCCAGGTGAACGGCGGGGACAGCTCGACGCTCGATCCAGGTCGTGGCCCGAATACGGTCATGCTCGATTCGCAAATGGTCCGGCAGCTTGCTGACGACCCGGATGACTTCCTCCGTCAGCTTCAGGTGCTTGCCTCCGAAGCCGGGGGCGACCCCAGTTCCGCGCGGATAATGGTCGACGGCTTTCAGAACTCGACTGTTCTTCCGCCGAAGGGTTCGATCTCTTCCATACGCATCAATCCGGATCTCTTTTCCGCGGAATATAGATGGCCCCCGTTCTCAGGGGGACTCATCGAGATCACGACAAAACCGGGTGCCCCAGCACTGCACGGTGCTCTGTTCTTTACCGGTAGCGAAGGAAGTTGGAACGCGACGACAGCCTTTGCTCCGACGCCCACACCTGCGGGCAAGCGACGTTACGGCTTCGAGTTGAGCGGTGCCATCATTCCACGACGCGGCGATTTCTCTATGGCGCTGGAGAAACGGGATATCGACGACTTCAAGGTTGTGAATGCGCAAGTCCTTGGGAGTGACTTCACCGTGAGTCCGTTCCGTCAGACCGTCCCTATACCTCAACGACTGTGGATGGGCTCACTCCGCAGTGGATGGCAACTTCGCCCCTCCGATACTCTGACGGGATCATTCACAGCGAACGTCAACAATCTTGGCAATCAAGGCGTCAGCGCTCTTGTTCTCCCAGAGTCCGGTTACCGCACATCACTTGGCGGTTGATACGACATAGGGGAGCGACTCAGATGATCGCCCTGGGTGTACCCATCAAAGCCGTTCAAGAACGTTTAGGGCATTCTCGTCCCGATGTTCTTCTCAACGGTTCTGGTGCAAATAGTGGAATACCGTCGCGTACAGTGGTCTTTTGAAAGTTGAGGAGCGAGCGTGGGCAAGCTGAGGAGCGTCGAGGAGTTGTTTGCGGGGCGGCATTTTGACCGCGAGGTGATCATACTTTGCGTGCGCTGGTATCTCCGCTACAAACTCAGTTTCCGTGATCTGGTCGAGATGATGGCTGAGCGCGGATTGCATCTTACCCATACAACGATTATGCGTTGGGTGCATCGGTATGCACCCGAGTTCGTTAAGCGCTGGAACCGTTTTGGCAAGTCCGTTGGCCGCTCATGGCGAGTGGATGAGACCTATATCAAGGCACGCGGTCGGTGGATCTATCTATACCGGGCGGTGGACAAGTCTGGGCAGACGGTTGACTTTAGGCTCAGTACCAGACGAGATGTAGCGGCAGCAAAGGCCTTCTTCAGGAAGGCAATCAGACATGAGGGCCGAACACCGCACACGATCACCCTCGATGGCTATGCAGCTTCTCATCGCGCAGTACGCGAGATGCGAACCGATGGCCTGCTGCCCAAACGCACAAAGCTTCGCTCCTCGAGGTATCTGAACAACCTCATCGAGCAGGATCATCGCGGAATCAAGTCTAGAACCAGGCCCATGCTCGGCTTCAAGAACTTCGCTTGCGCCGCCACTACAATCGCCGGCATAGAGCTGCTACGTCGTATTCGCAAGGACCAATTCGCTTTGGGTCGCCTCAATCTCAATGGCCAAGCTGCGCCTGCAGTCTGGAATTCTGTCCTGGCTGCATAAACCTGCCTACGCCAGAGTATTGTCCTGCCCTCTCTCAATATTTGCACCAGAGCCGATCAGATTACTTGGGAAGGGAAGAGCTCCGCTCCTTGCCTGCGGCAGCACATCGCTCATATCGAGCACGACTGCTGTAAAGCCACCGGTCTTCAAGATGAGGTCTGTCGCTTTCAGAGCTTGTTCGTGGTCGTTTCGAGATAACGCGAATCAATGGCTGCGAGCCGCGTGAAGTCAGATTCGAGGCAAGCAGTTGATTCGCATTGGTTTAGGGAAGTCGCCCGGTACGGGATTGCGTTTGCAGCGGGAATATGGCGTTATATATATGTGATTTGAATGTTATTTTGGCGGGAATGTGAGATACTGAGCCTGCAAGATTCACGAGGAGGTTCGTCATGGCGACTGCATCACTCCCAAGGCCCGATCTATTTGCCCACCGAGAGGCGCTGCGGCTGCCTGCCGCTACCGTCGTCCAGAGGCTGGTCGAGATTGTCGGACGCAAGCTCACCGCCTATATTGGGGGAGTTAAAGATGTCCGTGCTGTCGAGCGCTGGATCGCGGGGGGTGAGATCTATGGCGAAGCTGAAGCGCGTCTGCGGTTTGCCTTTCAGGTCGTACGCACGCTGAGTGAGCATGATTCGCCTGCGGTCGTGCAGGCCTGGCTGACTGGTGTGAATCCCGAACTTGGCGACCGAGTCCCGTTGCGGCTCCTGCGGGAGAACGACATCGACGCTGTGGCGCCGGCGATTTTGAGTGCCGCGCGCGCCTTCCTAGCCGGAGGGTAGATCGATGGAGCTTGAAGAGCGCCGGCCAACCGAGCCGGTCTATCGTCTCGGCCGTCGCCCGAATGCATGGCAACCACCAGAATGGTTTCTCGCACACAGCGACGGTACATTCGGTAACCGATTCGACGACCCCGAAGGCTACTACCGTGTCCTCTATGCCTCTTCCCAACGTCTTGCATGTTTCGTGGAGACGCTGGCGCGTTTCAGACCGGATCTTTCGCTCTTAGCGGAGCTGGATGCGATCGAGGGAGAGGATGATTTTGTCGCTCTCGGAACTCTGCCGCGCGACTGGTTAGCCGTCCGCACCATGGGGAGCGCTGAGATAGATGGAGTCTTTGCTGACATTTATGGAATCGCCTGGGTGAGCCAACTCCGGCGAACATTGGCAGCGGAGGCGCTGCGGCTGGGCATGAAAGACATCGACCTCAGCTCACTGGAAAGAGCCGAGCCGCGGAGACTTACGCAGCTCGCCTCAAGGCAGGCCTACTTGCTGAGCTTCGCGGGTATCTTTTATCGATCACGGTACGGGCAGACGCTCGAGAACTGGGCGATCTTCGAACCCTTTCCACTGGAAGACTCCACATCAAAGGAGTTCTCTGAGGACGATCCGGATCTGCTGGAAGCCCTTCGGCTTCACGGCATCCGGCTTTCCTAGCCCTTGAATGAGTTTTCGCGCGGGCCAGGATTGTCGATTGGCTCTGGCGTCCCACGAGCCGCATCCATCTCTTCTCCATGCTTTGTCCCGGCACAGGGTGACCGTTCACAGAAGCGGGCAGCGATGCTAACCTTTTCGTCATCATGTGCGGACGATACAAAAGACGTTCAGACAAACAGAAGATTGCGGAAGCCTTCTCTGTGAATGTGGGGCTGGACGAGACATTCTTCGAGCCGGGTGACGATTTCAGCCCGCAGTCGATCCAGCCGGTGATTCACCTCAATGAAGATGGGGACCGGCAAATCGAAATGATGCGTTGGTCGTTTAAACTTCCCGACAGACCGAGGCCGCTTTTCAACGCTAGGTCAGAGGGAATTGAGCGCGCAGCCTTCTGGAAGAATGCATTTCTGAAGGGACGCTGCATCGTCCCCGGTGATGCAATTTTCGAATGGAAGGAGGTCGAGAAGGGCAGGAAGAAGCCGAAGTACGAGTTTGTCATTCCGGGACAAGAGCCGTTCGGGATGGCCGCAGTCTGGAGGCTTTGGAAAGAACCCGAAGACCGAGCAGTGGGAGCGAACCTTCGCGATCCTGACCGGCGAGCCCAACGAATTGATGGCTCCCATTCACAGCCGCATGACCACATTCCTGGAACCGCACGATTACGAGGAATATCTTGCGCCTGCCGAAAGACCGCCGGTTCACCTGCTACGCATTTTGCCTGCGAACAAGATGAAGGCGACCTTGGTCGAGACCACTCCAATCACCAACAAGGAAGTAGGTTTGTTCGACAGCCAATGAACGGGTTCGCAGCCGAGCGGACAATAGTCTTCTCCATCTTCGTCTTCGCGCCGTGCAATTATCGGAAGCGTTCGATCACGAACTCCAACTCACGGATGGCATTGTTGAGGCAGCGGCGGGCTTCCTCGAGTTGCCCATCGCGAGACGCGCCTCGATCGAAAGTGTCCCTCAGCTCTCGTACGATGAACTGAGCGAGACCATCGCCGTCGCCCTGCCTGGGTTCTCCGGTCTTGGGATCAAAGTATCCTGCAAGCTCGCCATCAGGGTATGCCTCATTGGCGAGACCGAGTAACGCAACCAAAGTGAGTCTTTTCAGTCTTGCGTCGCCGTGAACTTCGATTTGGGTCGCAGGGGTTCCGTATGAATTGCGATTGGGAGTGATGTGGCCTCGGAGGATGGCGTCCACGATCGCAATCGCATCTGCTGATTCGGATGAAATATTCGTCTCAACCTCGCCGACACTGTTGTCCCCAATTGCGGCGTCATCGACTGGTGCTGTGTAAACCGATGCTCCCCAGTTCTCGTTCGCGGTGCCGATGACGTAGACATGACCTCGATCAAGGTCATCGGCCTTGATTTTGGCGTAGACGCAGAAGATGCCTCCGCCGCTGTGTTCGTTGAAGGCTAAGGCATCAGGGAGCCGCCGATTGATCTCGGCGGCGATCTCATCGAGAACGACGTGTAGCTTTTCCGATTCCATACGGCCTCCTTGCGTTAGAACTTCTCGTTGTGGGTAGTGGTGACTTCGCCGGCGTCAATCGAACAAAAGCCTCTGACCGTGGTTGTCGCGACGGAAGAGCGTGTTGCCTTCGGCAGGGCTATATTCCCCGGAGAAGTGAAGGAGCATGCGAACGCAGACCCGTTCGACTAGAACAAAGACAAGGTTTCGGGTACCGGCGATGGTTGAGGTTGAGCTTGCGCTTCGATCGCGAACTCGAGGTCTTTGAGATCGCCGAGGCGGTAATACATCCCCTCCTCGCTCGCAAACATTTTCTTCTTTCTTTTGCCGATTTTGTGTTCGACGACGCGAAAGCGAGAATGCGTGGTCTTGTCAGTGAATCTCATCGGCGTGTTGAGGACGATGACCTGGCCATCTTTCGGAAGGACTTTGGTCAGCCGCTTCCTGCATCTATCGCGCCACTCATTAGCCCACTCGGAGTCGGTCGAAGTGAGCAGGTCGAGAATATCGGCAGGGCAGTCTGTAACGCCCGGTCCCATCGTCTCGTCCATGTCCTTGTAACCGAAGATGTAGCCTTCTTTATCTCTAAGGTTGTAATTGACCAGGCACACTACGCAGAACACCTGGGTCGTGTTGACGGTCTTGTCGGACTTCTGTACCGCCGCGTAGTACCGCTTCATTTTCACGAGCGCGGAGCGCAGCACCTTGTAGCTCGCTGTTTCGTTTTCATACGTCAATTGTGCATTGAGGTATTCCTTCGGCGTCTTGTGGACGCCGAGAGACTGCATATATAACCAGCCCATTGTGTCTCCTTTGTGAATGGATATCGAAACCTCGGCGGTTGGGCCTAGAGACCGATGCGTAACCGAGGCATGCGTTCACGTGCTCGATACCGATCCGATAGCAACCGTGTAGCCTTCCGGTTTGGTTGCATTTTCGTGAAGCTGCCGGAAGCGTACGATGCCATCCGAATCCAGCATGCCATTGACGGATAGTTCAACTAGCTTCAGGTCTGACGGAGAGAGCTTATCTCCATCACGGGTCGCTTCGAGGATGGCGATCGCCATCTCTGTGATCCGACCTTGGGAAATGCGTTTCATTTTCATAGCATTGCTATCCTCGCGATTCACCACGTGAGTTTGTACGGTTTTGAGGTCGTTGGAAGGGAAGCACGAGGCAACAATGGGCACGCTTTGTGCCGACGCGACCAGGCAGAGTGCAGCTTTCACGGTTGCGGCCTGATCTGCCCGACCGGAGAACTATGATCGAAGGATGAACCAAGCAAAGACTGACAAGATGCCCGAGCAGAACTTGAGATTTGCGTGTACAGCCCACCATGAGGCGGCCCACATAGCTGTCGCCGCGGCACAAGGGCTCAAGCTTCGCCCCGAAGGTTTTGCGATGGACATTCTTGGTGAAGGCCTTGCCTGCTATTGCAAGAAGCCAGAGGATTCTGATCTATCGCGCGAGCGCATCATCATTGCCACGTTCGCCGGATACAAAGCCCAGACACGATTTTGCACGCAACGAGGATGTTTGAATCCTGATGCGGAGCGGGAAATCTTTAGCTGCGACTGGAGAGAGGCACGCGATCTGTTGTCGGGTCTTTCGAGCGGCTACGCTCCGTTGGATAATATCCCGGCAATTCAAGCTGCGTTGGAGGCTCGCTCGGGACAGATAGTGGAAGAGAATTGGCCCGTGATAGAAGCGTTGGCGGCAGAGTTGATGAGTAAGGAGTGGGGGCCTGTGAAGGACCTCGGATCTGGCGGGATTTGGTCGACCCAAGTAATCGCAAGGTACGTCGATGGAGTGGAGTCGATCCGCGTCTTGAAGAGATTCGGAATTTCAGCTATGTTGGCAGCCGATTGCTAGAACGTTCTCCCTCTCATAGATCGCAACGTCTTTGTCTATCAGCACGGGAAGCTCAATCGACTTGTTGGGCCAGCTGGGCTCCGGCGATACCTTCCATCGATCGGCCACGCGTTCTAACGACAATCGATCTCTCGGCCCGATGGATTGTGGGGGCGGCCATGTGAAGATCCGGGTGTTGATCGGCGAGCTGAACCTGATACACGAGCCAACCGCGATAACGCCAAGGTGGAATCGAATCGCCCAATCGTGGGAGCCGGCCTGTTTCGAGAACAAAGATGTTGATGTCCGGAGCAGACGATAGATCGGAACCTGGATCTGGTGTCTCCATCAGAACTCCAAAACGTTGTGCTGCATGGGGGAGGGGATTATCGAGTGGGTGGAGTCAGGTTACTCAGAGGGCTCCCATGAACGGTATCGAAATGTCGCCAGATCGGCCGTGAGTTCGATGAGGAAGTTCTCGCGGCAGCAAGCGAGGAGTGGCGCGCCGTTTTGCTGCCCGAGCCGATTGGCTAAACTTGTTCCGACGGTAGTTGGAGATCGAAATGGCAAGCAGAATGCCCGCCGCACGGCTGCAAGGGAGAATCATCAATGCAGACGAGTATGAGAAGGACACGCACGGCGCTGCGCAGTGCCTCGATTGTGGCTGCGCAGTGCTGGGAGTCCGGAGCTATCCGCGAACTGTAGGCGATCACGAAATTGTGGTTCGCGCTTACTTTCGCCTACCAACCGATGCGCAGAAGGATGGTAAAGGTCATGAGCCGGGCTGCCGGTTCAACATCGGGAGTGCGGTCTCTGTCCTGGTAGCTCGTTCTGCAGAAGTAAAGACATTCAGCAGCGAGGCAGAACCACTCCTTTCGGCTCTTCTGGGAAAGCAGACGGAGCTTCGACTCCACATTCTCACGGAGATCGTTCAGCCGCGCCCGTCTGGGTACTCCGAAGACGGCTTCGATAAGGAGATCCAACCCAGCGGTTTGGGAAGAAGGTACATTACCTCGCAACGGCTTCTCAGCGCCTATCTCAGAGCAGCCGAGTCCCTGCTATCACTCGTTGGTTGGGTCCAGAATCGTCGCGACCTCGGCGAGTGGATCGTACTGAGGCATGGAAGCCATCACGTTCGCTGGAATCGCTTCTTCTTCGATCTGGAAGACTACCGCCAACTTTATGATCAGCTAGCGGCGCTGGAAGCGGACCAGAAGGCCGCCCATCCCGTCGCGATTGTTATCGAGCTAGGAAATCAATCCCTGGGCAAGATGACAAAGTACGGAAGCTGGCCGCTTCGAGGACGCAATCCCACCCTGAAATCCGAGGAACTGGCGATCTGCCCGACAGTATTCGTCCGCGACGAGAAACTCGCTCACGAGATGTTGAAGGAACGGCTCGTGCTTGTCTGCGCGGTGCCGAAATTAGGCAGACGTCGGGACGCGCCCAAACCATGGCTCAAGCCGGAAGTGGAACTGCAGCTGACGGTCAATCATAGCGCGCAATTTTGCGGATTCACACCGACCTGATCCGGCATCAGGACGCATCAATTGCGGTGGATGTCTGGAAGCCTGTCAATTCAGCGAGCCGCATTCAGAACCGTAGTCTACCTGGAACTCGCGACCCCGGAAAGATGCCTACTGGTGCCGACACGCCGCAGCTTCGAGGCCGCTAACTGATCTGTGATCCCAGAAACTTGGCTACTTCGGTGACGTAGTCGTGAATCGAGATCCAGAGTTCTCGCAGAGGCCGTTCGGGATAAACTTTACCATCGGCCGGGAGTGTCATTCCTACCTGAGGTGCGGCTCCTGCTTGAGGGCTTGCAAATCCGGTCTCGCGTTTCCGCCAGTACTGCATCTCGTGTTCGATATGCTCATTGCGAAATTCTGCAATCTGCGTGTTCAAGGTCTTGGCGGTTGCCTGCAACTCCGCGGGCAATAGTGCAAATACTGTGGACGCCACTAGCGTGGAGTGGCTTTGAATACGCTTCTTCATCGCAACCTTCGGCGGGGCGATTTGCTTAAAGAAGTAGTTCAGCGTGAGCGCGACGCGGGTGAGGAGGCGGTTACCAAACCAGTAGAACGACTCGATGTCGACGACAGCTTCCTCGATCGAGAGGATGTGCGCATTCCATGCCTCGAACGGGATCGTCACAGGTCCCATGAGGTACTTCTCATGGAATGCCTCAATCATCTTTCGCTTCGCTTCGTAGTTCCTGCTCACGATCGCAAGCGGGATCAGGCCGGAGTTGCAAGCCTGGACACGGTCGAAGAGCCCCTTGTGGTCACGGAAGGCATTAACGCCGAGCCAACAGAAGATCCAGTATTCGGAGACTCGATGCTCCGGCCCTTTCTCCTTTAGCCAGACAACCTTGCAGCCTGGCATTTGCACTACAGCTGATTCAGGAACATACATGGGTGGAGTATAAAGCGGCGCACTGATGGGAACTCGTTCTACAGTTCAACGGACCGATAGATCAAATCGCTCCATGCTTTTTCAGGAGCTTGTCGAAGAAATCTGATACCACTGCCTGGGACTGTGGACCGACCAAGGATGTCTTCATCTCTGTATCAGAAAATTCACTCCCACCGAAGCGATACACTTCGTAGCCGAGCAGTCGCAACCTGCGATCTTCGAGGCAGGTGACTGCATACAGCCCCGGATTCGCTACAAATACTCTGGACTTCGGATCTTCGGTCGCGTAGTGATGGCGCCCATCGACCTCAATCACAATGCGGACGCGATTCTCCAGCATCAATAAGAAATCCATCCTCTGCCTGGCCAGGAACTCCTCGTCGCCCCGTTCCCGTTTGGTATAGGGGTCGTAGTGAAGATAAACCTGGGGTATCAGGACAGGAAGGCTGGCACCCAACAGCTTCCTGAATCGCGCATAGTATCCACGGAACAGGGCAAATTCCCCCGGGGAGTTTGTTGCGCGTACAGCCTGCGAAAGCCGGAGGTAGAGCTGGCTTCTGGCCAACGTTTCTTCTTGAATGCCCTCCCGATCCTGCCACCAGGCCACCAGATCTTTCCATAGGAGCTGGCCGGACGGGGGCAGCGGTCGGTCATAGATCAGGATCTTGTCCGCGTTTTTGACGATCTCGACGTCATTGTTGATTGCATCTCTGAAGATCAATTCCGGCTTCTCGCCTATCGAAGCGAAGATCAGATTCTTCATGGCCCCCGATACCCGGAACTGAGTGCGAACGATTCCGTAGATCGGATAGCCGGAGACCGAGTCCACCGTGCAAATCTCATACCCATCGCGGCGAAGGGCGGAGTTGATTTGTTTTGCCAGCTCTTCCTGTTCTTCGCCTCGCCGGGCCATCGGATTGAGAAGCGCAGTAAATAGATTGAAGAACCGTGTTTGGCTGCATGTGAGTGCGCCACACTCGACCAGGAGTTGCTCATTGTCCCAATCGTCGTTATCAAGATAGTGCTTGGTAATCTCTTGTTCGAGAGTCATGGTTGGCATGAGCAAATTGAAGCCGTCACCCTCGATGACGGACTTTCCAAACACTTCGGAAAGGAGGCTGATCAGCCCAATTTCTCCCGATAGCCCACCCGCCGTGTTCAGAGCCTTCAAGACGTCCTTGCGGACCAACTGACTCACGCGGTGTTCTGCGTGGGTTGTCATCTCGCTCAAGGTTTCTTGCAAATCTGGCGCTTCGAACTCTGTGAGGACATTCGCTGCGATCTGAAGCAGATCGGATTTACCCTTCGTCAGGAGATGACGTTTCACGTAACCGTGCTTGCTTCGGAAAGCATCGGAAGGATCGCCGTCCTGAACGCTCTCCTGGATGCCGACGGCTTGGCAGACCGTCGGGACATTTTGGGCTTTGACTCGCACAGAGATCGTGTTGGCAATTTGGCCGCGGAGCGTATCGAGGGGGATCGTCATGCGTAAGGAGTCGCGACAAGGAAGACAGATGCCTGGAGCGGATCTCCGGCGTGAGGCATCTGCCGTTCATCCAGCACCAACATCATCATAGTATCCTGTCGCACAAGCGACTCAGATTCTTAGAGTTAGAATCACCTGAGTTGTAGAAAGAGTCCTGGCTTATCTGAACTAGCCACAAGCGAAACAACTGGCCGGCGTTGCCAGTTGTTGGCCTACTTTGAAGTTATAGGGATTGGAACTGAATGAATCTGCAAATTACCGGTTTATCGACGGAGGCGCTCCTGTCGCAGTTGGAGTTCGAGGAACTCAGCACAGCCAAATCAGCGAATGCGCTAGTCAAGCGAGTGCTGAAGGCCTTGGCGATCTATCCGAAGACGGCCATCTTCGCCAAGATTGGGCTTGAGGCTATCGATATCACCTCATCCAGCAGCGCGAGCGGCATCACAGAGGTCCTTGCCGCGGTCTTGATCGATCTCAAGCGTCATGAGAAGCGGATTGAGGAATTCTCCACCAAAGCGACTCAATTCACGGAATGGCTGAAGACGGATCCCGGGGTACGTGTCTTCCGGCAATCGACCGGAGCAGTCGACAGAACAGCGGACTCAGGTAAGGTCGAACGCATTGCTCGCTTGCTGCTCAATGGGGCTCTGTTGTCGGACGGAGAGGAGAACGACCAGCTTCTGGTTCAGCAAGTATCTGAGTTCACCCGGATCGCGGAGATACTGACCGACACGGATGTTTTCGTGCTTCGGGTGATTTATGTAAAGCAGCGTGCGGTGATCGAGAAGTACCGCGAACTTCACGGCCTGGGGGGCGACTCTCAGGACCGGCAGTTGCAGGACCAATGGGCGCAAGCAGTGTTTGCCCAGTGGAAGGATACCTCGTTCTCCGACGAGAACCAGTCCATTCGCTTCATCGACGTACTGAGCGCCCTGCCGCGGCTTGAGGCACAAGGCCTGGTCGGGCGGACGACATCTCAGTTCGTGTCGGCTGATATCTCCAGCACCCCATTCGGACTACTCGATTTGGGGGCGCTGTTCGTCGAGCAGGCGCTCAAATACGACGGTCGCCTGGAAGAAGAAGAGGAAAGCCGATAGGAACGCTTAAAGATTGCCGGCCACCAGAGCCGGTCTATCGTCTCGGCCGTGGCCCGAACCGTGGCAACCACCAGAATGGTTTCCCGCGCATAGCGAAGGATCATTCGGTAGCGGGTTCGGCGAGCAAGCCTTCAGCGTTCAACCGATCCTTTGCGTCCGGCACTTCGGAGTGGATTAAGGAGGCGTATTCCTGGGAAATGTTTCTCGTTGTCTGTGACGACAACGCAGTCGTTGGCCTCGGCGATCGCGGCAACAACCATATCGAACGCGCTTCTCGGCCGCCCCGTAGCTGTCCCCTCCGCCATGAGACGAGCCCATACCAGTGCCGCCCGTTCGTCAAAGGGCAACACTCGACCTCGGAACAGAGTCTGAGGGCCATCTTGCCCTGCGAACCAGTGCTCAAGCTCCTTGCGCTTTTTCCCCGCCGGCTTCTCCAATATGCCGCGCTGGATTTCCGCCAGACTCAGTGAAGAGATGAACAGGTCGTCGTCGGTCTGCTCCGCCATCCATTCGAGCAGCGGATCGGACGGGAGAGGCTTGGTGACGTTGCTGATGATATTGGTATCGAGTAGATAGCGCATCAGAGATCAACTTTCCTGCCCGCATCAAGCGGACGCTCGATCTTGAGATCCGCACCAACCAATGGCGAACGCCGAAGTGCCGCAAGGATTCCACCCTTCTTGGGGATATCGGAAACTGTCCGCATCACCTCGACCCGAATTCGGCTCGCCTCTGGGTCATCTTGTGCAAGTTTCTTGGCAAGGGAGCGAATCAGGGTGCGGTCAGTGTCAAGACCGAGAACCTCAAACCGTGCCAATCCCTTCTTCTGGAGACGGCTCCGAAAGTTCTTTACAGCGCGCTTCTGGGCAGGGTTGCTCATGTTTCACTCCTTTCTATATCCAGTAATATATCCAGTTAGCTTCCGAACTGCAAGACAATGCACGAATGACTTCGATGCGACATGCGAAAGGGCGCTCGTTTCAGGGAGAACATGTACGACCAGCGAAGCTGTATTCTTGACTGGCACTGAATACCCTTGGAAGACCCCTTACTCGCATTGAGGCGTACAAGGTCGTGCTGAGCAACTGCGATTCGTACACCGATAGTTCTGGGCAGGGATGCTCGATCAGAGATGCTAGAGAGAATAGAACTGGTCCAAGGTATTGGATTGCTTCACGATGCCAACGGCAAGCCTTATAAATGCCACAAGGCGACATTGGTGTACGCCGATAATGGGCGTGGAAAGTCAACTCTGGCTTCTGTTCTTCGCGCTGCTTCCACCGGCGACGCCACCCGAATGAACGCCTGCAGGACGGTTGACGGAACCTTAGGTCCGAAGGCAACCCTGCAATTTGCAAGTGGTCACAGGGTCTTTTTTGAAAACAACGCCTGGTCTGAGGCGAGACCGGAACTGCTCGTCTTCGACGCACATTTTGTCGAGTTGAATGTCCATTCAGGGGGAGTGGTTAACACCAATCATCGCAAGAATCTGCTGGATTTCGCTCTAGGCGAATCTTCGGTGGCGGCGCGCGCTAGGTGATGACGTTGGCACACATCGCCGCCCCGAGCTCCCCATAGCGCTGGTAGACGTGTTGAATCGCTTGCTCCCGTTTATCTTCAGAAGGCAGATCGAGATCAATGTCCGGCCATTCTCCGCGGCTCTCGCTCAAGAACCTCTCGAAGAGAAGTTCCATTCCAACCGGATCGACTGCCGTAATCTCCAATGCGTAACAGACCGCAGAGTTCGCGGCGCTCCCGCGTCCTTGAACGAGAATGTTATTCCGCTTACAAAAGCAAATGATGTCCCAGACGATGAGGAAGTACCCTGCGAAGCCGAGCTTTGCGATCAATTCAAGTTCGTGCTCAACCTGCTTCTTGGCACGTTCCAGGAGACCTGCATTGCTCTTTGATCCATAGCGCCGAACGACTCCTTCGTCGACGCGCTTCCGGAGGAAACTGTCCATCGTCTCGCCATCCGGGACTGGATAAAGTGGAAATTCGTATCCCAGGTCGCCTAACTGAAACTGAAGACGGCCAGACAGCTCGACTGTATTCTCGACGGCACAATGCACATCACGGAACAGCTTCGCCATCTCTGTAGACGAACGAAGATGACGTTGGCTGTTCTCGGATAAGAGGCGACCAGCTATATCAAGTTCCGTGTGGTTCCGAATGGACGTGAAGAGGTCAAGAATCTCGCGATCATAGGCGTGCGCATAGCGCACCCCGTTCGTAGCAAGCAGTGGCAGCTTCAGCGAACGAGCAATACGAATCGCTGCTTGATTGCGCCATTCTTCCTCGCGCTCATGATGTCGTTGCAACTCCACATAGACGTTCTGCGGGCCAAAGACGCGGATCATACGATCGACCACCTCGCGCCCAGCATCCTCACCGCCGCGCGCTAAAGCCGCAGCGAGGGGCCCTTCATCACCCCCAGTAAGACATACCAGGCCACGCGAGTACTCCTGGATTTCCTCGAGTTTCGCTGAGCCGTCGCCCTTGCTCTTCTCCCGCAACTTGAATCGCGTGATCAGCTGACAAAGATTTTGGTATCCCTCACGTGACTCGCACAGAAGAGGCAATCGCGCAGGCTCCGCGATGTGTTGATGAGGGAGCCAAGTTGGGGGTGTGAGACGAGTGCCGAGGCTCGGGACAGCGATCTCGGCCCCAATGTGAGCTCGAATGTTATTTCGCTTGGCGGCAGTGTGGAAGCGGGCGGACCCATAGACCCCATTGTGATCGAGCAACGCCACTGCCGGCATTCCGATCTCAACGGCACGTTCCACCAACTTCTCGGGCTGCGATGCTCCCTGGAGGAAAGAAAAGGCACTCGTGCTGTGCAGTTCGACATAGGCGCTAGTCATAGAGTGCCGCTATCTGCCAACAATTTCTGACCCGGTCCCGCATCATGCAGCAGCATAAAAGGGAACCATCTTCGCACCGCGCATCGAGGTCCCACTGTTCCCGTCCGTAACGATCTTGATTCCACCACGCACCGCTCGCGAACCACGGCCCGTAGAGATGTTCGACGATATAGCGCCGAGCCCGAAAGCGCAGACTCTCTGGCCTTGCATCTTTCAGCGTGACGGACACTGGCTCAGGTGACGCCGGCAGAGCGGCCCCCCGTGCACTTGCTACGGATTCTGCCCGCGTCGAAGATGAAGGTACGGCTTGTAGAAACGACGCCCATCACCAATCAGCAAGTGAGTCTCTTCGACAGCCAATGAGTAAAGCACCTAAACGAAGTGCTGGCATCCTGATGTACCGCAGACGCCGCGGCACGGTCGAAGTTTTTCTCGTACATCCTGGCGGTCCTTATTGGTTGAAGAAGAATGAAGGCGCCTGGACCATTCCAAAAGGCGAGTACGAAGCCAACGAAGAGCCACGTGCTGCGGCAATTCGCGAGTTTCAGGAAGAAACGGGGTTCGAAGTCTCGGAGCCCCTTTTAGAACTTGGATCGATACAACAGAAAAGTGGCAAAGTTTTTCTCGCGTGGGCCTTCGAAGGTGATTGCGATCCTGCGGCGCTTGTCAGCAACATATGTGAGATCGAATGGCCTCCACGCTCAGGAGCAAGAATTGTGATCCCAGAGGTAGATCGCGGCGAATGGTTTTCACTACAGACAGCGGTAAACTTCATCCGCATGGAGCAGGTCTCGTTGCTTAGGGCCTTAAGGCTCTGAATCGCCGTTCTCGACTAGTGGACCATTCTCGACGATCAATTCGCCGCCTCCGGTGAAAAGTGGAGAGGACGCCTCGATATTATTTTGAAAGTTGCTCAAGCCCACACCGACCAAACGAAAGAGCTGTTGCGGCCCGAGATCAACTCGGCTGCACAGACTCAGAGCGACAGTCACGAGTTCTTCGCACGAAGACAATGGAACGGCTACCGTCAAACTGCGGGTGAGAGACGCGAATTGCTTCGTCTTCACTTTTAATCCAACCGTCTTCGCGCCTCGCGCATTCCCGCGTGAAGCTACCCACACCTTCTCAGCAAGTCGGCGAATGTGAGCTTCGCATTGTCCAAGTGGGAGGTCGTCCGGAAAAGTGTCCTCTGCCGAAATCTGTTTAGAGACACGATTCGAGACTACCGGATTGTGGTCGATTCCACGTGCCAGCTCGAAGAGACGCGAGCCATAGCGACCGAAGTGTTCTTCGAGCGCGGACATCTCCATCGCAAATATGTCCCCGACTGTCTTGATACCGACCTGGGCCATGCGGGTTTCGGTGACCTTGCCTACGCCGGGAATGCGGCCGACAGGGAGAGGTAGGAGAAACGCCTGTACCTCGTGAGGTTGAATGACGAATTGGCCATTCGGCTTGTTCCAGTCAGAGGCGATCTTCGCCAGGAACTTGTTCGGCGCCACACCAGCGGAGGCCGTGAGGTTGAGTTCCTCGCGTATCTGTTGGCGGATCGTCTTCGCTACGAGAGTCGCTGTTGGTAGGCTCACTTTGTTCTCGGTCACATCAAGATAAGCCTCGTCGAGTGACAGCGGCTCAATCGCATCTGTGTGACGCTGGAAAATCTGGCGTACGGCTTGCGAAACCGCTTTGTAACGCGTGAAGTCAGGAGGAATAAAGATGGCTCCAGGACAAAGCCTTTCCGCGGTCACTGCTGGCATGGCGGAGCGCACTCCATATCGCCTCGCTTCATAGGATGCGGCGCACACGACAGATCGGTTGCCCTTCCAAGCGACGACAACAGGCTTTCCTCGTAATGATGGATCGTCCCGCTGGGCAACAGACGCATAGAACGCGTCCATGTCGACGTGCACAATCTTCCGCGAACCGAGCACGGCTACGGCTTCGCCTACAGCTGCACCCTCTTCATTAAGCATTGCAGAGCTCGCAGGAACCGTAATGCCGCGAGAAGGCCTCCCATTCGGGGATTCCCGCAAAGGCTGAACTGCGGAGACCGACCAAGTCGTTGGCTTCGAGAAAACCGAAGTCGGCAGGCCGCGCTTCCGCAAAAGCGCGAAGAAGAGCCGTTCCCTTGGGGCATGGCAGTCCCTCGTCCACTGGAAATAAGCCTTTGAACATCTTGTCTAGGCGATCATCGGAACGACGCGTCGTCATCGACTCTCCTGGAGAATCTAGGCCGTATTATTTCATATTCGCTTTGTATTCGCCTAGCCGCTATCTTCTCAACAAAATCCAATTTGTATCGCTGATGGAGTCGTTTACTCCCGCAGCGATGATCGTGCGGATGGACTCAGCACTATTGCCTTGCTTTCGAAGGACTTTGCGAATGTCATGCGGGCCAAACTCAAATGCGCACTGCGATCCGGTTCACTTGCAGGAGTTACCCGGATAGCCGCCCGGGCGGCGCTCATCCTAAGAGTAAAAAATGACCCACAAGCCGACGGTAGCCAATTTATCGGTTGTTTCACACAATGCGCTTTAAAGCATATCTTCGCTGCGTTGAAAGCATAATTTTGCCGGCCGAGCGCCCTACAACTGATTGATTTTGCGTTAATGAGGCGCAGATTGTTCCTGAGGCTTAAAGCATAATCGTGCCGCGAGTGGGGGGGCGCTGGTAGGTACTGTCGATTCGAGCATGAGCCGGCCGAAGCTAAAGAGGGTGGCAGTGCAGCGGCACGTAATGAATCGTGGCCCACTTCACGGGTCGTATTGTCGAGTGTAGCCGAAATGGCTACACTGAATTCAGGAGGTGATCTATGCGTCAGGTGTCGCTACGGGAGTTTCGAACTCGGGGCTCGAAGGCATTGGAGGCCGTACCGAATGGAGAGACAGTCTTGCTGGCAGGCCAGAAGGGGCCGGCATACTTTCTCATTCCGGTACTCGGAGATGTCATTCTGGAAGACCGGGAACTGCGACGGGCGATGGCGAAGGCAAGCCTGCGCAAGAACTGGCGCCTGGCGGAAGCGGCTGGGGGAGAGCTGAGTGTCGAGGAGATTGACCGGGAGATCAATCAGGTTCGTGTTGTCCGCCAACGCCGGAAGACCAAATGA
>Ga0193717_1000502_pt1 | contig 26167 bp, 18 predicted proteins | sample U2c2metaG_FD_145900 | JGI IMG/M metagenome (GOLD analysis project Ga0193717, IMG submission 145900) | Soil microbial communities from a riparian zone of the East river system, Colorado, United States - U2c2 | ecosystem: Environmental > Terrestrial > Soil > Riparian zone | place: USA: East River...
AGGCACTCCCGCGTGGATTCATCGATCAGGTTGAGGATGCGCACACTGCGGCCGTCGTGCGTTCGCGCACTCACGAAGTCATAACTCCACACATGGTTGGGCTGTGTCGGCCTAAGCCGCACACACGAGCCATCATTGAGCCACAACCGCCCTCTCGGCTTCTGCTTCTTCGGTACCTTCAGCCCTTCGCGACGCCAGATGCGTTCGACTCGGTCCTTGCCTACCTGCCAGCCGGCTCGCTGGAGTAGCGCCGTGATCCGGCGATACCCATAGCGGCCATACTGGCTGGCAAGGGCAACGATGGCCTACCCGATCTTTTGTACCAGTTGGATTGTTAGTGTAGCGCAGCTTTTAATGTGCCTGGATAGCTGCCGGATGGGCAGACGCGCAAAAGTAGTAGATTATGCCGCCCTCCGGAGTGGTACGCTCTGGACATGCGTGTCGATTTTGAAATCTTGTACGAACGAGGAACTTACGTGCGCTGGTATAAGACGAAAGCTAACGCGACACCTAAAATCGAAGAGATCCTCGCCATTCAAATAGATGGGAAACTCAGGAATGTGAAAGTTCTCTATGTGTGGCCAGCATTTCTCGTTGGAAATACTCCTCGGATGAAAATTGATTGCAGGGTCGTGTAGCTCATGTGTGGCCGCTACAAACGCCACTCTGACAAACAACGCATTGCCGAAACCTTCCATGCGGCCGTTGACTTGTCAGAGTTGTACCTCGCTCCAGACGATGACATTAGTCCAGGCACCTTCCAGCATGTTGTGCGCCTGAATGATGAGGGGCAGCGCAGCCTTGAAGCAATGTACTGGGGTTCAAGCTTCCCACTAGGTTCGTATTCAACGCTCGCTCTGATTCTCTTCTGAAGAACGTCTATGGAAGGCAGCCTTTGAGCAGCGGAGATGTATCGTTCCCGCTGACTCCTTCTTTGAATGGAAGCGGATTCACAAGCGAGACAATCCTAAATACGAGATCACTCAAGCGCATAGTCTCGAACGCCAACGTTGATCCGATTGCTCGCGGTCTGGACACCAGCCTTGTGGAGTAGGGCTGCGCCACCGCCGTCCCTGTATCTATTCAACAGGCGCTGCGTCTGCCGCACAATTACGTTCAAAACCGAGGCCGCTGACACCGACGTACGTTGACCCGCTAATACCTCAGTTAAAACTTCGATCCGCTGCAAATCTCGTTTGCTCACACTTAGCCAGCCCAATCTGTCGCCTCCGAACCCTGAACTCAGGATGGGGCAGCGACACTTTGGCTTTGCAGAGCTACGACATTATTGCTTTGCAGTTACACGATAACTATACATAAGCTGCGTTATCGGAATCAGTGTCCAAATGCGAACTCATGGCCCCAGTCATTAGACTTCAAGGCTAATCCGCCGAACTTTCGGGTCGGAGCCGCATTCCTGTAAAACAGCATCGTGGGGGTTTCAATGTCCTGAACGCAATAAGTTTTCTCAACTAAGCCTTATCGCACGATTCTTTCTGTAAGCAATGATTTCTCACCGAGACTGTTCTGCTTCATCCTACAAATCACTTTGCGTAGCTCTTGAAAGCTGCACCATGACGTTCTGGCCCTGTGGCAGTCCCGATGATCGCCAGAAGAAGACTAATGAGAGCCGTCCCTGCCATGGCCCACGCATAACTGATATGAACGGCCAGAATGGCCTCCACGTAAACGACGGAACTGGATATGAGCACGCCACATTGATATCCGAAACCTACAAGAAACCCTCGAACCGAATTCGGAGAGATCTCCGAGAGGTGCGCGGGTACGACACCCATCGCTCCCTGAATCAGAAACTGCATCGCAACCGCTCCCAGAATCAGGCCCACCTTGGATGAACTGAAAGCCCATAGCGGAATCACCCCTATAGCAACACACATAGCGACGATGATCATTCGGCGACGTCCCCAGCGATCCGAAAGCATACCGAAGAAGATGCCACCAATAAGTGCTCCAGCCATGGAGATGGCCGTGATCCAAGCGCGCTCAGTCGGGCCATAGTGCCAATAGCGTTCAAGGAAGGTTGGGTACATGTCTTGCGTGCCATGCGTTGTCAACTGCAGGCCAGCCATAAACAGAGCGATGTAGATGAACAGCTTCCAATGCATTGCCATCACCTGGATAAGGTCTTTCCACGAGTCCTGTCTGGTCTTCTTCCATACGTCCGATTCTGTAACGCGCATGCGAACGAAGAGTGCAAGTAACGCCGGCAAGCCACCAAGGAAGAAAAGTGGTCTCCAACCGAACCGGGGAAAAACATAGATGTAGCACAAAGCTGCCAACAGGTAGCCCGCGGGATAGCCCTGCTGCAGTATGCCAGAGAGAAATCCTCGGCTCTTCGCAGGGGCCGCTTCCATGGCGAGGGATGTCCCAACGCCCCACTCCCCTCCCATTCCAATTCCGAACAGCGCTCTCAGCACAAGAAAAGTCATGTAGTTGGGAGCCAGTCCGGAGAGAACTTCTATCACGGAGTAGAAGACCAACGCCAGCATCAGCGGTCCGCGGCGGCCATACTTATCCGCAAGAGCACCAAAGATGAAGGCTCCGACAGGGCGAAAGGCAAGTGTGAGCGTAATGGAGAGGGCTATGGCGCGGTCCGTCTGGTGAAATTCGCGAGCAATAGCCGTCAGGCAGAACACGACGAGAAAGAAATCGAAGGCATCCAACATCCAACCGAGAAAACCCGCAAGAAGAGCGGTACGGTGTCCTGTAGTGATCTCCGCCGGTGACTCCAGCTCGAGCTCAGAAATCGCTTTTGTCATACATTTTCCCTTTCTGCACGAGCAACTCCATTGGCGGCCATCCGCCCGAACCGATCCTTCTAATCTCTTAGGCGTGCAATACAGTCGATCTCGATCTTTCGTCCGCTTCGCAGTACGGCCTGCGTTGTTGTGCGCACTGGCTGCTCGCTCGGGAAGAACTCCTTGTACACCGCGTTCATCCCGTCAAAGTCGTCCAGGTTCGCGAGGTGAATACTTACTTTCACCACGCTCGCAAGGTTACTGCCTGAAGTCTCCAGAATGAATGCCATATTACCCAGTTCCAGACGAGTTTCGGAGCCGATGTCTCCCAATCGAAACTCCTGTGTCACTGGGTCGATCGGCGCCTGACCAGCGACGAAGACAAAGCCACCCGCCACTACGGCATGGGAGTAAGGGCCAAGGACTCGCGGAAATTCTTCCGAGGTAATGGCCCTGCGGTCCGGTGCCGGAGCACCTGCAGTCGCTACTTTGGCAATGGGAGAGGGCGGTTGGTTGATCTCGTCGGGAGATTTCGTATTCATGACACTGCTCCTTAAAGGCTGGACCCGCTAAAGGCTAGTTCAGTCGTGCGAACGGCAAAGATGTAGGCGGAGGCTGGCTGCCCCGCTTCTGACGGATGAAATCGGGAGTGAAGACCGTACTCGATGGCTTCACTCTATCCCCAGCTTAGAGGTGAGGCTACGTTTGGAACAGATCGGAACCGTTATGCCTTGGGATATCTGGTTGTTACATGATGTTCCGAACCGTCAGGCCCATGAAATGACGTTGACAGCACCTTTGACAATGCGTAACGATCACACATGACTGAGATGAAGCCAGATATTTCGTCCACTGCTGTGGATGCGAACCAGCGTCTTCATGTAGAGGCGGAGCTTGAGCGCATCCTCCAAAGTCCCGGTTTCCGCACTTCAAAGCGCTCTCAGGAATTTCTCCGATACATCGTCATCACCTCGCTTGATGGACGCTTTGAAGAACTTAAAGAGCGAGTTATTGGCAATCAGGTCTTTCAGCGCCTGCCCGACTACGACACCGGTGAACATTCGATTGTCCGCGTAAAGGCAAACGAACTGAGAAAGCGCCTCGCGCAGTTTTACAGCGAGACCCGCGAAAAGTCTGCCCTTGAGATTCATCTCCCCAAAGGTTCCTATACTCCGCAGTACCGGTGGATTGAGATCGACGGCGGCCCGGCGACGGCGCCACCGTTAGCCGCCGAGGAACGGCAATTTCCCCGGCGTCTGTGGCCTTGGCTTGTAGCGGGCGGAATCGTCCTTTCAATCCTCGGCCTGGTCTCCTGGCACTTTGTTCATGAGAAACTCTCGCCAAGCGTCGTCGAACAGTTCTGGCAGCCTGTCCTTCAGGACGCGAACGCTCCTCTGCTCTGTACAGGAAGTCCCGACGTATGGAAATTGAACGACCGTTCCGAAGCGTTAGCTTCTCAAGGTGCACTCCCCGCCACAATTCCCTCCTCAGAACTGGTTCATGAGGTGAACCATTATGTGGCATGGGGAGATACTCTCGCATTGACACAACTAGCTGCGTTCTTTGCCAATCACTACAAAGACCCACAGATCCGGCTCGCCAATGATGTGTCTTTCTCCGAGCTAAGTCACTCGCCTGTTATTTTGATTGGCGCACGAACTAACTCCTGGACGATGCAGTTGGCCAATAACTTGCGCTTTGTCTTCGAGCAGTCGGGTGAAGGAAGAGCCATTCGCGACGAGGCGGGCTCCGGGAAAAAGTGGATTTTTGAGCAAGGGTCTCCAAAAGTCGACTACGTTCTCGTATCTCGTATCTTTGAATCAAAGACAGGACGAATGATCGTGCTTGCCGCAGGCCTCTCGCACTATGGAACTCAGGTGGCAGGAAAGATCCTCACCGATCCTGTGTCCCTACGGAAGGCACTTCAGAATGCACCCAAGGACTGGACTGTGCGCAACATACAGCTCGTGTTTCGGGTTGAAATCTTTGGAAGTGCCGCCGGTGAACCGGTATTAGAGGCAAGTAATTTCTGGTAGATCAAAAATTGCTTATTGGAACCGATGTAACAACTAACTGTGTTTTTGCGTCACCTGGCTGAACAGCCGAAGTAGATTCCCACCCCAGAACTTATCAATTCTCTCCTCTGAATAGCCGCGACGTAACATCGCATCCGTGATCATCGGCAGATCCCGCGTGTCGCGCATACCGCGTGGAAGATTCGGCCCGCCATCAAAGTCCGTTCCAAGAGCCACATGATCTTCGCCCACCATCTCGATTGCCTTGTTCACCACACCCACCCAATCATCCTCAGGCATTCGCACGGAGTCCGGCACATCCGGACCTACTCGCGGAAACTGTGGCCCCACGATCTTGTCTATTTCATAGATTGTCTTTCCCTCAACCTTCTTCGCCACAGTCGACGTGTCAAAGAAAGTCCTCTTCTCATGCTCAGTCTGATAGGCATACTCGGTCGCGCTATGAAACTCATTGCCAATCTGAAATCCAAAAACGCCACCCTTCGCCGCCAGCTTCTTAAGAACGTCGTCAGGCATGTTCCTCGGGATGTTGACCATGTTGCGCATTCCATTATGCGTCGCAATTACCGGATGGGAACTGGCATCGATCGCCTGCAGTGTCGCTTCGGGCGAAGCATGAGAGACGTTGATAACCATCCCCAGGAGATTCATCTCATGGATCACCTCTCTTCCATGCGATGTGAGGCCATTCCACTGTGGTTTCGAGCAGCAGGTATCGGCATAATTTTGATTCCAGTTATGCGCAGAGAGCTGAGCCGACCGCACTCCCAAACGGCACATCTCGTGCATCACTCCCAGGTCACCATCCAAATCGTAGCTGCCCTCAATATCCAGGATCGCCGCCAACTTTCCTTTGGCTCGAATTCTCTTGATGTCAGTGGCATTGAGGGCGAGCTCTACCTGATCACGATTCTTCTCCAACTCCTCAAGTGCATCGTCAATCCGGCGCAGCGCCTGCTTCGTCTCAAAACGACCGGGATAGTACTCCTCAGGAATATAGACAGACAGGAAGAAGGCACCCACGCCTCCCTCCCTCGCCCGTGGCAGATCCCAATATCCGTCATCCTTGCGCGTGCCCATACTGCCGCCCTTGTAGAACTCACGATCCAGAGCGTGAACATGTCCATCAAAGATAAAGGCGCGCTTATGTATCGCCCGCGCCTTCGCCGAGATAACAGGCGCAGGCATACGGGATGGCAGATTAACCGCCTCCTCCGCTGACATCGTCCGCAACAGCGGACGAGCAGTGAGCATCGCCGGTACTAGCGCGGCGTGACCAAGAAAGCGACGGCGTGTGTACATCAGATCCTCCCGTAAATACTCGGCAACTAGGTCCTTGCGTATTGCGATTCCGTCGGTGGCTGATAATGCACCGCGGCCAAATGAGGCGTCTCGATCTTTTGGTTCTGCCGGGAGCGAGAGTTGAGGCACGCCTCCAGGATGCCGCTGGTCAGCAGCGTCCGGTGCGCAGAGTAAGGCGCCTTTTTCGTCATGTACATCTCTTCGATCTTCGAAGCAAGGCTAGCAGAGTAAGTGACATTAGGCGTCGGTGAATTGAAGAACTGTGTCGCGATAGTCCCATGCCCAGCAACACGCGCTGCAAAGGTGAAGTCTGCATCTGCGCCGTTGAGCATCAGAAGCGTTGCACGCATGCCATCGTTGTATTCGATGCAGTATGCAGAGGGATCGCGCACAAGCTGTGGCAGTACGCCGGACGCCACCATGTTTTGAGGACGGCCATCCATCACAGTAAGACCCTGCAAAGCATCGCTGCGAGACTGCGCCGAGCTGAGCAACTCCTTCGACCACCGGCCTGATTCACCTGCGGCCCATACATCATCACCCTCGAGGAACTGCACGGACTTCACGCCCGTCTCTCCACCCTTGCGGCGTTCCAACATGCATTGCATGGCTTCAAGAGCATCGAAGTTCATACCGTCGATGCCTCCAATGCCGACCATCACAGCTTCTTCAATTTGCGCGCCCGTGGGAATGTCGACATCCGGAATGCGCCACGTCACAGGAAGAGACGAGCCCGCCATGAGCGGAAACTTGAGCCGCTCTGCCGTAGCAACCATGCTCTTCGCCTCCTGAAAGCTGAAGGAGAGGCTTTCATGGTTGAAGTAAGGAACAGCGCGGCCCTCTGTTTCAAACACCTGCGCACACTGCTGGAAAAAGTCGAAGCGGGGATAGAGGATCTGGCCCTTGTGATTATGGAGATATTCTCCCTGCTCCAAAACAACCAGTACCGCATCCACTGCGAGTTTGTCACCACCGCAGCGGAGCGCCTCCGGAATATTTCGGCACAAGCGGAAACCAAACTCCTTGGCACGGCCCTGGCTTAAAACATCATGCTCGAGCTTCAGTGGCGCGATGCGGCCTGGACCATACGCCGGTCCAACTTCAACGGGCTTCGTCTCCAGGTACATCGAGACAACCTGCACGTCCGGCATATGCCAATCACCCTCGAATGGGTACCCCACGAGAAAGCGATCGGTGATCGTCTGCAACGCCGATCCCAGGTAATACGTATTACCCAGAACTGCAAGGCGCACAACCGGGTGCGAAGGATCACGAGGCGTCTGCGCGCCTGCCGAACTAAGGAGTGGACGATAAGCCATCATGGCTGTCGTCAGGGCGGAATATCCAAGAAAGCGGCGTCTCGTTAACATTTAGGTCCTCCGAAGTGTGGATGCGCCAGGTTGATAGTGAACGTCAAGTTGTGGTGTCTGAAGCTTCTTTTGTCCTTCGCTCAGACTGTCGAGGCCGGCGCACAGAATGCCATTGGCCAGCAGCACACGCTCCACCGGATACGGCTCCTTGCCGGTGAGCATGAACTGCTCAATATAAAAGACCAGCGGGTCGAAGTACGATTCCAGAGTGGCAGCTTCTCGTCCCCGGGAGAGATACATCATGTTGGAGAAGGGCTTTGCCTGCCCATCAATCTCCGCCGCGAAGTTGAAGTCTTCGACCAAACCATTCAGCAGCATGATGGTTCCTCGTGTGCCGTCTCTATAGCGGAAGTGATACGCCAGAGGATCGCGTACGATCGCCTTCATCTCTGCCAGCGTGGGGTATACATCGGTATAACCCTCGCGACCGGGCGCCAACGTATGACTCCGGCACACTGCCGCTTTGAACACCGACTGAGACCATACGCCCTGCTCATGGGCCTTCCAGAAGGCCTCGCCCTTGTAGGCCTGCAGCCACTCCACACCGGTCTCGCCGCCCTTGCGCCGCTCTACCATGCACTGCACTGTCTCGATCGCGTGGACGTCATAGCTGTCAACACCGCCAAAAGCGACACACATAGCCTCGCGAATCGGTGCATTCAACGGCATCTCAACTTGCGGGATACGCCACGTCACCGGCAGGCTTGATCCCCCCATCATTGGGAAGCCCATCTTCCGCGAAGTGTCGTACATCTCCTTCGCCCAATCCCATCTCCACGAAAAATGTTTATCCGTATAGTAGGGCACAGTCTGTCCCGTCTTACGAAAGACTTCAACCACTTTCATAAAAAACTCGTACCGCGGATATGGAATCAATCCTTTTTCATTCTTCGGGTAGTTGCCCTGCTCTCCGATGTAGATCACACCGTCCACGGCAAGCTTATCTTTCCCAAAGGTCAGGGCCTCTGCGACACTGTCACAGACTCTTATTCCGTGGCGCTTCGCACGCTCCGGAACAAGGTCTCCCTCGCCTCGCTGCTCCACATAAATCGACACAACGTCGAGCGCAGGCTTGCGAAACTCACCACCATAGCCGTATCCCTCAAGGACACGGTCAATGATGTGCTGCGTGTGCAGGTGCGTCTTGTAAATATTTGCCAAGACCGCCACTCTAGGCCGCTTGGTCCCCGCTACAGTTTTAGCCATAATCGCATTCCTTTCCATACTTGGAGAACATTTAGAAGACAAGCCGGCCCATGAACTCAAACACTCTCATGTTGGTGGCCGTTGAAGTGATATTGCCAAACGTGGTCGTTGCAGACCAGTTACCGTTCGGCGCGCCCCAGTTGACATGATTGAACGTGTTATACGCATCAGCGCGGAACTGGAAGGCAAGGCGATCGTAGATCGGAAACGTCTTCGCCAAAGCAGTATCGAAGTTCACCAATCCGGGACCATAGAAAGGATTGCGGGCGGCGTTTCCATACGTGTACTGCGTAGGCAACGCGAAGGCATCACGATTGACGCAGGCTACGATGACGGCACCGCAGGTGGAATGAATCGGCCCAACACGGTTCGGCCGCTGGGCTGATTGGCCTGTATTAGCCTGGTCCTGACTGATGGTCACGTTTACCGGCAGTCCAGTCTGGATTGTCGCAATACCGCTAAGCGACCACCCACCAACAGCGGTGCGCAGGAAGCTGCTGGTACTGTTCCCAAAGAACGGCATGCGCCACACATAGTGGCCAACAAATCGATGACGGATGTCATCGCTCGAGTTGCCGTAGTCTGCGCGAATGTTATACGGATTCACAATCTGCCCGCCACCCGTGGAATACAGACCCATATCAAGGCTGTGCGACCAGGTATAACTTACTTGCCCGCTTATGCCGTGCTGCATTCTTTGCGTGAAGATGACATTGAATCCGTTGTAGTTCGATACGGATCCGTTGTAGAGGTTGCGGATGTTTCCGAAGTGTGCATTCGGACGCCGCGGTTGGATGGTTCCAGGTCCCGGAGTGGGAGCATTGATCTGCAAGCTGGTATCCAGATGCTCTGTGTGATTCCCAACCGCCTGAAAATCGATTCCTGCGTTCTTCCAAAGACCCTTCTCTACGTCGAAGCTCCACTGCGTCATCATGGCCGACGGAAAATCCGGGCTGAGCGTAATGATGTCCGGTACTGGGGTTCCACCGACCGCTGACGATGGGTTGGGATTGCGGAAGGAGATCACAGGGTTGGCGTGGGATGCGTTGTAGGTAAAGTTCGTGCTGAATGGAGGATTCAGAGAAAGAATGGTAAGGGCGTTCATCGTGGCGGGGCTGTAATAAACACCCGCGCCACCGCGGATCACCCAATCTCGCTTCAATCGATATGCAGCTCCAACACGCGGCGCCCATTGGTTACGGTTCGGCTTCGTAAACTTGTAATTTGGCGTAGTTGTAGGCGGAATCAGCGTCGAGCCATCTGGGCTCAGAACGTTCGCAATGCCGCTAGGGCTGTAGGGGACCTTTGGCAACTCGTACCGGATACCAAGATTGAGGCTTAGATTATGTCCGAGGTTCCACTTATCGAGGACGAAGAAATCGTCACGCCACTGCTCCCCTGCAGATTCCAACTGCACAACCGGAGTCGTGTCGCTTGCGGCGAGACCGCGCATAAAATCCGCTGCGCCATCGCCTGTCATGACGCCGGACATATTGAAGCTGCCTCGGGGGCTATTTGCAGCAAACCGAGTCGTGATGTTCCGCCCCATATCCATTCCGGCGATGATGGTGTGTGCTCCGTGGCTCCAGTTCAACGTGTCCGTGCCGGTCCACACCTCGTCTGTCTGGAGCGAATTGCGTGCTGCGCTTCCGAGGGCTTGGTACCCGCTGATGGTGACATTGGGTTCACCGGGATTTCCCTTTGGGTTTTGATAACCCGGGATTGTAAGCACAGAAAGCTGACTCTGCAGCGCAGGACTTACAAAGTATCCATTGGCACTGTTTAGAGCAACTTGGTTGCGTCCAATGAGGAACTGATTGATGAGGTTCGGCGTGAAAACCTGGGTATACCCGGCTACGAAGTTGTTCTGCCAGTTGGGGCTATAAGTGGAATCCGGAGCAAAAGGGGCTCCCGTAAAAGGACTGCCAGTTTGGTACGCATAGCGAAAGTAGAGACGCGATTTGTCATTGATCACATGATCGATGCGCGTAATGTACTGATCGAAGTTGTTTCCGCTAGCGATTGCGAGTCTGAGATTGTTAGAGAGACCCGGCAAATTGGGCACCGGCGGCATAAAGTTGAGCAGTTCCAGCGAGTGCGGATCGATGCAGCGCGATTGAATAACATTGCTGACGATGCACGTCGGGTCCACCGGGTCAGAGAGACGTGTCGGCAGCGCTCTAAAGTCGCCTGCTCTTTCAGCTGCGGTTAGGACCGTAAACAGCTGCGAAGTAGAGGATTTTTGCCTGCGTGCCTGATAGGCGAACATGAAGAAGCTCTTATCTCGGCCGTTATAGAGCCGTGGCAGCACGATGGGACCATCGAGTTCTGCTCCGTACTGATTCTGTCGCAGAGGGGGCTTCTTCGATCCTGGAGCATCGAACCGTCCATGTGTATTGAAAGCGTCATTGCGGATTCCCTCGGTGATGACACCATGCAGGGAGTTACCACCACTCTTCGAGATCGCGTTGATGTGCACCCCCAGGTAGGTACCGTACTGAGCGGAGTAGGTCCCAGTCTGCACGCTGACCTCCTGAACGGCATCTGGCGAAGGAGAAAAGTCTACGGTTCTATGGATGGTATTCAACATGGTCACGCCATCCAGCGAGACGTCGTTCTGCTCACCACGCTGACCGGGACCCGCGAACGACTCACCAGGAGGGTCACCCACTGTGACATCACCGGACTGGATAACACCAGCCGTTGTCAGAGAAAGCTTGAATGTGTCATGTCCCTGCACTGGCAGCGAAGAGATCGCCTCTGTCGCCAGCGTCTGCATGATCGCCGCGTCGTCCGTCGCGATCGGCGGGGAGGCACTCGACACCGTGATCTCATTGGTCACCTCGCCCACAACCAGACTAAAATTCGTACGCACGATCTGGTTCACCTCAACAACAACATGGGTGCGAGTGAACTTCTGAAAACCTGGCCTCTCGACGGTGATGGTGTACGTACCCACTTCAACGTAAGGAAGCGAATAGTCACCGGCGTCCGTCGTCTGCCCTTTGTATGCGACCTTAGTCGCATCCTGCACAGCGATAACGCTGGCGTTCGGAACTGCGGCACCGGTACTGTCGGTCACGGTTCCCACCAGCGTAGTCGACGAAGCAGCCTGTCCGAACGCGCTCCGTACTGACAACACAAGAAGACCTAGAAGAAAACAAGAGATAAAAATGCGCTTCATATGGATGGATCCTCCCGAGTGACTTGCTTCATCGAAGAAACGAGTGCAAAGCGAATGCAAAATCGTCATATAGGCCTAATCCGCCACTACGAGGGCAGGAATGAACCGGCAGACGAGAGTGTCACAACATAGGAAACCGCACGAGAAAGGCGGCTTCTTCTCTCTGCAAAGCTAGGGTTGAAGTGCTGCTGTGAAAGTGAGTTTGGTGAACTGCCAGCGCTGACGCAAGGTTCCGTACAGATCGGAACCGACGTTATGAGAGGGTTGTAACCCCCCTGTAACGCGGATATTTGAGAGATGTATTTCTATTGACCGGAAAGATGTTGCACCAGAACAACCGCTTACTGCTTAGCGAGCGGCACTTAAGGCGAGAGGCCCACGCAGCAAGGAACTCCGCTTGTCAAAGCGCACGTAATTGATACGAAAACGGCTTCTTGATTCGAGGTCACACAAGGCGAAGACTCTGTGGGAGTCTTGGTAATCGCAGTCGTGGTGCAACGTCGGCAAAGAATATCGAGTTGCCACTCCGCTCCCTATATGAGACGATGGCTTATACAAAAAAGATGAGCAGCTGAGAATTCATGCGCCATTTTGGCCCTGGCCGACTCTTTCTGGCTCGCTTTCGACGCACTCTCGCTTCAAGTCCTAGCCGCCTCTCGTAGATTTGCAGGTCGTTGCAGGGGCTTGGCGGAAGCGCAGTTCTGGCTCTTGCCACTACATGCTTCACCGTTGGCATGCTGTTGCCATGCAGTTTTCTGATTCAAGGCGCCATAGGTATTGCGTCTCCGAATTCATTTCTGATAGGGCTTGGCTATCAAGGCGGGTACTCCTATCGAGTTCTGTGGTCTATTTCGAGGCTACCTTGGCGAGTCACATTAGTATATTTCCGAGCGATGGCGGAAACTGTGTGATTGTTCTTCTCTTAGTGATCGTTGGCACCGCAGGTTGGGCCGGAGGCGCAAGGCCCCGTATTAGCAAATAGCGAGCATTGATTTGTCGCGCTAGTTTGATTCCTCGTCGCTCTACTTCAAAGAAGGTTCCGCTTAAGGAGCTGTTTGACTTTGGAGGTTCTCGTTATTTCCCAGCGCCGCCGCCCTTGCAGACAACCGAAAAAGCCCGCGTGGCAAGGAAGTCTCGATAGAGGATCATTGGCCCCCGGATTGCCCTCAGTTGAGCATGACCGGATAGAAATATGGGGCGTCATCGTCGAGCCGCTGGGTTCCGAGAAAATAAGCTCCGGGAGCGCCTTCGCGCAGATCTAGTCTAACCACCAGTTCGGTGTGCGGCCCTTGAGCAGTCGCGGCAGCCGTTCCGGCCTTCCTGGCAAAGGAAAGCTTCTGCGGAGCATCCGATCTCGCTTCCGCGGAGGCTGCTGGATCTTCGTGTTGTTCTCCCTTATTACAGTCCGGCAGGGACCTATCGCATCGCATCGTCATGCCCGCGCGATAGACCATCTCCACTCAAATCGATACTTGCGGGGACGGACACATTCGATTTCGCCTCGTGGGTGGCGTCGCCTGTGTGTTCTCTGCGAGGCAGCACGAACAAGGAGACGACGACCAGGCAGGTTGCTACCACGGCTGCCGTGGCTTTCCAGTTCCAGAAGCCGTATCGTATCGCCGGAGGGTGTCGTTAAGTGTAGTCGCTCTGTCCGCTGACGCCGAAGCTCAATCAAATCACGAGTACACTCGCGCACTGCAAGATATGGACATCATGCAGGTCAGCCAGATCAACCTTACCTGGCGGGCTCTGGTGCAAATATTTGAGGTGGGCAGGGGTGAGGCACTGGAGAAGCTGGGTTATGCAGCGAGCACTGCATTCCAGATCGCAGGCGCAGCTTGGTCTTTGAGCCGTAGGCGACGTAGGAAGAACTGGTTCTTGCCAATACGGCGGAGGAGTTCGATGCCGGCGATGGTAGTGGCCGCGGAATCATAGCTCTTGAAGCCGAGCATGGGCCTGGTCCGGAACTTGATCCCTCGATGATCCTGCTCGATCAGGTTGTTCAAGTATTTCGACGATGGCAGCTCGGTATGCTCCCATGCGTTGTTTTCGTTTGGCATCTCGCGCACGGCGCGGTGCGATGCGGCATAGCCATCAAGGCTGATGCTGATGGGCGCACGCCCTTGTGTGCGGAGAGCTTTCCGGAAGAATGCCTTGGCGGCTACTACATCCCGCTTCGGGCTTAAACGGAAATCGACGGTATTGCCATTCCGGTCCACCGCACGATACAAGTAGACCCATCGGCCACGCACCTTCAGGTATGTTTCGTCCACGCGCCATGAGCGGCCGCTTTGGCGCGCATAGCGAGCCCAGTGTTTCTCGAACTCCGGGACATACCGCTGTACCCAGCGCATGATCGTCGTATGCGCAAGATGCAGTCCGCGCTCCGCCATCATCTCAACCAGATCGCGCGCAGACTGAGCTTGTAGCGCAGATACCAGCGCACACACAAGATGATGACCTCGCGATCAAAGTGCCGCCCTGCAAACAACTCCTTCACGCTCTTCCGCTTGCCCAAACTCATCCTCAAAATTCACTCCAGCCATCACTCTATCCGATCGGAGTTCGCTATTTGCACCAGAGCCTGTAGTTCCATGGGACGCTCCTCCGCACCTCTCTTATAGACCTGCTCCTGCGGGTGAGAGGCGGGGACCATCCCATTAATAGCGCTCAAATATTTACGCCACATTGCACTCCAAGCTACACCTGCGTTCCCCATCCTCCGCCGCCCGGCGTCTCTACACGGACGACAGCGCCGGCAGCGGCATCGAAGCTGCACTTGCCTGGCAGTGCGGTTGTTTTGCCATCTGCAAGCAGAATGGATCGTCCTAGGGCCCCAGGGGAGCCTCCAGCCAGACCATACGGCGCAAATATTCTCCGATCCATCAGCATCGTGACCTTGGCCGGGCTTAGAAGCTCGATCTCGCGGATAATGCCATCTCCTCCGCGAAACCGACCGCTTCCTCCGGAATTGGGCCTGTACGAATAGGAACGCACTCGGAAAGGATAGGCATACTCCAGCGCCTCGACCGGCGTATTGAGGGAGTTTGTCATGTGAGTGTGAATGCCGGAGATGCCATCTGCATTGGGTCGCGCGCCCATCCCTCCGGCGATCGTTTCGTAATAAGCGAAGGGCTTACCCGTTCGGGCATCCACACCGCCGATAGTGAGATTGTTCATGGTTCCAGAGCTTGCTGAGGGAATGCGGCCCGGAAGGGCTTGTGCCAGCGCCTTCAGCAAAACATCGACGATGCGCTGAGAGGTCTCGACGTTTCCACCGGCGACCGGCGCTGGAAGCTTTGCGTCAACGATGCTTCCCAGTTCAGTAAGAACCCGGACCGGTCGCATCAAACCCGCGGTGGCCGGAGCGTCTTCCGGAAGAAGACAGCGCATAACGTAGTAGACCGCCGAATAAGTGATGGCATACACGGCATTGATGCTACTGGCGACCTGTTCGCTCGATCCTGCGAAGTCCACCGTGACCGAACGTTCCTGGGCATTCAGTTTAATCGCCACGCAGATGCGTACGGGAACCTCGTTGAAGCCATCGTTATCGAGGAAGTCTTCTGCATAGACGGTTTCGCTTTCAATCCCAGCAAGTTCCGCGCGCATCAATCGTTCAGAGTAGTCAATGAGATCGGCGGAAAGTTTCTTAATCGCCGAGATTCCGTACTTCCCAATTAACTCGTGAAGCCTAATCTCACCGACCCTGCATGCTCCGATCTGCGACATAAGATCGCCGCGACGCTCCTCGGGAGTCCGCACGTTGTGCAGAATCATCTGCAGAATGCTTTCGTTCAGCTCGCCCGCCTCCACGATCCGCACCGGCGGGATGCGTAGGCCTTCCTGGTATATTTCGCGGCAAAGGCCCATGGATCCCGGATACATGCCACCGACGTCCGCATGATGGGCGCGGACTGCGATATACAGCAGAGGATTCTCAGGTGCGGAGGGAGCGAAGACCCCGAGAACCATGGTGATGTCGGGAAGATGCGTCCCTCCAGCGTAGGGATCGTTCAGGATGGCAACGTCTCCCGGGCGAAGCGCCATGACATCCATGACTGCTTTAACTGACATGGGCATCGAGCCGAGGTGAACCGGCATGTGGTCGCCCATGGCAATAACTTGCCCACTCCCATCAAAGACAGCGCAGGAGTAGTCTCGCCGCTCTTTGATGTTAGGGGAGAAGGAGGTCCGGCGGAGTGCGGCACCCATCTCCTCTGCCACCGAGTGCGTAGCGCTCTTGAAGACCGCAAGCTCAATCGGATCGCTCACTGCGGCACCGTCAATGACGTTGGGACTTGGGTCGAAATTCGTAGAAGTTGGCATGAATTAACTCACCTCAACAATCAGGTTGCCGTAGAGATCGACCGTCGCCACACAACCAGGAGGAAGTACTGTCGTCGAACTATACTCCGTGATCAGCGCCGGACCGGAGATGGAGTCACCCGCAATCAGGAGATCTCGGCTGTACACCGTGCTTTCAAGCCACGCTCCGGAGAAGTAGATGGGCCGCAATTTCAGCACAGCCTGAGCGCCATCTCCTGCTACGGGATTGCTGACCGGAAGACGAACAGGCCTGTTTTGGACGACGAAGCGCACGCGCACATTGACGACCTCCAGATCGGCGGTGCGGTTTGCATACCCATATCGCTTTTCGTGGATGTCGTGAAAGTCGTCGAAGAGGGTCGGCGCATCGGAGACGTTCAACTCGTAGCCCTGTCCTGCGTAGCGCAGGTCAACGGAGCGGACGGACTTTCCTTCGAGACCTTCTTCAAGGAGGTCTTTCTTTCCGCGCTCTTCCAATTCGATAAAGAACGAATGAAGCTCTTCGCGAGTCGCTTGAGAGAGCATGACGGTTCGCGAATAATCGCGCACCGTGTCGGCCATGAGGATGCCCAGAGCCGAGAGTGCACCCGGCATTCGGGGAATCAGGACCCGTCCAATCCGCAACGACTTGGCCATGGAACAGGCGTGGAGCGGACCTGCACCGCCGAAGCTGAGGAGGGTAAATTCGCGTGGATCGTAACCACGCTCGATCGAGATTACGCGCACGGCCTTTTCCATTGCTGCCTCCGCAAGCAGCAGGATGCCCGAGGCAAACTGTTCGACCGTGGCGAGGTTTCCCTTGGCCTGATCCATCAACTCGCGTGTCCGTTTTGCCTCGAGTCGAACGCCGCCACCAAGAAAGAGTTCGGGGTCGAGGCGACCGAGAAGGAGATTGGCATCCGTGACTGTAGGCCTCTCACCGCGACCGTAGCAGATCGGTCCGGGCATGGAACCTGCCGATTCGGGACCGACGTGGAGAATACCTCCGTGGTCGAACCGCGCCAGTGATCCGCCACCAGCACCGACCGTGTGAATATCCAGCATGGGAACGCTGACCGGCATCTCGGAGACGATTGCTTCGCTGGTCGTGCGCGGGCCTCCCTCGGAGGCGTCCATCAGCGAGACGTCAGTCGAAGTGCCTCCCATGTCGAAACCGATGATCTTGTCGAAGCCTGCCATGCGGCCTAGTTCATAGGCTCCGATGACGCCACCCGCTGGCCCCGACAGGACGGTGCGAACCGGTTCCCTTGCTGCAAGGCGCGCGGAGACGATTCCTCCGGACGATTGCATCACGTGAATTGAGCTTTTCGGAAAGGTCTCGCTCAGTCGACCTTCCAATCGGCTCAGGTAGTTGCTCACCCTAGGGGCGAGGTAAGCGTTCGTCACGACCGTCGAACCACGTTCGAACTCGCGAAACTCAGGCAGAATCTGATGCGAGAGCGAAATGGGGAGTCCCACCGGAGCAAGCGAGGTAGCAACGAGCAGCTCATTGCGGGGATTCGCAAACGAGAATAACAAGGAGATGGCGATGGCTTCGGCGCCACTGCGTCGGATCGCATCCGCGAGTTGTTCGAGCGACTCCGCAGAAGGACTCGTCAAGATCTCCCCTGACGAACCCGTACGCTCCTGAACCCCAAAACGAAGTTCCGTTGGAACGACACAGGGCAGCGGAGAACGGAACCAATCGTAGAGGCTGGTTCGGGCCTGACGTCCAATGGCTATCGTGTCCTCGAAGCCAGCTGTCGTCACAAAGGCAACCTTCGCCCCTTTGCGCTCGAGCATCGCGTTCGTACCTACCGTTGTTCCGTGCCGCACCTCCGGAACTTCGCCCTTCGTGGCGATCTGCGTGACACAGTCCAACACTGCGTTGCCCGGATCCAGTGGGGTCGAGAAGATCTTCAAGACATGCACTTCACCGTCCTTCACGTAGACACAGTCGGTGAAGGTTCCACCGCTATCAATCGCAATTCTCATACAACAAAACTCCATTCGGCTCGGGCAGATCACATCGTACAGGCAGCAAGGTAGCTAGTGAGTGGGACGGCGGCCACCAGGCACCCGGGGCACAGCACCGGAGGGACGCCCCGTCGAAGAATACGGAACGTCGCGGCCCTGTCCAACACTCGGAATGGTGACGCGCGAGGTCCGTTCGATGGTGCGGATAACGTGCTCAGTCGCACGGTCACGGGCTTGCGTGGGATTACGCGCCTTGATGGCACGAACGATGGCGCGATGTTCGTCAACAAGCTCCTTGCCATAGCTCGACATGGAGATGACCAGATAGAAGTAGCGGATGAGCCGGGTCTGAAGATGGGAGGTCATCTCGGCCATCAACTCATTCCCGCTCGCTGCTGCAATCTCAATATGCAGATTTCGATTCCATTCAAGGAAGGTCTCGTAGCTCGCCTTTTGGCCTGCATGGTAGACGTAATTGGCCCAGCGCTCAATATTGGCGATCTGCTCCTCCGTGGCACGCTCGGCAGCCATCGCAGCAGCGGCGGGATCGAGGACGAGTTGCATCTCGTTTAGATTTCTAAACTCGTCAAAGGTCAAGGGCGCTACGAAGTAGCCGCGGAAGGGAACAATTTGAAGCAGCGCCTCCTCCTGCAACCTCCGACAAGCCTCGCGGATCGGGGTCCTGCTCGCCTTGTAGCGAGCACAAAGCTCTGACTCGGAAAGTGAAGCACCAGGTTTCAGTTCACAACTAATGATGTCGTTTCTCAGAGCCACGTAAATTCTGAGTGATTCCGTCATGACGCCCACCTTCACATACAAACTGTATACAGCTCTCGATCTTCGCGGCAGACGATCCAACTCGTCAAGCTGTAAGCGCTCTTCTTATGCTTATAACTGGATATTTCGACGATCGGCAAGACAATAATTAGTTATTGACAAAGCGTACATGGACAAATATAAGCAAGGAACGCCGTTGTGAAAATCACATGAATTGGCGCTCCGTTGAAGCGGCAGCGCTTGGAGGATGCAATGCGTCTATCCCTTGGAACTAGGTCTTTGCTCGCCTTTGTCCTGGCTTTTTCCGCCGCTTCACTCGCCTCCGCGCAAAGCACCTTTGGAGATATTGCAGGCACGGTCTCCGACGTTTCGGGCGCGGCCATTCCCGTTGTCCAGATCACCCTGGTGAACACCGACACGGGAGTGTCGACCACCACAACGACCAAAGACGGAACTTATCGCTTTCAAGCGCTGCCTCCAGCTCACTATCAGATTGCAGCCACGGCGGATGGATTTGCGTCGAAGACAGTGACGAAACTGACACTCGAGCTTGGAGGCCACCTGCAGCAGGATATTGCTCTGCCGCTCGGCACAAGAACCGACAGCGTCACGGTGGACGGCTATTCTCCGCAGGTAAACGTCGAGTCCAATACGGTGGGCGGCGTTGTCACCCAGGACGAGATCGACAAGCTTCCCGTAAACACGCGCCAGTATCTGAACCTTGCGCTACTTGTTCCGGGCACAAGCCAGGACGGTTCCCGATCGTTCTACAACAATGTTCAGATCGGTGGCGGTTCCGGTTATTACACCAACGGTTTCGTGGTGGATGGGGTGTCAAACATCTTCGCTGAGATGGGCGAGCCTCGCCAGAACTTCCCACAAGGTGGCGTGCAGGAGTTCAAGGTCAACATTACGCAATACCCTGCTGAATATGGCCTTTCGATGGGCGGCCTCATCTCCGTGGTGACAAAGAGCGGCACGAATGGCTTCCATGGCGAAGCATTCGAACTCTTCCGTAACAAGTTCATGAATCGGGCGACCCCGTTTCAGACGACCAATCCCGAATTCAATCGGAACCAGTTCGGTGCAGACATCGGCGGTCCGATTATCAAAGACCGGACCCACTTCTATGCTGCCTTCGAGCGCACCCAGACCAGCGAAACGTACACGATTGCTACTGGCTCGGCGCTTTATGCGAGTAATGATGGAATCTTCGACAAGCCAAGCCACGACCAGATGCTGACCGGTCGCATCGACCACCAGCTCACCGACAAGCAGTCCTTGTTCGTCCGCTATGCCCAGGAGTGGAACCTTCTCTCCTACCAGGGATGTGGTGGCCGCACCGTAAGAAACTGCTACAACGGCCAGATTCCCCGGCAGTCGTTCGTCGCCGGTCACACTTGGACGCTGTCGCCATCACTGCTGAATGATCTGCGCTTCCAGTACGCCTATGCGTCTTACCAGCTCGGACCTCCGAACGCACCCATCCCGAGCGATCCAACCAACTACTCGCAAACGGTGCTAAACAATCTTCAGACGGCGTACGTGTTTCCTAGCTTCAGCTATGGATTTGGCTATGCTGACACTGGTGTGGAGAAGCGCTTCCAGGTACTCGATAGCATCGCCTATGCCCGGGGCAAGCACAACGCCCGCGCCGGATTCGACGTCAGCTACATTCCCTTCACCGACGGTGCAGCCAGCAACTACAACGGAACATGGACTTTTGGGGTCGATCAGGCCTTCAACCCAAAGGACGCGGCCAGCATTGCGGCGCTGAAAAATCCAACCTCCTACACTCAGACGATTCCCTTCCTCTCAACCAAGATCCCAACGACCCCACTCGGCATCTACGGCGAGGATGAATGGAAGCTATCTTCCCGTCTGACGCTCAACCTTGGCCTGCGCTGGGAACGACAGTTCGGCTCGTTCAACGAACGCCAGAATCTGACACCAGCCCAGGCCGCAATACCGTTCATGAACAATCCGAAGACGCGCGGCGACAGCAACAACTTTGCTCCACGCCTTGGACTCGTATGGGATCCCACCGGCAAGGCGCGCGATGTAATCCGGGTCGGCTACGGCATCTATTACAACAATATTCAAACCCTGCAAAATTTCGCCGAGCCACGCAATCTTCTGAGCTGCTCGATTAGCATTGCGAGTCCGACTTACCCCGATCCTTTCGCCGGCAAGACGGCCGCACAGTTCTGCAGCACGAACAAACCTACGGTGTCGTTCATGGCACAAAACTTCCAGAATCCCTATGCGCAGCAGTACTCCGCAGGCTACTCGCGGCAGATCAGCAATAATCTCTCGCTCAAAGTGGATGCACTGTATAGCTACAGCCTTCACGATTACCGGACGGTTGACCTGAACTACAGCACGACGGCTCCACGCCCTGTCACCGGATGGAACATCATCAATCTCAGGGCCCCGATTGCCGCTGCAAAGTACAAGGCGCTCTTCGTCAGTCTCGACAAGCGTCTATCCCATCGCTATCTGTACACCGTCGCGTACACACTCTCCTCGACCCTGGATAACAATCCGCAGGCCAGCATCACGGATCCCTTGAATCCCGGCCTCGACTGGGGTCCTGGCAGCAACGACCGACGTCACTCGCTGGTCGCCAGCGGTGCGGTCCAACTCCCATATGGCCTGGTCGCCAGCGGTATTCTGACGCTGCGTTCTGCTCAGCCACTTAGCGCATACAGCGGGCTCGTCAATCTGGACTCGACGAGTCAATATGTGGCCGGCACAACCCGCAACCAGCTCAATCGCAACATCAACTTCAATGCGATCAACGCATATCGCGCGACACGCGGCCTCGCAGCAATCAACACCTCGCAGATTCAGAACAGCAACTATCAGTCCTTCGACTTCCGCCTTCTTGAATCGATCAAGCTCACCGAACACAAACGTCTGGAACTGTACGGACAGGGCTTCAACCTCTTCGGCCACGTCAATTACACCAACTCAACCATTACCACGACCGTCACTTCGGCTACCTTCGGCCAGGCGTCCTCTGCGAGCAATATGCAGCAGGGCGAACTGGCTGCCCGATTCATCTTCTAATCTGCTCCGGCAATTTACAAAAAGGAAAAAAGCTGCCTACCCGCACACAGAGGAGACTGAAATGAGCCTGCGGTTGAAGAAGACTGGATTGATTTGCCTGGCAACACTCTCGCTCGGCACGCAACTGCCAGCTCAGGGGAGCGACCACGCAGATCTAGCAGGCCGCATGGCAAGCTATGGGCGCACTCTATCCAAAGCCTCCGTCCCTGAGTTTGGGACGGAGGAGGCGCTTGCCCTTGGAGCCTGGCCGCTCTCCTGTATCGATCATCCCCAGGCAGCTCCGGAGGGAGCGCAATATCTTTGGCTCTACGGATCGCGTCCGCAGCTCCCAGCGGACTACGACAAGACGAGAGCCTTTTACGGCTGTTACGACTGGCACTCTGCCGTTAACTCAATGTGGATGATGGTCGCACTTTCGAAAGACTATCCAAGGCTCTCGCTCGCTCCGTTGATGCGCGAGAAATTGACCGAGCACCTCGACCAGAAAAACATCGCCGGAGAGCTCGAGTTTTTCAAGCACGCCAAGGCCTTCGAAAAACCATACGGGTATGCATGGCTTTTGAAGCTCTATGCAGAGCTGAAGACCTGGAACGATCCTGAAGCCGCCAAGACAGCGGCCAATCTTGAGCCTCTCGTGCATTTCTTTTCCGGAAAGCTGATCGAGTACTTTGATCATCTGCCTTATGCGTCGCGCACCGGCGTTCATCCAAACACTGCCCTATCAATGACGCTCGTGCTGGACTATGTGAGCACAGTGCCTGACCAGGCGCTGAACGACGCCGTTCTCCGGAATGCGAAGCGGTTGTTTCTGGGGGACCATCAGTGTCCCACGGCCTTCGAGCCCGGTGGGACAGAGTTTCTATCTCCCTGCCTGGCCGAAGCGCAACTGATAAGTCGCGTTCTTCCGGCAACCGAATATCCTGCCTGGCTCAACACCTTTCTTCCGTCGCTCGATTCACCCGAGTTCCAAACTCTCGCCAAGGCGGTCGATGTCTCTTCGATCACGTCGAAGGAAGAGTTTGCAGGCAAGTCGCATCTGATTGGCCTGGCCTTCCAACGCGCAATGGCAATGGTTAAGATAGCCGACGCGCTTCCTCCGAAGGATCCGCGCGTCCCGGTCCTTCATCAACTCGCAGACATCAACGCGAGCCACGGCTTCGGAGCACTCTCGGATGCCGGCTATCTGGGTTCCCACTGGCTTGGGACCTACGCTGTTCTCTACTTGCGCGCAGCGCACCATGTCGCGGCACAGCCTGCCGGACCTGCAACAGCTCTGCCACCCTCCTCCCATAAAAACCCAGCGAATGAGGATCCCTCTCAATGAATCGCAATGTGCTCACCGTTACTGCCGTGCTCGCTGTATCTCTCTCCACTCCCTTTGTGGTGGCTCAATCTGTGCCGAAGGCTTCTACGCCCGTCGAGAAAGAAAGCTTCATCGAGAACCCCTATCATCTCGGGTCCCTTCTACAAGACACTAATGCGGACGCTATTCCGGACGCGGTATGTGGCCATATCATCGTGTCGGCAACCCCGTCAGCGGCGGAAAATGCAGCGGCAGCTAACCTGGCTGCGCGCATCGGCTACGAGAGCTCTGCACTCACCCTGCCGATCGTTGTGCAAAGCTCAGGAAACCCTGTGTCTGGCTGTACGGGCGACGCGAAGAACATCTGGGTCGGTACGGCATCCCTCCCAGCGGCCAGCGCTGCCTCGGTGAAGCCAATTCTCAGCTCCCTGGGCCTTGGCGAAGGCGCAGTGGTGGCAGTAGACGGTGGAATTGCAGTCATTGCACCCGATCCCGTCGGTCTGCTCGCCGCGGGCGATGCCTACGCTTCACGGGCTCCATACCTTTGGACAATTCCCGGCGACAAGACGCTCCTCTTGGCAAAAAACATCAACGCCGCTTTCACCGCCGCCAAGCAAAATATCTCGGTCGAGCTAACGGCACTCATCTTCTCGCAAGTCACACCCGGTGTTCGACGCGCAATCCTGCAACTCAAGGGCAGCACGGACGCTGTGGCGGTCCAGAAGCTACTGCGTCCTGAAGAGGGCACGCCAGTCTCACTGTCGTCAGCACGCGAGGTTGAGATCATGCTGGGCGACACTCCGCTGACCCTCACGAACGGCAGCGCCAACCTCCGTGGCGGAGCTTTGCCTGCCATGCCCGATACCTCCGGCGGAGACACACGATCCCTCGATCTGGCACGTTTGTACACCATCAAAGGGCTTCTTTCTGGAAGTGCTAAAAAGCCCATTCCTTCAGGCACCGCCGCGAGACTGTATGTTCCCGCAGGCGTGCGTGGAGTGGCCATGGCCAATTTGGCTGCGCGTATCGGGCTGGAGACGGTTGGAATTACGCTCCCCATCGCATTTCCCGACTCGGGTCTCACCTCGTCGCAGGTGCAGAGCGCCTCGGTTTCGGTGGATGGATCGCCCGCGGCCGAGCACTTGAAAGACATCATCTCCGCCAAAAGCAATACCGACCTCGACAAGCTGACACCGGGCTCCTATAAGACCTCCACAACGGTCGCGCCGCTTGCCGCCGCCGAAGGAGAGTTGCGCGTCGTCGAACACGGTTTCGGAAAGGCCGATGCGATCTTTGTTCGCGGCGATGAGACGGGTGCATCGGCCGCGCTCAACTATGCGTCAGAACATCTGCCTTATCTATGGGAACCAAATAAGCGCTTCGCATCGAACGAAGAGATTCGCGACGACCTGCGCCACCTTTTCGGTTTGAAATCCGACATCGGCCAGGCAACCGCCGCGCTCTACCACCTCGACCAGTGGAGTCAGGAGCTTGCGAAGAGTCATCCCGGCAAGTTCGCCAGCGTTCACGCCGAGATCGATGTGGATCAGGCGGATCCTGCGCTCCAGGGCTTTGTGAAGAAGCTTCTTGCAAGCCACCTGCACGCGGACACGATCGAGGTGGTCACCGGGAATCTTCATGCAGGTATTAAGTGCTGCGCCGGCGAGGTCCCTCAACATCTGCAATCGGATGTGATCCCCTTCAAACCCTCGGCTCCCACCTTCGCCGAAGATCTTACCCTCGAGTGGGAGGGCAAGCGCCTACTCGCTGCTGCGAGGAAGGCGATCGCTCAAATCCCAGTCGGAGAACCTATCACTCTCGAAGCCGGAGTAAGCGAGGGGCCAGAACAGCGGAGGAAGCTTGCGGCCCAGCTCAAGACTATGCTCTCGAGCGCTGGCATCAAAAACACTCAGATCGAAGTTCTATCCGCGTACAAGCAGGGCTACAGCTGGCTGATGGACAGCATCGCCCCAGAACTTACAGGCAAAGGGGCCGCGAAGATCACGATCGAGTTTGCTCCGAATACCCGTCCAAGCAAGAAGTCGACCATGCGCACGGAAGAGCGTTGGGTGCAGGAGCTTTATCCAGTTGACGAGATGCTTGCGACCAAACTGAACCTGCCTCTGGCCAACGTGACACTCGCCAAGATGCCAACGGATGCAGGTGCAACCTACCGGGTTCATGCCTACGCAGCGGACGGCAAGGAACTTCTGACACGCGAGTTCACAGAGCACCTCGCACCGAAGCCCTATTCGAATGAATTCAGCAACTACGAGCAGGTCGGAATCGAAACCGGCTGGATGCGTCTTTCCACAAACGGCAAGCTGCTCGCGAACGAGCGCATTGCCACGGATCTTGAGGAGTTCTGGGATCACTATCAGAACAAGACGCTCCCCAGGATCTACTGCGCTGTACTGGCACAGAACCAGGGCAAACCAAAGCTTGAGTACCAACCCCTCTTTGACACCATCAAGATTGACTTCCACATGAGCGAGCCGGACTACCAGCTTGGACTGGACCAGGAACGCATCTCCTCACTGGAAGGACTGCAGGAAGACCTGCTCTTCGCGACACAAAATGGCTTCTATATCTTTGGCAACACCTTCTCCACCGGCGCCATGGACTACATGGGTCGCATTCTCCCCGTGGCGCACCTCTCGGAGGATGGTCAGGACAGCCATGTGCGCATTGAGTTTTATGCCAACGATGCGGCACATCCTCGCGTTCAGATGAGCTGGAAGGAAAGCGCTTCCGCACCTCAGCAAGAGCGGCTCCGCGATCTCCCTGCCATCACAACAGGTGATCCGCGACTGATCGCGGCACGCATCAAGGCAGACTCGGATACAGTTTCGCTACTCACCTGGCAGCTTCCC
>Ga0193717_1000503_pt1 | contig 26167 bp, 24 predicted proteins | sample U2c2metaG_FD_145900 | JGI IMG/M metagenome (GOLD analysis project Ga0193717, IMG submission 145900) | Soil microbial communities from a riparian zone of the East river system, Colorado, United States - U2c2 | ecosystem: Environmental > Terrestrial > Soil > Riparian zone | place: USA: East River...
ATACTGCGGCGGCAGTCTCTGCGCGTCTTGATAGATCGACGTCGTGAGCACGCGGACGTCGCCCGGCAATCCCACCAATGCGGGAATCTCAAAAGACTCGAAAGAGCGAATAAAGATCAACAGGATAACGGAAAAAAATGCCGGCATCATCAAGCGCAACGACACCCGGCGTAGGGTTTGCCAAAGCTGCGCGCCGCACGCCGCCGAAGCTTCCTCCAGCGACGGATCCATGGAACGAAAGGCCGCGGCAAGCATGAGAAAAACAAATGGCGACCAGAGCAGCGCTTCGATAAAAATCATCCCCGGCAACGAGTAAACATTAATAACGGGTCCGGTCTGATCGAGCAGAGTTTTAAGCCAGTAATTGACCGGCCCGGCTTTGCCGAGCAACAGAATCCAGCCAATCGTGTAAAGAATAAACGGCGTGCCGAACGAAGCGAAAGCCGTGAAGTAACCTAAACCGCGCAGCGGTGCATCCGTCCGCACGACAATCCACGCGATGGCGCCGCCGAGCAGCGTTGCCATGAAAGCGCTGCCGATGGAGAAATAAACCGTGTTGAGCAATGGGCCAATGACCCCGAGCTCGGTCCATAGGTCTTGATAGTAGCGCAGCGTGAATTGATCGATCTCGCCGGTAAGTTTTGTCGTGAACAGGCTGGTTTGAATCACTGAATAGAGTGGCGGCAAAACCAAGTAGGCCGTCACGAGCGAGACCGCGATCATGACCCCCGCAGCGACGTCGAAGCGCACCAAAGCGGCAAAACGGAATAGAGCGCCGGCTGCGCCCGACTTTAGCGGAAAAACCCCGGATGAAGATTGCTTTGCCACGAGTGTTTCGCCACTACTTCAGGAAGACATTATTGAAATATTCGACCCATTCGTTGCCTTTGTCGTATTGCGCGTCGGGATTGATGTAATAAGCGCGCTTGAAGCGCCCGCCGCCGGGTTTCAAATCGACTTGTTTGGCGGGGACTTTCGGGTGCGACGGCAAGTAGTTCGATTGCTGAAAAACTTTCTGTCCCCTTTCGGACAGTACGAAATCGAGAAAAAGCATCGCCGCGTGCGGATGCGGCGAGTTCTTCGCCAGCGCCGTCGTTTGAACCGTTGCAGTCACTGGTTCATGGGGCTGCCAATCCACCGGCGCGCCGGCTGACTTACTGATAAAAGCGTGATGATTGAATATTTGCAGCGCCAGTGGGTATTCGCCGGCGATGGTTAAGTCGAGCACCTGGCGATTGCTGGCGGTGGTCTTGGCGATGTTTTGTGCTTTCAATTTTTGCAAATAGGCTTTGCCCGCTTCTGCGCCCATGGTGTTGAGGATCGTGCCGGTGAATATCGGCGCGCCCGAACCGCGGCTGGTCGACCACATCATCTGCCCTTTCCAGCGCGGATTGAGCAGATCCTCGTAAGTCTTCGGCACCTCGTTCGGCTTGATCATCCGCGAGTTGTAGCCGGTGGCGAAGAAATAGAGATTTGTCGAACCCCAAAAACCCTGGGAATCCTTGAGCTCGGCGGGGTACTCGGCAAACATCGGCGTGTAGAAACGCTGCAACAGATTGGCCCGCCGCACCATGGTCGGTGAGACCGTGCCGTCGATAATATCGACCTCGTATCTCTTCCCCTGATACTCGGCCATCATTTTTTGCACCAGCCGCTCGGCATTGCCGCGAAAAAATTCCACTTGGAGAAACGGATACTCTTTCTCAAAAGCGTCTTTGACCGGCCGTATCACTTGGTCGACGATGAGTGTCGTATAGAGAGAAACTTTACCTTCTTTCCGTGCTCCCTCGACGAGAATCTTCTGGCGGTCGGCGCGGTTCATCAGGGCGATTTCTTCGACGGTCGCAGCCAACACTGAATGCGCTGAGAAAGCCAAAGTAATCATCAAACAAAAAAAAGACCGCAACCTCAAACTGCACAGCGTCATGTGTGACTCCTCCCTCGCCAAGGAAGCAAGCTCAAATCAAGGCGAAGCTATTCTGAGTCGGCTTCTCTTGTCAAGGTCAATACGCGTTGCGGGAATGTGAATTTTGCTGAAATCGAGCGGACTATCGCAAAAAATTATTCTCGAAAAAACTAACCCAATTGTTGCCCTGGTCGTACTGAATATCGGGCGTGAAGTAGAGCGCGTTCTTGAATCGACCGCCGCCCGGTTTTAGATCCGGCTGTTTTGCCGGAACCTTGGGATGAGCCGGCAAATAGTTCACCTGCTGAAAAACTCGCTGGCCTTTGTCGGAAAGAATGAAATCGAGGAACAACATTGAAGTGTACGGATGCGGCGTTCGCAGCGCCAGAGCGATCGTGTTAAGCGACGCCGTCACTGGTTCCAATGCTTGCCAATCGACCGGCGCGCCCGCGATCTTGCTGATATAAGCGTGGTGATGGAAGATATGCAGCGCCAGCGGATACTCGCCGGCGATCACCAAGTCTAAAAGCTGCCGATTGCTTGCCGTGGTTTTAGCAACGTTTTGCGCTTTGAGCTTTTGCAAATAAGCTTTGCCAGCTTCTTGTCCCATCGTGTGCAAAACATTGCCGATGAACATCGGCGCGCCGGAGCCCCGGCTGGTCGACCACATCATCTGTCCTTTCCAGCGCGGGTTCAAAAGACCTTCGTAGGTTTTCGGCACTTCGTTGGGTTTCACCATCCGCGTGTTGTAGCCGAGGGTAAAGAAATAGAGATTCGTTGACGCCCACCGCCCCTGGGCGTCCTTTAACTCGGCGGGATACTCGGCCAAATGCGGCGAATAGAAACGTTGCAATAAATTGGCCCGCTGGATCATCGGCGTCGACACCGTGCCGTCGAGCACATCGACTTCGAATCGCTTGGCCTGGTATTCGGCGAACATTTTTTGCACCAGGCGTTCGGAGTTGCCGCGAAAATAGTCGATTTGGATAAACGGATATTCCTTTTCGAACGCTTCTTTGACCGGCCGAACCAATTGATCGACGATCAGCGAGCTGTACCAAGTGAGTTTGCCTTCCTTGCGCGCGCCTTCGGCGAGAATTTTTTGCCGGTCTGGTTTGTTATAAAGCGCAATTTCTTCCACCGACGCCGCCAGCGTCCACTGGCTGAATAAACCCGAAAGAATAATCACGCCCACGATGGTTAGATGCGTCATCTTTCCGCCTCCGCAACGCATGCGAGAAATCTTGCTTCGCCGCCGTCTCACTGCAGAATCGTCTCGGCGAATTTTCCAGCCGGAACGCGCACTCTGGTGTACTTATCTTCTAGATGATTGCGCAGCCGATGATAATCTTGGATCGTCAGCGCATCCTTGGCCGCGTTGACGCCGATGTCCTTCAGCCACTTGGTGTCGACGTCAAGGCGCCGGGTGCCGTTTTCCATCAGCTTGCCGTACCAATCCTGACCGTCTTTGCCGAGAAACCAATTGATAAAAACTTTCGTGGCATTGGGATGGGGTGGATTTTTGACGATACCGATCACGCCAAAACTGTTGCTCGCCGGCAAGCCTTCCTTCGGTGGCGGCACTGGTTTGAGCGGCAAGCCGGCGCTGATGAAGGGATCGGTTTGGCTCCGCCCTAAACCGAAGGCGATCGAGACTTTGCCCTTTGCCAGTGCGTCGGCCAGCTGGTGGGCGAAATCGCGTGTGAGAAATAGTTCCTGTTGAGCCAGCTTTTTCAGGAATTCTTCGCCTTTCAACTCCCACATAAACGACCAGATCGATTGACCCGAGCTTGGCACGCGCGGATCGCTGAAACCGATCTTGCCCTTCCACTTTGGATTCAAATAATCGTCGAAGGAACGGAAATCTTCCGGTTTGACGAGACCTGTGTTGTACCAGATGCCGTGGGTACTTACGTCGGCAAGAAAGGAGTAGAGGAAACGATTGGTACTGATATTGTCTTCCCAGATATGTCCGCCCCACCATTGCTTCGGATCCTTGACCTCCGGCAAGACTAGGAATGGTTCGATCGGCTCAAGCATGCCATCATGCGCTAGAGACACCGCAGTACCCGTGCCGACAATCAGCGCATCGAAATAGTGCACTCCCGCCTTCTGCTCCGCCGCGATCCGGCTCGCGTTCTTGGGACCGGGATTGGGTACTAATTCGGCTTCGAGCCCTAACTTTCGCTTAATCGTACCTTCCATTTCTTTGCGGAGTTCGGCCGCGGGCGGAATCGCGAGGACGATCTTGCCTTCCTTTTTTGCCGCCTCGACAATTTTCTCCCACTCGCCGACACGCCGCACCTCTGCTGCGAGCGCGGTATCCAGCTCCGGTCCAATGACCAGGAGAGCCATAATAAAAAGTGAATGCAACGAATTTATCTGCATAAAATCTCCACGATCGGTCTCTGCATTCGCAGACCTATGTGAAAGCGAAAACGGAGTCAAGGTAATTTCGAACCATACTCGTTCAGCGGATATTCTGCTTGACAACTCAACCAGCGCGTCGATAAATCAAGTGCGAAACGAACCGCGCCGCATGATCACGCGAATCTTTATACAACGCAGAGAACTCTTCGCCGCCGGCCACGAATTTCCCGTCACCGGCGCCTATGAAAAACTCGTCGGTTACGTTAGCGGGGAAGTCGAGCCGAGACGCCGGTTGAATCGAATCATCGTCAACTTGGACAAAGCTCCGCGCAATCGCCGCGGCAGGGTCGAATACCGCAGCACGATCTGCATTTTGAAACCACTCGACATGGCGCGCGGCAACGGCAAGATTTTTTGCGACGCACCCAATCGCGGCAGCAAGCGCATCTTGAGCTTTCTCAACGACGCGCCCGAGGCGAACGATCCGGCCACGCTGGAGCACGCCGGCAACGGTTTTCTGATGCGCCAAGGCTACACGATCGTCTGGTGCGGCTGGCAGGGCGATCTGATGCCGCTCAAAAACTGGCTTGTGCTAAACGTCCCTATCGCAAGCAACCGCGGCAAACTCATCACTGGAAAATCACGTGCCGAGATCGTCGTCGACGAAAGAGGCGTCAAGTCACAACCTCTCAGCGGCGACGAGCGGGTGATGAGCTATGAAGCCGCGTCACGCGACAAATCGCTGGCGACGCTGACCGTGCGCGAAAAGTCCTACGGCAGGAGAATTCTCGTGCCGCCAACCGAATGGGATTTTGCCGCCTGCGTGAAGGATCTGCGCAGCGGCAAGGAGATCGTCCGTCCGAGCACCCGCGACCTGTATTTGCTTCACGGCTTCAAACCCGGTCACATCTACGAATTCATCTATCCGGCGAAGAATCCGCTGGTGCTCGGTTTGGGCTTCGCAGTAACCCGCGATCTTATTTCCTTCTTGCGCTATGAAATCAAAGACGCCCGTGGGAAACCCAATCCGCTGGCTTTAAACAAGCAAGCTCTCAAACTCAGCCGATCCCGATTCGTGAGCCCCCCTCTGTATCTCCCCCCGTCACGGGGGGAGAACAAAAGTGGGGGGAAGGGTCGCACTGGCATCACCCACGCCTACGCCTGGGGCCGCTCGCAGAGCGGGCGCTACCTGCGCGATTTCGTCTACCACGGCTTCAACGAAGACGAAGCTCAGCGCAAAGTCTTAAAAGACCCAAGACCGATCCTCTCGTGTTTCACACTCAAACTTCGACGGAGTACTGGCAAAAGCGCGGGTGCTTGGCACACACAGACGGCAAGGGTCGTGACCTTGCGTTACCGAGTAACGTGCGTCTGTATGTCATCGCCAGCGCACAGCACAACAGTCCGTTTGGCTCCGAGCCAATCAAAGACGACTCGCAGCTCAGAATCAATCCCCTGCCCGCCGGCGATATCCTGCGCGCGCTTATGGTCGCCATGGATCTTTGGGTGACGAAAGGTATCGAGCCGCCGCCGAGCCAATATCCGAAAGTGCAGGATGGAATGTTGGTGCGTCCCGGCAAAGGCGCGGCAAATTTTCCGAAGCTTCCCGGCATGAATTTCACCGGCCTGTATAATCGTCAACTGTTTCTCGACTATGGCCCGCAGATTCTGCGCGGCAAAATGACGATCCATCCGGCCAGACCCATCGGCAGCAATGGCTATGTGATTCTTCTGCCGAAGATCGACATCGACGGTAACGACCTGGCGGGCATTCGCCTACCTGCCGTGCAAGTCCCAATCGGCACGTATACGGGTTGGAACCTCCGTCCAAGCGGGCTCGCCGAAGGCGAGCTGGCCGGTTTGCTTGGCTCTTTCATTCCTTTCGCCAAGACTAAAGCCGCACGCCGCAAGTCTGGCGACCCCCGCTTGTCGCTCGAAGAGCGCTACAAGAGCCGAGATGATTATGTGCGGCGAATCAGTTGCGCCGCGAGAGCGTTAGTCGAAGCTCGCTACTTGCTGCCGGAAGATGCCGGGCGCATGATCGCAGAGGCAAAGGAGCGACGATTGACTTAGTCACCTGCTCGAAACCCAAACTCGGAGGTTAGTATGCTCTACCTTACGACCGCTCTATTCGTCGCGTCGGTCCTCTTGCCGGCATCATCCTTCGCCGTGATCACAAAACTCGTCATCGAAAAGCGGGAGCCTTTTGCTGGCGGTCATGAGTTCGGCATTATCGGCGCTTATGAAAAACTCTCTGGCAAAGCCTACGGTGATGTCGATCCGCACTCCAAACAGAACAAAGTCCTGGTAAATTTGCCAAAAGCGCCGAAGAACGGGAGCGGCCGCGTCGAGTACTCGATGGATGTTTTTATTCTGAAACCAGCGGATATGAAGCGCGGCAAGCAAACCATTTTCTATGACGTCGTGAACCGCGGCAATCAAGCCTTGCGCGTTAACGTGGGAGCGGAACGTAGCAACGATCCGACCACGCTGGCCCACGCCGGCGATGGATTCATGATGCGTCAAGGCTATGCGCTCGTCTGGAGCGGCTGGCAGGGCGACCTGCTGGCCAGCGGCGGTCGGCTCACCGCAAGTTTTCCGGTGGCGAAGAACCCGGACGGTAGCTCAATCAAGCGCTTGATTACTACGGAATTCGTTTTTCAGAAGTCAACTTTCTCGGTGCCGCTAAGCTTCGATCGCGGATCGCTCGATGTTCGACCCTATCCTCCGGCGGAAGAAAGCCTGGCTAAAGCCCGGCTTTACCGTCGCGCCGGCACCCATGCGCAGCGCGAGCGGCTGCCCAGCGATCAGTGGTCGTTCGCGCGTTGCCCGGACGGTAACAACAAGACACCGAGCAACACGGATATTTGCTTTCCCGCCGGCTTTTCGCCCAACTATATCTACGAATTGACCTACGAAGCCCGCGATCCCACGGTCATGGGTCTCGGCTTCGCCGCGACGCGCGATCTGATTTCTTTCCTGCGCTATGACACGAGCGATGCCAATCCCTTGGCCGACAAAGAAAAGAGAGCGCCGCGGTGGGCCATCGGCTTTGGCTCTTCGCAGAGCGGCCGTTTTTTAAAAGACCTCATCTATCACGGCTTCAACCAGGATGAAGCTGGTAGAATTGTTTTCGACGGCGCGATTCCGCACATCTCGGCATCGCGCCGAACGTTTACCAACTATGAGTTTGCGATGCCCGGCCGTTTCGCAACCGGATTGGAAGGCCATTTTACCCCCGGCGATGAATTCCCGTTTACCTATGAAACCCTAACGGATCCGATCAGCAAGAAAACCGACGGTTGGCTGGTGCGCTGTCGTCAGCAACAATCCTGTCCAAAGATCATGCACTGGGACTCCGGCACCGAATCGTGGCAAGGGCGAAACTCTCTCGTCGTCGGCGATCCGCTCGCGAAAAAAGACGCGCCGGTTCCCGACAACGTGCGGCTCTATTATTTCTCAAGCACCCAGCATGGCCCGACGGATAAACCCGACCGCGGCATGTGCCAGCAACTAACCAATCCGCTTTCTTACATGGAAACTCAACGCGCGCTGATCGTCGCGTTGCACGCTTGGGTCACCAAAAACGTCCCGCCGCCGCCCACGCGCTATCCCCGAATTTCCGATGGAACGCTGGTATCGGCGCAGCAGAGTGCGCAGGGCTTTCCCGATATTCCTGGGGTGCGCTACATCGGCCAACCCAATGATCTATCGATTAATGACGGCCATATGCAGCCGGCGCATCATGTCAAAGGCAAAGAGTACCCGCTTCTCGTTCCCAAGGTCGACAAGGACGGCAATGAGATCGGCGGCATCCGCGCCGTCGCTCTGCAGGTTCCCCTCGCCACCCACGCCGGCTGGAATCTGCGGGCTAAAGGATTCGTCGAAGACGAACTTTGCTATTTGAATGGCCAGTACATCCCATTCGCGAAAACCAAAGAAGAACGAGAAAAGGCCGGCGACCCACGCTTGTCTGTCGAAGAGCGCTACAAGGACCATGCCGATTACGTACAACGCGTCAGTCAAGCGGCGAGGACGCTAGTGGACGAAAGATTTCTACTACTGGAGGACGCCGAGCGGCTGATCGCGGAGGCGAGAAAGGCCAAAATCTTCGCAGAAGGAAAATAGCGGAAACATCTCAGAATCCACCTTTTGCTTTTGAAGTCTGCGTTTCCATGTCAGGGCGGCGCCTACTTTCCCTCGTACAGCTTTTTGATAAATCCGCTCTTGTCCAGTTCGCTGATAAAGCTCGGATCGACAAACTCTTCCGGTTTATGCGTGCGGATATCGGGGCGGGTTTGCGCCACGTAGTCGTAGGTCGGCTCCAATCCCTTGGTGATCGGATAAGGCGCAGCGATGAAATCCTGCTTGTAAATATTGTATGAGCCTTCTAAAAACTCCGCGTCGGTGGTTCTCACGTACTTGGTCAGGACCTTCAAACTGAAGTCTTTATTTTGTTTGTGAAACGCGATGGCTTCCACGTGGGAGCGCACGAAGCGCATCACGGTATCGCGATCTTCGCGAATGGTTTTGCGGCGAGTGACAACGGACGTGGTCGGAAAGGTGATTTCCTTTCTGGCATCGATCAGCACGCGGTATCCCTTGCGTTCGGCCTGAACGTCAGCTGGATAGGCGACATCGGCGCCGTCAATCGCGCCGGTAAACAACGCCTGCAGCCGTTCGGCGTTGGTGCCAATGGAAAGCCAAGTAATCTCACGGTCCGGATTGATTCCGTACTTGCGCAGCGCGTAACGGAACAGAAAATCGCCGAGGGAGCCGATGCTTGAAGTTGCAATCTTCTTGCCGCGTAGATCCTCGGGCTTTTTGATCTCCGGTTTGACCAGCAGTTTGCTGCTCGCCATCGCAATGGTATGGGCGACATTGACCAGGTCCGCGCCGTTCAGGTTTGCCAGCATGACTTGTGGCAGCGCCACCGGGGCTGCAAACAAGCTGCCACCCAGCAGCGCCTGCGAACTCTGGCCCGATCCGCGCAGTAAAATGATATCGACGTCGAGCCCGTTCTTCTCGTAGATCTTGGCATCCTTGGCGATCCAGGGAATCCACATGGCGGCGGAAAGCGCCGTCATCCCCCAGGTAACTGTTTTCAGAGCGCGGTCCTGCGCTGAACTATTCGATGCCGCGCTGATGAGAACGAAGAGCCACAGCGCAAGCCGAATAAATCGCACCGCCGTTGAATCCCTCAAGCTTCGCGCCTCGCGTTTCACGTTTATTTCCCCTCGTACAGCTTTTTGATGAACCCACTTTTATCCAGCTCAGCGATAAAGCTCGGATCGACGAAGTCTTCGGGTTTGCGATTGCGTATCTCCGGTCGGGTTTGCGCGACGTAGTCGTAGGTTGCTTCCAACCCTTTTGTGATCGGATAGGGAACAGAAATGAAATCTTGCTTGAAAGTTTCGTAGGAATTCTCCAATGTCTCCCGGTCGTTGATCCTCAGCTGCTTGCTCAAGACTTTCATGCTGAATTCCTTGTTGTTCTTGAAGTAAGCAATCCCTTCCACGTGTGCCCTGACCATTCGCATCACAGTGTCGCGATCTTCGACGATGTGTTTGCGCCGCGTAACCACGGACATCGAGGGGTAGACCACCTCTTTTCGCGCGTCGAGCAAAACCCGATAGCCTTTGCGCTCCGCCTGCACGTCGAAGGGATAAGAAACTTCGGTGGCGTCGACCGCCCCGGAGAACAATGCCTGAAGCCGTTCCGGCGGCGTACCGATAGACAACCAAATCATTTCTCGGTTCGGGTCCAGACCATGTTTGCGCAACATGTATTTGAACAGAAAATCGCCGAGCGATCCCAAGCTCGAAGTGGCAATCCGCTTTCCGCGGAGATCTTCCGGTCTTTTGATCTCCGGCTTCACGAGCATTTTGGTTTGCACGCCCGGAACCGTGTGCGCGACGTTGATGAGATCGGCGCCGCTCAAGTCGGCGAGCATGACGGTCGGCAAGGCTACCGGCGACGCGAAGATACTGCCGCCAAGCATGGCCGACGAGGTTTGCCCCGAGCCGCGCAACAGAATCAATTCCACGTCGAGACCGTACTTCTCGTAGATCTTGGCTTCCTTGGCGATCCAAGGAATCCAATTGCCGGCGGAGAGCGAGGTCACGCCCCAGTTGATTTTTTTTAGCGGCTTATCTTGGGCTGCGCTATTCGATCGAATCAGAACGATGCAGAATAACGACACAATAACCAGAAAACGCGGGAGCGATCTCATGGGAGTATTCTCCGCTAGTTTTTCTAATGCCTATTGCCTGACGCCTAGTGCCTTCTTATTATTTCTGGCTGTAAAGTTTTTTAATGAACCCGCTTTTGTCCAACTCAGTAATAAAACTCGGGTCAACAAACTCGTCGGCTTTGTGCTGGTAAATCTCCGGCCGGCGCTGCGCGACCTGCTCGTAAGCCAGCTGCAAGCCGCTGACGATCGGATACGGCGCCGGGATAAAATCCTTGCTATAGATCTCGTACGATCCTTCGAGCAGATCGCGGTCGTTTGTGCGCAGGTATTTGCCTAAGATTTTAAGGCTCGCTTCTTTATTCGCTTTGAGGAAATGAATGCCTTCGACGTGCGCGCGGATCATACGCATGACTGCGTCGCGGTCCTCTTGAATGGTTTTCCGCCGCGTCACCACGGACATCGAGGGGTAGGGAACCTCAACTCTGGCGTCCCACAGCACGCGAAAACCCATCTTCTCGCCTTGCGCGTCGGAGGGGTAGGAGAGATCCGCGGCGTCGACGGCGCCGGAAGCGAGCGCCTGGAGTCTTTCCGGCGGTGTGCCGACGGTAAACCAGATGACATCTTTATCCGGGTTAAGCCCGTATTTGCGCATCGCCACGCGATACATGAAATCGCCCAACGAGCCCAAACCTGAGCTGGCAACTTTTTTGCCTTTTAAATCCTCCGGTTTCCTGATTTCCGGCTTGGTCAGCATTTTTCCTTGAACCGCGCCAACCGTGTGAGCCACAGTAACAAGATCCGCGCCGCTCAGATTCGCCGCCATCAGCGTCGCCGTAGTCACCGGCGAAGCAAAAATACTTCCGCCGATCATCGCCTGTGAAGTCTGACCCGACCCGCGTAGCAAAATGATCTCGACATCCAATCCATTCTTCTCGTAGAGTTTGGCGTCCTTGGCGATCCAGGGAATCCACTGCGAGGCACCGATCGAAGTCTGGCCCCAACGAATTTTCTTGAGCCCCTGCGCCTGCGCCTGAGAGCCCATCACAACCGCACAAACTAGCAACGCTGCAAAAACCATCCCTGTTGAGAATCTACCGTTCATTAAAACACTCCGCGACTCCTACTGTTGCCTAATGCCTGTTGCCTTCTTTTCATCGCCGAATTGCGAACTGTTTAGCGAAGCCGCTGTCCTCGATTTTTTTTAGAATACTCATGTCGTAAAAATCCTCCGGATTCGCCGTCGCGGCTTTGGGTTGGGCCGCAGCCAAAAACTGCAAGACCGCCTTAACACCGGCGACGCTGGCATAGGGCATGACCGGCATAAGATCGAGATAATACTCATACCCCTCTTCAGCCCGCGACCGGTCGTTGAGCTTCATGAACTTCATAATGCCGGCGACCGTCTTTTCTTTCTGGCTGCGAAAAAAATGTAGCGACTCGATATAGCCTTTGAGAAAGTTCTCGACCAACTGCGGGTGACTCTTAATATAGCCCACCATCCCGGCGATGGCTGAGCCGGCATATTCAATATCCGTTTTGCGCATGTCGATAAGTTCCCGGAACCCGAGCTGCCTCGCTATGCCACTAAACGGCGGCGTCAAAGCAGTGGCCGCAACTGAGCCGCGCTGTAATGCATTCATGCGTCCCTGCTGGCTATCGCCGACGGACATAAAGATTACATCCTTGCCTGGCTCCAATCCCCATTTGCGCAGCATCAATCGCAAGGCGCTGTCAGCCGACGCGCCCGGCCGCGTTCCGGTGACGAGCTTGCCCTTCAAATCTTGCGGGGTCTTAATTTCCGGCGCGGCGAATATGCTGTATTCGAGCTTGCTCGATTGGACGGTAAGCATCGTAATATCCATCCCGCCCAGTCGCGCGCTGATCGTAGCCGTCGAGCCGGCGGAAAGAAACTGAACCGAATTGGAAGTAACCGCCGCTAGCGAGTTCATCCCGCCGCCCATATAGATCGGTTCGAGATCGACACCGAACTTAGCAAACAAACCGTACTGATGACCGACCGGAATGACACTGGTATTCACGGATATCGACCCGAGCGCCACGCGAATCTTCTCGCCCGTCTGCGCCGAAGCCATTTCGGGTAGAAGCAATAAAACAACGACCAGTAGAACCTTCGGACGAATCACAATTTATTCCTTCCCTGTCTTAGACTATTGCCTGTTGCCTAATGCCTATTGCCTCACTCCTCCCCGTACTGTTCCTTCAACTTCGCCACCACCGTCGGATCCGCCAGCGTCGTCGTATCGCCCAGCGCGCGGCCGTCGGCGATATCGCGCAGCAGGCGCCGCATGATCTTGCCGCTGCGGGTTTTCGGCAACTCGGCGGCGAAAAGAATCTCGTCCGGCCGCGCGATCGGCCCGATCTTCTTGGCGACGTGAGCCTTCAGCTCATCGATCAATGCACCGTTGCCCTCGACTCCCGCTTTCAGTGAAACAAAGGCGCAGATCGCCTGGCCTTTGATTTCGTGTTCTTTGCCAATGACGGCCGACTCTGCGACTTTTTGGTGATCGACGAGCGCGCTTTCGACTTCCATGGTGCTGATCCGGTGACCGGCGACATTCATCACGTCGTCGACTCGTCCGAGCAGCCAAAAATATCCATCCTTGTCGCGCTTGCAACCGTCGCCGGCAAAATACTTTCCCGGGAAACGGCTCCAATAGGTTTGTACGAAGCGGTCCGGGTCGCCGTAAATCGTCCGCATCATCGCCGGCCAGGGTTTGGTCAATACCAAATAACCGCCGCCGCCTTTGGGCACCGATTTGCCGCTTTCATCCACCACGTCCGCCTCGATGCCCGGAAATGGGAGGGTTGCCGAACCCGGTTTCAATTTGGTGATACCGGGCAGCGGCGTGATCAGCGGATGACCGGTCTCGGTCTGCCACCAAGTATCCATGACCGGGCACCGACCGCCGCCGATGTACTTGTGATACCACACCCAGGCTTCCGGATTGATCGGTTCGCCGACGGTGCCAAGCAACCGGAGACTTTGCAGATCACGCTTGGCGGGAAACTCCGTGCCCCAGCGCATGAACGTGCGGATCGCCGTCGGCGCCGTATGAAAGATCGTCACGCCATATTTTTCCACGATGCGCCAGAAGCGATCCTTATCCGGCCAGTCCGGCGTGCCTTCGTACATCACTTGGGTCGCGCCGTTGGCCATCGGCCCGTAGACGATATGAGTGTGCCCGGTCACCCAACCGATATCGGCGGCACACCAGAAAACGTCGTCCTCTTTCAAGTCGAAGATCCACTTGTTGACCAGGTGCACGCCGGTGAGATAACCACCGGTGGTATGCACGATGCCTTTCGGCTTGCCGGTGGTGCCGCTGGTGTACAGAATGAACAGCATATCTTCGCTGTCCATTTGCGCCGGTTCGCACCATAACGGCGCGTCGGCCATCAGATCATCCCACCAGTGATCGCGCCCCTCTTTCATTTGCGCGTCTGATTCGGCCCCTACCCGTCGTACGACCACGACATTTTCAATCGAGGGGGTATCGGTGAGCGCGTCGTCGACATTTTTCTTGAGCGGCACGACGGTGCCGCGCCGATAGCCGCCGTCGGCGGTGACCAATACTTTGGCCTGCGCGTCGTTGATGCGACCGCGTAACGCTTCCGCGCTGAAGCCGCCAAACACCACGCTGTGCGGCGCGCCGATGCGGTTGCAGGCGTGCATGGCGATAACCAGCTCGGGCACCATGCCCATGTACAGACAAACCCGATCGCCTTTTTTTACACCGAGTTTTTTCAGGACGTTCGCAAACTTGTTGACCTCGCGCCAGACGTCGCGGTAGGTCAGCACGCGAGAGTCGCCCGGCTCGCCCTCCCAGATGATCGCCGCCTTGTTTTTCCGGCCGGAACTGACGTGGCGATCGAGGCAGTTGTAGGAGACGTTGAGTTTTCCGCCGATGAACCATTTTGCCCACGGCGAGTTCCATTCGAGAACTTTTTTCCACGGTTTGAACCAGTGCAGCTCTTTGGCCGCCTTGGCCCAGAAGGCTTCGGGATTCTTGCGCGCACTCTTGAAAACGCTCGCGTTCTTGAAATTGGCTAATTTTTTGAATTCCTTCGGCGGCGGAAAATTTCGCCTTTCGTCTAACAAAACCTCAATGGCCTTGTCTGCCATGGTGCAGCCTCCTTGCCAAATCGTTTGCGGTAAGACTAAAAAACGTTTTGGATTCTATGGGAGGCGTACCCGCTTGGCAAGACCTTGGCGTGTCGGCAGAAGCCAACTACGGCGCTTACACACCGGTAATTTTTGAATCCGACACGCGACATGCAGACCACTCAATGTCTTGCAACCAATTGACGCGGTGCGAGCGCCTGCGATAGGAAACTTGATTGACCCACAAGGAGTTGTCGATGAACAAAATCGCCGTCGTTACCGGCGGAGCCGGAGGAATCGGCCGAGCCATCGCTGAGCGCTTTGCCAAGGATAAACGAACAGTCGTGCTTCTCGATATGAACGAAGACGCCGGCAAGGAAGCCATCGCCGCCTTGCGCAAACGCGGCATCGAGCAATCCTTCCTGCGCGCCGATCTGACTTGTGAGACGGAAGTGCTGGCGACCTTCGACAAAATCAAAACCGATCACGGCCGCATCGATGCGCTAGTCAACGTCGCCGGCGGCAGCGTGCACAGACACCTGCTCCAGGAATTTCCACTGGCGCATTGGCAAGCTGTCATCGATGCCAACCTCACGTCGACCTTTCTCTGTTGCCGCGCCGTCATCGCCATGATGAAAGATCAAAAATCCGGCGCCATCATCAACATTTCGTCGGACATTGCCTTCAGCGGCGATGCCGGACGATCGGCATATGCAGCCGCCAAAGCCGGTATCCTGGGATTGACTCGGTCGCTGGCTCTCGAACTCGCCGGCGTCGGCGTCCGGGTCAACGCTGTCGCGCCGGGACGCATCGCCACTCCGCGCGTGAGAGCGAACTATTCCGACGCTGAATGGGATGCCGCCGCCAAGCGAATTCCCCTCGGCCACGCCGGTGACCCGGAAGACGTGGCCGAAGCCGTCGCTTATCTAGCCAGCGACGGGGCTAAACATTTGACGGGACAGACCATTCACGTGAATGGCGGAAGAATTATGACTTGATTGTCGCCGGCGGAGATAAACAAAAAAAGCCGGAAGTGTTCTAGTCAACACTTCCGGCTTTAGGTCAGGACTTTAGAAAGTTGAAGCTGAGCGGATTACCGCGCCGCCTTGCGCGCGGCGATCACCTCGATCATCTTGTCATCGCTGGTGTATTTGAAGTCCCAGGTTTTTCGCGCGCGGGCTTCTTCCTGTTCGGCGCCCTCGAGGAGTTCGATATCCTCTTTGGTAACTGGCGATACGCCGTTGCTTTTCAATCTTTCGATGAGCGCTTCAACCTTCATCTCCATCTCGCCGGCGGAGGAATCCGGTTTCTGCGCGAGATAGGCGTTCACCACTTTCATGCCGCGCTCAGCATCTTGCTTGGCTACACCAACCAAACCAACGCTAGCGTTGCGCGACCAGCCCGCGACAAAAATTCCTTCTAATGGGCTCTTCAACTCGGGATTGTAGGGTTGGTAGGCCGCAGGATTGGGATCGCCGGGAAGCTTTTCGGGATTCGTAACAAAGGCGCCGCGGGAAAACGGCAAGCCAAGCGAGGCGTCCACCTGATCGCCGATGGCGTAAATCACGCTATCGACGTCGATCCGCTGCGTCGTACCGGTGCCCTTGGCAACGGTCTTACCATCTTGCAGGATCATTATGTTTTGTTCCGCTTCGAGCCCCGCCACCCGCCCTTGGTCGTTGGCAATGACTTTGATCGGTGAATAAAGATAACGGAAGGTCAGCTTGCGTCCTTCGAGGGGCTCTCCCTGCCCAATAAATTTCGTCTTGATTGCTTCGACGTCCTGTCCAACGGCAGTTAAATGAGAACTGATGCGCTCGATCTCCTGTTTCATATCGGCGTTGTCGAGATACATGTCGATGTATTTAAACTCGCTGTCGTCGTAAGCCTTTTCGAGCGGCCCGCGGCGCGCCACCACGACCACTTGATCGACCTTCTTGTGATTGAGCAGCCAGTTAGCGATATCGACCATGACATTGCCCATGCCGATGATGGCGACGCGGCGGCCGATTTCGAAAGTCCGCTGGCTGAAGGGTGGCAATGAATTGTAATGATAGACCACGTCCTTGGCGTGATAGACGCCGACGGCATCTTCGCCTTCGATCCCCAGTTTCTTGGTACCCTGCGCCCCGGCAGTCACGACCACGGCGCCGAATCCCATAGCTTTGAGCGCATCCAACGTCAGCGCTTGATTTGCCCCGACGGTAACGTGCCCGAGATAGAACACCTTTGGATCGGCGAGAATTTTTTTGAATTGCTTTCTGAGACCGGTCTTCATCTTTTCTTTATCGACAAAGATACCGTATTCGGCCAAACCGCCCGGCTTGATGTCCCGATTGAGCAAGACGACATGATGCCCGGCTTCGACAAGCTTGCGCGTGCCATAGATTCCGGCCGGTCCCGCACCGACGACAACGACTAGGTGTTGTTGTGACATATTCGTCCTCAGCACAAGAACTAAGTTTCTCTCGCCGTTGAGAGTAGTGCGAAAAAGCAACGATGCGGAACGAACGGAGGGGAAAATGCCTTACTGAAGTTCCCTTTTGCCTTCGTATTCCAATTCGGTGCCGCGGGAATCCTTGTGCGTAAAAGAAACCAATTCCCACGAACCGTCTTCCAGGGGTCCTTTAAGTATGTAAGAATTCTCATCGCTGCCGAGCACGCGAAAATAGCACGCCTGCTCGCCGTACCACCGATCGACGCAGGATTCGACCCGAATAGTCCGCGTGCCTAGCGTAAAGTGGGCTGGAGTTTCATGGCCCTTCGAGTCTGAGTGAGATTCCACTTTAATCTTCATCGGCGGCTCGCTTTTCCCCTTAAATAGATCAACATAATATATAGCCGAAATTCCCCGATTTTCAAAGGAGCAAAATGGACCCCCTCAAGCAACTTAAACAAGACATCGTCAGCGCCTGCCGAATCCTCTCACAACAAAAACTGGTCGAAGGCTTCGGCCATGTCAGCGCGCGGATTGCCGGCACCGACCATTTCTTAATCACCCCGCGAATTGGGCTTGCCTTGGTAAAAAAAACTGAGTTGTTAACAATGAACCTCGCCGGCGCGGTCATTGACGGCGCGCAGCCAGCGCCCCTCGAGGCGTGGCTCCACGCCGCGATTATGAAAGCTAAACCAAGGGTTAACGCGATCGCGCGCATTCACGCCCGAGGGGCAAATATTTTCTCGGTCTCCGATCGAAAACTAGAGCCGGTGCACAATCACGGCAGCTTTTTTGCCGGCGGCGTGCCGGTTTTTTTCAAACCGGACTTGATTTCTAACGAAACACTGGGCACAGAAGTTGCCAATGCCTTGGGCGACCAACCAGCGATACTGTTGCGTGGCAATGGTCAGGTCACGGTTGGTAGAACCATCCCGGAAGCGGTGATGATGGCGATCTATTTGGAGGAAGCAGCACAAATCCTTTACGGCGCTTTGCAAATCGGCAAGCCGATTCCGTTGACGCTGACCGAAAATCAGCAGCGCCAAACTGAGGCGCTGCCTCCGGTCGACTTAGAGCGCGCCTGGCGGTTTTTCAAGCGCCAGGTCGGCAGGGATTAACGCAAGAGTGAGGGCAGCATTGTCGAGTCTTATCAAAAAAAACACGGCATCCGGAAAATCCGAATGCCGTGCTCAATGGAGTCGATGGAACCTGATTATTTGCCGGCTAGCTCAAAATTCACTTTTGCCTCTTCCTTGGCCTTCACCGTGACTTTTTGCGTGCTCTTGCCGAGCTTCTCGTGCCAAACCTCTACGGTGTAGCTTCCGGCCGGAACATCAGTCAGCTTAAAGCTGCCGGAATTGTCGGATACGGCCACATAAGGCGTTTCGGTAGCAACCAGCCAACCGTGCATCCAGCCGTGCACGTCGCATTTCACTTCGATCGCCTCCGGCTTGTCAATTTTCACATCCAGGGTTTTCTTGAACTTGGGCTGCGCCTGGTTAAACGGACTGTTCACCTTGCTGTACGAGTGAATATTGTGCAGAATTCCGTCCGGGTTCAAAATTTCCACGGGCGTCCCGGCCGGGAAAGCCAGCACATGTGGATGATATTCGCAGCCCTTTTGGTCCAAGGTAACCTTCTTCCCGTCCATTTTCTTGCCGCTCTTGATATCGGTGATGGTAATCACCGCGTTCGCGAGATTGCCGTTAGTGACGATCAAGGTTGGGTCCATCTTGGGCGACTTGTCGCAAACTTCCTTGTCTTTGCCAACATCCAATTTCTTTGGCGCCGGAGCGGTACCTTTGAACTTGACGGTTCCAGACACCGAGCCGCCGTCCTTTACATCGCCGCCCTTGTATTGCGCCATAGCGCTAACCGGCACCGTAACCAGGGCCGCTGACAATAAAAATGAAGCTAATTTATTCATGATTTCTCCTCCAGACATATAGTAAACCTACTCCTTTAGACGAGCTGTTAAAACCCCTATTCATCATTTTGCAGCTTTGGTTTTTGCTGCGACTGCTTGCCCGGCGGGCGCGGGCGTTGCGGCCCCTTGTCCGAGCGTTACGAGGTAATCACGCAACGCTTCGATCTGCTGGTCTTCTTTCCCGCCTAAGATGTTATCCGGACCACCGGGATAAAAAGACGGCATCTTGGTTCCCGGTTGAACTTTTTGCGGATCCTTGAGCCATTTTAGAATCCAATTGGGATTGAGCCGCTGGCGCGCCAGGGTCAAATCCGGCGCCCAACCATCCACCGGTCCCTCGGGCTTTCTTTCGCCCTGCTGATGGCAGCTGAAGCAATTGAAATAATCTTTCGACACCAATAGTTTCGCCGCCTCGATATGCTCCGCGGGAATTTTTCGATCATCGATGTACGCGTAAGGAATCTCGACTTTGGACAATCCGTTAAAGAAACTGATCAGCTGATTGGTGTGCTCGTCGGACAAACCGAACGTCGGCATGCGTATTTCCAGCCAGGGGCGAATCGGTACGGGTGCTTTCAAAAAGCTGAAGAACCAGTTTGACTGAACCTTCTCGCCCTCGCCGTTGAGCACCGGCGGCGCCAACGTGACGTTTTCCTGGTAGTACTTTCTGATGAAGCCACCGCGCTTCTCGATCTCGTGACAGCCAATGCAATTGTACTGCTGCATCAGCCGGCGGCCTTCGACCACTTGCTGGACCCGCAGACCCTGGTCGGCTTGATAGCGTTGACCGACCTTGCGCTCGCGAAAACCGCCGAGCACCGTGCGCAGCGCCTTGATGTCCTCGTCGGCGAGATCGAACTGCGGCATCAGCTGGTCGATCCGCTCAGTCGCGTAACCGCGTGGATTCTTAAGTTTGTTATAAGTCCAATCATCCCAAGTTTCTTTAATATCGGTACGATTGCCGAAGCCAAGCTCTTCAACCGTTTTCGAGCCGAAAGTGGTCAGCTCGGCGCCGATGCGGGATTCTTTTTCCATTCCCTTGATGTCATGACAGCCAAAGCAACCCCACTTGCGCACCAGAGCTTCGCCGCGTTTGATGTTGTTGGCATCGGCGAGTTTCGCCTCGATCCCCGGTAGCGCTTCCGATTTGCCGCCGAGAGTCATCAAATACGTCGTGATTGCCCGCGCCTCGTCGTCGGCTAAGCGCAAGCTCGGCATCCGGGTCTCCGGTTGATAGCCGCGCGGATTCTTTAGCCAGTGATAAATCCACTGAGGTCCCGCGACTTTGGCGGCAACGTCTTTTAGATTGGGAATGAGATCTTTTGACTTACCGAGCGGCGTGGTGAATTCGCCGTCGGCGAAGCCATGGCAGCCTTTGCAGCCAATCGTTTCGACTAGCTTCTTGCCTTTAACAACTTCGTTGGCATCCCCTTCCCGCACGCCCGCCGGCAAAGGATGCTCTTGCACCCATTTGTCGCTCTCTTCTTTGGACTGCGACCAGATATAAGACGCGATGGCGATGGCGTCGTCTTCTTTGAGCTCGAAATTGGGCATGCGCGTGCGCGGCCGAAACTTGTGCGGGTTTTCGATCCAGCGGACCATCCAACTCGGATCGACCTTGGCGCTGATCTTGGTCAAACTCGGCGCGATCTTGGGAATGTTTTCATAGCCCTTGACAAGATGGCAGCCGGTACAGCCGACTTGTTCAAACAATCTTTGCCCTTCGGTAAGGAGCGGCACATCCTCGTTAAACTTCTGCGCATCGAGGTGACAGGAGGTGCAGCTCGACTGCACTTTGGCACCGCGCAACAAGGGAAACTCCCACAGATGCACTTCGCCGTGGGCCTGATTCACGCTATTGACTGCAACGCCCTGGCCTTCATGACAGCCGGTGCAACCGAACTTATCCGGCGCATGCGCGGAATCACCGAGGAGTTGCTCACGACGCGGGTGGGTCTTAAAAGGATTGGGGTCTTTCTCGAACCCGGGGCGATTGATCGCCATATGACAGGTTTGGCAGCGATCGACCCGAGCGACCGGCTGATCGAAGCGGTTGCGATCGAACTCCGGCAGGGAGACCTGCTGGATCTTAGCAATTTTGTAGAAGGAAACCGGCCCGAGCTTAAAGGTGTCGTTTTCCATCACGCGCACCCATTTGTCGCGGTCAGCACTCAACTTGACCAGTTCAGCCTCGAGGTCTTTTGCGGTTGCGCGGATTTTCTTGCTCTCGTCCTTGATTTGCTCGCGCTTTAAACGCGCCGCTTCGAGCACCGGGTCGAGCTTGCTCTTGCGCGCATCGAGTTCTTTGATGTGATCGAGGTAAGGTTGGGGATTGCGCTTTTGCTGCACGGCATGATCGTGTTCATACCATGCCTCTTCCAACTCACTCTTGATATCTTTGACTGCCTGGTCGATCTCCTTGTAGCGGACCGTCGCTTTGCCTTCTTCCTTATCCAGCTCTGCTAACTTCTTGGACAATTCGCCGTTGGTTTGACTACTTTGCACCGCCGCAAGCTTCTTCGACAGCTCTTGGTAGTTGGCATCCGCTTGAAGTTTCTTATCTTCTTCATCATAGGCAGCCTTGGCGCGGCTGTAGTCCAAGCGATAAAACCGCGCTTGAAAATCTTTCCACGGCCGACGCGTGAAGTTGTCATCCACATAGGCCCACACCGACAACGCGACCAACAGAGCAATGCCGACAAGAAAGACGCTGCCGTAGGATTTTTTCTCTTCTTTTTGGTCGATCCCTCGTTCCGCCATCCCGACTCCCTTAAGTGGCCTTGCGCTCAAGCGCACGGCCTAAAGAAAAAACCCCGAGACCAATGAGAGTTAAAACGATTTCTTCAGCCATGGAAGAGTTTCTCATGACGCCCACATATAGAGCGTAGCCGATATCCGCCAGCCCCAGGGCTTGGAGAATCTTCGCTACGTAGAACATCTAGATATTAATCCAGGGGGTCACCAAGACGTATTTTACGTTGAAGGCGAGCCGGAGAAACATTTTAACCGGCAGCGACATCATCAAGACCAAAAGCATCCCCACCAGCGTAAACCGCACCATACCCCAGCGCTCGAGGAAGTCTTTGCCTTTGACCTTCAAGACAAAGTAATAAAACCCGATCATGCCGACGACAAAGTAGGCGCCGATCGCGAACAAACTAAACGCCGCCGACAACCAGTAATCGCGAAACCCCAGCAGGTAGGGCAAGTCCACATTGGTGAGCGCCACGACTTTGTGCGGGTCCCACCTCTGCCACGGCCAGAACAGGTTCCAGCCGGGGCCGCGGAAAAAGGTGCCGATGATAATCATCACAATCCAGAGTATGTGGAAGCCAAAGAAGAAAGTCAGGATTTCCCATTTGCGATCTTTGAAACAGTAGTAACCGTTGCCCTTTCGATTGATATCGATGTACGGGATCACCATGAGACCGACAATAATCAAGCTGGGCAGCACCACGCCGGCGTTCCACGGATCGAAATAGACCAGCATCTCCTGCAATCCAAGAAAGTACCATGGCGCCTTGGAAGGGTTCGGCGTGCGCGTCGGGTTGGCCGCCTCTTCGAGCGGCGCGTCGATCATGATCGACCATAACGTTAAACCCACCAGCGCGAACAACGCGAGGAGAAACTCCATCCGCACCAGATGCGGCCAAGTGTGAATTTTGTCGTCGACCGGAAGTTTTCTTTCGCGAGCAACTTCTGCCATTGGCTTTCCCCGTTTCTTTTGCTTACAGCGATGGGCCCGAGAAACCGTCGCGGCGGATGCGCCAAAAATGGACGGCCATAAGAATGCTCGCTACCAGCGGGATGAAGATGCAATGCAGGATATAAAAACGCAGCAGGGTATGCGGCCCGATTTCTCCGCCACCGAATAGAAATGCCCGGGCATCGTAAATCGGGTTCGCGCCGACGAAGTCAGCGAACGGACCTTCGTAGCCGAGCAGTGGCGTGGCGCGCGCCATGTTGGAACCGACAGTCACCGCCCAAATCGCCAACTGATCCCAGGGCAGCAGGTAACCGGTAAAACTTAAAAGCAGCGTGAGCACCAACAAAAGCACGCCGACGATCCAGTTAAATTCACGCGGCGGCTTGTAAGAGCCGGTAAGAAAAACTCTAAACATATGCAGCCAAACAAAAACGATCATCGCATGCGCGGCCCAGCGGTGCATATTGCGCATGAGCATGCCGAAGGGCATATCGAACTCGAGATATTTCATGTCGGCGTAAGCGTACTCGGCCACGGGACGATAGTAGAACATCAAGTAGACACCGGTAATCGTGGTCATCAAGAACATCAGAAAGGTCAAGCCGCCCATGCACCAGGTAAATCGCATGCGCACCGCATGACGCCGCACCTTGGCCGGGTGCAGATGCAGAAACACGTTCGAAGTCACCATCATGACGCGGTTACGCGGAGTGTCGTCGTAACCGTGGCGGAAAATCGATTTCCAAACGTGGCTCTCGACGATATCAGTCTTGATTTTGTCAAAAAGGCTCATGGTAGTATCCGTTAGACCTTGAGAACACTGTCGGCGTATTGCTCATCCGGCTCGGCGCCGGCCGCCATTTTGAAAACTTTGCTCTTGTCGACGACCAGTTGTCCGTCGTCGCCAACGGTCAGCTTAAAGCGATCCAGCGGCCGCGGCGCCGGCCCTTCGAAGTTTAAACCGGACTTAAAAAACCCGCTGCCGTGGCAGGGGCATTTGAATTTATTTTCCGCAGTGAGCCAGCGCGGCGTGCAACCCAGATGCGTGCATTTGGCGAAAATCGCGTAAATGCCGGTTTCCTCGCGCACGATCCAGACCCTTTGATCTTGTTTGTATTTTTCGCTGACTTCTCCCATCGCATAGTCGGCGGGGAAGCCTGCTTTAAAAGTCGCCGGCGGCTGAAACAATACCCGCGGGAATGCCGAACGGAGAAAGCCGAGCAGCCCCAAGCCGCCGAATATCCCGAAGCCGCCCCAACCGAGACGAGTAAAAAAATCACGCCGCGACCAGATTCCGCTTTTTTTCTTTTCTGCGTCTGCCATAGCTATTTACCTTTTAACCAGCTGATCAAGGCACCCCAGATCACAAAAACCACCCCACCCAGCATTAAAAACAATCCGACGGGTCCGAACACAAACGACAATCCCCCGCCTAAAAAAAACATCAAAACTCCTGTCCCTAGTGGGTTAAAAGGAGCCGGTGCAGCTCCTCCCTGGTTTTCGCTGGCCTCAACCTTGTGGATAAACTCCTCGCGGATGAGCGCAAACGCCATCTCTTTGAGATCTTCGCGCCGTTCAGGATCGGCGCCCTGAATTAGACGGCCGAGCTCTTGAGCTAAGCTTTCGATCTCTTTTTCACGCGCTTCGGGCGCTAGATTGGGAGGTTCAGAAGTCACCTGAGATTAGAGTTGTTGATTATTATAGAAATAATTCATTGTCAACTAATTGGCCGCGGAAACCGCCTTTATCGGCTCAGCAAAACTACGGCTGTCGCGGCCAGTCCTTTACCTTGTCCTTCCCAGCCTAAATGTTCCGTCGTGGTCGCTTTGATATTGACTCGGTCCGGCGTCAAGCCGCAGAGTTTTGCCACGCTCTCGCGCATTTGTGGATAATGCGGCGACAATTTTGGCTGCTGCGCCACCAAGGTCACATCAGCGTTGACGAGCTTAAATCGTTTGCGCCGCATAATTTTCATCACCGCGGTTAAGAGTTTGCCGCTGGCAATGTCTTTGTAGCGGGGATCCGAGTCAGGGAAATGCGTGCCTATGTCGTTTTCCCCGAGGGCGCCGAGAATGGCGTTGATGAGCGCGTGCAGCACCGCGTCGGCGTCGGAATGGCCAAGCAACCCGCGGTCTGAAGGAATCTCCACGCCAGCCAAAATGAGTTTTCGGCCACGGCGAAATCGATGCACATCGAAGCCCTGCCCAATGCGAAATTCTTTTGCCATGCGTCTAGAGGTTCCGCCCCGTTACGAATAAGCCATATTATCCATCGCTTGTTAAGGCAGCGGCGCCGTGCAGAGAAATCGTCAACAACGAAACTTGTCGATAGATTCTATTCCGACCGCCGACCGTTGCCGCAAAGCCATGGTTTCGGCGCTCTGGAGTTACCTCCTGCCTTTGGTTATAATTTGATCGCAGCTCAAAACCGATGTTGTCGCGAATGTTACTGATTTTTCTCCTACTTTTCATCTCTTTACCGCTTTATACGGTGCTTTCCGGGCAAGCGCCCCTGGGGCGCGACTTTCGCAGCGCCGACCGTTCGAGCGCCGGCATTGCGCCGAGCGCGGCGAGTACCCCCGAAGCTGTTGTACAGGTTTACTTCGCGCGCGCGCTTAACTGGCGGGGGATTTTTGGCGTGCACACTTGGGTCGCGACCAAACCCGCCAATGCGCCGGAATATACCGTGCATCAAGTTATCGGCTGGCGCTTATATCGCGGTCTACCGGCGGTGGTTTCGGCTGCCGGCATTCCCGATGGCCGATGGTTCGGCAATGAGCCGACGCTGATCGGCGACTTGCGCGGTGATGCCGCCGCCAAAGCGATTCCAAAAGTTCTCGATGCCGTGGCCAGCTACCCCTACCCCAACGAATACATCGTGTGGCCGGGCCCCAACAGCAACACCTTCGTCGCCTACATCGGTCGCCAAGTGCCCGAGCTGCGCATGGATTTGCCGGCGACGGCGATCGGCAAAGATTATCCGATCAATGGCTCCGTCCTCGACCGCACGCCGAGCGGTACCGGCTATCAGCTGTCGATGCTGGGGATCTTAGGCGTGGCGATGTCCCGCGAGGAAGGATTCGAAGTCAATCTACTGGGCTTCAACTTCGGAATCGACTTTTTCCGCCCGGCACTCAAACTCCCCTTCATCGGCCGGCTCGGCGTCGGCGAGCATTGAGCTTCAATTCGTCCGCTGCGCATTTCCGTGATCGACAAAATGAGGAGGATAAACTTTCTTATCACAAAATTCCGGCTGAGCTTTATCGAACGTCAGACTCGACCTTTCGTTTTATTTAAAGGAACCAGAGCGAAACGTAAGACATTCAACGGTAGTTCGGTGTGCTATCGACTTCGTCGGATCGACCGGAGAATCTCGTTGTCCGCAGATGTGGCAACACCCTAATCAATGCCGGACAATGGAATGCTAAAATCATGGAGTGGAAGGCTAACGCAAATTGATCAGCACCGTATTCCGGTGCTTCTCGGAACCGTTTGGGGTTTAGCTT
>Ga0193717_1000504_pt1 | contig 26160 bp, 22 predicted proteins | sample U2c2metaG_FD_145900 | JGI IMG/M metagenome (GOLD analysis project Ga0193717, IMG submission 145900) | Soil microbial communities from a riparian zone of the East river system, Colorado, United States - U2c2 | ecosystem: Environmental > Terrestrial > Soil > Riparian zone | place: USA: East River...
CCCCTCGTTGGGCGGGCTCTGCGGCATCCACCCGTCTCCGATCCGCCCGGTACGCCGGAGTACGGCCTCCGCATCCCCGCCGAACCAGATCGGAATGTTCCGCCGTACCGGCAAGGGATTGAGCCCGGCCTCCTCGACCTCGTGGAACGCGCCTTGATAGGAGATGACCGGGTCCGCCCAGAGCTTGCGCAGCAGGTCGACCTGCTCGGTGATCCGCGCGCCGCGCTTCTCGAAGGGCACCCCGAGCGCCTGGTACTCCACCTCGTTCCAGCCGATCCCGACGCCCAGCCTGAACCGGCCTCCGCTGAGCACGTCCACCTCGGCCGCCTGCTTCGCCACCAGCGAGGTCTGCCGTTGCGGCAGTACCAGCACCCCGGTCACAAGCTCCAGTTGAGTGATCGCCGCCAGGTATCCGAAGAGCACGAAAACCTCATGGAACAAGGACTTCTCGGTGTATCCGGTCCACCCCGGACGATGCTCCGGGCTCGCCCCAAGCACATGGTCAAAAGCGAGTACATGCGTGTAGCCGGCCTCCTCGACAGCCTCCGCCCAGGCTCGGATCACCGCAGGGTCGGCGCCGATCTCCAACTGCGGAAACACGGCACCGATCTTCACGCGGAAACTCCCTCGAGCCTCATCCGCAAACTCTTTCGCTCTTTCATGCAGCAACTCCCTCGAGCAGGTGGATTAGCCCTTGGACAGCCAGTTCGAACGGTTCGGCCGAATCCGCGGCCCGGGCCAGCACATAACCGCCCTGCAGTACTGCGGCGATGGTGGCCGCTGTCTGCCCCGCATCCAGCGAGCCGGGGTACTCCCCACGCTGCTTGCCCTCGGCAATGATCTCGGCGAGCCGGGCGCGGATCCAGCCGAAGGTCTCGTCGATCGGCGCCCGCAACCGCGGATCCGCCATCACGTCGGGATCGGTGGTGAGCCGGGTTACTCCCCACGCTGCTTGCCCTCGGCAATGATCTCGGCGAGCCGGGCGCGGATCCAGCCGAAGGTCTCGTCGATCGGCGCCCGCAACCGCGGATCCGCCATCACGTCGGGATCGGTGGTGAGCCGGCCCATCCGGCAGCCCTTCAACACGTCCCGATCGCGCTCCAGATACCCACTGATCCGCTCGGTCGCGGTGCCGTCGCCACTGAACTGCTCCTCAGCCGCAGCTTGCAACTCGGCCGCGGACCGCTCGATAGCCGCCTTGGCAAGCTCGGCCTTACCACTGAAATGGTGATACATGCTGCCCTGTCCGGCGTCCGCGGCGACCTGGATCGCCTTCGGGCTGGTGCCGACGTAACCGCGCTCCCAGAGCAGATCCTGGGTACTCCGGATCAACCGTTCCACTGTCTCCACGGACCAACTGTACTCACAGGTACAGACACCGATCACTCCGCAGGCGATAGTCTCGGACGCCATGAGTACCAGCGTGGCCATCGCGGTCATCACCTTCCGGCGACCTGAGCTGCTCGCGGGGCTGCTGGGCAGCCTGCAGGCCCAGGAACTCCCCGCGGACGGCGACTACGCAGTACGGATCGTGGTCGTGGACAACGACGCCGAGGGCTCTGCCGCCGAGGTGATCGCCGCCGCGGCCGGACCGTATCCGATCGAGTCCGCGATCGAGCCAGAGCCGGGGATCCCGTTCGCGCGGGAGAAGTCGGTGCAGCTGGCCTGGAACGACGACGCGCTGATCTTCGTGGACGACGACGAGGTGGCGCCGGCCGGCTGGCTGGCGACGTTGCTCGGCGCCTGGGAGACCAGCAAGGCGGATGTGGTCACCGGACCCGTTCAGGGGATCCTGCCGCCGGACGCGCCGGCGTGGAACCGCTACAGCGATGTCCATTCCTCGCTCGGCAAGCACGCGACGGGCGACGTACTGAACAAGGCCTACACGAACAACACGCTCGTGGCTCAGCGGGTCTATCACGCGGTGACGCCCGCCTTCCATCCTGCTTTCCGCTACACGGGTTCGAGCGATCTGCACTTCTTCCTGCGCGTCCACCAGGCTGGGTTCCGGATCGTCTGGTGCGAGGAAGCGCCGATCCAGGAGGATGTGCCGGCTTCGCGCACCACGCTGCGCTGGCTGGTCCGGCGCGCGTTCCGGTCCGGCAGCGGGGACAGCATCAGCCGGGTACTGATCCGGCCGGGGGTGGCGAGCACGCTGAAGGCGCTGGCCTATGCTCTGGCGCGGATCGCCTCGGCCTTCGGGTACGGACTGGGCGGTCTGGTGCTCGTTCGGAAGACCTATCTGCTGAAGGCCGTCCGCCGGTTCTTCTCGGGCATCGGCAGCCTCGCGGGCATAGTAGGGATCAACCATGACGAGTACCGGGAACGGCACCGACCTGACGGTGGCGACGCTGTGCCAGGCGATCTGGCAGGTGGAGCGGGAGCTGGATCTGCTGAACTGGCGGATCCAGGGAGCGCACCCCTGGCCGATCATCCGGATGCGCGTCTTCCATGAGCTGAGTCAGCGCGGCGGGATCCACGGCAACCCCCACCCGGTACGCCGGACGCGGTCCGACAAGGCCCGGCTGGTCGGCAAGCATGTCGCCGGTGTGGTCGGCAAGAACCCGTTCCTCGCGCACGGCCAGTTCGACGCGCTGGTGGTTCCGCATCCGCGCAAGCCCGGCGGGGTCGAGATCTATACCGACCGGCTGCGGGCCGAGCTGGGATCGTCGGCGCTGGTGCTCGATTCGGGCATCAACGGCACGCCGCTCGCGGGCAGCCGCAACCTCGACTTCTTCACCTCCGCCGCCGGCGCCGTGCGCAGCCGTGCGGTGGATGCCCGCTGCGGAACCATCGAGAACGCGCTGGAGGCGCTGACCGGGGTCAAGGTCCCGATCGGCGCCCTCGTCGCTCGCGAACTGCCCAAGCACGTCCGCCTCCGCGCGATCTACCGCGCCTTGCTGCGACGCCACAAGATCAAGACCGTGTACGCCGTGGTCGCGTACTTCCACCAACACGTCGTCGGCGCCGCGCGGGATCTCGGCCTTCGCGTGGTGGAACTGCAGCACGGGGCGATCAGTCCGTACCACCTGGGCTACAGCTACCCGGGGAGCCCGTCCGTGCCGGATCAACCGGACGAGCTGTGGTGCTTCGGCTCGTACTGGCCCGACGTCGTCGAACTCCCGGCGGGTATGCAGACCAAGATCATGGGGGCGCCGTTCATCCGCCCGCTGACCGCCTCGGAGATTGCGGCCAAGAAGCCTGAGCGGGTGGTGTTCCTGTCGCAGGGCACGATCGGTACTTCGCTGTTCAAGTTCGCCACCGCGTTGGCGGAGGCGCGGCCGGAGCTGGAGCTCATCTATCGGCTGCACCCGAGTGAGCACTTGGACGACTACCGTGCTCCGGCTGGGCTGCAGGTGTCGGCGGGGACTGACACTCTGGAGTTGCTGGCCTCGGCGACTTATCAGGTCGGCGTGTCCACGACTGCTTTGTTCGAGGGCATGACACTGGGCTGCCGGACGACAGTGGCGGAACTGCCCGGGCATGAGTATCTGCTGCCCGCGATCGAGCGTGGCGACGCAATACTGGCACCGACTGCGGACGAGCTGATCATCGGGCTTCCGACTGCACCGTTGTGCCAGGACAGTACTGCCTACTACGCGCCGGACAACTTAAGCGCAGTGCTCAAGGATTCCGCCCGATGAAGCCCAGCAACCGGTCCTGAAGAGGCGCGTCCTCCGGTACTTCGACCTCGGCGCCGTACACCTCGATGCCGGGCCCGAACGCGTCCGGTGTGCGGTACTTCGTCATCACATCGGCCGGGATCGCCGTCGTACTGGTCCAGAGGCGCTCGACATCGGCGGGATCCATCGTCTCGTTCTGGCCGGTCGCCCGGGCCAGGTCCCAGCCGTGCAGGACCAGGTCGTCACTGACCACCTGGTCGATCTGCGCCTCGACGGTCATCCGGCCGGCCGGCGTATCGCAGTCCTGCTCGGCCGCCTCGGGATCGTCGAGCACTGCCTCGACCGCGGCCCTCGCCGCCCGGAACGCGCCCAGAGGATCCTCGGCCACCGGTACGGCGGTGAGCCGTCGGTTGACCGGCATCAACATGTACCCGTGCATCGCGACGATGTGGTCCACCACATCCCGTGCCGACCACTTCTCACACGGCGACTGGTTCCCCCACTGGTCGGCCTTCACCGCCGCAACCTTCGCCTCGAACGCATCCGCCCGCCGCCGATACCGCTCCGCGATCTCACCCATCTCAGCCCCCATCCCACGTCAGCGCACCTCTCCGACTGAGTATGCCCCCGGCAACCGGGACCGGAGCGATCCCCTGCACAGCGAAACTGTCGGCGGGCGTGCCTACGCTCGCGGGCATGGAGAGTGCGGAGCTGGGGCGGACCGGGTTGACTGTGAGTCGGTTGGGCCTCGGGCTTGCCTCTCTCGGCGGCATGTTCGCCGCTGTCCCGCAGACGCAGGCGGTCGCCACCATCGACCGGGCTTGGGAGCTCGGCATCCGGCTCTTCGACACCGCTCCCGTCTACGGCTACGGGCTCTCGGAGCAACGGGCGGGCCTCGCACTGCGGGGGCGGCCCCGCGACGAGTTCGTGCTCTGTACCAAGGTCGGCCGGCTGATCGAGCCCGGCGGTGCCGACTTGCAACCCATCTGGGCCGAACCACCGCCAGGCGTCGGCCCGCGGCTCGACTACTCCTACGCCGCGGTGATCCGGTCTTTCGAGGAGAGCCTCGCGCGGATGGGGATCGACCGGATCGACATCCTCCACATCCACGATCCCGATCTGGACTTCGCCGCCGCCTCCAGTTCGGCGCTCCGGGCCCTTGCCGAGCTCCGCGGCCGCGGCACCATCCGCGCGCTCTCCCTGGGCGTGAACCACGCGGACTTCGCCGCCCGATTCCTCCGTGAGACCGGCGTCTCGGGCGTCGACTGCATCCTGCTCGCCGGGCGCTACACGTTGCTCGACCAGTCCGGCGCCGACGAACTCCTCCCGCTCTGCCACAACCTCGGCGTCGCGGTCCTCGCCGCCGGCGTCTTCCAAGGCGGGGTGCTCGCCGACTCCTCCGCCGGAGCTCCCCACGGCTACGCCGCGATCCCACCCTCGCTCGCCGCGCGCATCGAGTCCCTCCGCAGCCTCAGCCACCAGTACGCCGTACCGCTGCTGGCCGCCGCGGTCCAGTTTCCGCTGCTGCACCCGACAGTTCCCGCGGTCGTCGTCGGAGCCCGCACTCCTGCGGAGATCTCCGAGGTGGCGAGTCTCCTCGACCACCCCATCCCGCCCGACTTCTGGCAGGCGCTGGAACGCGAAGGCCTGATTTCCTCACAGAAATCGCACGCCTGATGCGGGTGAGGTGGCTCGCCGGTCCAGTACGGTCGGAGGGTCTCTGAGAGAAAGGCTGGCGGATGCGGTACATGCTGCTGCACAAGACGAACGCGAACCTCGAGGCAGGGCAGCCGCCGGATCCCGAGATGCTGGCCCGCGCGGACAAGGTCCTCGAGGAGATGCGGCAGGCAGGTGTACTGCTCACCGCGGAAGGGCTGATGCCGAGCGCCCGCGGCGCCCGGATCGCGTTCCCCGAGGGCAAACCGCGCGTCATCGACGGCCCCTTCACCGAAACGAAGGAACTGGTCGCCGGCGTCTCGATCATCCGAGTCGACTCCAAACAGGAAGCCGTCGACTGGGCCCTCCGCTTCGCCGACGCCGACCCCGGCACCGAAATAGACATCTTCGAAATCGCCGGCTGACCCGGGAAAACCCGTGGAGCCGCCGCTGCGCCGGCGACATACTCCAAGCTATGTACTCCGACGAGGACGCGGCAGCGCTCTGGATCGGGCCAGCAGACACCCGCAGCGACGGGTGTCGATGAGATCGAATGGGTCGGTCGTCGGCGCCTCTGAGGCCCGCAGGCGCACCGCTGGTCCCAGGCCGAACACACCGGCGTAGAAGTCAGCGGCGGCCGCGGCGTCGGACACCTCGAGAGTTAGATGGTCGATGAACGCCGTCACAGTTCCTTCCTGGTTGTCTTTGATCACTGAACTGACGTGCACCAGATCGTGAATGTGACCGCGGGGACCCGTCAGGCTCCGCGCACGCTCCCTCGAGGGGCCTTCTGCCACGGCCGAAGTAACTCTCGCCAGTCGGACGGCCAGTTCACCAGGGCGAAGAAGACCATCACCATCAAGTTGATGGGCGCCGCGACGCGTTCGTAGGGTTCTTCGCCGTTCGCGATGATGTGCGTGGTTGTCGCGCCGGTCAGGACCAGGATCAGAACAGCTGCGCCGACGAACTTGGCCCGGGTGCGCGGGATGACCAGCAACACGGCGCAAACCCCCTCGAGGGCGCCGACCACGAACCGGAACCACGCCGGGTAGCCCCATTCGACGAACTTCACGGAGTAGGCCGGGCCGAAGAAGGTCGGGCCAGGCCAGAACTTGGTGACGAACCCCATGAAGAACGTCAAGGCCACATACCAGTAGAGCGCAGTGAGTAGCCGTCTCGGCCACACGTGGGTGGACATGATTGTCTTCCTCCATTTGAGTCTTCCAGGGATGAACCGCGAGTTGCTCGCGTTCACCCACCTGACGGGAGTCGGAGGAGAAACGTGACCGATGAACGAGAACCGAAGGGGGAGTCAGTCGGTGAGGTTGGTGGCGGCCCAGGTGGCTAGGTCGTCGCGGCGGATCGCGGCTGCCAGTAGGTCGGGGAAGAGGTCCGGGGTGCAGGCGAAGGTCGGTACTCCGAGGTCGGCCAGGGCCGCGGCGTTGTCCGCGTCGTACGACGGCGTGCCGGAATCGGCCAGCGCCAGCAACGCCACCAACTGAACCCCTGACTCCACCAAAGAACGGGCCCGACGCAACAACTCCTCCCGTACTCCGCCTTCGTAGAGGTCGCTGATCAACACCATCACGGTCTCGTTCGGCCGCGTCACCAGGGTTTCGCAGTACGCGAGCGCCCGGTTGATGTCGGTCCCACCACCAAGTTGCGTGCCGAAGAGCACGTCCACCGGATCGTCCAGCTGATCCGTCAGGTCCACGACGGCAGTGTCGAACACGACCAGGCTCGTCCGCAGCGTTCGCATAGACCCCAGTACAGCGCCGAAAAGACTCGCGTAGACAACCGATTCCGCCATCGAACCCGACTGGTCGATCGCCAACACCACATCACGTTGCACGCTGTGATTGCGTCGCGCATAGCCGACCAGGCGATCCGGGACGATCGTCCCCAGAGCAGGCGAGAAGTGCTTCAGGTTGATCCGGATCGTGCGGTCCCAGTCGATGTCCGAGTGTCGCGGCCGCCCGGTCCGCCCGGCGCGATCCAGCGCACCCGTGACCGCGGCCCGGGTCCGTTCCGCCAGCCGCTTCTCCAGCTCGGCGACAACCCGGCCGACCACCTCACGGGCGGTCTGCTTGGTCTCCTCCGGCATCACCTCGTTCAGCGCCAGCAGGATGCTGACCAGGTGGACGTCGGGTTCGACAGCGTTGAGGAGTTCCGGTTCCATCAGCATCCGGGTGATCCCGAGCCGCTCGACCGCGTCCCGCTGCATCACCTGGACAACACTGCTCGGGAAGTAGCTCCGGATGTCCCCGAGCCACCTGGCGACCCTGGGTGCCGAGGAGCCGAGTCCCGCGGAGCGTTTCGAACCAGATTCGCCCCGCTCAGCGTCGTACAAGGCTGCCAGGGCTGCGTCGACGGATCTGTCGGCGGTTGAGAGCGCAGTACCGGTCTCTGGGTCGGCCTCGCTGCCGAGGACCATCCGCCAGCGGCGCAGGCGTTCGTCGTCCACGGTCACACCCCCAGCAATCGCGCCACGACAGGAAGCACCGAGGCACCCAGTTCGGCGTCCAGGTCGTTGTCGTCAGCAACAACTGGTCCGGCCGGATCACCCAGCGCACGAGCCCGCTCGCCGATCGAGCGGCGCTCCGGGGAGGCGAAGGTCCCGAACGTCCGCCGGAGCAGCGGCAGCGCCTCGAGAAATGCCTCGGCCGGGATCGCCGAGAGCCACGAATCCACCAACGCGAGCAGGCGTTCGTCATGCACGAGCAGCAACCCACCGCCGGCCAGGAAGCCCTCCACATACCCGGCCGCATCCGCAGTGGGCGTCCCCGGAGACAACGCACGCCCCAGCCGCAAGGCGACCTCGCCGGTCTCGAGCCGGGAGGTGTCGAGCATCAGCCGGGTTAGCCGCCCGGCGATCAGCGGCGGCACCGACGACCGGTCGCTCAGGCTCTCCAAAGTGGTCAACCATTCCGTACGAACTCCCACGTCGAGCAGTGTGGTCGCGTCCTGCACGCCGTCGATGAGCTCCAGCACCGAAGCCGCCGCGTCGGGATCCAACCCGTGCACCGTGCGGCCGAGCCCGGCGCAGACTCGCGACACCATGCGGCTCGCGACCGCACCGAGCCCCGCGGTATCGCTGCCTCGCACGTCGCCGTAGCGAGCCGATCGCGCCAGCGCAGGGAGGGCCGCCATCAGATGCCCAACGTCAGCGTCCTTCGCCGCCCGCGTGTCCACCCCGGCCAGCAGGGCAGGCAAAGCATCAGCCAGATCGGCAAGCAGCGAGCGCTCCAGCGCAGAGGTCACCTCAGCCAATGTCGACGAATCCGCAGCCGCGGAAAGCATCACAGAGGTCGCGGCCCCGAGCACCGTCGTACCGTGGGCGCCTGCGGCGACCAGGTCCACCTCGAGACCCGGGTCCCACGCCAGCGTCCAGGTCTCGCGGAACGTCCCCTGGTTCTGCCGCTCGTTCGTGGTCGGCACTCCCCAGTCGATCCCGAGGATGCGCAGCCGGTGCAGCAACCGCGACTTCCCCAGGTCGTTCGGCTTGCGCAGGTCGAGCTCCACCACGCGTTCGACGGCGTCCCGCTTCAACCGCAAACTGCGAGCCTGAGCCGCCAGATCAGCCGCCACTGGTGCTTGCGGAGTCTCGCCCGGTACTGCGCCGAGCAACTCCCCGACGACCGCTTCCCGCGTCACAAGATCAAGCAGTACGTCGTTTCCGCCGCACATCACCGCCCGCGTGGCTTCGGTGACCTCACTCAATCCCGCGAGCGGCCGCTCCCGCAGGGCAGCAAGGGTATCCGCCAGCCGAACCGCCTCGATCACGTGAGCACTCGACACCGGCAGATCCTCGGCGCGTAGTACCTGGGCAACCTTCGAGAGCCAGCGCGTGGTGATCTGGTCGGGCGCGGTGAACAGGTGGTGATACCAGCCGGGCGAGGTGACGCCGGCGCCGTACCCGCTGGCGCTTGCCAGCCGCCCGTGCGTCCAGGGCACCCAGGTGCAGGCGACCTTGCGCTTCGCAAGCCCTTTGAGTAAACGCTGATCGTGTGTTGCTGGAGGCAACGGTGCCGTCAACGCCGGCACGTGCCAGGCCCCACAGACCACGGCGATGCGCTCGAAGCCTTCCCGCAGAGCCTTCCGCAAGACTGTCCGCATGTAGGCCTCGCGTTGCGCCTCGCGACCGGTCGCCTCCTCGTCCCGGCGCAGCTCCCCCATCGCCTCGGCGATCACCGTGAACGGCTCGGCGCCGTCCCGCCGGTGCTCGATCACGTCGTCCCACCAGCGCTCCGGATCGTCGTACCCACCAGCCGCCGCCAGCGTTGCCAACGGATCCGCCGACAGCCCCTGGCGCCCATCCGCGCGGGAGCCGAACTGGTACGCCGCCGGCAGATCACAGAACCTCACCGGTACTCCGGACCCCAGCGCGTACGTGATCGCCTGCCATTCCGGGCTGAACACCGCGAACGGCCAGAACGCGGCCCGGGTCGAATCGTCCACTGCATAGGCAAGCAACGCCACCGGCGGCACCATCTCCGACGGCGCCATCTCCGAGGGGGCGGCGAGCTCGACCACCTTGTCCGCCTCGGGCGGTCCCTCGATCAGCACGATGTCCGGCTCGAGCGATGCGAGGGCAGTCGCCAGCGCCCGGGCCGAACCCGGACCGTGGTGCCTGATCCCGAAGAGGTGAACCGTCATCCGGTGATGTCCCGGCAGGCCCGGTAGAAGTCGGACCAGCCTTCCCGTTCACGAACCACCGTCTCCAAGTACTCCGACCAGACCACCCGGTCGGCCGAAGGGTCCTTGACGACTGCGCCCAGGATGCCGCCGGCCACGTCGTACGAGCGCAGTACGCCGTCCCCGAAGTGCGCCGCAAGGGCGAGTCCGCCGGTCACCACGCTGATCGCCTCGGCCGTGGAGAGCGTTCCGGAAGGGGACTTCACCGCGGTCCGGCCGTCCTCGGTCCGCCCGGAGCGCAACTCCCGGAACACCGTGACGACCCGTCGGATCTCGTCCAACGCGTTGTCCTGCTGCGGCAACTCCAGCGACGACCCGAGCTGCGCAACCCGCCGCGAGACGATCTGCACCTCTTCATCAGCGTTGTCCGGCAGTGGCAGAACGACCGTGTTGAAGCGTCGCCGCAAGGCGCTGGACAGTTCGTTCACGCCCTTGTCGCGATCGTTGGCGGTGGCAATGACGTTGAATCCCTTGCGGGCTTGAACTTCCGTGCCGAGCTCGGGGATCGGCAGCGACTTTTCCGACAGGATCGTGATCAGCGCGTCCTGGACGTCGGACGGCATCCGGGTCAGCTCCTCTATCCGGGCGATCTTCGCGTCCGCCATCGCGCGATGCACCGGGCTCGGCACCAACGCCGCCTCACTGGGGCCCTGAGCAATCAGTTGCGCGTAGTTCCAGCCGTACCGGATCGCCTCCTCCGCCGTACCTGCAGTCCCCTGCACCAGCAACGTCGAATCCCCGCTGATTGCCGCCGCGAGATGCTCACTGACCCAGGTCTTCGCAGTTCCCGGTACGCCGAGCAACAGCAGAGCGCGATCCGTGGCGAGCGTGGCGACTGCGACCTCCACCAGCCGGCGCGGTCCGACGTACTTCGGCGTGATCTCAACGTCACCGGCCTGACCACCAAGGAGATACGTCACCACCGCGGCCGGGGACATCCGCCAGGCCGGCGGCCGCGGCCGGTCGTCGGTGGCGATCAGCGCCGCCAACTCCCCGGCGTACTCCACCTCGGCATGCGGCCGCAGCACTTCTGTGGTCACGGTCATGACAGCTCCTCGTACATCTCACGACGGAAGATCAAGGTCTCGACAAGACGCGACCGCCAGGTGTCTTCCTCACCGGTCGGCTCACGGGTGATCGGATGATTCAGTACTGCGAAGGGCACCGCGCGGGCCGCGATGCTCGCCAGTCTCGCCCAACTGCGAGCCGTCCCGCCTTTCGCCAACTGGTCGAGCACCAGGACCGCCAGCGGCGCCGGCCAGGGAACGGGGAGTCCGCCGACCAGATCGGCGAGATCGATTCGGCTCCGCAGCGACTCGGTCGCCGCTGCCCATTCCTCTTCGGGCAGAACACGAACCAGCTCGGCAATCCGGTTCTCCGTCGCAGCCTCCGCCTGCAGCAGCGCCCGCGCCCACTCGGCGGACCGCTCGCGCACGGCCGCTTCGGCCCAGGCGACCTGGAGAACCTCCGGCGAACACCCTTCGACCTTGTACTGCAGGTACTCCGGTTCGACCGTGGAAAGGGGTGCTCGGGCAACGAGCTGGCGGAACCACCAGGCCCGTTTCCCCAAGCCAGGATGGGGTTCGGGGTCGATCCCGTCGCGCTCCATCGCCTTGGTCACCCGCTGGGGCAGGCTGACCGCGAGCAGCCCTTGCGTCACGGTCAGGTGGGACCACACCCGCGCCGCCATGCGTTCGCCGTACTGCGAACCGGGGAGGCGGGCGAGCAACCCAGCGGCGGCCCGGCGTACCTCCTTGGAGCGGTCGTCGAGCGCACTCTCGAGAAACTCCTCGTCGGCCGGCGACAATCCGATCGACAGCAGCCCGAGGAACTCCACGCGGGCCGCGGCTGGTTCTGACGGCCAGACATCTTTTAGTGCCTCGAGGGCGACCTCGGGTTCGTGCTGTCGGAGCAAGCGGAACCAGCTGCGGCGTTGGATCGAGTTGCCGTGGGTCCACAGCTCCGGATCGTCGCTCACTGCCTCGTGCAGGAAACGCCATTCCGGGTTGAGGTCGGCCAACCAGCTCGCACGACGGCCTGCGGCGGCGACAACCAGCGGCCGGTACTCCGCTCGGCCGCGGGCGTAGTCGGCGAGAGCGGGGAGGTGTTCTGGTGGGATGCCCCAGCCCTTGGAGGCAGCAGTACGGAGCCATTCACCGAGGGCCGCCGTCTGGAAGCCGCTGAGCATCGCCGCCAACCGGCGGATCGCGACAGGCCTTGGCAATGGGCGGCCCTGCCCTTCGGCGGCCGGCAGTGGTTCCAGCTCTTGGAGAGGCTGGCGGCCCGCGCGCTTGTAGAGGGTCGCCAGCGCGGCGGCGTCGAGCAGACCACCTTCGCCCAACTGCTCCTGGATCGCCGGAGGCAGCTCCTCAAAGTGCGGCGGCCGCCGCTCAGTCCCCAGCAACGCCGAACTCACCAACCCATCCCACCCCCTCACGACACCACCCCCGCCCGGTCGCGGCCCACGGCACCCATCCCCACCCGGTCGCCGCTCATGACAACACCACCGGGCGGTCGCCGTCCCAGCAGGTCATTGGTTTGAAGCCGGCACGGTTCCACTCGCCTGCGACCGTCACCGGATCTCCTGCCGAAACCGCGAGCAGCTTCCATGGATCTATCCCCGGCAACAACTCCAGCCCACCCGTCGCATCCACCAGCGCCCACCCATCGCCGTTGACGGCAGGGCGCACGTCCGCCAGGACCAACGGCCACCGCTCGTTCCAGGGATCCGCCGCCAGGGATTCGACGTACGCCGCCAGCGCCTGCTTCGGCGTCAGGCCGCTCGGGCGGGGTGCTGCAGTTCGTGGTGCCGTCTGGGTCAGGAGCGCTCGCATCGGCAACGCGCCCGGGTAATAGGACAGCACGCCCGGCACGTACTCCCCCGGTCGCGCCGGCAACGGATCCAGCTGCCGCCCGGCGGGTGCGAAGTTGAGGATCAACCCGAGCCGTCCCGTGGAAGCACCGCGCAACCACAGCCGCCGTACGGTCAAGCGGTCGTCGGGCTCGATCACCCTGCCGAGTACGAGCCAGTCGTCCTCGACCTTCTCCCCTTCAGCGAGGACTCGAGCGGTTTCGACGGTCCAGCCGATGCGGGACTGCACCGTGTCGGCCAAGGAGGGCGGGAGCTCCGCGAGCCGGTCGTGTGCGGAGACTGTCAGGTGGATGAGCGACAGCTCCTCCAGGAGTTCGCCAGGCCATCCGTGGCCCCGCCCGACCACGACAGCCGCGCGGCGTACGGCCCCTGCAACGCCGGGCGCCTGCGCGTCCACCATGCGCGCAGCGAGGCGGCTCAGCTCGGAGTACCCACGCTGATCGAAGCCACTGAGCCCTCGGCGTACCTGATCGTCCAGCCAACTCTGCAACTCAGCCATACCGGCCGAAACGCGATCAGCCCGCCGGGCGGCACGCTGCTGAGCCGCCAGCGGATCAGCAACCTCCCCCGGCTTCTTCTCAGCCCGCTCAGCCGACCGCTCGGCCCTCGACGAACGCTCTGCCAGCCAAGACGTCACCCACTCAGGCTCGTCATCCGCAGGCAGCCCACCAGCAGACCAGAGCAGCATCAGCCCCAGCGCGTGCTTGCACGGAAACTTCCGACTAGGACAGGAACACCGAAAGGCAGGACCCGCCAGCTCGACCATGGTCTGATACGGCTGCTTGCCGCTCCCCTGACAAAGCCCCCACAACGCACGCTCAGAGCAACCCGCGGCAGACCACTTCCCCACCCGAGCCTGCCCCTGCCCAGCCTTGGCTGCAGCAGCATCAGGCGCCAACCCCAGCACCTGCTCCACATCCCAAGCCACACCCGAGAGCATCTCACCACCCCCCGACACCCCCTACCCCCGATCCCAAGCCCACTCCTCCGTCGCCGCTCCCACCCGCGGCGCGGCTCCCTACGGTCGCAGCTTTGTCGTACCTGGCCGCTTCGTCGTACCTGGCCGCGACGCCCTGGCCCGCGACGCGCTCCATGTTGTGCTCGCCGACCCGCATCGACAACCCGACCCGGCACTCGTCCACACCTTGGCCCCGCCGGGACACCTCAGACCCGCCAGGCGCAGACCCGCCGTTGGGGTGCGATCGCCGGGCGATCACCCCACGGGTCGAGGACCACTGCAGTTGCCGGGGTGATGATGTGGCCGGTGGGCGGGCCATCTCCGGTGGTGTTGCCGGCCTAGCCGGTTGCGGGCAGGTCGCCCCACGGGTCGAAGGCCGCCGCATCCACGGGAGTCGCGTCGCCGATCGATGTGGTGTCACCGGCCGAACCGGCCGCAGGCAGATCGCCCCACGGGTCGACGATCGCCGCGTCTGCCGGGGTGATGGACCCGGTGGATGCGGTGCCGCCGGTGGGTGTGGCGTCACCGGTCGATCCGGCCGCGGGCAGGTCGCCCCAGGGGTCGAAGACCGCCGTGTTGGGTGCGGTGGTGGGCGCGGGGCAGTCTCCGGTGGACCCGGTGGGTGCGGGCCTGTCGGGTGGGGGGTGGGGCGGGTGGTGGCCGGTACCGGATCCGGGTGCTGGGATCAGGGTCGGCCCAGGTGGGGCGTTCCACGTGGACGATGCCGTCGGTGAGGGTGATGGTCCAGCGGCCGGCGTGTAGGGCGATGTGGTGGGCCTTGCACAGCAGCACGAGGTTGCAGAGGGCGGTCTTGCCGCCGTCGATCCAGTGCACCAAATGATGCGCTTCGCAGCTGATCGGCGGGGCGCCGCACACGACGCAGCCGCGGTCGCGGAAGTTCAGGGCTTTGCGGATGTGGCCGGTGACGAACCGTTTCGTCCAGCCGACATCCAACGGCACGGAGTTCTTACCCAGGATGATCGGGGTGACCGCGGCGTCGCAGGCCAGCCGGCGGATCGCGGCCGCGGACAGGCCGTCGCCGTAGACCAGGTCACCGATCCCGGCACCGCCGGTGCCGGAGCGGAGGTCTTCCAGGTCGGCGGTGATGGTGATGTGCGCCTTCGGCCCGTCACCATCGACGAAAGCGTCACTGGCCGCGGCGCCGGCTGCGGTGTTCAGGACCGTCGTCAACGCGTCGGCCTGGCGTTTGTCGCGCGACCGCGGATCCAACTCACCATCGACGGTCTTATGGGGTTTCGCGCCGGCGTGAATCATCGCCTTGAGCAGTTCGGCGTTCTCGTTGGCGAGGTAGCCGGTGAACTTGACGCCGTGGTCGGCGTCGCGCAGCGAGAGCGCTTCGCGGGCGTAGGCCTTGTCTTCGGCGGGTTCGGGGCCGTCGGTGTCGAGCAGATCGCACGCGTGCTTGGCGGCCTTGCGTAGCTCGACCGGGTTCAGGTGCGCGGCGAGTTTCACTAGTTCCTGTTCGGCGACCTCGATGTCCTCGACCGGGACCGTGTCCGGCAGTTTCTCCAACGCGGCCACGATCACCTGCGCCTGCGCCGGACGAACCACCACCCGCCCCCGCACCCCACCACCCGAGTCGGCACCGTCCGCATCCGAGCCTGCGTCGACGTCCGCGGCAACGTCCGAGTCGCTAGCAGCATCGCCGCCGGCCTCAGCCTCAGCCTCGAGGTCACCATCACCGTCGCCGTCGAGGTCGAGGTCGGTGGGGTCGGGGAGTCCTGCGGCGACGGCGGCGTACCTAGGGAGGGCTTTGGCGAGAGTGAGGTCTCGGCGGACGTCGCGGGGGTGGAGGTTGTGGCGCAGCGACAACAGCTCGATGGTGTCGCGGGCGCCGACGTCGGCGGCGTACCCGGATTCGTCGAGGCCCGCCGTCAGGTGCAGGCAGAGGGTTTCCAGGCGGGCGATCTCGGTCCGCGCGGCGTCGAGAGTCAGCAGCTGTTCGCTGCCGCTCATCGAGTACACCGGCCGTGCGCCCAAGATCTCCATAACGAGAAGCCTAGACACCGCCGCCGACAGTTTTCGCTCGGAATGCCCTTATCTGTAAGGGATTCCGAAGATTGTCTGGATCTTGTTGGTGGTATCGAATCGGGCCAAGTTGTCCACAGCAATCTCTGATCTGTGGAGGGAGAAGGTTGTTCTCCCTGGCCGGGATGAATCTCACCAGGCGGAAACCCGGACGAGGCGGGAATGAAGCCGCAGCGGCTGCATGTTGACCACCGCTGACCGACTCTCCTACCCCGGGAAGAAGGCAGCTCCATGACGTCCTCGCCGACCACTATGCGCGCCGTCCAGCTCTCCGCACCAGGCCCCGTGGACAACCTGCGGCTGACCACGCTTCCGCTGCCGCCCGAGAGGGACGGCTGGGTGCGGATCCGCGTCGAGGCGTTCGGCCTCAACCGCTCGGAGCTGAAGCTTCGGCTGGGTGTGAGCGAGGGCGTCAGCTTTCCCCGCGTCCCGGGGATCGAGGCCGCCGGCATCGTCGACGCGGCCCCGGCCGGCAGCGGCCTGGCTCCCGGGCAGAAGGTCGTCGCCATGATGGGGGACATGGGGCGCACCTACGACGGTGGCTATGCCGAGTACACGTCGGTACCGCTGTCCCAGGCCATCGCCGTGGACACCGACCTGCCGTGGGAGGTACTGGGCGCACTGCCGGAGATGGTGCAGACCGCCTACGGCTCGCTCACCATCGGCCTGGACCTGAAGCCCAGTCAGTCCGTACTGATCCGCGGCGGCACCTCCTCGGTCGGCCTAGCGGCGGCCGCCCTGGCCAAGTGGCGCGGCGCCACGGTGCTGTCCACCACCCGGCAGGCCGACCGCCTAGCTTCGCTGAAGGAGCACGGTGTCGACCACCCTCTGCTCGACACCGGCGAGGTCGCACCCGCCGTGCGCGAGCTGTACCCGGACGGCGTCGACGCTGCCCTCGACCTCGTCGGCACCCCGACCCTGCCCGACACGTTGCGCGCGGTGCGGGTGCACGGCACGGGCTGCTTCGGCGGCAGCCTCTCGAACCAGTGGACGGTGCGGGACTTCTCCCCGAACGAGTACCTGCCGCGGGGAGTGCGCCTGGCCGGCTACTTCGGCGACGCCGCCGACCTTCCTCGCGAAGCCTTCCAGGAGATCCTCGACGCGGTCGCGGCCGGCCAACTGGCCTTCCCCGTCGACCGGGTCTACGACGGCCTGGACCAGGTGCAGCAGGCCCACTCAGACATGGAGCACAACCGCGCCACCGGCAAACTCGTCGTCCGCGTCCGCCACTAGGCGACGGTCTCAGATCGACTGGCCGCCAGAGACCTCCACGCGTTGGGCGTTGAGCCAGCGGTTGTCGTCGGAGAAGAGGGCCGCCACCGCGGCGCCGATGTCGTCGGGCTCGCCGACGCGGCCGAGGGCGACCTGGGTGGCGAGGTAGCCGCGGACCTGGTCGTTGTCGCGCATCAGACCGCCGCCGAAGTCGGTCGCGGTCGCCCCCGGAGCGATGGTGTTGACCCGGATCCCGCGGACGCCGAGTTCCTTGGCCTGATAGCGAGTCAGTACCTCGATGGCACCCTTCATCGCGGCGTACGCCGCCGCTCCGGGGGTGGTGAACCGGGCCAGACCCGAAGAGACGTTGACGATCGCGCCACCGTCGGCGAGGAGCGGTAGCAGTTTCTGGGTGAGGAAGAAGACCCCCTTGAAGTGGACGTCGACGAGGGCGTCGAAGTCCTTCTCGGTGGTCTCGGCGAAGGACGCGGCAACGCTGTTACCGGCGTTGTTGTGCAGGTAGTCGAACGTGCTGCGGCCCCAGTCGCGGAGGACCCCGCCGACCTGCTCAGCGAACGCGTCGAAGCTGCCGACCTCGCCGGTGTCGAGTTGCAGGGCGACAGCGCTCCGCCCCAGCTTGACGATCTCGGCGACGACGGCGTCCGCCTCGTCCTTGGTGGCCCGGTAGGTCAGGATCACGTCCACGCCGGCAGCGGCCAGGTGCAGCGCGCTGGAGCGACCCAGGCCGCGGCTACCACCGGTGATGAGGGCGACCTTCCCGCCGGTCTGCTGGTCAACGCTCTCGTTTGTCTGGACGCTCATGCGATCTCCTCTAGAAGGTTGGTGCTTCCAGTTGAGGCCGGTCGGTGCGGGCGGACCAGGCTCCGCTTAGCCACTGACTCGGAGGTCGTGGATAACGGGCGGCGACCCAGGCACAGTGGTAGGAGGACCACGACTGGAGGAGTTGACGGTGGACCGGGTGGCACTGGCCGAGTTTCTTCGCAGCCGACGCGAGGCGCTCCAGCCCGAGGATGTCGGGATGCCCCGCGGACAGCGCCGTCGTACCCCCGGACTGCGCCGGGAGGAGCTCGCGGTCCTGTCAGGGATGTCGACCGACTACTACAGCCGGATCGAGCGCGGCGCCGGCCCGCAGCCCTCGGAGCAGATGATCGCGGCGATCGCCCGTGCCCTGCATCTCACCCTCGACGAGCGCGACCACCTCTTCACGCTGTCCGGCTACACCGCGCCGGGGCGCGGCCTTCGGGCCGAGCACGTCAACCCCGGCATGATGCGAGTGCTCGACCGGCTCGACGACACCGCCGCACAAGTCGTCAGCTCACTCGGCGTGACGCTGCTCCAGACCCCGCTCGCGGTCGCGCTCCTCGGGGACCAGATGGGCTACACGGGTCACGCCCGCAGCCTCGTCTACCGCTGGTTCACCGACCTCGACAGCCGCCGGATCTACCCCGAGGAAGACCACGAGCACCACGGCCGCGTCTACACCGCCCAACTGCGCGCCGCCGTCACCCGCGAGGGCCCTCGCTCACAGGTCGCCCACCTCGCCGAAATTCTCCGCGCGGAGTGCCAGGAATTCGCCGAGTTCTGGGCCGGCCACGAGATCGGTCTGAGCTATACCGACCAGAAGCGCTTCATCCATCCCGAGGTCGGCGAACTCTCACTGCATTGCCAGCTCCTGATCGACCCCGACCAGTCCCAGTCGCTCGTCGTCTTCACCGCCAGAGCAGGCACCGAGGACGCCGACAAGCTCCGCCTGCTCTCGGTCATCGGCAACCAGACCCTGTTCACTCATTAGTGCGCCGCGTCGGAGGTTGCGTTAGCGATACGGCGTACTAGCCGAAGGCTTGTTTTTCGGAGTCGTAGCCGACCGGGTAGCCGTTGTCGGTGGGGTTGCGTTGGTTGCTGATCGACGGTGGCGGCGCCGCGGGTGGTGCAGGGGTGTCGGAGAGCCCGTCCCGGACAGCTCCGAGCAACCGCTCCTCGACCGCCTCCAGTTCAGCAATGCGGTGCCGGATCGCGTCCTCCTCGGCCCGTGCCGTGGCCAGCAACTCATCCGCCTCAGCCTTCGCGACCTCGCGCAGATGATCCGCCGTCCGCTGGCTGGCGCTCAGCACACTCAGCTCGTACCGCCTGAGCTCGTCCACCAGTTCGCCCTCCTGCCGCTGCGCATCCAGTACTGCGTCGGGCAGCCGACCGTTCTGCGGATCCGGCAAGGTCTGCTCCAGCGCGGCGATCTGCTGATCCACCCGGCTGAACAGATCAGCCACGTCGGTCCGCATCTGCCGGATCACGTTGGCGGCCGCCTGGACGCGCTCGTTGGCCTCGCGCTCGCGCTCGAGCGCCGTCCGCTCCGCCGAGGTGATCACATCCAGCGCGACCACCGCAGCCCGCTCTGCCGGATCATCCGCCGTCGGCACCACTCCACTACTCCCCGCTCCCGGCGCGGTCGCGGCAGCCAGATCCGCCTGTACGCCGACCGGCGGTTCCTCGGCCGACATGCTCACGGTCCTCCGCAGCGGCACCTCGCGGATGAACAGCACCGCCAGCAGGCTGACCAGGGCAGCCGCAGCCGCGATCAGGAAGATCCGCCCAGTGGCATCGCCATACGCCTCTCGTACGACGTCGCCAAGCTGCGGCGGCAGCGAACCTACGTCGAGCACGCTGGTCCCGGACCCATTCTGCAGAGCCTCGCCAGCCTGGGCCCCCGCCGGACCGAGCGCCCTGATTTCGCTTGCGATCAGGTCCGTCACCCGGGTCGCCAGTACGGCGCCGAGCACGGTGACTCCCACGGCCCCACCGAGGCTGCGGAAGAAGGTGACCGATGCACTGGCCGCGCCGACCTCGCTGACGTCGACCGTGTTCTGCACGGCCAGCACCAGGTTCTGCATCATCATGCCCATCCCCATGCCCATCGCCAGCATGCCGAGGCCGAGATACCAGTACTCCGTGGTGTGGTCGATGGTGCCGAGGATCCCGAGGCCGGCGGTGAGCAACAGCCCGCCCAGGATCAGGTAGATCTTCCACTTGCCGAACCTGGTGATCAGCTGCCCAGCACCGACCGACCCCACGAACGAGCCGAGCATCATCGGAATGGTCAGCAGCCCGGCCTCGGTCGCGCTGTAGCCGCGGGCGATCTGGAAGTACTGGCCGAGGAACACCGCCGCACCGAACATCGACATGCCGACCGCCACGCTGGCCACGATCGCGAGCGCGGTGGTCCGCTGCTTCACGACATTCAGCGGTACCAGCGGTTCACTCGCCTTGGTCTCGGCGATGACGGCCAGGATCGCCAGCAGCGCGGTGCCGCCGAGGTAAGCGCCGGTCTCCCAGGACCACCAGGGGAAGTGCTCGCCCGCGAACGAAACCCAGATCAGCGGCAGGCTCGCAGTACCGGCGATCAGGATCGCGCCGAGGTAGTCCATCTTCACCTTGCGCTTGATCAGCGGCAGGTGGAGATAGCGCTGCAGCATCACCAGGCTAAGCACGGCCAGCGGGACGCAGACATAGAAGCACCAGCGCCAGCCGAGCCAGGAGGTGTCGACGATGACACCGCCGAGCAACGGTCCGCTGACTGTCGCAACGGCGACCACAGCGCCCATGTAGCCGGAGTACCGGCCGCGGTCGCGGGGCGGGATCGCCGCCCCGATGATCGCCTGCGCCAGCGCGAGCAGGCCGCCCATCGCCAGCCCCTGCAGCGCCCGCGCGCCGATCAGGAAGGGAACGTTGTGCGCCATCCCGGCGAGCGCCGAACCGATCACGAACAAGGTGATTGCGAGCTGCACGAGCAACTTCTTGCTCATCAGGTCGGACAGCTTGCCCCAGACCGGCGTGGCCACGGTCATCGCCAGCAGGCTGGCCGTGACCACCCAGGTGTACTGGGTCTGGGAGCCGTTCAGATCGGCGATGATCGTCGGCAACGCGTTGCTGACGATGGTCGAACTGAGGACCGCGGTGAAAAGGGCCGAGAGCAACCCGACGAGCATCTCCAGGATTTCCCGGTGCGTCAGCCCGGGATCAACGGGCCCAGCCGCCACCGGAACTCCTGGTCCGTTCCCCGCACTGGTCGGTGCTGCGTTGGGTACTCCGGGATACGGGGCGGCGGGTGACGCCGTCACCTCGCCCGGGGCCTTCGTCTCGATGGCAGACATCGGGTGTCCGTTCTCCTGCGCGGTCGTTCGGCCGAAACAGCTGGTCGGCTGTTCCGAGGCGGAGTACGGCCGTCTAGGTCCTCACCCGGGCCATTCATTTGGTTGCAGTAGCCAACAATAAGGCCAGCACACCTCCGACGACGACCCGGTCCGGTCGGCGAGCAACTCTGGACCCAGACCAAGGCGGAGATCCACACTCCCCTCGCCCGCTGAAAGCCGTACTAGCCCGGAAGTTTGCGGGCTTCAGCAGCCAGCAGCCGTACTGCGTTCGCAGTAGTCCGGGTTCGCCAGCTTTTGGCGATGGGTGAATCGTCCAGCGCGGCGATCTGGTCTGCCACCGCCTCGATCGGGGTGAAACAGTGATCGCTGCCGTAGAGCAGGTGGTCCGCGCCTGCCATCGCTTCGAGGGCCCGCAGTTGGTTCGGCACCGGCGTACCGGCGACGTCGTACCAGAGGTCCTGTAGCTGGCCGGAGATGCTCGGGAGTTCGCTGACCGGGGCATATGTCTGCCGGAAGAGATCCAGCCGGTCGCCGAGCAGCGGCAGCACGCCACCAGCGTGAGTGACAATGAAGCGGATCCGCGGGTACCGGCTGAAGACGCCCGTGAGGACCAGGTCCGTCACCGCCCGCGCACTGTCGAAGAGAAACTCGATCATCGGCCGCGGCCGGTCCAGAGCCACCTGGCGCCACTGCGGCGGCGAGGTCGGATGCAGGAAGACGACGGCAGCCCTCTCATCCAGCGCGCGCCACAGCTGGTCCCACGAAGGATCACCCGGGTACTGCCCGCCGGCGTTGCTGGTCAGGACCACCCCGTCGGCGTTCAGCACGTCGAACGCGTACTCGAGCTCGACCAACGACCCAGGCACATCCGGCAGCGGCAGACTCGCGAAGAACCCGAACCGCCCGGGATGATCCTCGGTCAACGCGGCGGCGGCCTCGTTCACCCGGCGGGCCAGTACCTGAGCGCGGAAGTCGTCGCCGAAGTGCACACCGGGCGAGGAGATCGACAGGATCGAGCGGGCGATCCCCATCCGGTCCATCAGGTCGAGATGCCGGTGTGCATTCCAGACGGGCCAGGCCGGCATCCCGTCGGGTCGTAGATGCCCCGCGCGCTCCGCGGCCGCGACGTACTCCGGCAGCAGGAAGTGGGCGTGCACATCGATCAGCGTCGGTTCCATCAGTCGCCTCCCACGGACATGGCTCTGAGACGACCTGGTGCCGGCCGCCTCAGAGGTACAGCTCACGCAGCCGACGGGTGCAGGAGGTCGTCCAGCCCGACGCGGCGGAGGAACTCGGTGCGGACCCGGTCGGCGACCGCGTTGACCACGGCCGCGCCGTCGTCGGAGGGGTCGATGTGGACCCGGAACGGCCGCTTGCCCTTCTCGGTTCCGACCACGGTCACGATCGCCCGGGCCACCTCGGCCACGTCCGCCCACTCCGGCTCGAGCTCCCGGAGCTTCTGGCTGACCTGATCCATCAGGCCGGCATAGCGGATCTCGTACGCCGCCACGATGTCCGCGTCGGCCGGCTTGCCGCTGTGGGCGAAGTGGTTCGTGCCATGGGTGAACGAGCCCGGCACCACGATCGTGCTCTCGATCCCGAACCGCGAGACCTCCAGCGCGTAGCTCACCGCGAGCGCGTCCATCGCCGCCTTCGCCGCGAAGTACGGAGCCAGGTACGGCGGGGTGCCGCCGCGGGTACTGGAGCTGCCGACCCACAGGAGCAATCCGTCCTGCTGATCGCGGAGGTGAGGCAGTGCCGCACGGTTGAGCCGCTGGGTGCCGAGCACGTTCGTGTCGTACAACTCGGCCAGCTGCTCAGGGGTGAAGGCCTCGGCCGGTCCGGTGACCATGTGGCCGGCGTTGTGGATCACGACGTCCAGGCGACCTTGCTCCGCGAGCACGGTCTGCACGGCCTGGTGCGTGGATTCGTCGGAGCTCACATCGAGTTCCACTGCGCGGAGATCGACGTTGTGCTGGTCCGAGTACTGCTTCGCCTCGGCCGCGGCAGCTGCGTTGCGGCCGCCGAGGTCGCGCATCCCGGCGTACACGGTGTGGCCGGCGTCGGCGAGGGCATGCGCGGTGAGGGCTCCGAAGCCGCTCGAGGCACCGCTGATCAGGATCGTCTTGCTCATGGCATTTTCCTTTCAGTAGAAGGGGTTTTCAGGCGGCCGAGCCGCCGTTGGCATAGATGACCTGACCGTTGACCCAGCGGCCCGGTCCGGCCAGGAAGGCGACCAGTTCCGCGATGTCCTCCGGCTGGCCCAGGCGCTCCAGCGGCGGCTCGGCGGCGATCCGGTCGATCAGTTCCTGCGACTTGCCGTCGAAGAACATCGCGGTGGCGGTCGGGCCGGGGGCGACGGCGTTGACGGTGATGTCGCGGCCGCGCAGTTCACGGGCCAGGATCAGGGTGATCGCTTCCACCCCGCCCTTGGTCGCGGCGTACGCGGAGTAGCCCGGCCGGGCCAGCTTGGTGAGGGAGCTGGAGAAGTTGATGATCGCGCCGCCGCCGCGGACCCGGCGTACGGCCTGCTGGTCGACGACGAAGGTGCCGCGCAGGTTGGTACGGACCACGCGGTCGAAGGCGTCCAGGTCGAGGTCGGCGAGCGGTGACAGCGGCATGATGCCGGCAGCGTGTACGACCACGTCGACACCGCCGAAGCTCTGCTCGGCCTGGTCGAACAGCGCGGCGACCGCATTCTCGTCCGCGACATCAGCCTGTACTGCGATCGCCCGACCGCCGGCCTGCTCGACCTCCTTGACTGCCTCGTCGGCCTCGGCCTGACTACCGCCGTACGTGACTACCACCGCGTAGCCCTCGCGCCCCAGCCGGGCTGCCGTCTGGCGGCCGATGCCCCGCGATCCACCCGTCACGATCGCGACCCGGTCGGCCTTGTTCTCTGTCATCGCCCTGCTCCTTCGGATCTGGTGTCTTGCTGACACTTAGATCCTGCTGCCGGCGATGCATCAAGTCCAACGACTCAACTCGATGGGTGGATCAGTTCTATTGATCCATCAGGTCGCGGCCGAGCTCGGTCCCCTCGGGGTGGCGGAGATGGGTGCTGACCAGGCCGAGCAAGGCCCGCAGCGCCGCGGACGGTTTCCGCTTCTTCAGCGTTGCCATGTACAGCGACCACTGGAAGGTCTGGTCCTTGATCGGTACTGCGCGAATGCCTTCCTCGGCGGCGAGCGCGTATCCCGGCAGGATCCCCAGCCCGACGCCGTGCCGGACGAACTGGACGCCGTTGTCGATCCCGAGCGCCTCGACCACCACGTGCCGCTCGATCCCGGCCGCCTCGAACTTCTGGTCGATCAGCGTCCGGGTCCCGAAGCCCGGCGGGAAGTCCACGAACGCCTCGTCGGCGAGGTCGGCCAACGTGACCGACCTCCGCCGGGCCAGCCGGTGACCGACCGGAACCCCGAGCACCTGCGGCACCCGGAGTAGCTCCCAGGCAGTCAGATCGCGATGCACGCTGCCGGCCGCGACCCCGAGGAACCCGACGTCGATGTCCCCGTTGCGCAGCCCGACGACGACCCCGGCCGAGCCCTCGGGTTCGACCCGCAACTGGAGCTCCACGTTCTGGTGGCGGCGGCGGAACTCCCCGGCCGCGGCAGGCAGGTCGATCAACCCGAGACCGGGCAACAGCCCCACCCGGACCGAACCGCGCATGCCTGCACCCAGCTCGTCGACGACATCACGTGCACCCTGGACCGCATCCATCACCGCGAGCGCTTCGGGCAGCAGCGCAGTACCGGCTTCAGTCAGTACTACGCGCTGCGCGCTCCGCTCGAACAGGGTGACCTTCAGATCCCGCTCGAGCGAGGCGATCGCCGCACTCACCGCGCTCTGCACAACATGCAACCGCCGCGCCGCAAGCGTGAAACTCCGCTCATGCGCGACGGCCACGAAGTACTCCAACTGCCGCAACTCCACCCCCAGAGTCTGGCTCATCGGCGACCAACTCGCGTACGAGCGCCACGCCAAGCCCAGCGGTCAGCAGGTCGGCTTCGGCGATCACCATGAACGCGGCCGTGCTTGCGAACCTGCCGACAACGCGACCGGCGTGACACCAGCAACTGAAACAGGCCGAGCACCAGCGGCAGAAGCCACCAGCCCGCCGGCCACCGACCGCGCCGCTGGTCTGGTCGGTGCTCGGCGAAGACAGTGCCCGGGAAGGTTACGAACACAACGAGCAGATGCGCCGCTTCGGGTACGCCGAACTGGTCAGCGTCCTCGCCGAGAAGCATCCGCTGAGCCCGGGCCTCACGCCGGTCAAGGCGCGCGACGTACTCCTCGTCCTGACCGGTCCACAGTTGTTCGTGATGTAAGCCGCGAGCTCGGCTGGAGCACTGAGGAGCTGGCAGCGTGGATCACTGACGCAGCGCTGGAACAGGTGTTCGGGCTGCACTAGGTTCCAACGGGATCGCTCGTTTTATCCACAAGTCAGAGGTTGCTGTGGACAACTTGGCGTGATTCGATACCACCCACAAGATCCAGACAATCTTCGGAATCCCTTACAGATAAGGGCATTCCGGCACAGAAACTGTCGGAGGGGTTGTCTAGAGTCTTGGGTATGGAGATCTTGGGCGCGCGACCGGCATGGTCGAAGACCGGCAGCGAACGGCTGCAGGTCCTCGACGCCGTCGAGACCGAGCTCGCCCGCCTGAAGACCGTCCGGCTCCACTACATGGCCAGCGTCGACGACTCCGGCGACGCCGTCGAACTAGGAGCCCACGACACCGTCGAACTGTTGTCGCTGCGTCACAACCGCCACCCCCGCGACGTCCGCCGCGACCTCACCCTCGCCAAAGCCCTCCCCAAATACCCCGCCGTCTCCGCGGCCCTGCCCGACCCAGCAGCAGATCTCGGCAGCGACCTCGACGATCATTTCGCCAGCGACGCCGACCCTGACGCCGACCTCGAAAGCGA
>Ga0193717_1000505_pt1 | contig 26140 bp, 30 predicted proteins | sample U2c2metaG_FD_145900 | JGI IMG/M metagenome (GOLD analysis project Ga0193717, IMG submission 145900) | Soil microbial communities from a riparian zone of the East river system, Colorado, United States - U2c2 | ecosystem: Environmental > Terrestrial > Soil > Riparian zone | place: USA: East River...
AAACTACAACCGCTTGAAATTCCAGCTGAATTTTTAGCAGAAGGCATAACCGTGCCTGAACAGCCGGTGCATGGATTGTACTATGCATACGGGGCTATATTAGATGATATTAAAAACAATACGAATCTTGTTCCAAATTTTGACTATGGTGTTCGCATGCACAAACTTTTGGATAATATTACTAAAAGTGCTGCGGAAGGAAAAACGATAGTGTTGTAATTGATTTTGCAGCATATGCCAGCCTCTTCAAATCCTGCAAAAAGTGGTTCGGAAATTGTCCTCTCAAGACGACGATACCAAGAGAACCGCCTTTAAAGAGATTTAGAGGCGGTTTTTGTTTTTATAATGATTTTGTACAAATGTTTAAATGGTTGTAAATCACCAAAATAGTGGTTCGAAATTCAGCTTTAAATTCGCCCTTTTGCTCTTGCGCATTTTGCTTTGTTTAAAAGGTGCCATTAATTAAAAGGTTTTCAATATGAAATCCTTATTTAAAAGACCCTGAATGAATGGCTGAAAACAACATTGATACATTTTTGAAAATAATCACTGTCCGAGTCGGACAATCTCGGAGCATTTCATCTCGCCTTGTATGGACCTTTGCCCTGGAATTCTCAAAATACAGAATTACATAAACATGTATTTACAGAAATTTAGAATTATGTAATATGGCAAAGATCATTACAGTAGCCCACCAAAAAGGAGGCGTAGGGAAAAGTACAATGGCGCTCAATCTGGCACTATGTTTTCAGGATCAATTAAGGGTGGTATTGGTTGATTCAGATTTACAAGGGAGTATTTATCATGTGAAGGATGACTTTCCCGGTTTAGCTATTTTATCCTCGGATCAAATTAGCGACATCCCCCATTTAGATTATGACCTGGTGATTGTTGATACCCCTCCTTATTTATCAAACAAGTTAACGGAACTGTTCGGGTTTTCGGATTTTGTATTGGTTCCGACGAAAGCCGTTTTTTTGATGTAATGGCCGTCATGTCAACCGTCGCCCTGATCAAATTTTCCCAGGCAAAAAACGCGCATCCGAAAGCCGGCATTGTACTCAACATGATCAAACTCAGGTCTACTACCAAAGACATTTCAGCGTTGTTACAGAGTAGTTTACTTCTGTTACTACTTGTCCTGAACATTGCGTTACATCAGCCCCAAGAATCAAGAGTTCTTTTACCATCTTTATTGCTTAATGAACCTGTAGTACTTGCTACAATAACTTTTTTTGAAGTCATGTCTCTTGATATATTTTATTTCAATCCAAATAGTTAATCATTTTTGAGGGGAAGGGAATAGTCGTTGTACTAATTCAGGAAAACGCAAGGTAGCTGTAATCCAAATCAAGATTTCAATAACAATCAGTGGGACTATAGATTTACCGCTTACAAAAAGTACTGCCATGGCGCCGCCCATATAAGCGATCATTAATAGTGCACCGACAACTCCGGTTCTGGGAACCAAGAAAAGTGTGACGATAAATAATTCTAAAATTCCGAGAATGGTAAGATTGGCTGTGCCACCAACATCTTTCGCCATTTCGATGGTCGCGGATGCACCGCTAAGTTTAAATACCCCACTGCCGATAAATAAGACTGCTACGATTGTTACAAGTGCCCAGCCGAGAATGTTTCGTGTTTTGTTACTCATTATATTTTTATTAAATAATGGCAAAGTTATAGGTGTATGATATAGTTTTGTTATCTGTTACAAAAAGGTAACCGGTAACAAAAAGGATACTATGACAAAAGAATATAATTGTAAAGTCGGCGGAGAGGATGCATGCGCCAAAGCAAGATTTACCATTCAGGACACACTTGACGTGGTGGGGGGTAAATGGAAACTGATATTGATCTCCATATTGAGGGATGGTAAAAGAAGGTTCCGGGAACTGTCAAGAGAGGCAGATATTTCACCACGGATATTATCAAAAGAATTGCAGGAACTGGAAATGAACGGCCTGGTGAGCCGGACGGTATGTAATACAAAACCTGTTACGGTGGAGTATGCGCTAACACCATACAGCGAAACGCTTTCTGAAGTCATTAAAGCGATGCATAAATGGGGGCAACAACATCGTAAGAAGATTATTGGAGAGCTCTGATATCAATGCTTCATGCAGTCTTCCATTCTTTCAAATTTAAGTTGAAAAGTATGTGCTTTTGAAAGATCTTTTCTTGTTACTTATCGCAAACCACATATGAAATTTAATTAGATATCGACTAGTGTCATGTCAATCGCAAATTGTCTGATAAAGTCTTTTTAGCTTTACTCTTGCCTTGTCATTAGTAAACTGCCATTTAATAGTTACTTCTTTATTATTCCGGTGTTGTTGCCATGCCTGAACTTCTTGTTTCATGGTTTCTATGTTGTCAATTCTTCTGTTCAAACATTGCCCCATCAAAACATTCAATTCAATTTCTGCCATATTTAACCAACTCCCATGTTTAGGTGTATAGATGAATTCAAACCTGTCCCATATTCGTTTTGCTTCTTCCGGCGCAAAGGTGTCGTATAAAGCAGCTGCCTTGTGTGTTGCCAGGTTATCCATAACCAATCTGATCTTTTCCGCTGTCGGATAATGCTCGTCTGCTATTTCTTTTATAAAACAGGCCCAGTCTTTCTTCGTTTTCCTTTCGGTAACTTTTACGTGCCTTAGTCCTGCCAAAGGCTCGCCCGCCATAAAAATGTTAGCTACTCCGCAACGCTCATATTCAAAATCTTCTTTAGCATCACTACCGGGTTTTCTTGCTATCGGACTACGCGTTTCTTTTATCAACTGTTTTGGCGACTCGTCCATGCAAATAACAGGAATTGCTTTGTTGTAGGGTGTTTTATATACGTCCAATACCATTTCCATATTAGCCACAAAGTCGCTACTTTCTAATGGCGGTATTACCCAACCTTTGATCCGCCACGGCTTAATTTCGTTTTTTTTAACACCTGCCGCACTGTTTCGTGCGACACGCTTTCTACATAGGCTAACTCCACCATCTTATCGGCCAGCATGCGCAAAGACCAGCGGGTATATCCATCAGGGGCTTTACTGCAACTCGTTGCTACCAAATGGGCTTCGAAATCACCATCTGTCTTTATTGCCTTTACTTCCGGGTAGGGTTTGCGATCCATACAGGCCTCAAAACCTTCTTCAATAAACCGTTGTTTTAATCGCTCCACCGTTTTGGTGGTGATTTGAAGTAGCTGAGCTATTTGCTCGTTGGATACTTTTTGGCCATGATCACCTTCATCGCAATTAAGCAAAATACACGCATTGCGAAATTGAAGTGAGCTATGCTTGCCTTTTTTCATTATGGCTTCCAATTGCTCCCGCTCATCGGTGCTTAGAGTTACTTTATAACGTACCATGCTGTTTTTATGGTAAAGTTATAAATTTATTCTTTTCAGACAAAATTAACTTGACATAACACTAGTGGGCTTTTATATCATGAAGTTAAGTTTTTTTCAATTCGCGAATCGCAAATTAAAAAAATACTGATTGGCAATTTTTGAACTAAATATTCCCGCATTTGTTATGCGTACATATTCATCTAACTCAATGGTATATGCAGCATCTAAAAGAATTTCTAACCCGCATACAAACTTTTGATCTACATATAGGAGAAAGACAAATTCATTGATAATTTGGACGATTATCATTACACTGAATACTTAGAAAGACGTTGTTTTATGGTAACCTTTACTCCTATTCATAACGGTCGCAGTCTGGCAGCTAAATCTATATTGTTAACGGAAAACACTGTAAAACGGTATGACGAATACAGGACGTATCGAAACACGCATTATAGATGTTAGATATGAGGTGAAAACCTTAAGTCGAATATCATCAGGTTACAAAAAAGGGCAAGGTGCACCACCATTATCAACAGCAGGAAGTAACGGTACATACCGTATAGGTTATCCCGAAACTAGTAGAGAATTATTGATTGACTTTATTCGAACTGATGACCTTGGATGGGGTACAATCAGCGCACGTAGATTGACACTATATGTCAACAATCGCGAAAAGATAACTGAGTCATTGGTGGAAGCGATCAAACAAAAAATTACGGGAAAGACTGCTCGTGTAATTATGTCCAATGGTGAGTGGTTTCTACTCGATATGTCTATATTGAAAATTTAAATAAACGGTCCTGGCATAATTGGCATGGCTCGTTAAACTTCAATCAGAGCTTTTGAAAGACTTAGGTGCTGTAAATCTATTTGTGGATTTTTTTCTGTTAGATGCAGAAGAGTGTAGAGTTTTTTCGACTAAATCGCGGATAATGTAGAATTTTTTAGATTGAATCGATTTTGATTGCCATTTAAATAAGCGGACGTGTTAATATGATAATCTATGTTTATCGGATTTTACCCTAATTATGTGCCAAGAATCATTAAAATCTACCCTAATTTTGTGACATAAAATTGAAATATTTACCCTAATTTTGTGACATGTTCAAACGAAGTGTCATTGTAGAATTAGAAAAATGGTTAGCTAAAAGCGACCGTAAGCCTTTGGTAATTAGAGGTGCAAGGCAAGTTGGAAAGACAACAATGATCAACCAATTCGCAAAGCGATTTGAGCAATACATTTATTTAAACCTGGAATTAGCTAATGACCGGTTACCCTTTGAGCAGTTTAATAGCATAGAGGTATTAGTACAAACGCTGTTTTTTATAAAAAATAAAACACTGTCAAAAAAAGGAAGCACTCTTATTTTTATTGATGAAATACAAGAGGTGCCGGAGGCATTGAATATTTTACGCTATTTCTATGAGTCGGAACCTGATATAGCCATAATTGCTGCTGGTAGTATGCTCGAAACTTTATTTAACAAAAACATAAGTTTCCCAGTTGGCCGGGTGGAATACAAAGTGCTTCGGCCGGCTTCCTTTCCTGAATTTTTGGATGCCATTGGTGAAAGTGCCGCGTTAAACTATTTAAAAACTACGCCAGCGCCGCAATTTACACATGCCAAATTATTGCAGCTTTTTCATACTTATGCATTAATCGGTGGTATGCCCGAAATTGTTAATAATTATAGCGTAAGCAAGGATTTAACTGTATTGCAAACTATTTACGAATCCCTCATCATAGCTTATATAGATGATGTAGAGAAATATGCAGCAACAAGTTCGCAAGTACAGTATATTCGTCATGCTATAAGGGCATCATTTTCTCAAGCCGGAAAACGGATAAAATTTGAAGGTTTTGGTAACTCTTCTTACCGTTCCCGGGATATGAGTGAAGCACTGCGCACCTTGGAGAACGCACTTCTCATTCAGTTGCTTTACCCCAGTACCGATACAAAGCTACCATTGCTACCTGACCATAAAAAATCACCCCGATTACAAATTTTGGATACAGGAATGCTTAATTACTTCGCAGGAATTCAAAAAGAGATATTAGGGACTTCTGATTTAAATAAAGTATATCAGGGCACAATGATCGAACATCTGGTTGGACAAGAGCTGCTGGCTTCGCAGTACAATGCTTTGAGCAGTCTTAATTTTTGGGTGAGGGAAAAAACGACGTCTTCCGCTGAAGTGGATTTCGTTTGGCCGTTTGAAGGCAAACTCATTCCAATTGAAGTGAAATCGGGGACAGAGGGAAAACTTAAATCCCTACATTTATACATGGATTTAGTTTCTCATCAAATGGCTATACGTTTTTATGCCGGGGAAATTGTAATTACAGAAGCCGTAACCCCCGAAGGGAAAAAATACCATTTACTTAATTTACCGTATTATCTGGCTTCTCAAACAGAGCGTTATTTACAGTGGTTTCAAAATCAAATCGAGAATAGTTAGATGTTTTATTAATAGGTTTGATGGATTAACATACTCACTTTGAATGAAAGATGACCGACTTAGTTGTATAAATCTCTGTTCAAAGGCAGGGACGATGTATTTGCATTAAGGTGGGAGAAAGGTGGTAAAAGCAGCTATATGCCACCTTACAGTTTTGATCCCCACCGATATAAATTGCATCAGATGAAAGGCGGCACGTTCAGATGATCAAAAAGGGCTTATTATTTGGAAAGATCTATTGGAAGAAAAGCTGTTCTAAATAATTTAGTTGTAGATAGCCAACCCCATCCAACGAACTTGCATTTTAATGTTTAATATATTGGAGCTGTTTTGTGGTATTCATTACGCTGGCATTACGTAGATGTGCATTTACCGATGAACCCAATTTGTACGGACGATTAAATGCTTCCTGTCTTACTTTGAAATGGTCAGCTAACTTTCTTATCACTTCTTTAGATAATCCTTTTTTATAATTTAAGATGTCAGATACATAACTTTTGCCAATTCCTAATATCTCAGTCATATCCTGCGGTTTCAAGTGATGATCTTGCATAAACGAGCGTAGCAAAGTAATCGGGTCAGTTTCCTTAAATGTATTATGTTCTTCGTCATACTTTTCAATCAGCAGCGTCAATAGGTCGATTTCATCCTGTATGGGTTCGTTATTTTCCTGGGTAAGCAAAGTTTCCAATTGATTACAGTATTGTTCGTATTGGCTCTTGTTTCTGATGATGGTATATTTTATTGTGGTTGCTTCCATGTTAATAAAGATTAATTGTGTATTGGTCACCCTGTTTGCAAATCTTATCGTATTCTGCATGTGTTCCCATCCAACAAACAAATAAATGTGCCTGTTTTATCCCAAAAACATATTTGCAGATCATTCGGTAATTATTTCCGGCAATATCAAAAACAACCCGGCTACTGCTTTTGCCTAAAATATCAGCAGTATTATAGGTCTGCTTCATATCACCCGGTTGTTCCCAGTCTGCAAGCTTTAGTTTTTCTGTCCAGTCTTCAAGTGACGTTTTGCTCCTTGGGTGCCTGTGTGCGAAATCTTCTAAAGTCTGCTTTTTAATCAGATGGACTTTCATTTTCCTAAACAAAGATAAGTATAAGTTCACAAAAAGTGAACTTTAAAAAAATTCTACTCAAAATCAATTAGCTTATCAGCTATTTCTTGCTTTACATTGTCCTCGAAACCAGCCCAATAATTTTGTGTCGTGTTCAAACTACGATGGCCTAAACTTTCCTGTATCAATTCCATTTTAGCACCGTTACGGATAGCGGCAGTTGTGAAAGAATGCCGTGCGTAATAGGTAGATATATCGGCATCCAATTCCAGATCCTTCGCAAGCTTTTGAATATGCTGATTAACAAAACGAATAAAGTTTTGGTTAACCCTAAGCTTTTCTGCTTCATCCATCTTTTTAGTTAATATTGGAAATACATAATTGTCAGGCAAAAAAGGACGGGTTGACCCGTCCGGTATTCTATACATTTGGGTGAGTAAATGTTTATGTTGTCATTTTACTTATGTGGAATGAATGCTGTGGACTTCCATGCGGCAAATTACCGGACGATAAACGGGAGGATAGAATATTATAGATCTAAGACCAAAAGCAAAAGGAAGGATAATGCCTTTGTAAGCATAAGATTGATTCTGACAGCAAAAATTTTGTTGCAACGTTACAAGGATATTAATCAGCGCTATAAAACGGTGAACAACTTAAATAAAGCTCTTAATAAGGGTTTAAAAGAAATAGGACGAGTTGCCATAAAGAAAGTCCCTATAATTTCAGCCGCAAATTCATTCATATAAATAATTGATTGTATTTAAGCTGCGCCGACGGATCATTGGCAGAGCGATCTCCAAATATTGGACGAGGCCTTGTTGCACTTTCGCCGATAATTAATTCCAAGGGTTAAGATATGATAATATACAAGTTAATGGGGGCGCTGATTAATTACAAAGTGTCCAACCAGGCCAAAATAAACTGGAATATCACTTCTTTATTAGGTTCGTTATGCAGTTCGTGGTACCCGCCTGGCCATTCCTTAAAAGTTATTAAATGTTTGGGCGCCTGCTTTGCAAATATTCTCGAACCTGTTACGCTGGTGAAGGCGTCATCGCTTCCATGCATAAGCAAAGCGGGTATACTTAATTGGCCGGCATTTTCGACGCACCACTGACCATTTTTTATCATTTCATACGCAAGGCGTATGCTCATACGATCATGGTTCAGTTTGTCTTTCTTAAATGCGTCGATTACTTCCCGGCTATGTGTGAGTTTGTTCATATCTAATCCCTTGCTTACGCGAAAGTTGGCCAAAAATGTGTTAAGAATTCCAAAAATCAATTTTGAAATTCTGGTAATGCCCGGTATGAGGAGTGCCGGCGATGAAATGATCACGCCATTTATAGCCGGCCTTCTTTTTAATACCAACCCGGTCACTAAACCTCCGCCCATGCTGTGCCCATATAAAACAACCGGTTTTTGATAGGTAATGCGCACATGATTTAAGAATGCAGATAAATAGTCAAAAGCAAATTCGATGCCCTTGCTCCCGCCTTTAGGACCATCACTTAACCCGTGCCCATAAAGATCAATTCCTGTTACCGCGTAACCATTGGAATTCAAAAAATTTGCCACGTGGGCGTACCGGCCAACATGTTCTCCAATGCCATGAACAATTACAACTACCTGGTCAGATATCTTGGGCGACCATGTTTTTCCGGCAAAATTTACTCCCTGGTAGCTCCACTTAAAGTCTGCTATCACCTCTTCCATGCTTGATATATTTTATTTCGATTTATCATTGATTTCTTAAGCAAGATTAAGCTATGGCAAGCGCTCCATACTTTCTAGATCAAACGATCGCCTTTAATAATCAAATATCATCTGGTAGCCTTTTAAGTATTCGGGGACGTCTTTTGAAGAAGGAGGAGTACCAATTTGAGAAAAATCAAATATTTTATATAAGTAAACTAACACTGCCTTTTTCTTGTCGTTCAGCACCATTCCCTTTCGGAGAACAACACCACAAGACGGTTTGTGAGGTTTGCCTGTCACTCCTTACGGTGGACCTACCACCATCATTCTCGAAAAGAGCAATAGATGGCACTTTCGATGTCGATTCATTCGTTTTTAATTAAAAACCATTGGAATAGTGCAGTTAAATACACTTTTCATTGTATTTTAAATATATCTTTGTATTTATGTATTAAATAGAGCATTAAAATGCACTTTAAAGAAATCATTGATACGATCAAGCAACGCAGGGAATCACTGCAAGTAACGCAGGAAACACTCGCGGAATCTTCCGGCGTCGGGTTACGAACGCTCAAACAATTTGAAAGCGGGAAAGGAAACCCTACTTTACTGACACTGCAAAAGTTGGGTGACGCGCTGGGTCTTGAAGTCAGTATGAAAATAAAAACTAAGTCAAGTAACTTATGAGAATGGCCAAGGTATTATTCAAAGGCGAAGAAGCGGGCCTGTTAACCCAAAGGGATAACGGAACCTTTTTATTTCAATATCATCGATTCTGGGTGGATGACGCAGATAAGCCGGCGATCTGTCTCACCCTTCCCAAAACGTCCACAGAATATGAGTCTGAATTTCTTTTCCCATTTTTTTATAATATGCTTCCCGAAGGATCAAATAAGCAGGTTGTTTGCAAACTCAACCGGATCGATCAAACGGATTATTTTGGACTATTATTGACGACCGCAAAAAACGATACCATAGGTGCAGTAACAATCATTAAAGCAGAGGAACAATGAGTTTACCAGACATACATGTTTGCCCGGGTACTTTAGCACCAGGTTATGATACCTATAGTCGTACTGCACTCAACCGCGTTTTCCAAGGAAAAAAGGTCAATCATATTTTGCCCTATGATTCACCGGCGTCTAATCCGGAAACAGACGAACTGTTTGAGGAAAACCGGAAACGGATGTCAATTTCTGGTGTACAGGAAAAGTTTTCTGTTTTGCTGGAAAAAAATAAATTGAGGCTGATCGGCGAGGGAGAACGCGGCACTTATATTTTAAAACCTGTTCCAGGGGCAGGCCGTAAGCCCGAGCATATGCCTGCTAATGAGCACTTGACGATGCAGATCGCGCGACAGGTCTATGGTATTGAAACAGCAGAAAATGCTTTGATATTTTTCAGCAATGGCCAGCCTGCTTATATCACCAAACGTTTTGATGTAGGCACGAATGGCGGAAAACTCGCTCAGGACGACTTTGCCTCGCTGGCGGGGAGAACACCGCAAACCCATAGTGAACATTATAAATATCTTGGTAACTATCTGGAACTCTTTCAGCTGATGGAAAAATTTGTGCCGGCGTACAAACTGGAGGCCCCTAAGCTTTTAAAATTACTGATGTTCAATTATTTATTTTCCAACGGGGATGCACACTTCAAAAACTTTTCATTACTGGAAACGCCATTGGGCGATTACCGTTTAAGCCCTGCATATGATCTGTTGAACAGCCGCATACATATCAGGGATAACGATTTTGCGTTGGATGATGGCCTTTTGCCGAAAAACCTTGCGCAAGGAAAAATCAGGCATCAATTTGCTGTACTGGCTGAACAGGCCGGGATCAATGGGAAAATCGGCCAAGCTATCGCTGAAACGATGCTTTCGGGGGCCGAAACCGTTGAACAGCTGACGCTTGCCTCTTTTCTCGACGAGACGACCCAGCGGAATTACCTCCAAGCATACCAGGCACGGCTAAAACAATTTATGAAGGATTGACACTCCCGGGTGCCTTCCTTCATAAAACGCCGTATTGTAATTTTAGCAAAATTAAAGCCGTTGTGGTCATTTCACGATCTGGAATTATCGGTGTAAGTACGGGGAAGATAAGACTTACTATAGATATTAGTAAAAAATTAAATAAATTAGACAAAGTATTGATTGATGTTTGTTCAGTCGAATTTAGCGGTTCTAAACAATTGGGAAGTTGAAGATAGGCCTAATATTTTGCTTGAGATGCTGCCGGCTGCATTAGCAGAAGGCAATGTTGAGATGCTGAGTCCGAAAGGTATGTCATGAGTTTTTTAAATATAGGCAATTGCATAAGAAATTCGTATGTTAAAAAAGCTGACTCGAACCAGTTTTGAATGGATTATCATTGCTGTTAATCAGAGGGTCGCTGGTTCGAGCCCAGCCTCAGGAGCAGAAAGGGCAAGCACGGTAAAACGGTCGCTTGCCCTTCTTTTTTTGCTTCCAAACCATTTGTAACAACAATATACAAGGATATAATCCACTCGTAAAAGCGGCTCAATGTTGCAATTCTTCAAATGCCAACTTTTCAGGATACATCGAACTAATTAATTCCATCTTGTTGTAAGTTATTGATTTAGACGACTATGACAATCACTAAAACTTTCCGTCAGCTTAATTCGGAAAATAATTAAAAATAAATTTGCGCAACTTAAAAGTTGCATATATATTTGCAACCTGTAGGTTGCTTAATTAGACATTGCAAAATGAAACAAGACATATTTCAGGCTATAGCTGACCCAACGCGCAGGGCTATTTTAACTTTAATTGCTATACAGGCATTAACGCCAAATGTAATGGCAGAAAAATTTGATATGAGCCGGCAGGCAGTATCGAAACATATTAAAGTATTGCACGAATGCGAATTGATTAAAACCGAGCAAAGTGGCAGGGAAATTTATTATCACTTTAATGCAAAAAAAATGCAGGAATTTGACAATTGGTTAGTTCAATTCAGGCAAAGCTGGGAAACTCAATTTAACCAGCTTGACAAAGTATTATCAACACTTAAAGAACAGGAAAAATGAACAACGATTTGCTATTTGATTTTACCGGCGACAAAGCAGCGAAGACGGTATTTATAACCAGGGAATTTACTGCCGGGCTTTCTTTGGTATGGGATGCTTTTACTAAACAAGAAATACTGGCTGTTTACGACTTTATCGCAGAAATTATAAAAAAATTTTACCATCACCTTCAACGGTAACGCTGAAAACCGAAGAGCGTAAGCAGAGAGATTTAACAATTTAAAAATAAAAATTATGAGAACAATTAATCCCTGGATCAACTTCAACGGAAATGCCGAAGAAGCATTCACTTTTTACAAATCAGTTTTTGGCGGAGAGTTTGCGAAGATCGTTCGTTTCAAGGACCTATCAAGCGCTGAATTTCCGGTAGCAGATAATGATGCAAATAAGATAATGCACATTGCTTTACCTGTTGGCAAACACAATGTGTTAATAGCCAATGACGTTCCCGAATTTATGGGACGAGTAAACGAAAACGAAAACAGATCCAAAATATCAGTTAGTGCAGAAAGTCGTGAAGAAGCAGACAAAATATTTAACGGATTATCAGCAGGCGGAGATATTGAAGGACCGATCGGCGATAGCCCCTGGGGTTCATACGCTGGAATGTTTAGGGACAAATATGGCATTGAATGGATTGTGGAATTTGACCCCAGTTATAACGGAGAAAATTAACCGAATAGGACAGTATATTGCTCGACTTAAGCTCTATCAGGTGCCAGAACAGGTGGTCGAGTAAGACCTGGACTAACCTGAATAACGCCCTCTAAATGGCACAACACTCTTAAATTTCTCACGATTTGGTTCGAATTCCGTCCAGTATTCTGGGGAGCAGAGCCCCGCACGTCCGCGGGGCTTTTTTTATGCTTAAAAATGGCTATATTTGCATAGAATCGCACTTTTTCCAAATCGTCTCACACCTCCATAAGCGATTTTTCACCTACGCAGTTTTGCAGGTTTTTTTGTCAAACTTCACATTTTTGGACCACAAATTCGTCGAAATTGGGCTTGTGCCACAAATATACCACAGAAATTTCGGCCAAAAATGTGCTAAAAACTACTGTAAACCAGTGACGACCATATTTTGTATTGTTTACTTTAAACAACAGCAGTTCGATAACTGTTAAAAAAGCATTCAGACATCTGCGTAGTAATGGAGTTACTGACGAACAAGACAGATAAGGACAGTTAATATTTCAGATTTAATTAAAATTGAAAAGAATCATTTATATAATCGATCGCAGCCTTTGCCGTTTTATTTAAAATAAATTTCACGTTCCATATGATGACTTATGATTGCATTAGCGATGTAGAGTTGGCTGGTCTAATTGCTGGCGATGATCATGAGGCTTTTGCCGAATTATATGAACGCTATTTTAATATTCTTTATATACATGCCATGAAAAAGCTTCGTGATAAAGACGAAGCGCGAGACTTAGTTCAGGATCTCTTTGTTCACCTTTGGAGCCGCCGTGGTTCTTTGGGCCAGCACAAAAATATTGCTAATTATCTGTACGCAAGCGTACGTAATCGTGTACTTAATCTGGTTGCCCATAAACAGGTAGCCGATAAATACCTGCTATCGCTTATTGTTGATGACATGAGGATAGAGGCTATTACCGATCACAGGGTTCGTGAAACGCAACTGGCCGGTATGATCGAATCAGAGATCAGTGCTTTACCTCCAAAGATGAGGGAAGTGTTTGAGCTAAGCCGGAAATTAAACTATACGCATAAAGAAATCGCTATGCAGCTTAATTTGAGCGAGCAATCTGTACGCAGTCATGTAAAAGGGGCGCTGCGGATATTACGCACCAAGTTCAGCACTTTTATCCATCTGCTTTTATTTTTTAAATAATTTAAAAAAAATTACCCCCCAGCATCGCTGCATCCTGTCTATCTATATATAAACCCAAATAGAGACCGATGCAGGAAGATGATATCCGGCAGCTGCTGGAGAAATACCGTAATGGACAAGCTAACGAGGAGGAGATAGCCTTACTTGAAACATGGTATTTGCAATGGCGCAATGAACCGTTTCCAATATCACCGGATGAACTGGAAGAAACAAAGTTTGAGGTTTGGGAAACAATCAGCCAAAAGCACTCCTCCGGGTTTAGTCGCACACGTTGGTTTGCGGCTGCATCAATACTGCTGTTCATCGCTGCCGGTTTTTATTATTTTGCCAGGCAACCGGCCGAAATTAAGGCAGATAACCATTTTGTAATAAACCAACATGCCAAAGACCTTAAACCGGGAGGCAACCGGGCGCTGCTTACGCTTGCAGGCGGCAAAAAAATTGTGCTTAATAATGTGCAAAATGGCCGTGTATCAATTCAGGGGTCAGCCCTGGTAAGCAAAACTTCTGAAGGTAATTTGTCTTACATTAATCGTAATGATGATGCCACGAACGGCGACCATCTGATGAATACGCTGTCTACCCCACGTGGCGGACAATACCATCTGGCACTTGTCGATGGCACGCAGGTTTGGCTCAACGCAGCATCGTCTATCACCTTCCCGGTACGTTTTGACAAAGGCGACCGGGTTGTTACCATTACCGGTGAGGTTTATTTTGAAGTGGCCCATAAAACAAATAACCAGGTGTTTAAGGTAATTGCCGGAAAGCAGGAGATCACGGTATTAGGGACACGGTTCAACGTGCGAAATTACGATGACGATAAGTCTTTAAGTACAACCTTGCTTTCGGGAAGTGTGCATATTAAAAATATAACTACAGGTAAAGCTGCTACCCTTACACCCGGACAGGAAGCGCGGATACTTAAAGCCGACGACCAGTTCACAATTCGCCAGGTAAATCCCGAAAACGCTATTTGCTGGAAAAATGGATATTTCCTTTTTGATAAACAGGGTATAGAGAGCATTATGAGTATAATGAGCAGATGGTACGATGTGGATGTTGCCTACCAGGGACAAATTTCCAAAGATCGTTTTGGTGGCACTTTTTCGCGTTCGGCCAACCTTTCGGAAATACTTAAAAACCTCGAAATATTAGGTAATGTACACTTTAAAATAATATCAAATAAGGTTATTGTAACAGAATAAATCCCCCAAATAATTATAAATCATTTATAACTAATCAGGTTATTAACCGGATTTTTTAAAGAAAGGAGGCAATAGAAAAAAACGTATACCAAAATACTTTGACAAAACCAGGAGCGGTTGCGACGCCCCTGGCTATCGGCAATTGCCTGGTCAGGTCATCTCAATAAGTTTAAACCAAACAATTAATTAAACCTAACAATCAAATGTATAAAAAATTTACTGAATTACTTTTCAGGAGGGATTCCTATGCGTATTCAAATTTGTTCTTAAAAATGAAGTTAACCTTTATTTTATTACTGCTTGCTATCGTTCAGCTCAAGGCCGAAGTGTATGCACAGCGCGTGAGCATTGAAGCTAACAATGCATCACTAACCGAGGTTATTGCCCAGCTGCGTAAGCAGCTTGATTATGATTTTCTGTATAACAACGATGCTGTTAGCGACGCAGGAACCATAACATTATCCATTAAAAATACTGATTTAAAGGATGCACTCAAGCTTTGCTTCAAAGGGCTGCCGTTGGAATATATCATTCGTAACAAAACCATCCTTATAGTGAGAAAAGACATACGCCAACAACCTTCCGCTGCCGCGCAACAGCAGAAAGTGAATGGTGTTGTAAGGGATGCAACAACTGGCGAATTACTGATCGGCGTATCGGTAAGGGTGGATGGATCTGGCACCGGAACAACCACTAATGAACAAGGCGCTTTTGCGCTAAATGTTCCGGGCGAGTCTTCGGTATTGGTTTTTACCTATTTAGGTTACACTACTCAGAAGGTAACTGTTGGTAACCAAACATCATTTGAAGTAAAGCTGACAAAGACCGACAAAAGCCTTGGCGAAGTTGTTGTTGTGGGCTATGGTACAAGAGCGAAAGGTGCCGTTACCGGGGCTATTTCGACAGTGAAAGCTGATGTTTTTGAAAATCGTCCGGTAACTAACACGATAGATGCCCTGCAGGGCACCATTCCGGGGCTTACCATTACCAAGGCCAGCGGTCAGCCGGGTAGCTCTACTTATGGTTTTCAGATCAGGGGCTATTCCTCAATCAACGGAAATGCGCCTCTAGTGCTGATTGACAATGTACCGAGCGATCTGAAGACTTTCAGTGCTTTAAATTCCAATGATATTGCAGAAGTAACGGTATTAAAGGATGCAGCGGCTGCCATATACGGCGCACGTGCGGCTGATGGCGTGATTTTGGTGACAACCAAGCGTGGTAAACGTGGAAACCCTATTGTTACCTATACCGGAAATTTTGGCGTTAAGCAGCCTACTTACCTACGCAAGATGCAAAATACATTGCAATTTGCGGAATTTATGGACGAGGGCTTACGCAATGCCGGCTTGCAAGGTTTTTCGCAGGATGTTTTTGATAAGATAAAAGCTAATGCTGCTCCGGACTTGGACAAGGGCTGGAACTATGGCGTAACCAACTATCCTGGTTTTTATGGTTATACCGACTGGAATAAGGCCATTTATAAGAATTCTTCGCAACAATTACATAATGTATCGGTTTCCGGAGGCGGCGATAACAACAGCTACCTGGTATCAGTTGGCTACAACCGGGATAACGGGATAGTTCGTTTCGGCGAAAATAAATCAGACCGTTATAATCTACGCCTTAATTACGATATCAGGCCAAGCAGCAAATTAAGCCTGGAAACCCGCACCAGTTTTGATAACCAGGCAGTGTTGAATCCAACCCTGTTATCAAGCGCGTTAACCAACGTTACCAGGCAGTTTCCTTATCAACCTGTGTATAACGAAGTGGGAGAATTTTATGGTTATCAAGGCTATGAAGGCCCTGCCCAGTACCTGGCGCAAGGTGGTGTCGCAAAAGATAACCTATCGCGTTTTGCAACCAATTTTAAATTGGATTACAATGCATTACCTGGCCTTAAACTTACTGCGCAGACTGCTTTCAAGTTTGAGTACGACAATACCAGCTCAACCAACCCTACCATTACAAGGTATAACTATACCGGAGGGATACAGGATATCCGTAATACGCCCAATTCGGCAACTTATGGTAATAATAAGCTATTGAATAAGCTGTACCAGGTTTACTTTGATTATAACAAACAATTTGGTGCCGATCATCATATCAATTTAACCGGCGGCGCTTCGCTTGAGCAAACAAGGAATGAGGGGCAATCGATAACTGGCTACAATTTTGCCAGCAATGATATTTTCACGCTCAATCTTGCCGATCGTACCCAGGCTGCCTACGCCAACTTTACCGGCCTGATCAATAACCAGGCCCTGGGATCGTACTTCGGCAGGGCCAGTTACTCATTCAAAAGTAAACTGATCCTTGATGTAACCGCCCGGGCTGATGGCAGCTCGAAATTTGCGCCAGGTAAACGCTGGAGCGCTGTGTTCCCGTCTGCGGCCCTGGCCTATAACCTTTCGGAAGAAAAGTTCATTAAATCAATGGATGTGTTTGATCTGTTAAAGGCACGTGTATCATGGGGTAAAATGGGTAATCAGGAAATAACCAGCCTTGGTTTGTATGATTATATTCCGCTGGTTACTATAGGAGGTGTTTATCCCCTTGGTTCACCTAATGCCGGACTTACCGGGGCTAATGCCGGTCCGGCTTCTACCGACCGTACCTGGGAAACCATCGAAAATAAAAACGTGGGTATTGACGTATCCCTGCTCCGTTCACGTTTATCATTCTCCTTTGATTACTTCAATAAGACCAATGACGACATGCTGGTGAACGTAGCCGTTCCGGCCACGTATGGTGCAACGCCTCCGTCAATCAACCAGGGTAAGCTGGTAACCAAAGGCTTTGAAGCGCAGGCAACCTGGAAAGACCAGATCAATGATTTCAGGTACAGCATTTCATTGCAGATCAGTGATAGCAAGAACAAACTGGTACAGCTCAAAAACTCGGATAATTATAGCGAAGGACTAAACTTCGTGCGCCAGGGTTATCCCATCTATTCATATTTCGGGTATGTATACAACGGCATTATCAAAACCCAGCAACAGCTTGATGCTTACAAACAATTACAGGGCGTTCCTTCGCGCATAAGCATAGGCGATGTGATGTATAAGGATGTTGACGGTGACGGTAAGCTGACTGCTTTCGGCGATAAGACTAAAGGGCTGTCAGGTGATATGGTTTATTTAGGGAACCTTACACCGCGCTATACATTTTCGTCCAACATCAATGTAGGTTACAAACAATTTGATCTGGCGGTGTTTTTGCAGGGCGTAGGTAAACGTGATGTTATTTACGAAGGCAATATTAGTCAGCCAAATACCTTTTTCTGGCCAACTTTAGCCTATTATTATAATAAGACCTGGAGCCCGCAACGACCAAATGCCCCATATCCGCGTTACATCCCCGGGGGGCTCGGATATGATGATATTAACAGTTACAACTATCATGCTTCGGCCATGACCCTGCAAAATGTGGCTTACCTGAGATTCAAGGTGATCACCCTGGGGTATAACCTTCCAGCGTCAATCGCCAACCGTTTAAAAATGCGTTCGGCAAGGGTTTACCTGAGTGGCCAGGATCTTTTCACTATTTCAAAAGGCACCCTCGGCGGCAACTTCGATCCGGAAGATGGCTACCGCAATGAAGGTACCTATCCATTTAACAGAGTATACTCGCTTGGGCTGAATGTAAGTTTCTAAACACTGATCATCATGAAAAAAAATTATAATAATAACACGATAAAAGCAGCACTGGCTATTTTTGTATTAACAGCTTTAACCATAAGCGGCTGCAAAAAAGATCTGAACCTGGTTTCGCAGGATACGATAACAGATGCAACTTTCTGGAAAACAGGAAGTGATTTTAAGCTTGCCGCCAATAATCTTTACAACGGATTAAATGGCTTTGACGAGGAAGATACCGAATCTGACATTGCTTTTAATACACCCAATACAGTGAGCAACGGCAACCTCCAGCCAACAGAAACTTCCGGCGAATGGACTTCCGATTACGGCTATATACGTTCGGCTAATAATATTCTTGAAAAAGGGGCCGGAAAAAGCGATGCCGATATTAAACGTTATGTAGCCGAGGCAAAGTTTTTTAGAGCTTGGTATTATTGGCGTCTGCTGCGCATTTACGGTGGCGTTCCGTTAATTACGAAAGTGCTGCAAACCGGCGATCCGGAATTGTTTGCTCCGAGAGCGACGCGGACAGCGACTGCTGACCTGATCTTAAAAGACCTGGATGACGCGACAAGCGACCTGCCGCTGCAGGCCGATCTTTCTGCACCTGATATAGGCAGAATAACCAAAGGAACAGCCCAGTCCCTGGCATCAAGAGTGGCTTTATTTGAAGGTACCTGGGAGAAGTTCCGTGGTGATGCCAGTGCCGCTAAATATCTTGATGCTGCTGTAAGCACTGCCCAGCAGGTGATCAACAGCGGAATTTACAGCTTATATAAAGGAAGCGGGGCCCAAAGCTATCGTTACCTGTTTATTGAAGCCGGGGATGATTCTAAAGAATCGATACTGGACAGGCGCTATGCCCGCAACATTTACGGTCAGGATGCGCCTTATATGTACGATCAGGACGGTTATAACCCCACCCGTAAAATGGTAGATATGTATCTTGATAAAAACGGATTACCTATTACGGCTCCAGGAGCCGTGTTTCATGGCTACGGTACTTTCACATCCGAGTTTCAGGATCGTGATCCGCGAATGACACAAACTATGATTATTCCTGGTACGCTTACCAACCGCGTATTTTACCCCGTTACCAAAGTAGAGAACTGGCCCGATAAGCCGCAACGTAATTTTAATACCGGTTACATCCTGTACAAATACATGTCTGAAGATCCTGTAGCCAATAATTCGGGTAGGATGGGAAGTGCAAGCTTATTTGATTTCGACAGGCATCTGATCCGTTACGCCGAAGTTTTATTGAATTATGCCGAAGCTTTATATGAAAAGAATGGGAATATCAGTGATAATGATCTTAATATCACTATTAACCAATTACGCGACAGGGTTTCAATGCCGCACCTTACCAATGCATTTGTAGCAGCGAATGGGCTGGATATGCGTACCGAGATCAGGCGTGAGCGTACAGTTGAGCTGTGTTTGGAAGATTTCAGATACGATGATTTGCGGCGATGGAAAACAGCTGAGACCGAGCTGCCGCAGGATGTGAAAGGTATAAAAATTACAGGCACCGACTGGGCTACGCGGGCACCTTACAGTGATCCAAGCTACCTGGCCAAAGTTGATGGCAACGGTTTCCTGATAGCAGAGCGAAATAGAAAGTTTGATCCGGCAAAAGATTATTTACAGCCTCTTCCAACAAAAGAGGTGGCATTTTATGCTGCCAATGGTAAAGAACTAAAACAAAATCCGGGTTGGTAAACCATTAAATATCGGGCTGGGTAACTGGCCCGATATTTTGTTTAACAACTGTTATTCAGCAGCTAAAAATTATCTACTTATGAATTTTAAGAATATATTCCCATTGGTGTTTCTGCTTCTGTTTTCATTTTCAGATTTAGAAGCCCAGAACATGAAAATAAAAAAGGACTTAGCCTTGATGGGTAATCGTTTTCTCACCTTTAATACCGTTATTCGGGTTAACCAAATAGAGGTTTCAAGAAACCGTAATGTTGGCGAAGATGAACGTGCGCTGCATACGCCGGCGCGAGTTGTAGCCTTCAGAAATGCATTGGCGGAAGGGTTTCCGGGCGGGAAAATGACCTGGTCATTCAGTTGGCTGGCGCTAAACGACACAACCGCAAATTACCGGGAAATCAGAAAACTGGTAGTGGGATATCATTACAAGTATGGCGACGATGTGACATTTATACCGGGTGCTTATTTTGCCAATGCTTATAATACAACCCAGCAGGTAAATAAGGATATACACGACGCTTTGAACATTATAACGAAGATGGTGGGTAATGGTTACCGGCCGTTGAGCATTGTCGCGGGATTTATGTCATCTAAAAACCAGCAATATCTTGCAGATTCAGAGGGGATTCATGTTTGCCAGGGAAATATATGGAGTCAGTTCAGCATTGATAATCAGGATGGCGACGGAGCTGTTGTTTATCCTTTTTATCCATCGAAGGAACATTTCTGTAAGCCTGCGCAAAATGCCGCGGATTTTATAGATTGTGTTAACCTTGACGGGTGGTCGGTTGATTTTCTTGCGGCCAGACGGGAAGGTTTTAAGGAAGGATTCAACAGCCGTATGGGCGTTGGACCGATTGAAACGATAGGTAAATATGGTAATGAGACTGGTTTGAAGGAAATGATACATACAACAGCTATTCATTTTGATAAGGGTTTTATACTCAATGGCTTCGGTTGGGTTACCAATTGCTGGGAGTTGTCTCTGCCTTATGATCCTGTATTGTTAAAAAACTGGTTGAGTGAAATCAGAAAGCGCTGGCCCGATACCAGATTGATCACCCAGGGGGAATTTGGTTTGCTTTGGCGGAAACATTATAAAAGCAACAGTTTCAATTACCGCTTTGTAGAATGTGGCTCAGGTATTGGCGGCTCGGATGCAAATAATGAGATCAGTTGGTTTATGAATAAAGATTTTCGCCTGGCTTTATTAAAAGACTGGAAAAACAATACGCCGGAAAAAGTAATAGATTTTACACGTTACGATTTACCGGTAGCCGAACCCAAAGAGATGACCAGAAAATGGAGCCTATTAGGCGCTATCAATCAAAAGCAATCACGCCCACAGGATAAACCTGTTTCTATTGATTCGCTTTCGGCCAAAGCACGTGCTATTATAGCTGCTCGGTATAAATATCTGATTAAATAACAGCTCAGTTTCACGGCTTGTTTGAGTATGAATAAGCAAGCGGAATATTTTGATTTAACTTTTGAAACCCTAATTAAAAACAAGTAAGCACCAGTAAAATGAAATTAAAAGCGTTTGTTATCATTGCCATGACGGTGGTGATGTCTTTTATAATCCATTGTTCCTTTGCTCAAACACATAACCCAGCGAGCGAACCGAAAATTATCAATATCGTCAATTTTATCCGGGATATCGAACCGCGTGACAGCAATATCACCAAAGATATATTGTACCAAACCGTTGTTAACCAGATCAACTTAATGAAGCAATATCATCTCGGCGGCACTTTCCTTTTGCAGTACGATGCTTTAATTGACAAGCGTTACCAGGAATTGCTCAAAAGCCTGCCCAAAGATGAATTTGAGATCGGTGGCTGGTGGGAACTGCCGCAGCCGCTGATTGAAAAAGCCGGTATCAAGTGGCGGGGAAAATATGCATGGGATTGGCATTCCAACGTTGGTTTTTCGGTTGGTTATACCCCTGCCGAACGTGAAAAGATCATCGATGTTTACTTCGCCGATTTTAAGAAAATATTCGGGTATTATCCAAAATCTATCGCTTCGTGGGTAATTGATGCCCACTCCCTGAATTACATGTACGATAAATATAAGATTGTTGTATCGGCAAATTGCAAAGATCAGGTGGGTACCGACGGCTTTACGCTTTGGGGAGGTTACTGGAACCAGGCATATTATCCAAGCCGTGTAAATGCCTATATGCCGGCGCAGCATGCCGAGCAGCAGCTGCCTGTGCCAGTGTTCAGGATGCTGGGCAGCGACCCGATCAGGCAATATGCCGATGGACGGTCGGTAACCACACTTGAGCCGGTTTACCCTCGCGCGGGCGGAAATGAGCAGTGGATCAACTGGTTTTTTCAAACTTTCGCAGGCGATCCTTCACTTGGTTATAATTATACACAGGCAGGTCAGGAAAATTCATTCACCTGGGATGCTATGAAGAAAGGTCTGGAATTGCAGATGCCGGTTATTGCCAGTCTCCGCAAAGAGGGAAAGGTTAGGGTCGAGACTATGGCACAATCGGGCGAATGGTTTAAGAAAATGTACAAAGTAACCCCGGCAACAACCTTTACGGTGAGTAAAGACCTGGGAGAGAGCGATAAAAAGACCGTATGGTATAACAGCCGGTTTTACAGGGTTAACCTGCTTTGGGAAAACGGGGAGCTGCGTATAACCGATATTCACCTGTTTAACGAAAAAGTACCGGATAAATATCTGAACAACGTAACCACCATTAATCAAAGTTTCTTTTTTACACTCCCCGTAGTTGACGGCTTTCAATGGGGTAAACGCGGTAAGCCCGAAGGTTTTCGTTTAATGATGAAAGAAGGAGAAAAGGAGGTCGCTGTCCACGGTAGTGATCCGATCTTTACGAACGTGAACGAAAAGACGGCACACGCCTCGTGGCCAGCCGGCAAAGGTACATTCGAGATCAATATGAACGAAAACTCCCTGACCATCACAACTAAGGATAATCCGGCAAGCGACTGGTTTCTAGATCTGTATGTTGCCGATGATGCCAAGACCGCGTTTAAGGAAATATCAGGGAAAAGTGCCCAATATGAATTTGATGGTCACAAGTACCAACTGAGAACGAAACAGGGCACGATAGAAAAAACTGCTAACGGTAGTTTATACCGCATCAGGCCCCAAGGTCAACGTATGGTGTTAATGCTGGAGGATCAATAAAGAGATCATATATGCAAAATATGAATAAGTATCTATCTGTATTGTTTATAAAACGGAGGGTAAAACCCATCCATCGTTTTTACGTGGATTGGATGTAAGCGACTAACCCTGATTAAGAATATGGGCAGGAACTGTCCATTACAAAGGTGGAGAGTAAATCAGACTTTGGCAACAAAGCACACTCTATGAAACCCGAAGCCCATCCCATCGCCTTTGGCGTGGGTGGGTAGTTCACTATCTTTCTTTTATGTTCGTTTAAGGAAAAGGAATTGACCTGGGTAGCTATTGGCGATTCGATCACCTACCTGAATGATCATCTCGAGGAAACCTGCAACAGGGTAAATAAGGGTTACCTGACGCGCGTAACCGAACTGTTGCCTAATATTCAATATATTAACCAGGGGCATAACGGTTGGACCTCCGGCGGTATTGCACAAAACATTGAGCGCCTGGGGCTGGTTAAAGCTGATGTATACTCTGTTTTTTTAGGAACGAACGACTGGTGGCAGGGCCGGCCTGTGGGAAAGATGGAAGATTATCAGCATTCAACGGGTAATGCAACGGCATATGGCTCGTTCCGGATTATCATCGACAAAATCCGCGAACTGAACCCGGAAGCTAAGATCGTGCTGATCGCACCTATGCAGCGTAATGATTTTGTTTATATCGCTGACGCAAAGAATAATGCCTTTGGTTCTTATCGTAAAAAGAACGGACAATCACTTGAAGAATTCGCAAACGTGGTTATGACTATCGGTCAATATGAGAAGATACCTGTTATTGACCTATACCATGATCCTTTGCTCAAAATAGAGAACCTGGTAAATTTTAAGCGGTTGAAAGATCCAAAGACCGGTAAATATGTAAACTATTCTTATCCCCGGTCAACCGGGGTACCCTTTGACCCGAAGAACGATGAATACCCTTATCCTCCTTCAGCTATAAATCTTACCTACGATGGCTTGCATCCTTCGGATAAAGGAAATGCCATCATTGCAAACGCGCTTTCAGCTACCTTCAAACAACTTGGCTTTGCGCCCCGGTGAGATGGCCTGATCAACCTGGCAAAGTACAACGAACCTTTCTGGAAATCCGATACCATTACCGATGAACGTATACAAATAATTAAAGATCAGGGCCATGCAAGCGGAACGCTGCTTTTTAGCGCGGGGAAAATCCTCTCCGTAAAATCGGCAGACCAAAGCAGGACTTTTGTAAAGGGCAGGGATTCGACATATGCCGAGGGTAAATTAGCATCGGGGCTGGCTCAGCGATCCCTTTTACATCGTAAATCAAATGCAAAAAGGAAAGACAGCCCAAGCGCTGCCTTTATAAAAGAATATATGCGTAAAAGAGTCGAAACAACAATTAGCGAGATCAAAGGACTATTTCTGCGAAAGATACACGCTGTGACTTTCAAAGGATGGCTCCTGAAAATCACATTGTTCATCTTCGCTTTTACGCCTAATAAAATAATACCATAACTAACAACTTGAGTTAATTAAGTGAACGATTGCCTGAATTCAACCGGCGAAACTTTTGTTTTTTGACGGAACAATTTATTAAATGATTGCGGGTGCTCGAAACCCAGTTGGTACGCAATTTCTGCAATGCTCAGATTACTGGTGCTTAAAATATCTTTTGCCTTTTCGATCAGCCGGTTATGGATATGCTGCTGGGTGCTTTGGCCGGTCAGGGACTTCAGCATATCAGTCAGGTAGCGGGAGGAAACTTTTAAATGATCGGAAACCTCTTGTACCGAGGGTAGGCCGGTCAATAAAGATTGTTGTGTTTCAAAACGATTTGACAGGTATGCATCCATTTCATCAATCAAATCATTATAAACCGCCTTGCGGGTAATGAACTGCCGGTTATAAAAACGGTTGCTGTAATTCAGCAGCAGCTCGATCTGGGAAACCATCACATCCTGGCTGAAATGGTCAATATTATTTTCCAGTTCCTGCGCCATCGAATCGAATAGTGCAGCGATGATCTGCTGCTCTTTGTCGGATAGGGACAAGGCCTCCGAAACCGCGTAGGAGAAAAATCCATACTTGCTGATGGTCCTGCCAAGCGGGTAGTCCCTGATAAAATCCGGGTGGAAGAAAAAAGTATAGCCGCCGTGGCTTGTTTCGTCTTCCGAAGTGGTAACGACCTGGTGCGGGGCTAAAAATGCCAGCCCGCCTTCCTCAAAATCATAGTAACCTTGCCCATATTTGACCTGCCCTTTAAAGTCAGTTTTAAAGGAGATCTTATAGAAGTTCAGGACAAAACGCTGTCCGGCGTCTGTCAGCCTGACCTTGATGTTGCCGTAGTTGACCAGGGCGACAAGCGGATGAGTAGGTTTAGGCTGTTCCAGTCTCCGCATCAGTTCAGAGATACTGTTGAATAGGACCGGCTGTTCGGCACTTGTTTTCATAAGTTTAAATTTAGTAATATTTTATAAAACGGCGTTACTGGGAACTCCGTAACGCCGTTGGTAAACGGTTTTAAACCAGCTTATGCCTGCGCGGTTGGCCGTATAACGATCTCACCGACATCAACGTCTGCCGGCTGCGCTATCGCGTAGCAAATGGCACGGGCAATAGCTTCCGGCGGCAATGCCATCCGGTCGCGCGTTTCTATCAATTTTGCTCTCACTTCCGGATTGGAAACAGTTTCCACAAAGTCCGTCCCGACGAAGCCGGGAGAAATGATAGTTACGCGCAGTTTGTCCCCGGCTTCCTGGCGAAGCCCTTCGGAAATTGCCCGAACGGCAAACTTAGTACCTGAATAAACGGCCATGTTGGGCATGGTGATCAGGCCAGCCGTGGAAGCCGTATTAACGAAATGCCCAAAACCCTGCTGGCGAAAAACAGGTAAGGCTGCGGCGATCCCGTATAAAACGCCTT
>Ga0193717_1000506_pt1 | contig 26121 bp, 25 predicted proteins | sample U2c2metaG_FD_145900 | JGI IMG/M metagenome (GOLD analysis project Ga0193717, IMG submission 145900) | Soil microbial communities from a riparian zone of the East river system, Colorado, United States - U2c2 | ecosystem: Environmental > Terrestrial > Soil > Riparian zone | place: USA: East River...
CGTTGAACGGCACCGAGACCAGATCGCCGACACCGATGAACTGCACATCGCGCCCGGCTTCGATCACCTCGCCGGTGATCTCGTGTCCGAGCACGAGCCCGGCGGGAGCGGTCGTTCGTCCGCGCACCATGTGCTGATCGCTGCCACAGATGTTGGTGCTGACGATCTTGATGATCACGCCGTGATCGGCGCGCTTGCCGCGGGGATCGACCAGCTTGGGAAAGTCGATGCTGCGCACCTCGACCTTGCCGGGTTCGACGTAAACGACGCCGCGATTGCTTGCTGCCATGAGTGCTTGCTCCTCGTGAACTTACGCGAACGCCTTGGCGCCCGCTTCGGCGACCGCGTGGTCCTGCTCGCCCGAACCGCCGCTGACACCGACGGCACCCACCACCTTGCCTGCACGCTTGAGCGGCACGCCGCCGGCGAAAATCATCACGCGCCCGCCATTGGAGACATGGATTCCGAAGAACTGCCCACCGGATTGCGACTGCGTTGCAAGGTCTTTCGTGCTGATGTCGAAGGCGCGCGCGGTAAAGGCCTTGTTGATCGAGATATCGATGCTGCCCAACCACGCTTCGTCCATACGCACGTGAGCGACGAGGTTGCCGCCCTCGTCCGCTACCGCGATGTTCATCGGCTGGCCCAGTTCCTTCGCTTTCTTTTCTGCCGCGGCAATGATCTTCCGCGCATCTTCCAGAGTGACCATTCAAATCTCCTTCAATAGATCCGGCGATGAGCGCCGCGATTCGTGATCCGACGATAGTGGCGCGCGAGCGCGCGACCAACGCCCGAGCGGCTCAGTCGGATGACGCGCCGAATCAATTGCCCGAATGGCCACTCCCGTCGGCGGGCGGACCGAGGCTTCGACGCGCCGGTCGAAGTCCTGCAGCTGCGCCGCCGAGCGCATTACGGTTGAAACGTCCCGCGAGCGTTGCGAAGTCGTCGGGAAATCCGCGCGCACGATGCTGACTCCCGATCCCGGCGACTTCGCAACGCCGGATAAGGACAGGAGAAGCGACATGACACATCCGCTCGTGAGACTGGGGCTGCCGCTGCTGGCCGCGCTCGCGGCTGGCTGCACCACGATGGGCACCGGATTCGGCTCCACGGCCACGGGTGCGAACCCGGCCACCTTCAGCTGGAAAAGTTCCGATTCCGTCTCGGGAACGATGAGCGCGACGCTGTCCGACGGCAAGACCTACAGCGGACAGTTCTTCCAGATCACCAGGGATACGACGGTCGATAGCGTCGGGCCGCTCTGGTACGGCTGGCGTTCCGGCTGGGGTGGCTGGGGCGGTTGGGGTGCATCGCCCACTCCGGATTTCATCAAGAACTACACCGGCAAGGTCGTGGCCAATCTTGGCGCGCCTGGCGGCGAGCACGTGCGCTGCAAATTTCAGCTCGTGCATCCGGCCGACGGCATGGCCGGAGGCGGCAGCGGCCAGTGCCAGACGCCCGATGGCAAGACCATCGATGCGACTTTTCCCAGTGCTTGATTTACGCGTGAAGCAGACAGCAACAGGTGATGCATGAAGACACAAACGAATAGAAGCACACAGGTGTTCACGGGGTTTGCGCTTTGCGTGGCGCTCACTGCGTCCCCCGCGGTGTTCGCCCAGGTGCACGGTCACGGCGGATTCGCCGAGCATGGAGGTTCCGCTCCCGAAGGCCACGTCGCTGCCCCTCACCAACATATCGATACGCGCTTCTCGCACAACCGTCCCTATTACGACCGTGGCTACACGGTGCACGACGCGCCACACACCGGTTATCCGATCGACTACCACCACGGCCACTATCGGTATGACCGCGGTGAGTGGTACCTCAGCGGAGATCTCGGCTGGGTAATCGTGGATGCGCCGGTGGGCGCATTCGTAGCGGTGCTGCCGCCGTATTACACGACCATAACGTTCGACGGGGTGCCCTACTACTACGCGAACGACGCGTACTACGTCTGGGACGACGCTCAGCAGGAATACGAGGTGGTGAATCCGCCACCCGGTATCGATTCCGCAGACGCACCCTAGAAGCACGGCAACGTGCTGACGATCCCGAGGGACTTGACGAGCATGCACTCTGATCTGACCACGCTATTTCGCCCGGTGATTGCCCTGGCAATGGGCGCTGCGATTCTGGCTGGCTGCGGAAAGGGCGGCGCCGCAAACACGGCCGCGCAACCTCCGGAAGTCTCGGTGGTGACCGTACACCGGAGCAGCGTACCGATCACCACCGAGCTTCCGGGACGTACCTCGGCGTATCTCGTGGCGCAGGTACGCGCACGCGTCGACGGCATCGTGCAGAAGCGCGAGTTCGAGGAAGGCGGCGTGGTCCATGAGGGACAGCAGCTGTACCAGATCGACCCCGCGCCCTATGTCGCCTCGCTCAACAGCGCGACAGCCTCGCTGCAGAAGGCGAAAGCAAACCTCGTCTCGATGAATGCGCAGGAGTCGCGCTACAAGGTTCTGGTCACCGCGAACGCCGTCAGCAAGCAGGACTACGACAACGCCGTCTCTTCGCAAGGTCAGGCCGCGGCCGACGTCGCGACGGGCAAGGCGATGGTCGCGACGGCGCAGATCAATCTTGGCTACACCAGCGTGGTGTCGCCGATCACCGGCCGCATCGGTCCGTCGCTGGTCACGCAGGGAGCGTACGTGCAAGCGAGCGCGGCGACGCTGATGGCGACCATTCAGCAGATCGATCCGATCTACGTGGACCTCACGCAGTCGAGCGTGGAAGGCCTGCAATTGCGCCGCGATGCGGCAACCGGCAAGTTGAAGCTGGAAGGCCCCGATCAGGCGAAGATCACTTTGCTCCTCGAGGACGGAACGCAATATCCGGAGATGGGCTCGCTGCAATTCAGCGACATCACCGTCGACCAGAGCACCGGCTCGGTGACGGTGCGTGCGATCTTTCCCAATCCGCATGCCACGCTGCTCCCCGGAATGTTCGTGCGCGCGCGCATCGACGAGGGCAACGAAAACGCGATGCTGGTGCCGCAAGTCGGCGTCACCCACGACCCGAAGGGACAGGCAACCGCGCTGATCGTCGGTGCCGACGACAAGGTCGCGACGCGTACGCTGCAACTGCGGGCCACGAGCGGCGATGACTGGATCGTCGAAGGCGGCCTCAACGACGGCGATCGCGTCATCGTCGCCGGCGTGCAGAAGGTGCAGCCCGGGGCACTGGTCAAAGCCGTCGAGTCGCAGAAGGCAACCGCTGTCGCAACGTCGATCGCGCCGACGACAGCGGCGCCTGGTGCACCTGCGGGAGCCTCGCCGGCGCCCGCGAGCACCGCCGCCCCGGCGAAATAGGCCAGGGACCTGCAATGGCAAGATTCTTCATAGACCGGCCGATCTTCGCGATCGTCATCGCGATCCTGGTCATGCTCGCGGGAGCATTGTCGATCCTGTCGATGCCGATCGAGCAGTATCCGACGATCGCGCCGCCCTCGATCCAGATCACCGCGACCTATCCGGGCGCCTCCGCGGAGACCGTCGAAAACACCGTCGTGCAGGTGATCGAGCAGCAGATGAACGGGCTCGATCACCTGTTGTATCTCTCGTCCAATGCCGACGATTCCGGCACGGCGACGACGACGCTGACCTTCGCGGCCGGGACCGACCCCGACATAGCGCAGGTGCAGACACAGAACAAGCTGCAGCTGGCGACGCCCTTGCTGCCGGCGCAGGTACAGCAGGCCGGAATCCGCGTCACCAAGTCGAGTAACGGCTACCTGGTGGTTGCGGGGTTCGTGTCGACCGACAACAGCATGTCGAAATTCGACATCGCCAACTACATCGTCTCGCACTTGCAGGACCCGCTGAGCCGGATCGACGGCGTCGGCAACTTCAACGTGTTCGGCACGCAGTACGCGATGCGCATCTGGCTCGACACGGACAAGCTCAACAGCTTCGCGTTGACGCCGGTCGACGTCGCCAACACGATCACGAATCAGAACGTCCAGGTCGCCGGCGGCCAGCTCGGTGGGACTCCGGCGCCGGCGACGCAGCAGCTGACCGCGACGATCACCGAGGCCACGCTACTGCATACGCCTGCGGAGTTCGAACATCTCCTGCTCAAGGTCAACACCGATGGATCCCAGGTACGGCTGAGTGACGTTGCGCGGATCGAGCTCGGCGCCGAGACCTATTTCATCGACTCCCGATACAACGGGCAGCCCGCTTCGGGGATCGGCATCCAGCTTGCGCCGAACGCGAATGCGCTGGACACGGCGCAGGCCGTGCGTGCGCGGATCAAGGATTTCGAACCCTATTTCCCGCACGGACTGCAAGTCGTTTATCCGTACGACATCACGCCGTTCATAACGATCTCGATCAGCGAAGTGGTGAAGACGTTGTTCGAGGGCATCGTGCTGGTGTTCCTGGTGATGTACCTGTTCCTGCAGAACCTCCGGGCGACGCTGATTCCGACCATCGCGGTGCCGGTCGTGCTGCTCGGCACGTTCGGTGTCATGGCGGCCTTCGGGTTCACCATCAACACGCTGTCGATGTTCGGTCTGGTGCTCGCGATCGGTCTCCTGGTCGACGATGCGATCGTCGTGGTCGAGAACGTCGAGCGCGTGATGTCCGAGGAAGGATTGTCTCCGCGCGAGGCGACCCGCAAGGCGATGGGGCAGATCACCGGCGCTCTGGTAGGCGTCGCCGTCGTGCTTTGCTCGGTGTTCGTGCCGATCGCCTTCTCGGGCGGGGCGGTCGGAGCGATCTACCGGCAATTCTCGCTTGCGATCGTCTCCGCGATGCTGCTGTCGGTGTTCGTCGCGTTGTCGCTGACGCCCGCGTTGTGCGCGACGCTATTGAAACCGCGCGCAGAAGGCGCAGAAGCGCCGAAGAAAGGCTTCTTCGGTGCATTCAATCGCATGTTCGAGCGCGGGCGCGACGGATACGTGGGCGGCGTGCGCCGCGTGATCGACCGCTTTGGTCGCTGGCTGCTGGTGTACGCCGCGCTGATCGTCGCCGTCGGTCTGATGTTCGTGCGCATACCGACCGGGTTTCTGCCCGACGAAGATCAAGGCATCGCCTATATCCAGGTGCAGACCCCGACGGGCGCAACGCAGGGTCGCACGCAAGGCGTCCTCGACGAGGTGTCGAATTACCTGCTGCACCAGGAAGCAGCCGCGGTCGGCGCCACGTTCGAAGTCGCGGGTCTCAATTTCGCCGGGCGCGGACAAACCCAAGGCCTGCTCTTCGTGCGCTTCAAGGACTGGTCCGTGCGCACCCGCGCCGACCTCAAAGTGCAGGCGGTACTCGCGCGCGTGGCCCAGCATTTCGCGGCGTACAAGGACGCGGTCATCATCCCGATCAATCCGCCGTCGATTCCCGCGCTGGGCACGGCGTCGGGCTTCGATCTGGAGCTCGAGGATCGCGCCGGCCTCGGCCACGACAGGCTCGTGCAGGCGCGCGACCAGCTGCTCGCGCTGGCAAAGCAGGATCCGAATCTTGCGCTGGTACGGCCCAACGGCCTCAACGACAACCCGACCTACAAGATCAACATCGACCGTGAGAAAGCGAGCGCGTTCGGCATCAACCTGAGCGATGTCGATCAGACCTTTTCGATTGCATGGGGTTCGCGCTACGTCAACAACTTCCTCGATACGGACGGTCGTATCAAGAAAGTCTACGTGCAGGCCGACGCTCCGTTCCGCATGAATCCGCAGGATCTGAATGCGCTGTACGTGCGCAACACCATGGGCGGCATGGTGCCGTTCACGTCCTTCGCGACCGGCTCGTGGAGCTACGGCTCGCCCAAGCTCGAACGCTACAACGGCGTTTCATCGGTGGAGATCCAGGGCCAGGCGGCAGCGGGCCAGAGTACGGGACAGGCCATAGCCGAAATGCAGAAGCTCATGCAAAAGCTTCCGCAAGGCGTCGGCTACGAATGGACCGGCATCTCGCTGCAAGAACAACAGTCGGGTTCGCAGGCGCCACTGCTGTACGGGCTTTCGATACTCGTCGTGTTCCTCGCGCTCGCCGCGCTGTACGAGAGCTGGACCGTGCCGATCTCGGTGGTCATGGTCGTGCCACTGGGAGTACTTGGCGCGCTGGCGGCGGCGACGGTGCTCGGCCTGCAAAACGACGTCTACTTCCAGGTCGGCCTGCTGACCACGATCGGGTTGTCGTCGAAGAATGCGATTCTCATCGTCGAATTCGCGCGCGATCTCGAAGCGGAAGGCAAGTCGGTCATCGAGGCCGCCATAGAAGCCGCGCGTTTGCGCCTGCGGCCGATCCTGATGACATCGCTCGCCTTCGTACTCGGCGTCCTGCCGCTGGCCATCGCGAGCGGCGCCGGCTCGGCGAGCGAGAACTCGGTCGGGCGCGGGGTCATCGGCGGAATGTTGGCCGCCACGTTTCTTGCCCCGTTCCTGATTCCGATGTTCTTTTACGTGATCACCGGGAAATTGTTCAAGCCGAAGGCCGCTACGCCGCCGTCGCCGTCGCCGGCGATCCCTGCCCTCGAATCAGGAGGAGCGACGCCATGAAAATCGACACGCTGGCGAGCCGGCTCAAAGGCGCCCACGCGCTGCGCCGTCGCGGCGTCGTGCTGGTCGCAGTCGCGACGCTGATGGCCGGCTGCTCGCTGGAGCCGGTGTACGAGCGGCCCGCTGCGCCGGTGGCGCCGACGTATCCGACCGGCGATGCGTACCAATCGCCGGCTGCAGACTCCGGCGGCACGACTACACCGGCCGTCGACATCGGCTGGCGCAACTTCCTGACCGATCCGCGTCTGCAACGGCTGGTCGAGATCGCGCTTGCGAACAATCGCGACCTGCGCGTCGCCGCGCTGAACGTCGCGCAGATGCAGGCGCAATACCGGATTCAGCGCTCCGACCTTTTTCCGCAGATCGATGGAACGGCCGGATCGTCGTCGTCGCGCACGCCCGCCAGCATTTCGCCCAGTGGCGCGACGACCACGACACACGAATATTCCGTAGGCGTGTCCGCTGCCTGGGAGCTGGATTTCTTCGGCCGCCTGCGCAGCATGGATGACGCGGCGCTGCAGCAATACTTCGCTACCGCGCAAGCGCGCAAGGCCTTTGAAATCCTGCTCGTTTCCGAAGTCGCGGACCAATACCTGACGCTGCTCTCCTTCGACGAACTGCTCAAGGTGACGCAGCAGACGCTCGAGAGCGCCGAAGCTTCGTACAAACTCACCTTGCTGCAATTCCAGACCGGAACCGGCGACGAGCTTTCGGTTGAACAGTCGGAAACCGTCGTCGAACAGGCGAAGGCCAATTCCGCGGCGCAGCTGCGCGGGCGTGCGCAAGCCGAGAATGCGCTGATATTGCTGCTCGGTCAGCCGCTGCCCGCGGATCTGCCGCCGCCAGCATCGCTGGGTGCGCAGTCGATTCTGGCCGACATCCCGCCGGACCTGCCCTCGGATCTGCTCACGCGACGCCCCGACATCATGCAGGCCGAGGCGACACTGCTGGCCGCGAACGCCAACATCGGCGCCGCGCGTGCGGCGTTCTTTCCGACGATCAACCTGACCGGCAGTCTGGGGACGGCGAGCTCGGCACTGTCGGGATTGTTCGGCGCCGGTTCACTGGCGTGGAGCTTCCTGCCGTCCATCACGCTGCCGATCTTCGAGGGCGGCAAGCTGAAAGCCAATCTCGATGTGGCAACGCTGCAAAAAGATATCGACATCGCCCTGTACGAAAAAACCATCCAGACCGCGTTTCGCGAAGTCGCCGACGGCCTCGCGGCACGCGGCACGTATGACGACGAGGTCGCATCGCTCGAACGCTACACCGCCGCTCAGCAACGTACGCTTGATTTGTCGGAGCTGCGTTTCCGCAACGGTGTGGACAATTACCTGACCGTGCTCACGGCGCAAACCGGTTTGTACAGCGCGCAGATGACGCTGGTTTCGGCGCGCCTCGCGCGCCTGACCAACCTGGTCGATCTGTACAGTTTTCTCGGCGGCGGATGGATCGAACACACGGGCGATGCACCGCGGGCTGCCGAGGATGTCGGATCGATCGTGCCGACGAGCACCGCGCCGTGGGACCTGTTCGAAACAGCCAAACGCGAACATCCGACCGCGACGGATTCGCAATGACGACACGATTTCATCAACCAAGGTGGGCTACACCTTCTCCACGAGTGCATCGATATGACCACTGAAGAATCTGCAATACAAGTCGACTGGCGATCCAACGCTCAAGAACCGAATGCCATCGCGGATACGCCGACGAGCGGCGCCGTCTCACCGGATTCACCGACGGCGAGCGACGCTCAGCCGGAGAGATCGGTGATGCAGCTGTCGGCTGTGCTGCTGATCATTCTCGGGGGATTGGGTACTGCATTCGTATTTGGAGCGATCGCCGTATTCCTGGCGGGGCCCCGCTAACCGGGGTGCGGACCTTTCAATAGGCCTTTTCGACTGGCCCGCTGAATGAATCCGACGCCCCGGCCAGCAATTTCGCCAGGGACTCCGCGAGATCGCGCTTCTGCAACGGCTTGCGCAGCACGTCGCGCACGCCCGCCGCGGCAGCGCGTTCCGCAAGCTGTGGTCCCCCATGACCGCTCATCACGATGATGGGGACACCCGGGCGCAGTGCGTTGAGCTCGCGCGCAAGCTCAGTTCCTCGAACGCCCGGCATCATCTCATCCGTCAGCACGACCTCGAAGCGATCGGGGTCTGCCTGAAATGCCTGGAGCGCCGCGCTGCCGGAAGCAAAACCCACGGGTTCATAGCCGAGCTGGGCAAGCATCTCCTCCGTGAGCAACAGGAGCGCCGGCTCGTCATCGACGATCATCACGCTCTCGCCATTGCCCCGGGGCAGTTCGAGAGCTGTCCCGGCGCTTGGCTTGGGCAGCTCGGCAGTCGTCGGCAGCCAGATGCGGAACGTCGTACCCTCGCCCATCACGCTCGATACCTCGATGGCGCCGCCAAGGTCTGCCACGATGCCATCCACCAGCGAAAGACCCAGACCGGTTCCCTCACCCACGCGTTTCGTCGTGAAGAACGGATCGAAGATGCGCTGCAGAATCTCCGGCGGGATACCGATTCCCGAATCGCCCACGGTCACCAGCACATAGGCTCCGGCGGCAAGCTGTCCGCGACTGAGCGTGCGCGGCGCGGCGAGTCGGAGCTGTTTCAGCGTTACGCGCAGAACGCCTCCCTCCGGCATCGCTTGCGCCGCGTTCGTGCACAGATTCATGGTCACCTGGTGCAGACGCGTCTCATCGCCGATGAGCGCCGCATCGGGCGCTGAGAGGTCCTTCTCCAAACGGATGTTCGCAGGCAGGGAAGCCTGAAGCAGCTCGAGTGTTTCCGCGACCATCCCCTGGATGGCGATGGGCACCTGCTCGGCGAGCCCGCTTCGGCTGAACCCGAGGATGCGATCGACGAGCGCACGCGCACGGCATGCCGCATGCATGATGTTATCGAGGTAGCGACGCAGGGCGCTGCCTTCCGGCGCCTGTTCCTGAGCGAGCTCGCCATAACCGACGATGGCACCCAGAATGTTGTTGAAATCATGCGCGATGCCACCGGCCAGCGTGCCGACGGCCTCCATCTTCTGCGACTGCCGCAGCGCCAGATCGGTCTGCTCGATGCGCCGGAGTTGTTTCATGAGCACAACCAGCGTCAGAGCTCCAAAGAGTGCGAGGAGAAGGCTGCGCACGGCGCCGTGAATGGTCTCCTGATAGGAGGTCGCCAGCGCGGCGGTCTCGTTCCTGGCAGTGGCGATGACGAGAGGGACGTCGCGAACGGGCGCGACTGCAATGAATTCCCGTTCGCCATCGAACGGGCTCCGGATACGAGAGACCGCGTCCGCGTCTACAGCCACGAGCGCGGGAAACAGGTGGCCGGCCAGCGTCGGCACGGGCGGACTGCGGGTCAAGAGCGCGCCGTCTTCGCGCAGCAGGTGGATGGCGATGTTCCCGCGCAGATCGACCGCCGCGTAGAGGCGGCTCAGGTCCTCCAGATCGACATTGGCACTCACGACGCCGGCGAATCGACCCTGACTGTCCTCGAGCCGACGCGACAGCAGGACCGCGGTTCGGCCTTCCGAGCGGGTAAGGACCGGCTCGCTGACGAAGAGCTCCTGCGCCGCATCTTTTTCCTGCGCCTGGAAGTATGCGCGGTCGGACAGGTCGACGCCGCGTTTGTCGAGCTCGTTCGAGGAATTGCGCAGAATGCCTCCGGCATCGATGATTCTGAGCGAATGCACCTGCGGAAGCCGCGCTGCAACGTTCGCCAGAAATCCGTCGATACTCTCGGCCGAGGTCTCCTCACGACCGGGATACCAGTGCGCGACATCCTTCATGAGCAAATCGGTTCCCTGCCAGGTCCAGGCGGTTTGCTCGGCGAGAGCGCTGGCGAGATTTGCCAGCTCGCGCTCGGTGGACAGGACGGCATGCCGATAGGAACGCCACGCGTCGTAAGCGGTGGATGCGGCGAACGCCGTGATAACCACCACTCCGAGCAAGGTCAGACGCAGACGCAGGCGCGCATACCCGCTCGCGTCGTCGGGCAGCCGCAAGCGCTTGCTCAAGGTAGGCATCGTGTGCTGACCATCGCAGACGTGCCGGATCATAACGTAAAGGCACTGCCGACCGTGCTGCGGGCACGGCCCTCCGGGTCGGGATATCTGCGTCATCCGACGTAGGCGACGACGGGCTGTCCCGAATTCTTCGGACGCGTTGGTAAAAGTCGAAAAAGAGTGCGTACCGCGCGATACTCCGCGCGATGAGCGACAAGTCCGCGAAATCAGATCACTCAGGTTCCGACGAGACACCGATCGAAGATGCGGCGATCATCGCTGCGACGCAGCGCTGGGTGGAACGCGCCGTGATCGGCCTGAACCTGTGCCCCTTCGCGCGCATCCCGTTCGCCGAGCAGCGGGTACGCTTCCGGGTCAGCCCTGCGCGCAACGAAGACGCCTTGCTCGCTGATCTGTACGAAGAGCTCAAAGTGCTGCACGCCACCGATCCGCTGATCTGCGAAACCACGCTGCTGGTCCATCCGGGCGTGCTGACCGACTTCCTCGACTACAACGATTTTCTCGACGCCGCCGACGCCGTCGTGCTCGCGCTCGGACTGGAAGGCGAGCTGCAGATCGCCAGTTTCCACCCCGACTATCGTTTCGCCGACAGCGCAGAAGACGCGCTCGAGAACTACACCAACCGCTCGCCCTACCCTATGCTGCATCTGCTGCGCGAGGCGAGCATCGAGCGCGCGGTCGCGTCGATCGCCGACAGCGACGACATCTATCGCCGCAATATCGAAACGCTGCGTCGCCTCGGCATGGATGGCTGGCGCGCGCTGTGGCGCGACGGCAACGCGGCATAAGCTTCCGGCGCCGTCCGACCGGACGGTTCATGCCATCTTCGAGAGCTTCGCAAAGTCCTCGTCGCTGAGGTGCACGGACGAACCGGCCACGTTCTGCTCGAGGTGGGCGACGCTGCCGGTGCCGGGAATCGGCAACATGACCTTCGCGCGCTTCAACAGCCAGGCCAATGCGACCTGCCCGTTCGTGGCGCCCAGGCGTTTCGAAATCGCAGTCAGCGGTGAATCGCTTCCGACCAGCTCGCCCGCGGCGAGCGGGAACCACGGAATGAAACCGATCCCGTGCTGCTCGCAGTAGTCCAGCACATTCTCGCTGGCGCGGTCGACCAGGTTGTATCGATTCTGCACGGTCGCGACCGGAAAAACCTTGCGCGCCGCTTCGATATCGTCGACGCCGACCTCGCTGAGTCCGACATGGCGGATCAGGCCTTCCTTGCGCATTGCCGCGATGACGCCGAACTGTTCGTCGCGCGGCACTTTCGGATCGACACGATGCAACTGCCAGAGGTCGATGCGCTCGACACCCAGTCGACGCAGACTCATCAGCACGCATTGCCGCAGATATTCCGGCCGGCCGACGATTTCCCACAGATCAGGCCCCTGCCGGGTGAAGCCGCCCTTGGTCGCGATCAGCAATCCCTTATAGGGATGCAGGGTTTCGCGAATCAGTTCCTCGCTGATATCGGGACCGTAGCTGTCCGCGGTGTCGATCAGATTGATATCGAGCTCGGGCACGCGGCGCAACGTATCGCGCACCGCCTTCGGATCGGAGGGCTCGCCCCAGATGCCTTTGCCGACGATGCGCATCGCGCCGAAACCCAGACGATTGACCGTAATGTCGCCGCCGATCTTGAACTGACCGGATGCTGCTGCCGAGAGGGACATGTTTTTTCCTTGGTTGCCTGAAGCGTCGCCGGCTTCTGTGCGGGCTCGGCCGGTGCGGCGCAAGAGCGGCACGATTAAGAAACTTTCATGCGTGTCTTCATCATGTATGTCTTCAATCGACGAGAGCCCGCCGCGCGAATCGTGTGAGGACGAAGATGACGAGTCCGCACGACACTGCGAATGCGACGTGCATCAGCTCGCGTATCGAGCTGTTCGCCAGGAACAGAACGCAAAGCAGCGCAGATGCATAGGCCAGCACGCTACCGCCGGGCACCGCGAACCTTGGTTCCGGCAGATCGTCCCGCCGGCGGAACATCGGCAGGATCGCACACGTGATCGCATAGACGCTTATGCGCGCGACCAGCGTCAGCTTGACCAGATAGATGAACGATCCTGACAACGCGAGCACCCAGGCGATCGCAGCGGTTGTGAGGATGGCGTAAATCGGCGTACGAAAACGCGAATGGACGAACGCGAGCGTCGGCGGCAGCTGGTGCTGATCGGACATTGCGAACAGCAGGCGCGTCCCGGGTGTGAACGATGCACCGAACACTCCCGCACAGGAAATGACTGCGGCGACGGCGACCGCACTCGCGCCCCACGGACCTACGAACATCGTTGCCGCATCTGCGAGCGGCCGTTCCGAGGTCGCAAGACCGGGCAGCGTGCCCACGCAGACGATCTGGATGAGCACGTACAAAATGGCGACGCCGCCGACGGACAACAGGATCGCGAACGGAACGGAGCGCCGCGGGTCGCGCACCTCGCCGGCGAGGACGGTGGTGGCATCGAAGCCGAGGAACGCGAACGCGGCCAGTAATATGGCGCTCGACAGATCGCCGAGCGGCGGCGCCGGGCCGAGCTGCAATGCCTGCGGTTCGATGAAGAACAGGCCGACCGCGGCGAAGGCGATCAGCGGCAGCAGCTTGGCGATGGTGAACGAGGTGCTGACGGAGGCGGTCTGGCGGATGCCGATAATATTCACCGCCGTGTACGCGAGCACCAGCACGCTGATCGCGATGGCGCGCGGCAGCGGCTGGACGAGCTGCGGCGACAACACGCTGGCATAGTCGACGAGAAGATTGGCAACGGCCGCGCAGGTGCCGAGCCGCGAAATCCACAACAGCCAGCCGACGGTGAAGCCGGCCGCCGGCCCGAATGCGATCGAGGCATAGAGCTGCGAGCCGCCGGAGCGATCGAAGCGGCTGCCGATCTCGGCGAAACACAGTGCGATGAGTGCGATCAGCAACGCGCACAGGACGATGACGACGATGCTGTAGTTGCCGACGAGGGCTTGTATGCGTGCCGGCAGGCCGAGGATTCCGGCGCCGACGGTCAGATTGATGGCGAACGCGGTCAATGCCCATCGGCCGATGCCGCGAATCAGGTTGCTGTCTGCGTTGGCTTGCTGAGTCGCCGGCACGCGGACAGTCTAGCCGGTGTGCGGCGCGCAGCCTCGAACAACCATAGGGTGGGCTGTAGGGTGGGCTTCAGCCCACCTTCCTGCCCGTAAAACAAGCGGTGGGCTAAAGCCCACCCTACGCGTCATCCTCGCGCTCGTCCTCACCGCGCGGATCGATCAGGTCGGTCTGCTCCAACCCCTCCTCCGCCGTGCGTTCCTCGTTGCTTTGTGTTTCATCGCCGAAATCATCGTCCGGCGTGTCCTCGATGCTCTCCAGCAAATCGTCCGGCAGATCGCCTTCGTCGTCCTGATCGATCGAGCGTCTTGGATTGGTCATGGCTTGAGCTCCTGAGAGGAATCCCGTCGTCCACGCATGTACGCCGAGTCCGCGCAGCCGAGCGTACACCGCCTGTCGAACCGATGCAGCCGAACGTACGCCCGAGAGATACGTCATAGGGTGGGCTTCAGCCCACCGTTTTTGGCCTGCGGCGTCTGCGCGATGGTGGGCTGAAGCCCACCCTATGACACCAACACCGACGCTTATCCGAGCACGGTGCCGAGACGAGTGAAGTCGACACCGTGGTCGTAGTTCATCCAGATCAGGAATGCCTTGCCGACGAGGTTCTCTTCCGGCACGAAACCCTGATAGCGGCTGTCGATACTGTTGTCGCGGCTGTCGCCCATCATGAAGTAGTGCCCCGCCGGGACACGCCAGGTTCCTTCGCGGCCGGTGTGCTGCCGCGGAAATTCCATGATCGGATGGGCGACCGCGCCGAGCTGCTCGGTCTTCACTTCGGCGCCGGCCATGCTGCGCGTCGGCTCGGACGGTCCCGTGTACGCGCCGACGTCGGTTTCCGCCATCTCCTCGCCATTGATGTAGAGCGTCTTGTTGCGGTACGTCACTTCGTCGCCGGGCATGCCGATGACGCGCTTGATCCAATGCTCGTCCGGCGCCCACGGCGGCCGGAATACGACGAGGTCGCCACGCTCCGGTGCGCCGACATCCAGCACCTTCGTGTTGAGAACGGGAAGACGCACGCCGTACGAAAACTTGTTGACGAGGATGTAATCGCCGACGAGCAAGGTCGGCATCATCGAACCCGACGGAATCTTGAACGGCTCGGCGATGCAGGTGCGCACGCCGAGGATCAGCAACAGCACCGGCAGCAACGACCGCGCGTACTCGACGGCGACCGGTCGTTGCGCCGCGAACGAACGTTGACGATTCCGGGCACTGGCGAGAAACAACACGTCTCCCAGCCAGATCAGGCCGGCTACGGCAACGAGCACGAGCAGCACGAGAGCGAAGTCGAATGTCATGGGCGTTACCGGTACGGCGATGATGCCGGCGGGAGACCGGCTGGAATTCAGTCTGCTATGAGCGTGCGCGGCCTGAGAGTGCTGAAAGGCATGATCGTTATAGGGTGGGCCTTGACCCACCATCCGCGCCGACACGCGCGCGAATGTGGGCCAAGGCCCACCCTATTTTCGTTCTGCCGAAAGCACTTGACATGTGACTATTTGGTCACCTATTGTGAGCTTGTGACCGACGACGACCGCGTATTCAAAGCCCTTGCGGACCCCACCCGTCGCTTCCTGCTCGACCGGCTCTTCCAGCGTGACGGCCGCACGCTGACCGAGCTCGAATCCGAGCTGGAGATGACGCGCTTCGGAGTGATGAAGCACCTGCGGATTCTCGAGGAAGCGGGACTTGTCGTCGCGCGCCGATCGGGCCGGGAGAAATTGCATTACCTCAACCCGGTGCCGATCCGACTTATCCACGATCGGTGGATCGACAAGTACCGGGAGCGCCGCGTATCGGCGCTCTCCAAACTCAAGAGCGAACTGGAGAAGAAAGAATGACCACGAAGACGAAGGCCGGCACGACCACGCAGATCCATCGCGTCTGGATCAAGGCGACTCCGCAAGCGATCTGGGACGCGATCACCAAGCCGGAATGGGTCGACCGCTACGGCTACGGCGGCCTGCCCGAATACGGCGACCTGCGCCCCGGCACCCAATACAAGATCCTCGCCGGCACCGGCATGCAGGCGTATGGAGTCAAGGGCCCGGTCATCGACGGCGAGATCATCGAAGTCGATCCGCCCAGACGTTTCGTGCAGACCTGGCGCATGCTGATGGATGCGAAACTGCAGGCGGAAGGTTTCACGCGCCTCACCTACGAGATCGAAGCGCAGAAGGACGGTGTCACGCGACTGACCATAATCCACGACCTCGAAGGCGCGCCGATGCTGTCGGCCCTGGTCGCAGGCGAGAACGAGAGCGAAGGCGCGGGCGGCGGCTGGGCGTGGGTGCTCAGCGATCTGAAGACGCTGCTCGAGACGGGCAAGGCGCTTGCAGCGACGAGCTGATCGCCAGGTACAGGGTCGGCGAAAGTCGGCCCCTGTGCGATATCAGGAAACTTCAAGCTCCGTACGGATTGAATTCTGCCGGCCAACTGACCACGCCTCCCGTCTACGCTATGTGAGCAGTGCTCTGTTCGTTGCGGCGCGCGCCGCATCGCCCATCGCGCGCGCCAACGACGCGCTGCCGCCGCCAGCCGAACTGCCGCCGAATCACGCGATCGAACTCCTGCTCCGGCTCGATCCCGGCGCGCCGACCGCGGAGGATCTTGTGGAATACTCGGTGCGACCCGACGGCGCGCCGCCGCTCGACGCCTTCGCCGCGATTCCGCCGGAATCCATCATCTATGCGATGCCGATTCGCGCCGAAGGCGATTTCCGCGAATGGCTCGATGCGAACCCCGAGTCGCCGCGCGCGCGCGCGGCTGGAGCGCTATCTGATCGTGCACTACGCCGAGCCGATCGATCTGCGCCTCGTGCTCGAAGCCTTGCGCGCGGAGCCCTACGTCGAGTCGGTGCAGGAGCCGATTCCGCTGCGTTTCAGCTCCGTCGAGCCGACGGAGTTCGGCGTCGACGGGCCGCAAGGCGCACAATTCAGGGGTACATCTACGCGCCCTGTACTCCGGAAGCAACGTGCAAGCCGCCCGGTACGGATCGTCTTTTGCGCAAGTGCACGCCCGTCTCGGAAAGGGACTGCGCGACATTCCTGCAAGGTGAGAGCGGCAACTTCTCGGGCTACACGGCGACGTATCCGGATGCGACCTCTCTGCTGGGCTACGCCTACCCGGCGACGGATACCGATGGCGATGGGCTGCCCGACGGTTTCGAGCGCGTCGTGGGCACCAGCCCCACGATGGCGAATTCCGACGGCGACGCTTCGCCGGATGCCAGCGAACTGCCGATGGTCGGTGTCCCGGTCAGCGATCCGTGCAGTGGCATGACCGGTGCGCTGAACTGCCCCGGCGAGCAGATTTTCGCCAATGGATTTGAAATCTAAGCTGCTTTCCGAAAAAGGAGGAACGGCTCGCAATGGGCGTTCGGTGCGGCTTCCGCTGCGTATCATGGCGGCTCCCGTGACCGAACCGAGCCGAGGGTGACGCATGCGAATCTGCGCGGTGGGCCTCGGCCTATGTGTTGCCGTTCTCGCGAGCTTCGTCGCGCGAGCGGCCGTGGCCGCCGCCGATTTTCGTCTGGAGCGGCTCTCGCCTCGCGAAACCTATCTGGCACCCGGTCAATCGGCAGGCTATACGCTGCGGATACGGAACGTCGGGAACGCGACGGGCGTCGCGCATGTCGGTGACGACACGCACTCCAGCTATCCATGGATGGATGACTTCACGAGCTATTCGCTGGTGCAGTCCGATCGACCCGAGTGCGGGGCGTTCGATCACGAGTACACCGGGTTTTTCAATGACTATCGCATCGTGTTCGAAGCGGGGCCGATCAACGCCGGCGAATACGTTGACTGCACCATGACGGTCGGACGGGACACGGATTCCCGGCACGACATGGCGATGTCCTGGGGCGTTCGGATCGGTACGTCGGAACCGCCGGTTTACGAGCACGCCACCGAGAACGCTTTGTTCGGGACACTAACGGAGGTCTCCATCGAGACGCGCTCGTTCGGCTTCTTCATCGACGACACGGGCTTCGCGCACGCGACGACCGAGCTGCGTCTCCGTAATCGCGGCAGCGTGCCGGTCGACCCACAGATCGCCGGTGCTTGCGAGGACTTCTTCTTCCGGCCCTTCATCACAGACGGCAGTGAGCCCGGCGGCTGCGGCTCCGACCAGTACAGCCCGGAGTGCTTCTATGGAGGATACGGGTTCCTCGTGCCGGAGATTCCGGCCGGAGGCACGTACAGCTGCACGATTCGCATGACTTCGATCGAACCGTACGAATCACCCCTGAGCTACGCGATCATGGTGGGCACCAGGCAGTCCGGCGCAGGGTACACGTTCATCGATATCGATCCTCAGAACAATCAAGCTGCGCTGCGGCTCGAGCCAGACGCGAATGAGGTCGAGGCCACACCCGTGCCGTCCGTCGCTCGTTTGGGACTGGTCCTCTTCGGCAGTGCCATCATTCTCATCATCTATGTGAAATCTGGCCTCAGTTCTGGGCGTTCAAGGACTGGGTCGCGGTCGGACGACATGGAATAGACCAGCGATCGTCGCTCCGGCATCCGAGAGAACTGCCCCGGTGAGCGCATTTTCGCCAATGGATTTGAAAACTAATTGGCGGTCCGGCCACGACGCTGTGCTGAGTTGCGGAGAGCGCGGCGGGGCAGCACGTCATGCAGGGAAGTCCCGAGTCCGCGAGTAGTGCCTCGATCCTGCGCCGCAGCACCGCCTTGGTTTCCAGCTTGATCTGCTTGCGTCTCGCGTCGATGCACTTCTGTAGCAGATCGAGCCGGACTGAGTTCATTCTCGAAACAGGATGTGTCACCGAACTGACCTGGATTGGCCTGCGGTTGGCCGGAATCACTCGATCGGTAGCACAGACAGCGTGCCCTGCCTCCTCAGGCCAGAGATAGCGTCGACATGTTCAACTCGCCCGCGCAGCGTAGTCAGTTTCACTGAGACAGGCTGTTCGACTGCCTGAGATATTCATACGGATCGCCGCACTGTCCCGATGAAACGCGTTATCCGCATATCAAAGTAGCAACGCGCGCATCAGCATTCGATTCGAGACCTTGCACCATGCGAGTCGCACCGAGCAGAAAGCCTCGGTCATTGCGCCGCATACACAAGCAAGGGAGTGACGTGAAAAAAACTTTTCGACGCGCAGCGCTGATACTGCTGCTTGCTGGATTTGGCGTTCACGCCGCAGATCCCGTCCCCTACCCGGCCAACTTCCGCAGCTGGACCTTCATCAAGAGCGGAAACAGCGCCGCCCGCGGCGGCGTGCATCACATCTTCGCCAACGAGAAGGCGATGGAAGGCTATCGGACCGGCAGGTTTCCGGACGGCGCGATGATCGCCTTCGACCTGATCTCGACGAAAGATCTCGCCGGCTTGCCGATGGATGGCCCACGCGCGCTCGTCGACGTGATGACGAAAGACGGCACGAAGTACGCGCAGACGGGTGGCTGGGGGTTCGAGGAATTCCTCGGTGACAGCCAGACCAACCGCGCTCTCGACGCAGCAGGACAGCAGGCGTGCTTCGCCTGCCACACATCGCAGAAAGATCGCGACCACGTCTTCAGCAAGTGGACCAGTAAATAGCGCGGGCGATCGAGCGTACGCCGGGGCCCGCCCAGCCGCCGGTTTTCCCCATCGGGCGCCGTTATCATCCGTTGCAAGAGAGTGACCGGCGCCGCCTGCCTGCCCGCTTGGCCAGGAATCGCAATTTTTCCTGGCGGGAATGTCGAGAAGCCGCGCCGTGCTCCGACTAAGTCGTGAACGCACCCGTCCCGGGCGCGCATGCAAAGGAGCTATGCCGTGAAATACATGCTGATGATGCACGCCCCGAAAGAAGGCTGGACCAACGCCGGCATCGGCACCTGGCCGAAGGAAGCGATCAAGGCGCACATCGATTTCATGATGAGCCTCAACAGGAAGCTCAAGGAAGACGGCGAGTACTTCGACGCACAGGGCCTCGCAGGTCCCGAAGAAGCCAAGGTCGTTCGCGCGCGCAAGGACGGCACGCCGAACACCGACGGCCCGTTCGCGGAAGCGAAGGAATTCCTGGCCGGCTTCTGGATCGTCGACGTCGACAGCACCGAACGCGCCTACGAGATCGCAGCGCAGGCGTCCGCCGCGCCCGGCAAGGACGGCACGCCGCTGAACATGCCGATCGAAGTGCGCCAGGTCATGAGCGCACCGCCGGACGCGTGACGGCCGCCCGCGCACCACTCGGTTTCGAGCACCTGCTGCGCGAGCTCGCGCCGCAGGTGCTCGGCTCCGTCGTGCGTCGCTTCCGCGATTTCGCTGCGGCGGAGGATGCGGTGCAGGAAGCCTTGCTCGCGGCCGCCATGCAGTGGCCGCGCGAAGGCGTGCCCGACAATCCGCGCGGATGGCTGATCCATGTCGCCGCGCGGCGCATGACCGATCAGATCCGCAGCGATCTCGCGCGGCGCCAGCGCGAAGCATTCATCCTCATGCAGGAGCTGGCCGAGGACTGGGTCGCGGCGGAACCCGACGTCGACAGCGAGCCCGACCGCGACGACACGCTGATCCTGCTCTTCATGTGCTGTCATCCCGCGCTGACGTCCTCGTCCGCCATCGCGCTGACACTGCGCGCCGTCGGCGGCCTGACCACGGCCGAGATCGCCAACGCGTTCCTGGTTCCCGAAGCGACGATGGCGCAGCGCATCAGCCGCGCCAAGCAGACCGTCAAGGCCTCGCGCGTTCCGTTTCAGCTGCCGACTGAAGACGAGCGTGCGCAGCGTCTCGCGTCCGTCTTGCACGTGCTCTATCTGATCTTCAACGAAGGCTACACCAGCAGCGCCGGCGCGGACCTGCACCGCAGCGAGCTGTCCGGCGAAGCGATCCGCCTCACGCGTGCGGTGCACGCCCTCCTCCCCGGCGACGGCGAAGTCGCCGGGTTGCTCGCGTTGATGCTGCTCACCGATGCGCGCCGACCCGCGCGCACGGGACCGGACGGCGAGCTGATTTCACTCAAGCAGCAGGATCGGACACTGTGGGATCGCGATGCGATCGCCGAAGGCATCACGCTCGTCACCGGCGCGCTGTCCAAAGGAACGATCGGTGCCTACCAGCTGCAAGCCGCGATTGCTGCCGTGCATGACGAAGCGGATCGCGCGCAGGACACGGATTGGCCGCAGATACTGGCCTTGTACGGTTTGCTCATGCGTATGTCGGACAATCCGATGGTGGCGCTCAATCATGCGATCGCTGCGGCGATGGTTCACGGACCCAGGACGGGGCTCGAGTTGCTCGATGCGCTCGAAGCGGATGGACGATTGACGGGGCATCATCGGCTCGATGCGGTGCGTGCGCACCTGCTCGAACTGGCCGGAGACAATCAAGCGGCGATCGCGCACTATCTGGAGGCGGCCGGCAGGACGGCGAGTTTGCCGGAGCGGAATTATCTGGCTATGCAGGCGGCGCGGCTTGGCGCTGCGGCGTCGCCTCATTAAGGCTCTTCCCCCTCCCCTTCAAGGGGAGGCCGGGGTGGGGATGGTGTTCGCTCTGCGCCAACATTCCCGTGCAACACCATCCCCACCCAACCCTCCCCTTGAAGGGGAGGGCTTTGAACTGATGCGCTCCGCCGCTCGCAGAAAATCACGGGAGAAATGCCCGCCATGTCCATCCTGATCCTCGGTCTCGTGGTCTTTCTCGGTGCGCATTCGCTGCGCCTCTTCGCCGACGGCTTTCGCACGCGTGCGATCGCGCGGCTCGGTAGCGGCGGCTGGAAAGGCGTCTACTCGCTGGTATCGATCGTGGGCTTCGTGCTGATCGTGTGGGGATTCGGGCTCGCGCGCCAGCACCCGGTTCTGCTCTATGCGCCGCCGCTCTGGCTCAAGCACACCAATGCGTTGTTGACGCTGATCGCGTTCATGCTGTTCTTCTCGGCGTACGTGCCGCGCAATCACTTCAAGGCCGCGCTCGGTCACCCGATGCTGGCCGGCGTCAAAGTGTGGGCATTCGGACATCTGCTGTCGACCGGCATGCTGAGCGATGTCGTGCTGTTCGGACCGTTCCTGTCATGGGCGGCCGTCCATTTCGCGGTATCGCGCCGACGCGACCGGCGGGCGGGGATAACCTACCCCGCGAGTACGTTGAAAGGTGATGCGATCGCATTGGCGATCGGCGTCGCGACATGGGCAATTTTTGCATTCTGGCTGCACGAGCGCTGGATCGGCGTGAGTCCATTCGGCTGACCGGAACGGGCCGGTCTCTTCCAACCTGCCCTACCCCGCACCGCTTCATGAATTCGCGATGCGGGGCGTGTGCGTCAGCGGGCGGCGGCGTGATCGGTTGATGTCACCGGGGTCGGCGGAGCCATGGAGCGGACCACGACCGCAAAGTCGCCGTAAGTCGGCGCGTTCGCGATTGCGCGTTGTGCGGCGGACTCGTTATGCAGCAGCGTGGCTTTGCCGACCGTGCTATCGCGGCCGATGTCTGCGACGCGGCCATCATCGCTCGAGGTATCGGCAATCGCGCGTTGCGCGGCGTGTTCGTTGTGCGCTAGCGTCGTTTCCACCGATGGGCCGGACGGCGCGAAGCGATCGTAAGCCGAAGGTGAGGAGATCGCGCGCTGCGCGGCGAGCTCATTCTGCGCCAGCGTCGCTGCGCCGGGGTCGGTTCCGGCCAGTACCGGCGTGCTCAGCAGGACGGCGACGAGCAGCGCGGCGCCGAGGGTGGTATCAGCAAGTTTTTTCGCGGTGAAGAACATATGGGTAACCTTTTTCATGGGTCGCGCGTGAATCGGACAGCGGACTGTTGGCGCGGCAGCAGTTCGAAGGAGCGCGGAGTCTTTCCATCCGCCTTGGTAACGATTATATGTATTCGTTACTCGTTGTCAACAGGTAACTATTATAGTAACATATAACCTTATGGAATCAGGCCCAAACCTCGAGCGCGGCCAGCGCGGGCCGGTCGAGCACGAACGCCGCGAGCAGATCATTCGCGCGGCGGACGAGCACTTCCGGCGCTATGGCTACAACAAGACGACCGTGGCCGATCTGGCCAAGGCGATCGGCGTATCGAGCGCCTATGTGTATCGATTCTTCGAGTCGAAGCAGGCGATCGGCGAAGCGGTCTGCGCGATGACGCTGGCGCGCATCGACGACCAGCTGCTGGAAATCGCCGGGCAGCAGGAATCTGCCGCGAACCGCCTGCGCAGCCTGTATCGCTGCCTGGCGGAGCGTGGCATCGAGCTGTTCTTCAAGGAGCGCAAGCTGCACGACCTGGTCGTCGCCGCGGTGGTAAACCTGTGGCCGCCGGTCCTTCAGCACAAAGCCGTCATGCTCGAGGCAGCGCGGCGCATCGTCAGCGACGGACGCGCATCCGGCGAGTTCGAGCGCAAGACGCCGATCGACGAGATCAGCCGCGCGATCTTCGAAACGCTGGAGCCGTTCGCGCATCCGATGCTGCTCGAGCTGAAGGACCCGCCCGGCCTGGAGGCCAGCGTCGTGGCGGTTTCCAACCTCGTCCTGCGTAGCTTGGCCCCTTAGTTCACGTTACGTATTCACTAAAACGTAACTTACGCCCGGTGCCCTAAGCTGCACGTGAGGCGCAGCGAACCGTTCGCCTGGCAATGCGACACTGTGGGGCGCTGGTCGCACTGTGGGGGCCAACATGGATACTGACGTCCTGATCGTTGGAGCCGGTCCGACCGGACTGATGCTCGCCAACCAGCTCGGCCGGCGCGGCGTGCGCGCGATGATCATCGATCGACACTCCGGCCCTTCCCTGCAGACCCGTGCGCTCGGCGTACAGGCGCGCACGCTGGAGATCTACGCACAACTCGGCATCGTCGATCGCGCGCTCGAGCTCGGCAAGATCGGCACCGGCGCGAACCTCTGGTCGCAGGGACGAAAGATCGGACGCATCCCGCTCGGCGACGCCGGAAAGTCGACGACTCCGTATCCGTACATTCTCATCCTCGGCCAGGACGACAACGAACGGATCATGGGCGACAAGCTGCGCGACTGGAACCTGCCGGTACAGTGGAACACGGAGCTGCTCGGCCTCGAGCAGCACGCCGACCATGTCGCGGCGACGCTGAAGCAGCCGGACGGCACGAGCCGCAAGATCACCGCCGCGTGGATGGCCGGATGCGACGGCGCGAGCAGCGCGGTGCGCGAGCTCAACGGCATCGGCTTTCCGGGCGCGCCGTACGAGCACGTGTTCTTCGTCGCCGACGTCGAGATGACCGGCAGCATGGTCCCCGACGAGGTGAACATTTATTTGTGGCGCTCGGGTTTTCACTTGTTCTTCCCGATGCGCGGCACGGACCACTGGCGCATCGTCGGCATCGTGCCGGCGAACCTGCGCGACAACGCCTCGCTCGACTTCGAAGCCGTGATCCCCTCGGTGCGCGGCGAAGCGGGGTCCGCACTGTCCTTCAAGTCGTGCACCTGGTTTTCCACGTACCGCATCCACCACCGCTCCGCTTCGCGCTTCCGCGATCGCCGCTGTTTCCTGCTCGGCGACGCGGCGCACATCCACAGCCCGGTCGGCGCGCAGGGCATGAATACCGGCCTGCAGGATGCGTACAACCTCGGCTGGAAACTTGCGCTCGTCGTCGAAGGGAACGCGGACGCCGCGTTGCTCGACTCCTACGAGCAGGAGCGCCTGCCGGTCGCGCAGCGGCTGCTGCAATCGACCGACCGCGCGTTCAAGCTGTTCGTGTCCGACAGCCGGTTCGCCGGTGTGTTCCGCACGGAAGTGCTCGCACGCATCGCGTCGTTCGCGCTGAGCCGCAAGCGTGTGCAGCAGCTCGCATTCCGTACGGTGTCGCAGACCGGCATTCACTATCGCAAGAGTCCGTTGTCGGTTTCACTCGACCATCTGCCCGGCGACGCGCCGCGCGCGGGCGATCGTTTTCCGTGGCTGCATCTGAAGTTGCAGGCAAACGGCCCCGTCGAGGATCTGTTCCGGAAATTCAACGACACGCGTTTCCATCTGCTCGTGTCCGGGCAGCCGTGGCCGGCCGAAGTCGTGCCTGACTTCGGCGGCGTACTGCAGGCCCACATGATCGCGGACGATCCGGCCAACGAGGTCGAGCTGACGCGCGCAAAAATTCCTCGCCGCTCGTTCTATCTGCTGCGTCAGGACGGCCACGTCGGAATATGCGGCGTCGATCTGGATGCCGCGGCCGTCACGCGTTACCTCAACGGGCCATTGGGCTTGCGCTGAGACAAGACTGCGCCGGCGCATCTGCCGCGCAGGATCGCGCAGCAGATGTCCGAAATGTTCAATCGATATCCTGGCGCCCGCTCATGATTTCGCGCACTTCGATCCACAGATGGTCGATCGTCGTGCCGTCGGCGGTCTTGATCGTATCGCCCGGCGCGGTCGACGCTTCCGCCGCGAGCGCATACGCGCGATCGGGACTGTCGACGTCCACGATCCAGTAGCCGGCGAGGTATTCCTTCGACTCGGGGAACACGCCGTCGGTGATCGGAATGCCGTTCTTGCCGGCGCGAACGCGCTTCGCCCGCAGCGGCGACGCCAGTCCTTCCGCGCCCACCAGCTCGCCGGCCGCCTTCAGCTTCTCGCTGAACGCGATCATGAAAGCGGTGTTCGCCTCGAGCACCTGCTTCGGCCAGTTCATGTACTGGGTGTAGCCGTCGCGCGGGGAATTCATGATAAGCATGTATTTCACGGTCCTGCTCCTCTTGATCGGGGTCCCGGAACGGGTCCGCCTTCATGGATAGGTCGGAGCCGGGGCATGGTCGTCGACATCGCGGTGGAGAGTTTCCCGAATCGGCGGGCAGGTGTCAGGAATCCGCTTGATGTCGCGCCGCAGCATTGGAATGGGAGAATCAATGGAGCTCGAGCCATGAACGCAAGAACGGGGTCCACGCCGCCGTACGCTCGATTCCTGGGCCGCCTCATCCGGCCGTTTCCGAATTTCGATTTCTTCTTCATCAAGCCGGTACGAAAGAAAGCAGTCGAGTGGCTGCGCCTGAAGGCAGGTGATCGTGTTCTCGACGCGGGATGCGGTCCCGGCGGGAGTTTTCCCTATCTCGTACAGGCTGTCGGCGCATCGGGAAGCGTCGTCGGTATCGAGATCAGTCCCGAGATCTGCATCAACGCGCGCAAGCGGATCGCTGCCAATAGCTGGAGCAACGTCGAGGTCATCGAATCCCCTGCGCAGGATGTCCGCCTCTACGACCGGTTCGAAGGTCTGCTGATGTTTGCAGCTCCAGACGTTTATGCGTCGGCGGAAGCGCTGGACAACCTCCTTCCGCATTTGAGCGAGAACGCCCGGATCGTGCTGTTCGGAGCCAAGGTTCCGCGCAATCGTTGGGGCCGAATGCTGAGCCCCTTCCTGCGCACGCTCGTTGCCGGGCTGTCACCGGCAACACCAGCTCCGGACGAAGAACCCTGGCAGGTGATCGCGAAGCGCATCGAACGCCTGCACGTCGAGGAATATTTCTTTGGCAGACGTGCGGCTTTCGCCAAAGGGCGTATATATGCTCGAGATGCTTGGCCCGTATGTGATGAAGTCGGCGGC
>Ga0193717_1000508_pt1 | contig 26065 bp, 20 predicted proteins | sample U2c2metaG_FD_145900 | JGI IMG/M metagenome (GOLD analysis project Ga0193717, IMG submission 145900) | Soil microbial communities from a riparian zone of the East river system, Colorado, United States - U2c2 | ecosystem: Environmental > Terrestrial > Soil > Riparian zone | place: USA: East River...
GAGACGGATATCTGCGAGTCTTCCACTCGGAAGTCAGAGACGCTCCCATGAATTTTGTGCCTATTTCGCAGCAGCTCGACGATGCCCAACTTGTCCGGCTGTTGATCGCTGCTCTCAAGTAACAGCGAGGCAGGGATGATCCCGCGGTAGTCCTTAGTCTGTACCTGGCGAGAGAACCGCTCGGCATGGTTCAACGTGATTCCCGTCACCGCTATGGAGAAGACAACAGCAAAGCTGACCATTGAGAGATAGATATGGAGCCAGCGGGTGACAGTCGCCATACCTCTCCGAATACGCGTACCGAGACTGTACTGTGCTGGCTTCCGCGAGATAGTTGCTGCCGTGCTTTGGGACATCGCGGGAAAGGTCTACAACTGGCATTTTGCGGGTACCCTGGAAGCTGCATGGCGACCGTGCACTGCGCCGTGGCGACAAGGAATTTCCTTGCGCTGGAGAACCATTCGCTGGATGTTCCTTTCTGGCGGGACCTCGTCAACGGTATCGAGAAACCCATCGTAAATAAGGGTTACATCGCGGCGCCAGATGCTCCGGGCTTGGGTGTAACGTTGAACGATGAGGAGTCCAAGAAGCATCTAAAGCCGGGGACTGGATACTTCGAAGCGACACCGAGGTGGGATGAGAAGCAGTCGTTCGACGACTACATCTCCAGCTAACGAAAACATACCTCGCACGTGCCGCCGCCCTGCCCAACGTCAGGATCAACCCGAGGAGGCAATCGTCGTGAAGCGAATTCTAGTAAGTGCGCTGTGTGTCTGTGCGACTGTCGGAGCCGTTGCAGCCGAAGCGCAGGTAAAGATGACGAAAGAACAGATGATGTTCTACACGTCCGAGTGGAAGGGTGATCGCTTCCCAGATGGCCGACCGAAGATAGCAGAAGGACTATTGGAGCGAGCGAAGCACGTCACGATAGAAGATGTGTGGGACTATTTGCGTGAGCACGGCTACAACTGCCAGTACGACGGCAACTGGCAGGCACTGCACATGGACAAACCCATGACCGGCCGTGCCCTGACGGCGCAGTACATGCCGGCACGGCCGGACATGGTTACTGCGATTACGGCTGAGGGCAAGCGGGAGAACCGGCTGGGCGGAAACAACATGTGGCCCATCAATGAGCTGACGACCGGCGACGTCTACGTTGCGGATGGGTTCGGCAAGATCGTGGAGGGAACCCTGATTGGATCCAACCTGGGCAGCGGCATCGGAGCACACTCTCATACCGGGTTTGTCTTCGATGCCGGCATACGTGACGTGGAAGAGAATAAAGAAGTTCCCGACATGAACGGCTTCTATCGTGAGGCCGACCCATCGGCGTGGAAGGACATGACGCTTACCTCTATCAATGCGCCTATCCGCATTGGGCGGGCGACCGTACTGCCCGGAGATCTGGTGATTGCGAAGGCAGATGGCATCATCTTCGTGCCCGCTTACCTGGCCGCCGGAGCGATCATGAATGCGGAGTTCACCAAGCTCGAAGACGCCTTCAACTTTGAACTCAATGCGTCAGGCAAGAACGGGGCGGAGTTCGAAGGAGGCTGGACTGCTGCAAAGTACGATGCTATGGCCAAGTGGATTGACGCTCATCCTGAAAAGCTCAAGATGACGCATGAGGAGTTTCAGCAGGAACTGGCACGTCGTAAAGGTCCAAACCCGAAGCGAGGCATGTAGTCCTCCGCTCCCGTCTGTAAGGAGCGACGAAGGGCTGGGTAACCACGCGGCCCTTGGTGAATCTCTTTGACAGGTTAGATCCCCGTTTATCCGCGCAATTGAGCAGGGGAGAGTTCCTGCGGCAACGGTCCGATGGGAACCGCACGGGCTTACCATTTGTTCAGCGGCTATTTGCGAGGCATTTATGCTGCGCCGCGAGAGCGTCTTGCAAGCACGTATCAGGAATGGACCGCTGTCCGGGGGACGGAGGAGGCAATCTGCGCGACTGACATGCCTGTTGTTGCTGATTAAAAGTGGTCATGCAGGTAGATGCGTCCGTTTTGTTCGTTTGGTTACGGGCACCCGTACCTCCGCTACGATCGTTATTAGCATCTTTTGAGCCTTTGTAACACGCGTTGAAGATGGACTTGGCTTTGCTCCTGCAGGCTTTACCGTCGTCGGCTGGGGGACAGACCTTCACCAATTTATCGCGAACGGTGCCGCAGTAGTCCTTATCCCCTGTGGGTGAAAGACTCTCATCCTGCGCGGGCCCGTTAACAGAGGTGGGATCGATGCATCTGAACTCGCCTTTACCTTCGTCCCAACTCGGATTGATCTCTGGTTTTGCACATTGCCCTGAGGCACCTATCGAGATAAGTGTCAGCACAGATACAGCTACCTGGTTGTAGATTTTCATTGCAGCCTCCCTTTGGAGGCGCTGGGTCATCCCTATGGATCGAATGAGATGTACCCTCAGTCGCACTAACTATGATGCGGCGGAGCTCTGGATGGTGCCCCAGTTGCAACCCTTAACCGCCCTAACACTTACAGTGTTGGATGAAGGCGATTCCGATCGCCGCACTCGCGCATGCTGCTCGTTTGTTGTTTTGTGCTGGTGCTTATGACAGTTTCAATTCCGCTTGCTGCATCGCGTAACTCCTCGTTGAAAAAAAACTTTCAACCGACTTGTTCAACGTGTACACTCCATCCAGCATGAGGAGCCTCCATCAATTCGCAGTTGTGCGCTCCATGCCGACGCTCCGTTGTTGCCCCTTGCGTTGTCGCTAACCTCTTTTTCAATCCAGACAATCTGAATTCGGCCCTCTAGCCTCGTAGCCTCGAGTGCGCTGCGTCCAACCACCTTCCGTGCGTGGGTCAAGGCTCTGCTGCTCTTCCCAGGTTTGTGGGAAAGGCATTGGCCAGAAGATCTTACAAGGCTTGTTTCTTTTGAATTGATGGTGATGCGGTATCTGAATGCTGTAATTTCGCGCGTTAATACGGTCGTTGTTACCTACTACTTTTTGAGAGTATTTGAGGAGTTCATGAGGAAATTTGCCGCTCTATTCTTACTACTGATTCCATTTGTTCCCGCTGTGGCACAACAGCCCATTACCTCGCCTGAAGCTGCCTTTGGCTTCAAGCCGGGTGCAGACCGCAAGCTGGCAGATTGGAAAGAATTGACCTCATACTTCCAGAAGCTTAGCGCAGAATCCGATCGCATCCGTTACGAGGAATTAGGTAAGACTACGGAAGGACGCCCCTTCGTTGCACTTACCATCTCTGCGCCGGAAAACCTCGCTCATCTCGAAGATTATCGCAAGATTCAGTATGCTCTCGCTGATCCAAGGGTCACCTCGGAAGCTACGGCCAAGGATCTTATCGCGCGAGGTAAGACTATCCTCGTCGTCACCTGCAACATCCACTCCACTGAGATTGCCAGCTCGCAGAGCGCGGCTGAGTTCGCCTACCGACTCGCCACCGGCAACACCCCAGAGATCCAATCGATCCTGCACAATGTCATCCTCGTTCTGGTCCCGTCGCTCAATCCCGACGGCGAACAGCTTGTTGTCGACTGGTATAAAAAATATCTCGGCACACCCTACGAGGGAGCTAACCCAGTTGTTCTCTGGCATCACTACACTGGCCATGACGATAACCGTGACTGGTACTCCTTTACGCAGGTAGAAACTCAGCTCACAGTAGATAAGGTCATCAATGCCTGGCGACCGCAGATCTTGTATGACATTCACCAGATGGGCGCCAACGGTCCACGGATCTACCTGCCACCCTGGGTTGATCCCATCGATCCCAACATCGACCCTCTCCTCGTCTCTTCCATGAATGCTCTCGGCACGAACACTGCGCTGGAGATTGCCGAGACCGGGAAGCAGGGAGTTCTCACTAACGGCATTTACGATCTCTGGTCGCCGGCACGCCATTACATGGCTTACCACGGGACGCTGCGAGTCTTGACGGAATCGGCCAGCGTAAACATCGCTAGTCCGATTGAGATTCCCTTTGAGAAACTGGACCACGGTATTGGCTACAACGCGAAGGCCTCCGCCACTAACTTTCCCGAGCCCTGGAAGGGAGGCACCTGGCACCTCGGCGATATCGTTGCTTATCAGATCGATGCCTTCTTTTCTATTGCGCGCAACGCTGCCAACAACCGTGAGCGCTATCTCAACGACTTCTACCAGATCAACAAGCATGCCGTAGAGCAGAAGTTTGGCGGTCCCTATGCTTACGTCATCCCCGCTGAGCAGGCCGACTCTGGCGCTACTGCGCGCCTCATTAACATCCTTCGTCGCGGCCTCGTCGAGATCCAGCAAGCTACAGTCGCCTTCGAGGCGGGTGGCCATCACTACGCAGCCGGAAGCTACATCATCCCGCTCGCACAGCCCTACGGTCCCTTTGCCAAGACGCTGCTTGAGGTGCAGCACTATCCCAACATCGAGCAGTATCCCGGCGGACCTCTCCGTCGTCCTTACGACGTAACGGCGCAGACATTGCCGCTACTCTTTGGGGTAGAGGCCGCTGCGATTCAGGACAAGTTCGCTGCCCAAACTACCCCGGTAACTGAAGCAAAGGCTGCAGGCCATTTCAACCGGATTGCGAAGGCTTCCGGCTATCTTCTCGCAGACAACGCCAACAGTGACTACTACGCTCTCTTTGCGCTTCTCAAAGATCATGTCCAAGCCTATCGTCTTACCAGCGGACCATCGGAGAAGGGAACTATCTACATTCCGCAGCAGGCGGGCATCGAAGCTAAGCTGGCCGTAGTAGCTGCCAAATTCCCGGTAGAGATTAACCCTGCTCCGAAGGGGCTGAGCGGCTCTGCTCTGCAAGTCACTCTTCCTCGCATTGCCCTCTATCAAAGCTGGTCACCGTCGATGGATGAGGGGTGGACCCGTTGGATCTTCGACCAAAACGGCATCCCCTATACGCGCCTTGTCGATGCCGATTTGCGCAAAGGTGATCTCTATAGCCGTTTCGACGTTATTGTTTTTCCCGATCAGCAGCCTAACGGTATTCTTCACGGCTCCGGCGGTGGTGGTGAAGGTGCAGGCGGCCCTAAGCCTCCACCAGAGTTCCGAGGGGGTATTGGAGATGAAGGAGCGGCCAAACTCGCCGAGTTCACCGAGCATGGTGGAACCATCGTCTCTCTCAATAAGTCGTCGGAGGTCTACGCCCGCAAGGACTCTACCGACGTAACTAACGTTCTCGCAGGTGTCGCACCCAAAGACTTCTACATTCCCGGTTCTATTCTGCAAGTCACCATCGACAACACCAGCCCGCTTGGCTTCGGTTCAAAGCCCGAGACTCCTGTCTTCTTCGAGCAGAGCCCTGTGTTCAAAGTCACAGGCGCCGCCCAGTCTATTGCAACCTACACCACTGACCATCCTCTTCTCAGTGGATGGCTGCTCGGCGGGCAATACCTCAAGGGGGGCTCGGCTCTTGTCGAACTGAAGCAAGGCCAAGGGCGTGTCATTCTCTTCGGCTTCCGCCCCCAGTACCGCGCGCAGTCTGAGGTCACCTACAAGATCTTCTACAACGCGCTGCTCTACTCGAGTTCCAAGGCGGTTTCGCTTGGAACTCCAGTACGGGTTCGAGCTTCGACAGCCGAAGTGAGCAACCGCAAAGGAGGCGAATGAGCCGCCTCTGCACAATCCTCCAGCTTCGTTGTTGTAGCGGCCGCTAGAGTCGCAATCCAACATGCCGAGTGCGCGACGCAGCCATCCCGCTGATTTCGCGAACGCACCCGTGCGCTTTGATTCCTTCGCACCATCCACTGTTGAACTTCTCAGGAGCCCTTTTATGCAGAGTCTGTATCCGTATCGAGCAACAAAGACGAAACACACTCTATTGCTCCATCCGCGAATTCGCAGGATGGCAGTTTTGATAGCTGTCCTGGGATCGCTGGCATGCAGCGCTGGCTTCAGTCTGGCCCAGACCTCCGCAGGCGGGACGATTCATGGTCGGGTCGTTGATAACTCGGGAGCCGTAGTCGTGGGAGTTAATATCGTTGCCCACAGCCCTGCTGTCGGCGGCATCTTCAAAGCGGTCAGCGATAGCGAAGGCAACTATCGCCTTACCGAGTTGCCGCCGGGAGCTGACTATACTCTGGAAGCCGAGAACGCGGGCTTCGAAAAGTTTGTACGTGTGGGACTGGTGGTTCGTGCTGGGCTCAACGTTACGGTCGATGTGGCTCTTCATGTCGGATCGCAGACGCAATCGGTGGAGGTCTCCGGAGACGCTCCGTTGATCGACACACAGAGCGCAGAGCAGGCAGTCAATCTCAGCGGGGAGTTGCTTCGCAATGTTCCCATCACCGGACGCCATGATTGGTCCGACTCCTTGCAGATCACGCCGGGAATTGTCAGTGCCTCCAGTGATGCTCAGGGCGGACAGACGTACTTCCTGCGTGGCTCGGAGAACGAAAACCACGCAACACTGCTCGATGGTATGGACATCGGCAGTTTTCAACAGAATTGGCCATCGAATGGAATCAGCATAAGCAATGAGTCGCTCGGTGATATTCAGATCAAGACGGGAGCCAACGATGCTTCCTCGCCTGCTGCGATGGGCATGGTTATCAACATGGCAAGTCCCACCGGAGGGGACAAGTACCACGGTTCTTTTCTGTGGCTGTTTGGTCCAGCCGGACTGAATGGCAATAATGCCTCGGGTGGCAATAGTGCCGCTTCTTCCGCGCAACAACCGGATTTTTCTTTAGGCGGCCCTATCAAAAAGAATCGTGCATGGTTCTTTGTCTCCGGGCGCTATATCAACCGCAATGATGGCATCAGCCAGACAAGCACACAGATCGGCTATCTCAACTCGCTGGTGCTGGGCTTTCAGCCGTTCGCCAACCAGTCGCGCGGCTTTGTCTTTTTAGGCAACGCTTCGGTGCAACTGTCGGACCGCCACAGGCTCATGGGGATTGTCCAATACGACAGCCGTAAGCAGGACGCCAACTACCAATGGTACGCAGCCAACATAGCGCATAACCAATATGGCGGCGGAGCCTATGGTGTGCGTTTGATCTCGCAATGGAGTTCACGGCTGACAACGCGCTTTCTCGTTTCGTATAACAACAAGGGAAGCAATAGGAGCGCTAGCGCTATTGGCGGCGTGGGCAGCAAGCCGGAGATCGACGTTTATGCCACGAACACGCTCTCGGCGGGCAAATTGATCGGCCAAGGGGCGTCCCTGGCTACGCTCAACAATCTTTCGTCGATCACGTTGAACCCAGCAAGTAAAGCAACGATTACGGGCGATCTCACGTACTACGTTCCAAAGGCCTGGGGCACGCACGAGATTCAGGCGGGCTTCTATCTTGAGCCGAACGAGCGTAGCAAGGCCACGACTCTCTATGCCAACAACGGGGTGTTGATTCAGCAGGATGTTGTTCTCAACGACCCTAACGATCCCAGCAAGGCCTATACAGCATTCCACACACAGTCGGTTAACCAGAGCAGTCTGCTGAGCAGTTACATTGTCGCCAACGACTATGCCTGGTACATCCAGGACCGCTGGCACCCGTTCAGCCGTCTGTCGGTAACAGCCGGTCTTCGTCCGGACTGGATCTCTGGAAGGGACGCGATCTTCAAGGTGACGACGCAGCAGTCCTGGAACTATGCCCCACGCGTAGGAGCGGCCTATGTTCTCACGCGGAACCAGAAAAATGTGATTCGCGCGAGTTGGACAAAGATCACCGATATCACCAACTCCAGTTATATCGGTTCGGCAGGCACCAGCACAGTAACGACGACGGACAACTATTTTATTAATGGACAAACGGTTAGCTTCGTAACGCCAGGCAGCAGCACACTTACGCCGGGCAAGACCTTCGATCCGCGCCGTCATCAAGGCTATGTGCGGGAGTGGCTGGTCGGCTATCGTACCCAGTTGCCTGGTTCGGTTGTCCTCGATGCGAGTTACATCAACCGCGAGTATAGAGATCGTCCTGCCCAGATCGACACCAACCAGATCTACACCCAGACGCCGACCGGAACAGTGTGGAGCGGTCTGGTCAATCCCGCGCTTAATACTACTTACTATGTGACGAATAACAAGTGGAACTGGTTCGTCTATCAAGGTCTCGAATTTACTGCCAGCAAGCAGAGCAGGAGTGTCCAGCTCTTCAGCACCTACAGTTATTCACCTGACCATCTGGCTGGAACTTTTCAACCCAACGACCCCGTGGCGATTCTGGAACCGACAAAGTTCGCCAATAACGCAGGCCTCGGATCGGTTCGTGGAAATGTCACCAACGATTACACCGGCGATACACGGAATCGCATGTGGCAGCGTCATCAATGGCGTACTGGCGTTACATGGCGAGCGCCCTGGAAGCTGCGTGTCTCGAATACGCTCACCGCACAGTCGGGCACTCCCGGAGGGCCGGTCGTCCTTACTCAGGCATACAGCGGTCAGTATGGACCGGCCACGCTCAGTATCAATGGACGTACTGTCTCGAATCCTCTGGCGACGACCTACCGCTTCAAGTATGCCGATCGTGGCACCGGCCAGATCTGGTGCCCGTGGCTGATCCAATGGAACACGCTTGTGGGCCGCGAGTTTAGAATTACCGACCGTCAGTCGGTTGAGGCAGATGTAAATATCTACAACCTGACCAACCGTGGCGCCGCCCAACAGTTCGTCAATGGCAACAACAGCAGCTCCAGCACCTTCGGCTCGCTGCAGAATATACAACTGCCGCGCTCGGCGCAGGTTACTCTGCGTTACCACTTCTAGACAGCGGTAGCTCAAGCTGCACTACAGACCTTTTGTCACAAGGGGCAGGAACAGCCTACTCCGATCCTTCATCGCTTCATTCATCCTGAGAAATAAGGAACCCGATGCGCTCTTTTCGCCGCCGACTCCGCAACCTTGCCATCGCCGTACTCTTCTGCCCGTTCGCTCTCAGTGCCATCGCAGACGCACAGGCGAACGGTCATCTCACCCTGCAGGATCTCCTCTCCGTCGACCCCATCGGCGATTCCGCACTGTCGCCCGACGGAAAGACCATTGCCCTCACCCGCTCCGGACAGATCTTTCTTCTGCCCTCGGAAGGAGGTTGGCCCGTGCCCCTTACGAGCACGGCGGGTGGCAAAGCCGGTCTTGCCTGGTCTCCTGATAGCAAGCAGCTTGCCTACGTCAGTCAGGGGAGCATCTGGATTGTCCCTGCTACGGGTGGGTCGCCGCGCCGTCTCACCAACGTACCAGCCGGTGACGGTGATCCACGCCAGGCCACAGATCGCGCTCCACGATGGTCTCCCAAGGGCCGATGGATACTCTTTCAGAGTGGACGCCGCGGCATCAACAGCCTCCTTGTCATCAGCGCCGACGGAAGCGTGACCAGCTTCCTCACCTCGGCGAAAGAAGAGGCCGAAGATGGCCGCTGGTCGCCTAACGGAGATGAGATCGTCTACGTCACCCGCGAGAAGGAGTACTTCAGCGGCCGCCTGAATCTGCTCAAGTTCGATGACCATGCAGGCCAGCCCATCGGCGAGTCCGTCGCCCTCTATACCGCTCCGGTCGATCGCGGCGGCGGATGGTCCATCCGGGGCGCCGTCTGGTCGCCCGACGGCGCCACCCTCGCCACGGTCCTGCAGAACTCCGGCTGGAACCACATCTATCTTCTCTCCGCGAAGGGTGGTGAGCCCAAGCGGATCACCGACGGGGCCTTCGAAGATGAAGACCCTATCTTTTCTCCCGACGGCAAGAGCATTGCTTTCAGCTCCAACCGTGGCCTGCTTGAAAGCACCAACCTCTGGGTCATTCCTGCGCACGGTGGCGAAGCCCGTCCGGTCGCGAGGTTCGATACTCCTGGCATCACCGGACAAGCGCAGTGGTCCCCTGATAGCAAGAGCATCTACTTCAACCATCAGTCGCCGCTTGAGAGTTCAGATCTGCTCGTACAGGATCTGAAGACGCAGTCTGCTCCGAAATATCTTACCCAAACCACGCCGAAGAACTTCACCGCCACCTCGCAGATTCCTGAGCGGGTCACCTGGAAGAGTAAAGATGGCAAAGAGATCGCCGGGCTGCTCTATGCCCCACGCAATATTAAACCCGGTATCAGGGTCCCGGCGGTCCTCTGGATTCACGGCGGTCCCGAAGGTCAGGATGTCTTCCGCTCGGACGGCTGGGCGCAATATCTCGCTCAGTCCGGCTATGCTGTCCTTGAACCCAACTATCGAGGTAGCAGCGGGTATGGCGAGGTCTTCCGTAATCTCAACGTCGAGGACTCTAATGGGGGCGAAGTCGATGACGTCGCCGCCGGAGCCCAGTATCTTGTAGCCCGTGGCCTGGTAGATCCAGCCCGCATCGCAATCGGCGGCGGTAGTCACGGGGGCACCATGGTCGCCTATGCTGTCACTCGCTATCCCGACCTCTTCGCCGCCGCTTTGGAACTCTTCGGTGTGGTTGACCGCGAGCTGTTCGTCTATCGCACCAATGCACCCTCTTCAGTTCGCTGGATGATGAAGATGGGCGGAAGCCCCACGGAGAAGCCAGAGGTCTATCGCCGCGCGAATATCCTACTCTCCGTTGACAAGATCAAAACACCGGTCCTGATCATGCACGGCGAAGACGATCCCCAGGTTCCACCCGCTGAGTCTGCCGCCTTCGCCAAGGCGCTCCACGAGCACCACAAGATCTACTTTTACTTCACCTATCCGGGCGAGCTTCACGGCTTCGCACAACCCGCCCATCGCCTCGACGCATGGCAGAAGCAACTGGCCTTCCTCGAGCACTACCTCAATCCGAGGTTCGGAACTACCACAACGTCTACTGAAGAAGTGGTCTTTCCCGTGTCAGACAAGCAAGCCAACTCCCACAACGAAACCAAATGATCTGATTCTGCAATCAGCCTATCTCCTTACCATGAGGTTTCATGCAGACGTTCCGGTACACTCAGGCAGAAGGCACTGGTATCGCTTTTAGCGAAGCGCAATCCACAACAGATATGATTCTGATAGTGGCCATCGCTCAACGCGGTGCTAGGTACTGTCAAGGAGCTGGGACGGATGACTTATGTAGCGGATGGGAAGCGGTATGACGGAGCGCCGTTCCTGCGGTGCGGGCGATCTGGAATTGTATTGCCGCCGGTATCGCTGGGGCTGTGGCAGAACTTCGGTGGCGCCGATGTCTTCGAGACCGGCAGGGCAATCGTCCGGCGGGCCTTCGACCGGGGCGTGACGCACTTCGACCTGGCTAATAACTATGGGCCACCGTATGGATCGGCCGAGGAGAACTTCGGGCATATTCTGCGGAAGGATCTTCGTCCATACCGGAATGAACTGGTTATCTCGTCGAAGGCAGGATGGGATATGTGGCCGGGGCCCTACGGCGTGGGCGGATCGCGCAAATACCTGCTAGCCTCGCTCGATGAGAGCCTGCAACGCATGGGGCTGGAGTACGTCGATATCTTCTACTCGCACCGACCGAGCATGGATGTGCCGCTCGAAGAGACGATGGGAGCGCTCGCGCAGGCAGTGAGGCAGGGCAAGGCGTTGTATGTGGGAATCTCATCTTATAGCCCGGAGCGAACGCGAGAGGCAGCACGGATTCTGCGGAGCGAAGGTGTGCCGCTGCTGATTCATCAGCCGTCGTACTCTATGCTGAACCGGTGGATCGAAACGGAGTTACTGGGTACGCTGGAAGAGCTAGGCGTCGGCTGCATTGCGTTCTCTCCGCTGGCTCAGGGACTGCTTACGGACAAATATCTGAACGGCGTGCCGGAGAACTCGCGGGCGAAGGCGGAAGGTTCGTTCCTGAGTTCCTTCCTGACAGAGGAGAACCTCCATCACGTGCGGGCGTTGAATGAAATGGCGCGTGGACGCGGGCAGACGCTGGCACAAATGGCGATTGCGTGGGTGCTGCGCGACAAGCGGGTTACCTCGGCGCTGATCGGAGCCCGTACAGTCGAACAGCTCGACAACTCGCTGGATGCGATCAAGAACCTCGAGTTCACGACTACAGAACTGGACGCCATTGATCGCTACGCGCGAGAGGGCGGGATTGATCTTTGGAAGGGCGCCCGCGAGGGAACGGAATAGCGAACACAAGGGGGTAGGAAAGAGAGAACCCGGCCTCGAACGCAAGCGCCGGCGCATACCAAGTCACACTCTCTTCGTAAAAGCTTGCGGCTTTCACCGGAGTAACGTGCTGTTGACCGCTTCCATACCATTCGGCAAATTGACGCCCCTCAACAAGCGCAACAGAGGGGTGCTGTGGGCTGGCAATCATGCTGAAGCCCTTGTGGGCCGCTCACCTAAACTACCCATATGCGGAAAGTAGTCATCATCGGACCACCTCCCGTTCAGGTCCTCGACGTAACTGGCCCATTAGAGGTCTTTTCCAATGCGCCTGATTACGAGATTCAACTCGCGAACCCCGGCCTCGAACGAACGCTCCAGACCAATCGCGGGGTCGTGCTCGCCGAAGCGACTCCCATCGCCGACGTTCACGGTCCCATCGACACGCTTGTGATCGCCGGAGGTCCCGGCGCAGAAAGCGGCAGATACGATCCCAACTTCATTGCCTGGATCGCGAAAGTCGCAAAACAGTCACGACGCGTCGCATCCATCTGTACCGGCGCATTCCTTCTCGCAGAAGCAGGTCTCCTCAACGGAAAGCAAGCTGTTACGCACTGGACCTTCTGCGACCGTCTCGCGAAGGAATACCCAAAGGTCGTTGTGCGGCCCGAGCCGATCTATCTGCGCGACGGCTCTATCTACACATCGGCAGGTATCACAGCCGGCATTGACCTCTCGCTCGCCTTGGTCGAAGAAGATCACGGACACGAAACAGCTCTCAATATCGCGCGCTTCCTCGTCATGTTTCTCGTGCGTCCGGGCGGACAAGCGCAATACAGCCACATGCTTTCGCATCAAGCCATCGCCTCGCAGCCATTGCGCGAGCTTCAGGTATGGATGCTCCAACACCTTCGTGAAGACCTCACCGTCGAATCGCTCGCCGAGCGCATCGGTGTGAGCGCCCGCCATTTCACGCGCGTCTGCCTCCGCGAGACCGGAATGAACCCCGGCCAGTTCGTTGATCGTATGCGCGTCGAAGCAGCGCAACAAATCATTGATAGCTCCTCACGCGGACTCAAAGAGGTAGCTGACGCTTGTGGCTTCCATTCTGCAGATGCGATGCGCCGCACTTTTCTCCGTGTTCTCGGCGTTACCGCAGGCGAATACGCGAGTCGCTTCAAGAGCACACTGGGGCGTGCGTCAGTCTCGTAATGGCAATGTCCTAAATTGCTGTAAGCGTGGCGTGGCGTTCACACACCGCAAGTTCTAGCGTGGATATGTAAGCAAATCACGCAGGAGGGCGTCCATGATCGCATCAACTAAAACTTCGCAAGCCGCACTTATCTCAGGTATCAGCATTCCCGACAGTAAACTCGCCAACGAAATCACGGAGTTCGTCCACGACACAGAATCGACTCTGCTCTTCAATCACTCCAGCCGCGTCTACTACTTCGGTGCACTTGCAGGTCAGCGCCGTGGCTTCAAATTTGACGCCGAACTTCTCTACGCAGGCGCTATGTTCCACGACATCGGTCTAGTACCGGCTTACAGTAGCGACGCAGACCGCTTTGAAGTTGATGGAGCAAATGCCGCGCGCGACTTCCTGCACCGCCATAACATCTCCGAACAGGACATCGACCACGTATGGACGGCGATTGCACTACACACTACCCCCGGTATCCCCCAGTACATGCATCCGGTCGTTGCCCTTGTAACGGCAGGCGTCGAAATGGATGTGCTCGGAATCGACTACGCCAGCTTCACAGACTCTGACCGCAACGCAGTCGTGCAGGCGTTCCCGCGTACGGCCCATTTCAAGGAGGATATCCTGCGGGCTTTCTATGACGGCATTAAACACAAGCCTGAAACGACTTTCGGAAACGTGAAAGCGGACGTACTCGCAGACAAAGATCTCGGCTTTCGCCGCGGCAACTTCTGCAGTGTGATTCGTAATTCTTCCTGGCGCGGCTGATCAAACGAACGACCCGTATTCCAAAGACATGTTGACCCACATCTCCCCTACAGAGATGTGGGTCACGCACATTGTGGCTTATCGGGCCTACTGACTACCGCCTGAGAGAGCTATCGCCATCCTCCTCATGAGATGCTCTTTTTGTATTTAGAAAGGCACGTGCTGGTTGTCACCAAAGCTTAGTACCGATAACGCCCAGTCCCTGTCTCCCCAATGGAGAGTAGGCATGAGTGATGCACTCATCGAGGTCTGCGCGACGCCTTCAGTCAACAGAAAAACGATGCATTCCAGCTTGATGCTGCAGAGGGGGCAAGGCCGGAGATCATCCCCGTTGCTACAATCCGGTCATGGCCAGCAGCGTTGCTATCTTGGTTCGGAGCAGTACCTGACTATTGCTGTCAACGATAATCTAGGACTGTGAGGCAGGTATGCGGAAGCATGATTTAACGATAGCTGCCCTGGAAGCCCTCGCGCGGCTTATCGAGATCGCAGAAGACAGCGACTAATCGCATCGCGTCGCAGATTTTCTATTGGCTTGACATAATGCTACTGAAAAAGGCGGTTGGGACATCGCCGGTTTATGGAACGTGGATCAGAATATTACCGACGATATGTTCCCGGTGGTATTTCATTCGCTCCAAACAGCGAGATCCGGACGACTTGGGTTTCAATGATGAAATTACACCGCGTGTGGCAAACGTGGCGATCTCGCAGTTAGGGCGCACTAAGGGACACCTCAAGAAAGGGAAATTTACGTACGTTTAGGCCTCCTGTAGCTGCTTCGGCAACTTCGCCAGCCCTACCCGCGGCTTTGGTTTTGAAGAGTTAGAAGTTGATCTTTCCAACCAGTTGCAGGACGCGCGGATCCGTCTGCGTGCTGGTAATGGTGCCGAAGTTGGCTGTTCCGAGTTGTGGGTTACCAGGAAAGTTCGGGTTGCTCGGATTTGCGTGATTGAGGAGGTTGAACGCCTCTGCCCGGAACTGGAAGGTCAAGCGCTCATAAATTGGGAAGTTCTTGAACATCGAGAAGTTCACCAATTCACGCCCCGGACCATGCTGATCGTTACGATGCAGGTTGCCGTAGGTGTACTGCGCAGGCGTTGCGTAAGCCGAACTGTCAATACAGCTAGCTGATGTACCATTGCGAACAACAAAACCAGCTGTACAGGTGTTCGATCCCGTCTTCACGAAGTTTGGCCGCTGTATACCGCTTGTTTGCGTGTTGGCAACGTCAGACGAAAGGCCGACATTGAACGGCATACCGGTTTGCAGCGTGAGGATCATGTTTGCCTGCCATCCTCCAGCCAGCGCACGGAATGCAAAGCTGCGATTCGAAAACTCCGGCAACTGGTAGAGCACCGTCGCTACAAAGCGATGGCGGATGTCCCAGTTCGAATTGCCGTAGTCCGCCCTTATGTTATAAGGGTTCATCAGGTATCCACCGCCGTTAGCGTCATTGGATGTATCCATGGTGTGCGCCCAGGTGTAAGACAGGTTCATGCTGAGACCACGACTCATGCGCTGACGCAGGATCGCAGTGAGCCCGTTGTAGGTCGCGTAGCCGCCGTTATAGATCTCGCGGATTGCGCCAAAGCCCTGGTTGGGGCGACGCGCATTGACGTTGCCGGGACCAGGAAACGGCTGATTCGGCTGAAGCGAGAAGTCCAGATGAACGGATTTGGAGCCGAGGTACTGCAATTCAAAGGCTGCATCTTTCCACAGCTCAACACCCGTATCGACGTTCCACTGGTACATGCGGGGTGTAGGCAGCCTAGGCGCATCCGTGAAAACGGAGGTATAGCAGCCGATGGTACCTGGAACACAGGGAACAGGGGCACTAGTGCCACCACTGGGGTTGGAATAAGTATTAGTGGAGAAAAATGTATTCGCGGGATAGACAGTGGAGTTTGCGAGCGGATAGTTTCCACTGGCCAACGTGAAAGCGTTGAGGTGGTTCGGGTTGTAATAGATACCTCCGCCTCCGCGAACGACGATCTTTTCCGTTGCGCGATAAGCGAACCCAAGGCGTGGCGCCCACAGATTATTATTTGGACCGGTGAACTGGAATCCAGGCGTCGGCGTAAATGTGGCACCGCTTGTAGCATTGGTTGCCGGAATCAAGGCGGTGAAGTCGGGATTCAGGATACGGGCGTTTCCATTCAACGAGTAAGGGATCGTCGGCTGCTCATAGCGGACGCCGTACAGCAGTGTCAGCTTCTGGGTTACCTGCCAGTTGTCCTGTATAAAGTAGCCGTTGCGCCAACTTCCCACGGAACCTTTGACCTGGAAGATCGGTGTTGTCACAACTGACGCACGTCCAACAACGAAATCAGCGAAGGCGTTCTGGGGTGTGGTGTTGCTGCAAGGATTGGGGCTCGCTGGAACACATAGGCTCGTGTACTCACCATTGAAGGTGAAGTTTCCGCGAGGATCGTTCTGCGCCGCGCGACCGATGGTCATGCGGCGGATATCCGCGCCGGCCATAATGTTGTGCTTGCCTTTGTTCCAGGAGATCTGATCGTACCCGTGCAAGGTGCGGTCGTCCTGCTTCCAGTTGCTGCCAGCTTGGCCGAGGCCGATATAGCCCGGAATAACAAAGGTCGGGATTCCGGGGTTGTTGTTGTCCACGTCTGCCGTAAAGCCTGGGATTCCAAGCGCGGAGCCCGCGCCCGCTATACCGTTCTGTGCGAACCCGTTGTTGACATTGCTTGTAAGGACATTGAATCCGAAGCGGAAGTCATTGATAAAGTTAGGCGTGATGATGTGGGTGTAACCGATGACGCCATTGCGGTCCATCGTCGGCGAATACACGCTTGAGGTCGGCACCGGACTCCCGCTCTCGAACGTCAGATTTTGCCAGAGAAACCGACCAAAGAGGCGAATATTCTGACCGATATTATGATCGACGCGATCAAGGGTCTGGTTCTGTACCAAATTCAGGGGAAGGGCTTGATTGAAGTTATTTGTAATTCCAGGGCTCGTCGGTAACGGGTAATACTGCATCAGCTGAGCGGCAACCGAAGACACCGGCAACTGGTTGTTCACATAAGGCGTGGTACGGTTTGTCGGATCATAGAGTTGGGTGCCTGGCAGCAACTCCGAGAAGTCTCCTGAGCGCATGCGGAGTGTCGGAACCGTACCAATATTGTTGGTAAGAGTCTGCGCATACGACCTCAGGCCCTCGTATGACCCCGTGAAGAATGTCTTGTCACGGCCATTGTAGAGAAATGGGATCACAACCGGACCACTGAGAACGCCACCGAACTGATTGAAGCGCATCTTGGGGACACGAGATCCCGGGAGGGCAAGCCACGGCCTGGCGTTGAAGGCATCGTTCTGAATGTAGTCATAGGCTGTGCCGTGGAGGGTGTTCGTTCCAGCCTTGGTGTCCGAGTTGATATGAATGCCCATATAGGCACCGTACTGTGCGGTGTAGTTACCGCTCTGCACCTGAACTGCCGAGATGGCATCCGGGTTCGGCGTCACAGGCGAGTTGGAGATCAGCGAGTTCATGATCGTGATTCCGTCCAACGTCAACGAGTTGGTGACCTCGCGGGTACCTGCGCCGATGTAATTCGCGCCTGGCGGAATGCCACTGAAAGATGTCTTCGGACCCTGGATGACGTTCGACGCGGTGGTTGCGAGATCCATCACACGGCGAGTGTTGATAGGAAGATTCGTAACCTGGTGCGTGCTGATCGTATCGCCAATGAGCGCGTCGTCAGTCGAGAGAGCCGGGGTTGAAGCCGATACCGTAATCTCCGTCGTTTCTGAGCCCACGTTAAGGGAGAAGTCGGTTCGTGCCGCCATGTTGAGCTGTACGACCACGCCCGAGGCAGTGATCTTCTTAAACCCAGCTTTTTCAACCGAGATGTCATACGTGCCCGGCGCAACGAACGGGATGGAGTAATAACCCTCGCCGTTGGTATCGCCTGAATAGGAGACCTTTGTATCTCGGTTTACACCCACGACGTGAGCGCTTGCGATTACTCCAGAGGTCGGGTCGGTAACCGTTCCCACCAACGATGTATTATTTGCGACCTGGGCCATGAGGGCCAATGGAGCGGCCAATAGAGTCAAATAACAGAATAATGTTCTCTTCACAATGAACTCCTATTATCCGGCTAGCGGCTGTAGCGTTGATATCTGCGAACAGTCCATACAGAACCGGCACCGCTGTTCGTACCGGATCTGAATCTATCGAGTGAGTTCATTTCACTCCTGTTCGAGACAACTATCATCAGGCAGTTGACGTGTCTATCTTTAATGGGAATGACCTATACGCTCAGGCCACGCTGACACGGCAAATCCAGAGCAAATTTCTTCGCAGAAATTGATCGCTCAACAGCTTGCACTTCTACGCTTGGTCGCCTGCGGGCGATCTCGAGCGCCCATTGTATCAAGAACTGAGCTTACGTCAATTCTTTACCGTCTTTTCGGCGATGCGCAACTCTTCCGCAATCTCTCGGTTGCTGCGCCCCTGCGTGCTGCAGGCCAGCACCTCCGATTCTCTTGGAGCAAGCTCCACCGACGGCATGCGTTCAGCGAGACGATCCAAGCTTCGATTGCCTGCAGCCATACAGAAATTGCCATATTGGGACACCTTGGCGAGGTCTGGGGGAGGAAGTCCGTCATCTCTCTCGTGGATGCGACACATTAGGGCTCTTAAGCCATCTGAAGGGATGTGGATGGATGGATCCTTTTTCCGAACACGGTTTCACAACGGGCGACCCTCCTGGAGACGTACGAGCAACTTGGTCCTGTGTTGCTGCCGCATTTGGCCGGTTGGCCGCTGACGGTGACGGTGAAGCGCTTTCCTGAAGACATTCACAACGAGTCATTCTGGGAGAAGCGCCCCCGAGCTTCACACACCCAAATGGGGAAGGAGGCTCGCGGTACCGCGCAAGCATGAAAACGGAGTCATCAACTACATCAGCATCGACGACCCTTTCACCTAGTGTGCATGCAGCGACTGAGATAGGCTAATCAAGTTCTGTGGAATCACGCGAATAACGCCTTGGCGTGGGCTATCTATGTCGGCTATGAGAAAGAATGCAATCGACAAAAGAAACGGCAAAATAGCAAATAGCAAGGCTCCCCTCCGCTGCGCACCATAGCCAATCAGCAGGCTGCAGCAGATCGCAAGAATGACCATCAGACTCCACGCGCCAATTGGAATGCGATTCCACCAGGCAGCCTGCGTGTATCCCTGCCTGTTGAGCACATCGTTCATCCCCGAGATGACAAGGGCGGTTGTAGGGGTCGGTTGGGTCTTGGCGACACCTTGGACACTAGACCACATCTCAGTCTGCAGTTTTGCCGTCTCGCTGTCGACGGATTCAAGCTTGTGCGGATCACGGATCGTATAGAACAACAGGCGCTGATCGAGATATTGTGTCAGCAACTGGCGGACTCTCGCCGCGTCGACTGCGGGCAGCAAATCGGCCCTGGCATACTCAGTACCGATCGCATTCGCCTCTTCCTCTTCATAATTCTTGCGCTGATCGTACCGGCTCACGGCCATCGAAAAGCTGAATCCGATGATGAGGGCCAGCAGCGTCAAGCTTGAGTTGATCACAAGGCCAAGATCGTTCCTCTCATCGTCATTCACAGGCCGCACCTTCTTAGCAAAGAGAGCGCCAATGTGTACCGATAGCCATAGGGCTAGTAGAGAAAATGCAAAAACTAGATGTGGAAGACGCAATAGTTTGCTCAAATTTACTTCCCCTTGGTCCGCGAGACCGGTGGCGCATAGGTAGCTCTGAGAGTTCATCTCCGGCCTCCTTTTGTTGGCTCATTTGTACTATGTTTTGGCACAAACCTCTAATATTCGCAACAAATGTCAAGGCCACCCGCTGCCGTCACCGCAGTCGCACGGTCCTGAAGAAAAATGATCGGTTCGACTTCTGATCAGGTCCGCAGAGGAACGATCCACGTGAGCGACCCACAAATGCGTCCGGTCGGTGACTGCCACGAAACGCAGACAGGTTCTCCTAAAGTAGAGTATTCCATCACGCCATTCGGAAGGTTGCTGGTTAAATCGCTAGCTCGCTATGCGCCTGGGGAGACAAGAATAGGAAGCGTGTCCTGAGAAATGGGATGAGCAGGTCTTCGGAACGGAGAGAGACTATTCCCATGAAAAACTCGTCGCAGCACGTCATCGCGGAAGTCCCACGCAGGCAGCCCAAGTTGAGATGACGATCGGTATCGACCTTGGAGATGTCTGGAGTCATTACTGCACCCCTCAACCAAGAAGGAGAAGTGGTCGATCGGGGCCGCTTCAGAACCAGTCCTAAGGGAGTCGAGAAGTGGCGCATGCATTATGCCGGCGCCTTCACCGGTGACACTATATCCGACTTCGTCACAGACAACATCTGGCACGCCGGCATCTCCTCCAATGTGGGCCGCTCGGGTGAACGTCAATACCGTGACGCAGCCTTCGTCCAGGACGACCGGAAGATTACCCGAACCTGACTCTCAACCCCGGCAATTTGAGGCACTGCCTGCCTTCACTCACGACTTACGTTCTGCGGCAGACACGTGTGTCCCCCGATGAACTCGCGGGCGAGGACATCGTTGGCGCAGGATCGTGCCATACGCGGTCAGGTATTGGCAGATTGGCTCAAGACTGTGCAATCGTTGATAATCCTTGATGGATTCGATGAGATAACTCTAAAGACTCGGCGAGATCTGACTGTAGCTTGCGAAGCTATTTGTCGTAAATCTTTTGTCGTTATTTGGCATTCGAGTGAACGGCGCTCAACCTTGCCCTATCACCAGGCTGTCTCGTGCGGCCTCGACAACCTGTGTGGAAATGACGTGGAGCCCATTCACTTTGAGGACCCGTTCGATCTGCGTGAGAAGCCGGGTGAGCAGCCTGAAATTGCCGCCAGCATAGGCATAATTCAGATATCACATCTGTGATGCAGAGTACATCGCGGTGCTGAACCGTCAGCCATTCACAATCTTTAAGAGATGAACTCGCAATCCATTTGAGATAAATAGCGCTCACTTATGGTGCTGGGTTCGGTGACATCGCCCAACACGCGCCGCAGCTATGCGCCGTGAGCTTCAACTGAATTCCTGTTTCTCGTTTCGTGATTCTTCTAATCCAAAGCTGTTCAGTTCAATATTGGGTTGCTTTGTGAGTTTTATTAGAAGATAGCTATATTCAAGAAGATAGCTATCTTCATAGGTCGTATCTGGGAAGGAAGAGTTGATATGGATCGTCGGCAGTTCGGTAAGACTCTTGGCGCTTTCGTTACCGCATTGGCGGCTAAAGATAATTTCGCAAAAGCGACTGTGGTCGGGGCCAAGTTCGAGAGTATGGCTCCAAGCGCGCCTCTTGCGACAACTGAGTTCATTCGGTCCAATCTGGAGCAATACAACCCCGTCTGGAGTACGCCGTCCAACTCGGCGCATGATTCGATGCCTCTTTCGGGAGCCCAGGGCACAGGTCTAAATGTATGGGTCCAGGATGGCGCAGTCTACTTCTATATTGGAAGGAACGACGCTTACGATGAAGACGGGAACCTTTTGAAGCTAGGTTGCGTCAGATTGCGGCTCGATCCGAATCCGTTGATGGCCGCGAAAGCTTTTCAACAGAAGCTAGATATCTACACGAGCCGCATTACGATCCATGCACGGGACGAGAAGGGGCATGGCTGCGAGGTGCTGTTGTGGTTCGATGTGCGCCAGCCTGTGGTGTTCGTTGAAGTTGACTGCAGGCAGGCGACCTTTGCCGAGGCATCTTTCATGACATGGCGGGATGAGAAGCGGCCTTATCCGTCGGAGAATTGGAATTTTGCCGACCATCGCAATGTTGATCCAGCGCTGAGGAAGGCGAGCGTCGATCATATCGAAGCGCAGTCCGATGCGCTGCTCTGGTATCACCAGAATGACAATGCCAGCCTCATCGTAGAACCGATGATTGGAGACCAAAAGATGCAAGGGAGAGCGGGCGATGTTGTCGATCCATCGCGAAGCCTGGTGTTTGGAGGAATGCTACGGGGTGAAGGCCTGGCGTTTGTGAGACAGGAACCGGTGCTGGTACAGGAATGGGAAGGTACATCATGGATCTATCGCAGCCGGGAGCGCGGTAAAAAGCACTCGATAACGGTGAGTATGGATGTTGAGCAAACAGCGGACAGGGAGGGGTGGAAGAGAAAAGTTCTTGAGGCGTCGTTACGTTCATTCGATCCAGAAGCGCGCGAGACGGCTAGCCGCCATTCCGCGAAATGGTGGGCGGAGTTCTGGGAACGGAGCTACATCTTCATCAACGCGGGCAAAGGTCCGAATGATATTGGCTGGCAAGTGAGCAAAAACTATCAACTATTTCGCTACATGCTTGCCTGTAACCGGGGTGGCAGCCTGCCGTTGAAGTTCAACGGCGGCATCTTCAATATTGATACACATCGAGAAGAGGGTTACCGTGTGATCGATGGAGCGCAGCCGCCTGCGGCTCCTCCTGATGACCGACGGTGGTCGACACTGTTCATGGCGCAGAACCAGCGGTTAATTGGATGGCCGGTTCTTATGAGCGGCGACGCGGACCTGGTTACGCCTTCACTGGACTTTTACGCAGATCGCGTGAAGACAGCGGTCGCTCGCTCGCAGACATATTGGAATCACGGTGGGGCGGCGTTCGTTGAACCGCTATCGCTATATGGGTTGCCGGTTCAGGCTTTGGCGACGGACCATGGGCCATGTTCGGCGAAGCACCTGGCCTGGCATTTTTCGATCATGATCGAATTTGCGTGGATGGCTCTCGAATGGACTAGTTATAGCGGGCAGGATGTAGTGAAGTATCTCCCCCTGATTGAGGAGGTCGTACGGTTTTACGATGAGCACTATCGCCAAGCTTACCGGCAGCGTACCGGCAACGAATATGACACCGCTGGACACCTGGTACTGTTTCCCATGAATTGCCTGGAACTGTACAAGGATGCTACTGATCCGATTGAAGTCGTCTGCGGTCTGCATCGCGTCGTAGATGGTGTATTACTTCTCCCGCCGGATCGAGTTCCTCCGTCGATGCGGTCCTACTTCGAGCAACTGAAGCCGCGTTTGCCAGAGATTCAATTTGAGATGAGAGTTGGCAAAAAGGTGTTGAAGCCTGCAAAAGACTATGACGCCACGACGCCTTTGAACAAGACGGAGTTTCCGGAGATGTATGCTGTTTGGCCCTATCGGCTTTTTGGGGTGGGAAGCCGCTACGGCAACGCGGAGGCCAACAATACATGGGAACTCCTGCCAGCTATCCGGCAACCCGCGATGAATTTTATGAGTTGGCAATGTACGCCTATCTATGCGGCACTGATGGGGCGCGTTGCCGACGCTAAACGGCTTACGATCGAAAAGCTGGCGGATAAGAATGCCTCGCTGCGATTTACGGCTTTCTTCGGACCGGGCCATGATTGGATTCCGGACCATAACTGGGGCGGGTCGGCGATGGTAGGACTGCAGAGCATGTTAGTGGCGCCAGCGGATGAGGGCCTTTGTCTGCTGCCGGCGTGGCCTGAGGACTGGGATGTAGATTTCCAATTGCATTTGCCCCATCAGGGTTTGGTGCGGGCACAGGTAAGGCAAGGAGACATTCGCAGGATGACGGTTACAAAGACCGATGGAGGACCGTATTCGGGCCGCGTCTTTATGCCGCAGGGTATTGCGTCTAAGGTTTAAATGCTTTTTGGACGGCCATCATCACGCTGCGTGATTCAGAAGTGGCGGTGGTCGTGGCCACTTTTAGAGGCTCAATAGGCCGCTTCGGGAAGCGGTTAGGCTGATAGCCGAAGTTTGTCTCATCACGTCTATTTCGAGCGGCCGGATAGCCTGAGTATCAACTCGAATGTTTGTTTCATGGAGTCGGACTTGAGTGAAAAATTAATTTAATCCGTGAAATATTTCTCTGATGCAAGGGAGCGCATGCAGAACGACGAAGAGATATTGAACCGTCGAACATTTCTCAAACTAGGTGCACCCAGTCTTGCTGTGGCAGGGAGTGAGAGGCGGGTTCCACAGCGCTTGCGGAGGAGGATGGAACGCGGACGGTGGCTCGTGAAAGTGAATTCCCGGGCACTTCTTTGGCTTTAGTTTTATATTTGAAAAACTAATTCACTGGCGGAATTTTTTTGTGTTGGACACTGTTGATGTGCTCTCTCAATATAGTCCGGGCTGTTGCTCGGGATGGTTCAGGCTGCGATAGATACCCCACTTCGGCCGTACGACCGTCGTACCGTTACGCCACAGATCGAGATCGTTATTGGAATAGCTGAAGAGCTGTGCGCCGTCACTCAGCCGGTTAATCACTAGCGAATACGTCCATGCGTGTTGTACGTAATCTTCTCGTACGCCTCCACCCATATACCGACAAAGGGAGCCAGATCCGTCTGCGTAAGCTGCGTCGTCTTCCCGGTCGCGTCAATGTGAATTAATTGAAGGCTGTTGGGACTTCCTTTACGTGGCGTCAGCGTCATGATCGGCGCGCTGGCGTCACCATCGAAAGCCTTGATCTGGTGAATATGGGTAAAGCTGGTTGAGGGCGGAAACCCGCTGGCAGTTTGAACTTCCAGCGAAACGTAACCGAATCATTCAAAAAACCCTCCACATGAGCAGGTGAAGATCCTTCCGTCTTGATCTCAAGGCGCTGCCGATCGAAGGCACTGCAGCGATCGTTGTCCGGCGTCACATGGATGTTGAAGAGGAAGACATACTTCGATAGATCGTTGTCGATCGTCTGCGTGATGTGCGGGCCGAAGGCCGGATGGCTGCAGTCGGGCGTCTCAGGTGAAGCGCCAAGCACACTCTCCACACGTGTATAAGCGTCCACCTGGTCGTCAGCAGTCAGAATTACCTGCCCAAACAAGGCAGGCGCAGCCACAAAAAACATTGCGGGCACTACAAGCTTCAGCGTCCTAAGCCATAGATGAAACATGGGCGAATCCTCCAAAAAGCTTTTGCGTTTTGAGGGCGTTCAGAGTCGTGTATTACTGAACTCATCGTAGGGGGAGTGTTAAACCAAATCAGTCAGACCACGGACCGAGACAGACGCAGTCCTTCGTCTTCGCAACGCAGGATTGCAGGTGTAATCTGACATGCGGCGAAGGGTTCGGGGTCACCGTTGTGGTGTTGGATGAAGCAACGTAATTGCCTCTCCCAGTTCTTTGGTGACCGATGAGGCGCAGCGGCGAAGTTGCTTTTCAGTCAGTGCTGCGAACCAGCGTTCCACCAGGTTGAACCATGAGACTGAAGTGGAGATGGAAGCGTGGCCGATTCTGGAGTCAGTTGCGGATCAACTGAATCTTGTGGGTGCCGTAGTTGTCCAGGATCATGTATCCATGCTGCCGCAACAGCCACACCTTCGAAAAAAGACCCTAAATGACCGTTCATGACGAGAAGCATCATCCCCGTTCTATCTCCATAGATGTAGAGCAGAGCTGCTGAACCGGGCCGCCGCCTCCGGGTATGCGACAGGAGATTATTGAGATCGGTGTAGTCGAGATGGATATGCAAACTCTCGAAATTACCAGAGACAGCCCCCATTTTGTGCGCCCGAGACGTGGAAGATCAGCGATCGATGCATTGAGCTGACCGGCATCACCAAAGACGATATTAAGAGTGCACGTCCATTCCCAGAGGTCATCACCTCCCTGACGCAGGAGTTTTCACCTCCTAAGGCACTGTGCTGCACGTGGGGAAACGATGCAGGACTGATTGCCTCGACGTGCCAAACTTACGCGCAGAAGACGCCCTTGCGGAACCTCCTGGATCTCGTCAACTCTTCCAGGGATTATTTCTGCTCAGGCAGACAGCGGGCCTTCGCAGCGCTGTAGAAATGCTTGGCCTGGAATTTGGCGGGGTGCCACACGGAGCATTGGTGGATGCCCGAAATGCCGCGCGAGTTCACGCTGCTGTGATCCGCAGAATGCGACGACAACCACACCAGTTGGCGAAAGTGCAGTTCCTACTCCATTTGATGATAGGCTGCACCGGGCCCTTAGGAAGATCGATGGATGAAAGTCATAGACATTCGGCGCCTATGGCGAAAAAACCCCGGCTAATTGTGAAGCGAAGATGCTTACAAGGCGACCAGGCTGCG
>Ga0193717_1000509_pt1 | contig 25990 bp, 24 predicted proteins | sample U2c2metaG_FD_145900 | JGI IMG/M metagenome (GOLD analysis project Ga0193717, IMG submission 145900) | Soil microbial communities from a riparian zone of the East river system, Colorado, United States - U2c2 | ecosystem: Environmental > Terrestrial > Soil > Riparian zone | place: USA: East River...
GTTTCTTCGCGCAAGGCCACGTCGAGGTTGGAGAGCGGTTCGTCGAAAAGCAATAGTGCCGGCTCGATAGCAATCGCGCGCGCGATCGCGACCCGCTGTTGCTGACCTCCGGAGAGTTCATCGACTCGTCTTTTTTCATAGTTGGGGAGCTGGACGAGTTCGAGAGCGCTGATGACGCGTTGAGCGATTTCCGCCTTGGGTGTGTGCCGGGCCTTTAAGCCAAAGGCGACATTCTCAAAGACGTTCAGGTGAGGGAAGAGCGCGTAGTTTTGAAAGACCATGCCGAAGCCGCGACGCTCCGGAGAGAGATTAGTAATGTCCTGGCCATCAAACTCGATAGTTCCTGAATCCGGTTTTTCCAGGCCAGCGATCATACGAAGAGTGGTTGTCTTGCCGCAGCCTGATGGACCAAGCAAGCCAAAAAACTCGCCGAGCTCGACGTCCAGAGACACTTCGGCGACGGCAGGCGTGGAATCGAAACGCTTGGAGACGTTCTTGAGCGAAAGGAGCGCCATTCTGTCTCTGCTAGAACATGCCTTTAAGGAGAGAAGTCCGCGTGAACATGCGATTAAGACCTGAAGTTTGATCGAACATGCCTGAAAGGCATGAAGTTAGTAGCCGGGGGCAACGCCCCCGGTAAGTTCTCGACCCTGAAAGGGTCGCACCTGTGTGGAAAAACCCAATGACGACGGCTGAGAATGTTTCCTGTCATACCGTGTGACCCTTTCAGGGTCGGCCGATGTTTGTGGCCTTCCGGGGGCGTCGCCCCCGGCATTGACTGCGTCCCTTTCAGGGACCAGGTGACTCCGTCCAGGGATTCACTTGCTCCTTCCGCGAATTTCCGTGTCCCAATAGCGCAGCCATTCATTTCCCTGTTTACGCAGCAACTCCCAATCGACTGGCATACGGTTGAATGGTTCATTCATCCATCCGGGCAGTTGTGATCGATCGATGTCAGTGCGAACGGGAACTCGATAGTAAGTACGTGCGGCTTGAACCAGATTCTCCGGACTGGTTGCAAACTCATAGAATTGCTGTGCCTCTGTTTCGTTGGGCGCGCCCCGAACGACAGCGATTCCATCCGAGATCACTGGTGTGCCGCTCGCCGGAACCACATACGCGAGCGGAAACCCTCGCTGCTCTTTGTAGATCCACACATCCGGCAGATTCCACAGACTAATAAGTCCTTCACGGCGGGCCAGCTTCTGCATTAATAGCGTGCCGTCTGCTGTGTATTCATGAACGTTGGTGTCGAGCCGGCGCAGCCACTCGTAGCCCTTCTCGGGTGAACCGGTGTCCTTATAAAACCTCCAGATCATGGCTCCAAAGATGGCCCTCATCGAGTCCGAGGGGTTTGGATTGCGAATCAGAATCTTGTCACGCCACTTAGGATCCAGAACGTCGTCCCAATCTCGGGGAGCATCCTCTGGACGCACCGCCTCGCTGTTGTAAACAATCACTTCCGGTGTTTCGTAGATTCCGTACCAGCGATCCTGCGGGTCGTGGCTTGCGGCCGCTACCTTGTCTGACCAACTGGGACGATATGTCGCGAGGAGGTTCTCATCAGCGGCCGTCTGAAAGGTGGTGTGAGCAGCTCCCCACCAGAGATCTGCCTGGGGCCGATTGCGCTCGGCACGCACGCGCTCCAGGATTTCGCGCGAACCCATGTCGAGAAACTGGACGTCGGTATTTGGATGCTGTTGCTTGTAGCGGGCGATGAAATCACGCAACTGCGCCTGCCCATGTGGCGTGTAGATCAGAAGCTTGCTTGCGGCTGGGGCACTGGAACGGTTGCAGGAGACCACCGCTAGAAGGCAGAGCAGGATCAGTGCCAGGACTGTCTTTAGGGACATCTATTCTTTCGCGACAAATAATGGAGACGTGATGGAAACGGCCAATGCTAGCACACAACTATTTCCAGCAATATCTCATCTGTTAGCAGGTGTTGGTGGTTGCACCGTAAGGCACAACCTAAAGGTTGAACTCTAAACTTTCGGTCTCTTAGTGAACCAGCACCTGCGAAGCTTGCAAGGCACCGGCTCTAGTCTGTGATAGATTCGCAATGGAACAGGCGTAGGCTGACAAACTCATGACGGCATCAGTTAAAAGAAGGGTAGTAAGGGCTGGTGGTTGGGGATTGGCCAAACGGCTGATCAAACCCATTCCGATTGTCGGTTCTATCTTTGCCGTGGCATTGGCCGGCTACGAAATCAAGAAGAAGGGACTGTTCCCGGGTGTCATTCATGTCGGTCTTGATATAACGCCGGTGGTGGGGACCGCTAAGAATGTCATTGAAATTTTCACCGGGGATTGGATTCCCGACAAACCATCCGCGAACGGCGCCCTCGCCCAGCCTAAACAACTCGCCGCCACCAGCACTTCCCAACTAAAAGCGGTTGGAAGCTAACCACGGCCCCACTGTAGACGCCACTCAACCCCAAGCCGGAGACCATCCCACAGAACCATTTGCGGTAGCCAATGGATCTACCACTCAGCCCAGCAGAAGACACTCAGTCCAAACCGGAGACCACTCAACCCACAGAACCATTTGCGGTAGCCAATGGATCTACCACTCAGCCCAGCAGAAGACACTCAACGCGTTTGCGAACGATTGGCTACCGCAGGGCACACTGAGTTGAGTGGCCCCTACTGACAGTGAGAGGTAGATCCATTGGCTACCGCAAATGGTTCAGTAACTATTTGATCCGGCGAAGATCGGCGGTCGCGCGGTAAAAGGATGCGCGCGTTCGTAGGCGTCGGCGAGTTTGAGGAGCAGAGGCTCGGACCAGTAGGGCCCAAGCAATTGGAATCCGATAGGTAGTCGGTCACTCGAGAGTCCGCAAGGCACATTGAGGCCGGGGACACCTGCCAGATTGGCAGTCACGGTGTAGACGTCATTGAGATACATCGAGAGTGGATCATCAACCTTTTCACCCAACAGAAAAGCAGGCGTGGGCGCGGTCGGTGTGATGATGGCATCGCAACTCCCAAAAGCTTTACGAAAGTCCTCCCGCAGAAGCGACCGCACCTGCTGAGCCTTGCGATAGTAAGCGTCGTAGTACCCGGCAGACAGGACATAGGTTCCCAGCATGATCCGCCGTTTTACCTCCGCTCCGAATCCTTCCTCGCGCGTTCGACGATACATCTGGCGCAGTTCAGGGGCGTCCTCCGCGCGAAACCCGTAACGAACGCCATCGAACCGCGCGAGATTCGATGAGGCCTCCGCGGTAGCGATGATGTAGTAGACCGCGATGCAGTACTTCGCATTCGGCAGATCGACGTCCACGATTTCAGCACCGAGTTGGCGATAGGCATCAATTGCATTCACGACGGCCGCCCGCACGTCTGCGTCCAGGCCCTCGCCAAAAAGCGCCTGCGGAAATCCAAGGCGCAGACCTTTAATATCGCCCGTTAGTTCTGCGTTGTAGTCAGGAACTGGAACGTCAGCACTGGTCGCATCATGCGGGTCGCGTCCGGCAATTACTCCCAACACCGTAGCCACGTCGCCAACACTGCGACCGAAGACACCGACCTGATCCAACGAAGAGGCAAACGCCACCAGACCATAGCGAGAGTTACGACCATAGGTTGGCTTCAACCCGAAAACCCCGCACAAAGATGCCGGTTGGCGCACAGAGCCGCCGGTGTCCGAACCCAACGCCACCGGCACAATCCCCGCAGCCACAGCCGCTGCCGATCCGCCCGAAGATCCTCCTGGTACACGGCGAACGTCCCAGGGATTCTTGACCGGTCCAAAAGCAGAATTCTCATTCGAAGAACCCATGGCAAACTCATCGCAGTTCGTCTTCCCAATGATTACCGCGCCTGCGGTGAGCAGTCTTTCAATAACTGTGGCGTCATAAGGTGGATGATAGTCACCCAGGATGCGCGAGCCGCAGGATGTTTGCATTCCCCGAACGCAGAGATTGTCTTTGATTGCTATGGGAACACCGGTTAGGGCTCCCTCTTGTCCACTAATCGATTCCGCCCTTTTCAAGGCACCGCTTCGATCGATCTCCAGAAAAGCATTGAGGGTTTCATTGAGTGCTTCGGCTGCTATAAGAGATGATTCAACCGCTCGAAGTGCTGTTGATTCGCCGCTACTAACGAGTAGGGCGAGGTCGGTGGCAGATGTTTTTCCGAAATCCATCATATGGAGAGAAGGCCGAAGTCTATCGAACCGACAGGTCCAGACCTTGCGCGAAACTCTTACCCCAAACTTCTTGACCCGAGGTCTGCGGAACCGACAAACCTCGCGCAGCGCCTACCAATTTGAAGGATTCCTCCGCGCTCTTGCCCGAATACATTAGCACGCAGGACGCGATGAGCGGTGAGCGACCCAGGGCCCCCCGGCAGTGAAACCCAATGCTCTTCCCACTGGACAAGAGAGCATCCAACTCCTTCACTAACTGAAGTGTGGCTTCACTTGAGAGCGGTACGTCGCAATCTTCGATAGGGAAGTTAATAAACGTCAAACCGTTGTTCCGGCACAACTCAGCTTCGCGAGACAAACCCAGAAGCCGATCTTCGGGTTCCGTGAGCAATGACACAACAACATCAATTCCATCCTCGCGCCAGCTTAGGATCTCGCTCTCCAACGAGTCATCTCCTTGCGGCCTGGCCAGGACCGCGATGCGACCGTCCCCAGGCCTATCAATCCAATAGATTGCTGGTTTCACAGGACGTTACAACACCTTGGGTACGCGGAAATGTCCCGAGGCTGCATCGGGCGCTTCTGCCAGCGCGACTTTCTGGCCCAGCGAGGTGATAACCACATCGTCGCGCGCCGAATCGGTCGCTGCGCCTTCCGGTGTCAAACCGCCGATCGCAGGTTCGACATTGCTGGTGTCGACCGCACTCAATTGTTCGACGTAGGTCACAATCTCCGCGATCTGAGGGGCGAAAACTTTCAGCTCGTCACTCTTGATCTCAAGATGCGCAAGCTGAGCGATCTTCTCTATGTCGGATTCGTTTATTGGCATTGAATTTAGTTGAGATTGACTACTCGTTGACTCGCGATTTGTCCATCCTGTTTATGCAACTCACGGCGGCGCCAAGGAAAGCACGGCGCAAGTCTTTGTCCTTAATTTCAGCAGCAGCCGCTACCAGTTCTACAGAAACTGTTTTGGGATCAAGCTCACGACCAGACCGGTTAGCATATTGTGGACCACGGGCATTCGCAACTGCCCTGGGATCCACGCGAAAGTCGACAAACGTGACTAACTGCTGACCCAAAATTGAGTTGAGACGGAAGAGCAACTGACCGCTCAACGACTGTAGTTGCTTCTGCCAGGTTGAATCGGCAACGCCAATGACCAGCGTCTTGCGACTAAGTCGGAGTGGCACAGCGTGATCGCGCAAGCCATCGCCGGCCGCATGCTTCCAGGCAGCCATGCAAGCGGCCTCCGCAACTTCCGGCGAGTCGCCAGATGCCTGAAGTATCTTCGGCAGTGCTTTGATCAGGCTTTCCATCCGATTACTTTGGAATAGACCAATTATTCGTGCCGTGAAGGTGCTTTCATTGAGTGCGGTCACTACCGCTCCCGGTTCTGTATCAGAGCGGTAGTGACCGCACTCAACCGGGCCAGCGATCCCTCGTCCGGCCACTAACGTTGGACATCAGCGCTTTTCAATCTAAAATCAAAAATTCAAAATCAAAAATCCTGAGATCGTCGCAGTGTAGCGGAGAAGCTTGGGCAGCGACAAGCGGAGGTCCATTGTCCCACAAACACCGATTTGAAGATCTGCTAAATGAAAAGCTAGTGCTGGCGTCCCGGAGTCCCCGTCGTGCCGAAATACTCAGCGCGGTGGGCTGGGCTTTTGAAATCATAGCGGCCGACATCGACGAGAAGCGCTACGAATTCGAAAGTGCCGTGCCGTACGTGAGACGGCTGGACCAGACCAAGGCCGAAACTGTAGCCAAAAACCTGTCAACAGGTCTGGTGCTCGGAGCAGACACGGTGGTCCTGGTTGACGAGAAAATTCTAGGTCAGCCGAGCGACGCGGAGGATGCCAGACGAATGCTGAAACTCTTGAGCGGTCGATGGCATGAGGTTTTGACTGCCGTGGCCCTGCTCCGCGCCGATGTGAATCGTTCGTCAATCGACCACTTGAAGACGCGGGTTCGCTTTGCTGAGATGTCAGACGCTGAAATTGACTGGTACGTCGAGACCGGCGAACCGATGGACAAAGCCGGCGCTTATGCGGTGCAGGGAGGTGCCGCCTTTTTTATCGAAGAGATTCAGGGAGACTATTTTAATATTGTAGGCTTGCCGATGCGGTTGGTTTATAAACTAGCGCTCGCAATGCAATGAGAAGTGGCTGTCCTGTGGATACGACACTCAAGTTACAGAACCGCTTGCTGTAGCCAGCGGATGCTAGCACTCACCTTAGCATTAACCGTGGTCTGAGGGTCGAGTGCGCTTATCCAGGGCTGAGTGGCTCCTGCTCGGGTGAGTGTTGGGATCCATTGGCTACCGCAAATGGTTCTGTGAGTAGACGGTCCACAATCTGCCAGGTCATCAGATCGATCATGGTCACTCAGAACAGAACCGTGCCTCCATCAACATTGATTGCCTGTCCGTTTATACCCCGTCCTTCATCAGAAGCGAGTAAGAGTGCCAGCGCTGCAACTTCTTCTACGGTAATCAAGCGATTCTGAGGACTCATTTTCTTTATCGCTTCGAGGGCCTGGTCGGCTGAACGGCCAGTTTTGGCGGTCACATTCTCGATGCCGCGGGTGGTCATATCAGTATCAACGTAGCCCGGACAAATCGCATTGACTGTGATCCCCTTGGCGGCAACTTCCAGGGCAATAGAGCGCGTCAATCCCAGCACTCCGTGTTTTGAGGCCGAATAAGCGGCGATGTACGGGGCGCCCGTTTTGCCGGCAATTGAAGCAATGTTGATAACGCGTCCCCAACCTTGCTCAAGCATCGGTGGCACCGCTGCGCGCGTGCAATAGAAAGTGCCGGTAAGATTGATCGCCAGATGACGTTGCCAAAGATCGTCATCTGTTTTCACGAGCGGGGCGCTTTCCGCGATTCCGGCGTTATTGACCAGTATATCGGGGCTGCGACCGAACCTCACTGAGACCCGCGCGAACATGAGTTCCACGCTGGCCAGGTCAGAAACGTCGCAAACTACGGGCAGCGCTATTTCCTCATTTCCAATCTCGGCCGCGGCGTCTTCCACCTGCTGACCCGTGCGAGCTGCGAGCACAACCCGAGCGCCCTCTCGCGCAAACGCTAAGGTGATCGCGCGTCCAATGCCGCGGCCGCCGCCGGTAATTAAGGCAATACGATTCTCAAGCTTCATGTCGGGAGTCTCATATGGAGTGCGCCGGCAGAGCGAAGCGACGACGGTGCTTTGGATCCGGCCACATTGAGCTACGCTTGCCACCGCACTCCAAAGGATTATGCTTCGCTTCTGTTAGACCGACTGATCACGGTTGCGGACTAGATCTACTGTGGGCTGGCGGCACGAGTAATGAGATTCAACTCAATCTCAATAGCGTCACCTAGAAAACTCGGGTTGTCTGGTCGGACGAAGTTGATGCCGTAGTCGCGTCGGTTGACGGTTGTCCTGCCGGTTGCGCCAAGCGTTGTCTTCCCCGTCTTGGCGTCGGTGTTGACCCCGTTGACTGTGAACGGTATGGCGATCTCCTTCGAGACGCCGCGCATCGTGAAGGTCCCGTGGGCAATAAAGCCCTTACCCTTTTTCTCAATGCTGCTACTCTTGAAAGTAATCTCAGGATACTTTTCAACGTCGAAGAAATCGGGTTTTCGCAGGTGGGCATCACGTGCTTCAATCCCTGTGTCGATGCTGGCTGCTTTAATCATCGCATCGACAGACGACTTGGTAACGTCCTTGTCATCATAGATGATCGTCACGGTGAACTCGTTGAACTTGCCTCGTACGTTGGAGAGGCCGCCGGCGATCGGAATTGAGAAACCGATGTTTGAGTGCGCCGCGTCAATATCATACTTCGTCACCGCTGCGAAAAACGGAGTGGCGGCGATCAGCAGGGACAGAAGCGATGGAATGAAGAGGTTCTTACGCATTAATAGAGTCTCCTTTAGTGTTCGTAAGGGTCCGGGATGCAACCGTGTTGGGAAGCCTAATCCAAGCTGACGCCTGGAACAAGTCAACAAGCCGAATCGATACGGGTTACGTGTGAGTCCGGAAGTTGAGAGTTCAACCTTTAGGTTGCGCGTAGCAGCACCGGCAAGCTAAAGCTTGAACTCTAAACTACCAGCACCAGTCGAAACGTGGAATCACTGTCCGGAGAAACTGGGCGGTCGTTTTTCGAGGAACGCGCGAACGCCCTCACGACCGTCTTCGGATTCGAAACAGCGCAACTGGGCTTCAGTCTCGTAGCGAAGCATTTCTTCAAGTTCGGCAGACTGGCTCAAGTAGACCGCTTGCTTAGCCGCAGCAATCGAAATTGGTGGTGCGTCGCGGAGACGTTCAGCTAACTCGCGAACAGCCGGCTCCAAATCCTCAGGAGCCACCACCCGATTCACGATGTTCAACCGCAAGGCTTCTTCTGCGCTCATCGCCTCTCCTAGAAAAAACATCTCACAAGCACGATTTGGAGTTACCAGTTGAGGCAGGAAATAAGTACCACCCCAGTCGGGATGTAATCCGAGTTTTACAAACGATTGACTGAAGGTTGCTTCAGTGGACGCAATCCGAAGGTCGCAAGCCAGCGCGAGATTGCAGCCGGCGCCTGAAGCCAGGCCGTTGACCGCACCGATTACCGGCTTGTTCATCTGCCTGATTGACATCACCACGCGTCGAGCGGCGCCCAGCAGCCGAGAAAACTCTTCCGTGTCCTGCCGCTCGATGAGGTCCGCCATGAATGACACATCGCCGCCGGCACAAAACGCGCGGCCCGCTCCCGTGATTACCACCACTCGGATTGTCCGGTCGCTGCCGGTTGCTTCCAGTGCCTCAGCGAGATCGCGCCGCATGTGCCCAACGAAAGCATTCAACTTCTCGGCACGGTTCAGCGTGATTGTGGCGATACCCGAATCTTCAGCGACGTCGATGTGTTCGTACATGTGGGGACGGTATCAGGGTGTCGGGTGCCGGGTCTCGGGTGTCGGGCGCAAGCCTCAAACCGGTACCTGGCACCCGAGACCCGACACCTATTTTCCTTTAAATAATGGTTTGCGTTTGTTTACGTACGCGTCGATGCCTTCCCTGGCGTCTTCCGACTGAAACAGTTGCTGCTGTAGCTCGCGTTCGAGTGCTAATGCAGACTCGAAAGGAATCTCGGCGCCGGTCTGAACGCTGCGCTTGATCAGACCCACTGCGTGGGAGGCCCGGTTAGGCGCGGTGAATTCTCGCGCGTAGCCCAACACTTTTTCAAGGAAGGTGGTTGCGTTGTCTGCCTCGTAGATGTCGTTGATGATTCCCAGTTGGTGTCCCCGTTCAAAGTCAAACAGCTGGCCGCCGGCCATTAACTCTATCGCTTTCGACTTGCCCACCATGCGCACCAGGCGCTGCGTGCCACCAGTTCCGGGAAGGACGCCAAGAGAGACTTCCGGCAAGCCCATCTTGCCTGCGCCCTTGCGAGCAATGCGCAGGTCAGCGGCCATAGCGACCTCCAATCCTCCGCCGACACAGTGTCCGTTAATCGCAGCGATCACGAGTTTTGGTGTTTGTTCCAGACGCGAGAGAGTTTCGTTGGCGTGTAGGCAAAAGTAGTACTTGAAAGTGGGCGTCACGTTGGCAAGCATCTGGATGTTGGCGCCGGCGCAGAAAAATTTCTCCCCACTGCCCGTGATCACAATGACCTGCACACTCTCGTCCATACGCGCTGCGAGGATGCGTTCATCCAACGTCAGCATCATCTCGTGTGTGTAGGTGTTTGCGGGGGGATCGGTCAGAGTCAGAATCGCGACTCCTTGATCGACAGTGTACGTTACGAGATTGGGCGTTTCGCTTAGTTTGAGAGAATCAGCTGCTGCTCCCATCGGGTTCTCCATTCTAGACACTCACAAAAGTACAGGAGTGAGTTGAGGATCAAAGTTCACGCAAAGACGCAAAGGTGGCAAAGACGCAAAGAAACCCCGATATGTTTACAGTGCTCCGTTGCGTCTTTGCCCCTTTGCGTGAACTACTACAAGCCATGCTTTCACTCTAGCGCCTCTGAAACGCGCCACACACTCATTGATTCCGTTCTCGGCTGAGCGGTGGAGTTTAGTTCTTCAGGGGCCAGTTCATCAACAAAGCCATGCAGAAATAGTCGGGTGACGTGTTCAACCAACTCTGCGACCTTTAGCTTGCCGCTCGGATCATACCAATTGTAAATCCAGTTCATCACCCGACGCTTTTCAGGTTGCTGTGCCTGCAGTTCGCTGAGAATCTCTCGGGCGAGTTTTGTATATTTCTGCTTCTTGCCGGAAACGTGTTGATGTAGATCACCCGCCAGCGAATCAGCTTCGTGCGACAGCACCTTCATCTCCGCCATATTAGCTGCGAAGAACGCGAGGTGATTGTCGATAAAGATTCGCAACTTCTCCACCGGCTCTGATACCTCAGCCAGACGTTGCTCCAGTCGCTCTAATACACGTCCAAAGCAATTGTCCTGAATTAGGAAAAGCAATTCTTCCTTTGATTTGCAGTAGTGGTAAAGGCCGGCCAGACTCACTTCCGTGGCGCGCGAGATGTCCCGCATCGAAGTGGAGTGATAACTCTTCTCAGCGAAAATCCGAGCGGCCGTGCGCAAGATAAACTCCAGCTTCTGATCGTGACGCGCCGCGAATTTCGAAGTTCGAATTTCGGATTGCGAACTTTCAGCCGACGTTGCTTGTGTAGTTTCTATCATACGAACTAAATTCGGCCCGAGTTGGACAAATTCGAAATCCGCAATACGACATCCGAAATTCTCAGAGCCTCACGTACTCAAATTCGAAAGGCTTGCCTTTGACTCCCGCTGCCGGAGGTGCGATCCAGTTAGCGATCTTGCCGGGCTCGACTACCGGATGCATCAGGCTGCGGACGTATTCGCGATCATCCAGGGTCGGAAGCCATTGCGCTTTCCGCTGCTCAAATTCTTCACTAGTGATCGGGTTACCTTCAATATCGAAGTTGTGAGCCGCATATTCACCAACGTGGCGATGGAAACGTGTGTTTGGTAAATAGATCCGCTCGCCGATGCCGGCTTCGGCGAGTGTCTTGTTCCAACGCGCCAAGCCCTTCTCACAGTCTTTTACGTATTCGCCGCGCAGCACTTCGTTCAGAGCGTTTCTCAGCGCAACATCGCGCGAGCCGAGCTTGCCGTCTTCGACCACCGTCATCGTGAATGTTTGATCCGCAGCGAGATGGTCGTCGTACAACTCCTGCTCCTTATAACGACCCTTGAGACCCGCGGCGAAGAAGTCGGCCGAGTTTGAGCTGATCTCTCCTCCGAACAAGTCGAGCGAATAACTGAACCAGAAATTCACGTGCTTTTGAAGAATGTCCAAGGGAATACCGCCGAGTTGACGCACATCACCTTCTTTCATTAACTGCGCAGTGCGCTTCACGATCCGGTTGATCCCGGTGTCGCCGACAAACATATGATGCGCTTCTTCAGTCAGCATGAACTGACAAGTGCGGGCGAGTGGCTCGAACCCTGACTCGGCCAGCGCCGAGAGTTGATACTTGCCGTCCCGATCCGTGAACATCGTGAAACAGAAAAAGTTGAGCCAGTCGTCACAAGGCTGGTTAAACGCCTCCAGGATGCGCGGCTTATCGGGATTGCCGCTGCGGCGTTCCAACAAAGCATCCGCTTCGTCGCGCCCATCCCGTCCGAAGTAACGTTGCAGTAGGTAGACCATGGCCCATAGATGGCGGCCCTCTTCCACGTTTACCTGAAAAAGATTGCGCAAATCGTAAAGCGACGGGGCGGTCTTGCCGAGCTCGCGTTGCTGTTCAACAGAGGCCGGCTCAGTGTCGCCCTGAGTGACGATGATGCGGCGCAAGGAATTACGAAACTCGCCTGGTACTTCCTGGTAAGCAGGCTGGCCGTAGTTGTCACCAAAACCAATTGTCGCGCCGGGTTCAGCGGGCTTGAGAAAGATACCCCAGCGATAGTCGGGCATCTTTACAAAGTCGAAATTTGCCCAACCATCAGGTTCCACGCTGATCGCCGTGCGCAAATACACGTCCTTGTTCTGAAACCCGTCCGGACCCATCTCGCGCCACCAATCGAGATAGTTCGGGAGCCATTTCTCCAGCGCCCGCTGCAGTTGCTTGTCCTCTGCCAGATTTACGTTATTTGGAATGCGTTCGTATAAATTCATGATCGCCCCTGGGTTTGAACCAGTTCTTTTACACAAAGAACAAAGTACAAAGAACTACGTCCTCTTGAAATCAAATTGAGCCTGGGTAGGCTTCCCGTAATTAGTTAATGCCCCATGCTCGCCAACAGCGTTCGGTCGCTGGAAGATCCAGTTTTGCCAGGCGGTCAAGCGGCCATAGATTTTTGTATCCATTGTTTCCGGGCCGGCGAATCGCAGCGAAGCCTCCATACCCGTGAGCGCATCCGGCGATAAAGAAGTACGCTCCTCAATCGCCACGCGAATCTCGTCTTCCCAATCCAGATCGTCAGGCGCGAAAGTGACGAGGCCTAGTTGGTCTGCCCGTTCCGTGTCCAGCTTTCCTTTCTGATCCAGGACCTCACCAACAGCGTCCGGCGTAGCGATGAAGCGCGATTCTAACCGAGTCAGTCCGTTGCTCATCGGCAATGCTCCGGCATTCAAGGCGCTCACCGCAACCTGGATAGTTTTATCTGGGTCGTTAAGCATGTACGTCCGGTCTGAAGCGATCGCGAGCTCGAGCAAATTGCCGGCAAAGCAGCTGTTCGGCTCGATTAAAGCAAAGAAGCTCTTCGCCGTGAGATCAAGTCGCCTGAGCACGCGCGCAATGTTCAAGATGATTTCGCGGATCAGCCAATTGTCCGGATTAGCTGCGAGAGTCTTATCAACCGCCAACACGTCGTCTATCTGTCCTTCGGTGCGAATACAAACCAGGCCCGTCTCAAGTTCATTCACACGCAGATGCAGCAGGGCATCATCCAGTTCGCGGTATGCCTGCAGCGGCCAGTACGCGTCACCGAGGGCCTGAATCTCCTCCGGGGTTGTCGGCAGCCCAGACTCGGGACCGCGAATGGTCAAATCTACGTAACGCTGGTCGCGGTTCAGTTTCACGCTGACGTACTTGTACTCCCGGCCATCAGCGTTGGACTCAAACGCCAGCGGATTGAGCTTTATGCCGGGCCCGGAACTCTTGTGACTATTCGCTTCTACAAGACTGTGGACACGCGCATCCATTCCTTCCTGGAACTTACTGGTAGGAAAGTAGTCGTCGATCAGCCCCCACGACTTCGCGCGCTTGCCTTTTAGTCCTTCCGCAAGGGTAGCGAAGACGTCAGCGCGATCGCGGCGCACTTTTCTCTTGTCCACCAGTCGCGTCAAACCTCCAGTGCCAGGCAATACGCCCAGGAGTGGGACTTCGGGAAGGGAAATCGCGGAGTTGCCATCGTCGACCAGGTAGATCTCATCGCAGGCGATCGCCAGTTCATAACCTCCACCGGAGGCTGTTCCATTGAGGGCCGCCACGAATTTCTTGCCCGAATGGACCGAAGAGTCCTCAATCGAACAGCGCGTTTCATTCGTGAACTTACAGAAGTTGACCTTGAAAGCGTGTGACGAAGTGCCGAGCATATAAATATTGGCGCCAGCGCAGAATATGCGTGGCTTAAGACTGGTGATCACAACCACCCGGACTTCCGGGTGCTCGAACCGCAAGCGTTGCACGGCATCGGCCAACTCGATGTCTACGCCGAGGTCATAGGAATTGAGCTTGAGCTTGTAGCCTTCGGCGAGCGTCGCATCCTCTTGAACGTCCATTGAGAGTGTGGCTACGGGACCCGCGGTACTAAGCTTCCAATGTTTGTAGTGGTCGGGTGATGTCTGAAAGTTGACTGTCAAATTCGCTCTCCAGAGAATTCGGGTTTTGCTCGATCTTGGGGCTCTGTCGGCATTTTCTGCGCCTAGCGTCCTTATTTCTAACGCGCGTTCGAACGTTCGTTCGAATGCTTTTTGGATGATAGTCGTGCTAGCGCCCGGACGTCAAGCTGGCCCGCCGCGCTCTCATTCACACCCTGGCTTTAGCCCGGTGACAGAAACGGTTCAACCGAGTCTAGGAACCGTTTCAACGGTTTTTCTTGGGGGTGCTCAAGTGAGCCCGGTGTTGGATTGCTCGAGCCTCACTGGAGAATGTTCCTTGTAAGAAAAACGCCTCTGCCGCGAGCCAAACCGTTAAAACGGTTGCCTTGTTCTTGTTGCTCTCGGATCACCGGGCTGAAGCCCCGGTGTGAATGGGCGAAGCCGTAACCACCGCATAGCCCTCTCTTGTTCGGCTTTATGGCGAAAATGGACCAGTATCCAATCCGGACCTCGCTTGACAGGTCCGCATGACGGCGCGTAGGGTTGCGACTTTGGCGGGTAGTTGTGGGATTCGTGGAGGCGAATCTGTTCTGGTGAATGGCGCGGTCTTCAAAACCGTCAGTGAGACTGTGAGAGCAGGCTCAGGTAGGTTCGATTCCTACACGCCTCCGCCAGGTTAGTAGGCGGGAGGCAGGAGCAGACGGCAGGAACGGCGTTGATCGGTCGCGGACCAAAGCGGTCCACCTCACTTAAGGCTGATGATTGAACGGGCGCGAAACTCCAGCGCTCAAAAGGAACTCCTCACATGATCAGAGATTGGGTTGCACTCAACATGACCCCGGGCATCGGACCTCGCGCCGCTGCCAAACTCCTGGAACGCTTCGGTGCCGCTGAGGCTGTTTATGGTGCAACCAGAGCCGAGCTGGAAAAGTTGCGGCTGTTGCCGGAAGCTGTCGATAGCATCATTGCGCGCGACTTGTTTGAAAGTGCCGAGGCCGAGATTCAAAACGCCAGGAGATTCGGCGCTGATCTTTTAATCCTGGACGATGGCGTTTATCCCGCGATGTTGCGCGAGATTTACGATCCACCAATCACGCTCTACGTGAAGGGCGCCTGGGAAGAATGTCTCGAGCAGCCGTGCGTGGCGATTGTCGGCTCGCGCCGATGTTCGACGTACGGGCAGAATACGGCTTTGATGCTGGCGCGTGATTTGGCCCAAAGGGGTGTCACAGTAGTCTCAGGCTTCGCGCGCGGAATCGATGCTTCGGCCCACCGCGGCGCTCTCGAAGGCGGTGGTCGTACGATGGCGGTGCTGGGTACAGGGATTGACCAGGTTTATCCGCGCGATCATAGAAAACTGGCGGACGAGATTCTTGAACGCGGTGGCTCAGTAGTTACGCAGTTTCCGTTTGGCACTCCACCAGTGTCAGAAAACTTTCCGTATCGTAACCGCATCATCAGTGGCCTGAGCCTAGGCGTTGTGGTGGTTGAGGCAGCGGAAAATTCCGGATCTTTGATAACGGCGCGGTTGGCGATTGAGCAAAACAGGGAGGTCTTCGCAGTGCCGGGCAACATCACCTCGCGAAACTCGTTCGGCACGAATTACCTGATCAAAGGGGCGGGAGCGAAGTTGGTGCAGCAGTGGCAGGACATCGCCAGCGAGTTGCCGCCGCAAATCGCGGCGAAATTGCTGCCACCTCCATTTGGAGAGAAGAAGAAAGAGAAGACGCTAGCGGATCAGCTCTCTTTGGTGCCTCGTGGGCTTTCAGATTATGAGACCAGGGTATTGAGGCTCCTGGCGGCAGACAGCCCGCAACACATTGATTCGCTAGTCGACCGGAGTAAGTTATCGATTTCCGAATTAACCGCCGCGCTGTTAGCTTTAGAGATGCGCGAATTGGTGCGTGCGCTTCCGGGAAAGTGTTTTGTGAGGAAGATGTAGGAGTTTGAACTTAAGAGCATGGCAAAAAATCTGGTCATCGTTGAATCGCCGGCGAAGGCGAAGACAATTAACAAATACCTGGGAAAGGACTATCTGGTTAAAGCCTCGATAGGCCACATCAAAGATCTACCTTCTAAAGGCCTTGGCGTTGATGTCGACGATGATTTCAAACCAACCTACGAAGTAATTCCAGACTCCCGCAAGCGGAATAACAAAAGAATTGTGGCGGAACTGAAGGCAGCCGCCAAAGATGCAGACGCCGTCTATCTTGCAGCCGACCCGGACCGCGAGGGCGAAGCCATCTGCCAGCACCTTGCCGAAGAGATAGTTCCTAAACGTCCCGCCAAGCCAACTTATCGGGTGATGTTCAATGAGATCACCAAACGCGCTGTCAATGCGGCGTTTGATAATCCCGGACAAATCGATGGAAACCTCGTTGACGCACAACAGGCTCGTCGCATTCTGGATCGGCTGGTGGGTTACAAAGTATCACCGCTTCTGTGCCGCACAATCGGGGGCCGGCTTAGCGCAGGTCGGGTCCAATCAGTAGCCTTGAGAATTGTGGTCGAGCGCGAAAGAGAAATCGAGAAATTCCTGAAAACGGAGTACTGGACCATCCTCGCCAACGTGGCAGCGAAACTGCCACCGGCGTTTGATACGAGACTTTTCAAGGTCGGCGAGAAAACGGTCAAGACCAGCGGTTTCGATCAGGAAACTAAGAAAAACGAGATTCTGATTAACGAGGAATCCCAGGCCACAGAAATTGTGGCCGAGGCAGAGAAAGAAAGTTTCGTTGTCAGTGAGGTAGCGACTAAAGAGCGAAAACGAAACCCGGTGCCACCATTTATCACTTCAAAGTTGCAACAGGAAGCATCGCGCAAGCTTGGTTTCGCCGTAAAGAAGACGATGATGCTGGCGCAGAAGCTCTATGAAGGAGTGGAACTGGGATCGGAAGGGTCGGTCGGTCTGATCACCTACATGCGCACCGACTCTACGCGTGTTTCAGAAGCGGCCCTCGCTGAACTCCGTGATTTCATCGGCTCGCAATACGGCCCGGCCTACCTGCCGGAGAAGGCCGTTCACTATCGCTCCAAGAAAGATGCGCAGGACGCACACGAAGCGATTCGACCAACCGAAGTTGTGCGCACGCCGGATTCCCTGGCCCAGTATCTGAATAAAGATGAGCTCAGACTCTACCGACTTATCTGGCAGCGGACGGTCGCTTCCCAGATGACTTCCGCGATCTTCGATCAAACAACCATCGACATCAATGCCGGTCGTTTCATTTTCCGCGCGACCGGTTCGGTACAGAAGTTTGACGGGTTCCTGAAGCTGTATCAGGAAGGCCGCGACGAAAAAACTGAAGAGGATGACGAAGCCGAACGCACGCTCCCCATGGTTGAAAAGGGTGAGGTGCTGGATTTGAAGACGATAACTCCCGAACAGCACTTTACTGAGCCGCCACCTCGTTTTACTGAAGCTACCCTGGTCAAAGCGCTGGAGGAAAAGGGAATAGGCCGACCGTCAACTTACGCAGCGATCATGACCACGATTCAGGACCGTGAATACGTCGAGAAACTGGAAGGTCGGTTTCACCCGACTGGCCTGGGCAAGACTGTAAACGACGTCCTGATCGAAGGCGGATTCGACGATCTGTTCAATGTCACCTACACAGCGCGGATGGAGGAAGAGCTCGATCACGTTGAGGAAGGAAAGCTCAAGTGGACCGCCGCGCTGCATGAGTTCTATGACAAGTTCAAGGACGATCTGGGCAAGTTCAAACAGTACACCGATGGGATCAAGAATGTAGACACACCCACAGACGAAGTTTGTCTCAAGTGTGAGACCAAAGGGATGGTCCAGAAGTTTGGGCGCTTCGGCAAGTATCTCAAGTGTCTGAAATGTGGCGCCACGCGTGACGCTGAACCCAAGGCTGCAGCGGAAGCGCGGTCGCTTCGGTCAATTCCTCGGTTGCACGGGTTATCCCGAGTGCCGCAACATTCGGAAGATCTCCAAAGCCGGCGCAGTGGCACCGGCGCCGATCCCGCTTGACGAGAAGTGCCCGGTCGACGATGCGCAACTGGTGAGACGGTTCGGGCGATTCGGGGAGTTTATCTCCTGCTCAAACTATCCAAAGTGTAAATACATCAAGCAGGAAACGACGGGCGTCGCGTGTCCGCGAGAGGGATGCGTGGGTGAGCTGGTCGTCAAGAAGTCGAAACGTGGAAAGACGTTTTACGGTTGTTCGCAGTACCCCGCATGTGACTCGGTCTTCTGGAACAAGCCAGTTAAAGAAGCGTGTCCGAATTGCCATGCGCCCTTCCTGCTAGAGAAGACCACCAAAAAACAAGGCACATTCCGGTACTGCGCAAACGAAGAGTGTGGGTACAATTCGACCGAAACCGGAACAGATATCGCTAAGGTCAAGCCAACCAAAATGCAGACAAACCGCCAACCCGCTCGATAGTTCTGTCGCTAATGAAACCTTCCAGCCGGCGAAGCTGTATTATGCGATTCCATATCGTTTTGTTTCCTCGTGGATAAATACCTCCGTAAATTGAATCTTAGGAGAATGTAATCATGCTACGACGCTACGTCGCACTGGCCCTGCTGGTGACCTTCGTGTTCTCGCAGAATGCAATATTCGCGCTGTCAGGTGCTCAAACTCCGTCCCGTCCGTCCGCGGTTCAGGTGCAGCAGCCCGGTCAGCAAACGCCGGCAACCGACCCGAACGATCCCGTCGAACGCATTAAGGACGAGGGTATGAATCGTTCACAGGTAATGCAGACGTTGAGCTATCTGACTGACGTGATCGGTCCTCGTCTTACCAGTTCGCCGGGAATGAAAAGAGCCAACGAATGGACTCGCGATCAAATGTCCAAGTGGGGATTGCAGAACGCGCATCTGGAGGCTTGGGGGCCATTTGGTAGAGGTTGGACACTAAAACGATTCTCGGCACAGGTGGTTGGGCCACTGACAATACCGCTCATTGCCTACCCAAAAGCCTGGTCGCCTGGTACCAATGGACCGCTCACCGCCGAAGTGGTCTACTTCGACGCGAAAGACGAAGCGGATATGCAGCGATTCAAAGGCAAGCTAAAGGGCGCGATTGTCCTCAGCGCGCCTGTGCGAGAAGTGAAAGCTCACTTTGACGCCCCTGGTACCCGCATGAACGAAAAGGAACTGCTTGGTCTGGCTGACGCGCCTGAACCGAGAGCGGGAACTTCACGGCGTTTTCAACTGACTCCAGAGCAGCGAGCAGCATTCAACCTGGCTGCGAAGAAAAACCTTTTCATACAGGAAGAAGGTGCCGCGGTTGTGATTGACCCAAGTCGCCTGGGCGATGGCGGGACAGTCTTCGTACAATCGGCAACAGTACCGCAGCCAGTTTCGGGGGAACCTTTTGGCCCAAATTCACGCTCGATCCCTCCTTACGACAAGAGTGCTCCAAAGTTTGCTCCGCAAATTGTGCTCGCCGTTGAACACTACAATCGCGTCGTCCGTCTTATTCAGGCCGGCGAAAAAGTGACGATGACCGTAGACCTGGGCGTCGAATGGCAGGATGCCGACAACATGGGTTACAACACCATCGCCGAGATCCCGGGCTCCGATCTAAAAGACGAAGTCGTGATGCTTGGCGGTCATATGGATTCCTGGCACTCCGGAACCGGCGCGACCGACAATGGAGCGGGCGTTGCCGTGGCCATGGAGGTAGTTCGTATTCTGCAGGCGTTAAAACTGAAACCGAGGCGAACGATTCGCGTTGGATTGTGGTCAGGTGAGGAACAAGGGCTGTTGGGCTCACGCGCTTACGTGGCTGAGCACTTCGGGCGATTTGAACCCGCCGCGGCCGCAGCGCCTTCGCCCGCACCAAGTCCGGCGCCGGCGCCTAAGCTCTTGACGAAGCCGGAGTACGAAAAGTTTAGCGGTTACTTCAATCTGGATAATGGGACCGGCAAAATCCGTGGCGTGTACCTTCAGGGTAACGAAGGAGTGCGTTCCTTGTTCAGGGAGTGGCTGACGCCATTCCGCGACATGGGAGCGGCAACTCTCTCAATTTCGAATACTGGGGGCACTGACCATTTGTCATTTGATGCCATTGGGTTACCGGGCTTTCAGTTTATTCAGGATGAGATCGAATACGACACTCGCACTCACCACTCCAACCAGGACGTCTTCGATCGCATCCAGTCCGACGACATGAAACAAGCCGCGACCATCATGGCGGCGTTTGTCTACAAGGCAGCAACGCGAGATGAGAAACTGCCGCGGAAGGCGATGCCAGGTCGGTGATGCATCTCTTGAGCGGTATCCCCGATCAAAATCCGGCCTCGGATGCTCAAAGAAAAAGCGGGCTGGTTAGCCCGCTTCTCATATTTGAAGTGTCCCGTTCGTAGTTTTAGTTCGGATTACCTTCAATTTCCGGTTCATACGTGTTGGTACGCGGACGCATGCTGGCCGCGGGTGCCGCCCGCGAAGTACTCTTGTCCGAAAGATCGGCGCCGATTAAATCGCGAATCTTGCGAATCAAGGCAGGCAAAATGACTGTCTGTGCGGTGGCTGAGAGTTCGTCCACCAGACGATCGCCGAGGGTACCCACCTCCTGCTGCAAGCGATCAAAAGCTCGGGTTTCCTTAAATCGCTCCAACAATCCGGGACCTTCGTCCTTGCCGTTTGCCTTTTCCGCGGCGTCAAGACTCGCCGACAAAGGCTTGTAAGACCTGCCGGTGATTGGCTCGCCGGAGTAAGCGTGGTCTTCCGAGCGAACATATCTTTCCGACTTGGATTCCTCGCCCTTAATCGTCGAAGCAATGCAATAACCGACGCAAAAACCGACACCCGCCGCTCCCACACTCCAGGCGACGGGACGTTTCTTGAATTGTTCACGCCAATCAAGCGCATCCTTAACGTTCTCGTATTGGTGCACCACTGTCTCCTTGATTTCAGTTACCGTCTGTGTGATTGAATCTCGAGCCTCTTCCATCCGGAGCTGAAGTTCTTCTTTAGAGAGGTCTTCGTCCGCGACTTCGCGTGCTCGAGCCAAACCTAGAGTTCGTTCTTCAGCCATTGCTTGTCCTTTCTCAGTTCCTCTACCGTCTTGTTAGGCACCAGATTCTGATGAGCGAGACGGTTTTTCACGGTCAAAATAACGATGCCACCTATGACCACGTACAAAAGGCCGGTCAAAACAAACCCCAGGGCGTATTTAGCTGCCTGGCTAAGATTTGCGTTCGCAAAGAGTGTCGAGACGGCGAAAGCAACTGCCACATTAAGCAGCGCAAAACCCACGGCAGCGACAATGCTTCCAACTGCGATGGCAATCCCGCCACGGGCGTAGGCGTTTGCTTCTTCTTTGAGTTCAATCTTGAGCAAACTTAGCTTGGTGTCGAAGAGTTGCATGACGTCGTCGCCGAGCCGACCGACTAACGAGGGCAGGCCCTCGGTGTCCGATTTCAGCGACGAATCTCTGGCAGTGGCAACAGCAGATGACGGAGCTGCCATTTGCGACCTCCTTTTGTTAAGTGCGGCCATAGCTGGCGTTAGTTCAACGTCGACAACCCTACTGGCGTCTGCCGCCGCGAAGGATCAGCCCGAGCACGAGTCCGGCGGCCGCTGAAATCAGAATGGCCTGGGTCGGGTTTTTGCGCGCGTAGTCTTTGGCGTTCTCTGCAACCTCGCGTAAGTCCGCGTTTTGCAACTCCTTGAGCTTGTCGCCTACAACTGAGACTCTGTCGCTCACGTAGTCTCTCGCTTGCGTGGCGGCCTCGGAAATCTTGTGACTGTAGTCCTGCGCGGTCTGAGAGAGTGCTGTGGCCGTTCCGGCGCTTCCGGATTCGTAGCTACCAGGACCGCTACCGCCGCCTGTACCTGTATTTGATGGCGGGGAGTTTGGATTAAAGCCTTCTCGGTTTTGTGACATTTCGAAAAATTCTCCTTCTTCAAGCTGGTTGTGAACAGCGAGCTCTGGCTCCTGCATCGGCGCGCCGTTCTCAAAGTAATAGAAATAGCATCGAGCAAGAAACGTGCCGACACTCTCTCACATGAATAAGTCGAGTCTACCTCAGTTTTATGTGAAACGCCTGATGTGATGGGGTTGTTTCGTTGTTGTGAAAAGGTACAAGCCCAATTGGCGAAGTGCGGGAACCATACAAAAGGACAAACTGCGAGGTTACCGGCGAGTTCGAGTCCGGCAGTTTAGAGTTAAACCTTTTAGGTTATGGCCGCGGTGTGGACAAGCTAAGGCTTGAACTCTGAACTGCCGGCAACCAGCTGGGGCCTTGACAGTCCGCCTTCCACGGTGGTAAGTAAGTACTTACTTTGGTGCCGACCCGCCAAAGATTGAACCCCAATTACCAACTGTGACGAAGGAAATTATCACTCTTGACGCTTCACCGCTGCCCACTACCGGCGGGCGCATGGCCGGCGACGAACGACGACTGCAGATCCTGCGAGTGGCCGTTAGTCTCTTTGCTCATGAGGGTTTCCGGGGTACTACAACCAAGAAAATTGCGCAGGCGGCTGGGGTCTCCGAAGCGATGGTTTTCCGTCACTTCGCAAATAAGGAAGAACTCTATACCGCCATTCTCGACCACAAAGCGTGTTCAGGCGATGCGATCGATCCCGAGATGATGGTGGCGGAGGCCCTCAAGCGTAAGGACGATCGAGCTGTTTTCGAGGGACTGGCTTTCGGGGCCCTTGAACACCACGAGAGCGACCCCGAATTCCAGCGACTGCTGCTCCATTCGGCGTTGGAAGGGCATGAGCTCGCACAAATGTTTTTTGAAAAATTCGTGCGGCGAGTTTACGAGTTCCTGGGAAACTATATCTCTGAGCGGCAACGGGACGGCGCCATGATCGAGATCGATCCTCCCATTGTGGTGCGGGCGTTCATCGGCATGATCATTCACCACTCGCTCAACAATAATCTTTGGGACCCGCAGCATCGTCTGCTAAGTCTCTCGAACGAGAGCGCGGCTAAACATTTCACGGACATTCTCCTGGGAGGAATCAGTAAGCAGGATTCTAAAATTTCCGGGCAAAATCGCAGGACAGCGGGGAACGGTTCGTCAATAAAAAGGTAACGGGATGTTTTCTCACAAGCTAACTCAACTTGTTCTTCTGGCTGGCGCCGTAGTGGCGCTCAGCGTTGTTGCCGTCTCCTGCGGGGGTTCGAAGGCGAATGTTAGAAGCGAAGCAACTCCCGTCAATTCACCAGCGGCGATTGAGGTGACCACAGCACAGGCGATAACGCGCGACTTGCCGCGCTTCTTTGAAGCGACGGGTAGTCTGGTCGGCGACCAGCAAACCGATGTTGCTCCATCAATAGCGGGCAAGGTGGTTGCAGTAGGTGTAGATCTTGGCAGCTATGTAAAACGCGGACAGATGATCGTTCGCCTCGACGACGTGGATTCGAAACTTCGCGTTGAGCAAGGGCAGGCCCAGGTTGATCAATCTAAAGCGGCCTTACGGCAGGCGGAAGAGAAGGTGGGGTTGCGGCCTGGTCAGGCGTTTGACCCAAACCGTGTCCCCGAGGTGGCAAACGCTCGATTGGCTCTGGAGCTAGCTGAAAAGAACCTGCGACGGTCGGAGAGGTTGATTGAATCCGGAGATGTCTCGCGCGCTTTTTACGATCAGCAAAAAGCGCAACGCGATCAATTGAAAGAACAATATGAATCGGCGCTGTCGCTGGCCCGGCAAAACTACGCTGCCGTGATGACTGCGCGGGCTAATGTGGCAAATGCCGAAAGCCAGCTGGGTTTGGCCAGACGGGCCCTTTCCTATGCGCTGGTTTTTTCCCCGATCGACGGATACGTCGCCGAGCGAACGGCCGATCTGGGAGAGTATGTTTCTCCCACCACCAAGGTCGCGACAATCGTTCGCATTAATCCACTGCGAATTCGCATTGATATTCCCGAACAGGCAATCCCCGAAGTAACGCTGGGCCAATCGGTTTCATTAACCACGAGTGCCTGGCCTGATAAAAACTTCAGCGGTCGTATCGCCAGAATTTCTCCGAACGTGTCTGCCAGCTCACGCACATTGTCAGTGGAGGCAGATATCGAAAATAGCTCGGGAGTGCTGAAACCCGGTCAGTTCGCAACCGTGCGGATTCTACAGCAGCGTTCGGAACCAGCGGTGCTGATTCCGGCGCGTGCTGTGCTGACAGAGGCAGGAGTCAGTCGCCTATTCGTTATCAAGAACGGACATGCTGAGCAGCGGCTGGTCCAATTGGGACAGTCTGAAAGCGACCTCGTGGAAGTGAAAAGCGGCGTCACCGCCGGCGACCAGGTGGCCACCAGCAATATCGAACAATTGAGTGACGGGATGGCTGTCAGGCAATAAATGATTTTAGATTTGCGATTTTAGATTTTTGATTTCCGCTGGGATGGGTTCTCAGTCATAACACAGCTCTTCAAATCAAAAATCAAAAATCCAAAATCAAAAATAGCAAGCGGAGCTTTTCGTGCAAAAACTAGCTGAAATTTGTGTCCGGCGCCCGGTCTTCGCCACGATGCTGATTCTGAGTCTGACGGTCGTCGGCCTCTTCTCGTACCGGTCACTCGGAGTTGACCTCTTCCCCAAAATTGATTTACCGACAATTACGGTCACGGTCGTCAATCCGGGCGCGTCTCCGCAGGAGATTGAGACCGAGATCACTGACAAGGTTGAGGGCGCGGTCAACACTATCAGCGGTATCGATGAGCTTCGCTCGACCTCGGTCGAAGGAGTTTCTCAGGTCTTCATCACTTTCCTCCTGGAAAAGAATCCCGATATTGCCGCCCAGGAAGTTCGCAATAAGATCGATCTGATCGTCAACGATCTGCCCGTAACCGCCGAGCAACCGATTGTTCAGAAGCTGGACACAGATGCCGCGCCAGTCGTGCGCATCGCCGTTTCCGCTCCGCGTTCTTTGCGCGAAGTTACTGACATAGCCGACAACAAGATTAAGCAGCAGATTGAATCGATCAATGGCGTTGGTGAGGTGCAGATTATCGGTGGCCGAACGCGTGAGATACAGGTCTGGGTAGATCCTGATAAGTTACGCGCCTTTAACGTCACTGTTGCCGAAGTAGCGAACGCTGTGAAGGCGCAAAACATGGAAGTGCCTGGCGGGCGAGTTGACGAAGGTACGCGTGAACTGACGGTGCGCACCATGGGCCGCATCGTGAAGCCGGCGGAGTTCAACGATCTGGTCGTGGCTAATCGGGGCACTTATTCCGTTAAACTCAGCGACATTGGCTATGCGGAAGACGGCGCGGAAGAGCCGCGGACCGAAGCTCGACTAAACGGCCAGCCGGCCGTGACCCTCGTCGTCTCGAAACAATCGGGCCAGAACACTGTGGCCATCGCAGACGCAGTCAAAGAGCGTCTGAACGAAATTCAAAAGAGCTTACCGCCAGGTTTTAAGACCCAGGTTGTCGGCGATCAGTCGATATTCATCAAGGCCTCAATCGAGTCGATCCGTACGCACTTGATCGAAGGCAGCATCCTGGCGGCCATCGTCGTTTTCATCTTCCTCTGGAGTTTTCGCTCGACGGTTATCGCAGCATTAGCGATTCCCACCTCGCTGATTGCCACATTCGGACTGATGGCCGCGATGGGATTTACTCTGAATCAAATCACGATGCTGGCGCTGACACTTATGGTGGGTATTGTGATCGACGACGCCATCGTAGTGTTGGAGAACATCTTTCGTTTCATTGAAGAGAAAGGCATGGCTCCTTTTCAGGCGGCGATTGAGGGAACCAAGGAGATTGGCCTCGCCGTTATGGCCACGACGCTCTCCCTGCTCGCGGTGTTCTTACCAGTAGGCTTTATGGGCGGCATTACAGGCCGTTTCATGTCCTCGTTCGGCTTCACCGCGTCATTCGCTATCGCCGTCTCCCTATTGGTTTCATTTACGCTAACGCCGATGCTGTCGGCGCGGCTAATCAAGCGCAGCAAGGATCGGACGACGCCCGACGGAGAGAAGCCAGCGCATCGCGATTCGAAGGAGTCACGGTTCTATCGTCCCATCGATCGTGGCTACACCAAACTGTTGACATGGTCTATGACGCATCGCTGGATAATAGTGATTGCGTGTTTGCTGGTAATCATAAGCATC